>Ga0210386_10002505_pt1 | contig 15794 bp, 12 predicted proteins | sample IncBWH32OmetaG_FD_160091 | JGI IMG/M metagenome (GOLD analysis project Ga0210386, IMG submission 160091) | Forest soil microbial communities from Barre Woods Harvard Forest LTER site, Petersham, Massachusetts, United States - Inc-BW-H-32-O ... | reverse complement strand
GTTGTTCACCCGCAGGGTGAGCGATGACAACCGGTTCCTGTGTGTCCATGCCAACAGATTCCGCCGATTCGGGGAGGCCAGGCAATTACCCAACTGCCGGATTTAGGTTCAAGCAGCTTTGCCCGGGTAAGGCGCTTGCGGAAAACGACGTGACCGGTTTCATCCGCGCCATGCGCCTGGAAAACATGTTTGGCGATATCAAGTCCGATCGTAGTAGCGTGTCCCATGGACGCCTCCTTCAGGTGGATGATCAACTCCTCCACCTTGGCACTTAGATGCCGTCGGGGGGCGTCCACCCCATCACCCATAGCGGCGGTAGCGGGCTGGCAACGTCTATCGACGCTCTCCACCCCTAACCGAGCTATGGCGTGAGTACCAAGCGTGAGATTTATCTGCCACGTCCTGGGCGACCATGATGCATCGTGCTGAACCATTTTGGTCGTCTCACGAAAATGGTGGGCTGACCATTCTGTTGATGCCAGCAAAATGGCCTAGCGCTTTGTGTGATCGCGTGATTAAGAGGTTCGGCGATTCCGCCTTCAGTCATCACGCTCTGGCGCTTACGCGACGGCGAATTCCGCGCGGATTGCAGCCGAATGCTCGCCGATCGCGGGTACCGGCCCCAGTTCGCGCGGCTCGTCGCTGCCGATCACCGGGGGCGCAGCGATCGACACCGTGCCATTCGGCGTCATCACAGTCGCGCGCCGCAGCGCTGGGTGCCGGGCGAGTTCCGCCACCGTGTTGACAAAGCCATAGGCGGTGTTGGCGGCACGCAACTTTGCTGACGCCTGGTCACGGGTGAGTATCGCGAAAGCCACGCCGACATGGGCATCGACCATGGCCCGGTTCGCCACGCGTATCACGTTTGTTTCGAACCCGGCGCGTTGCGGCAGATCCGGTTCGTCGAGGAACCGTGCGCAGAATTCGCCCCATTCACGTTCGTTTTGAATTGAAATCAACACCAACGCGCCGTCGGCGGTAGCAAACGCGCCGTAGGGGCAGATCGATGGATGCGCCAGGCCCAGCCGCTCCGGCGCCTTGCCGGTGCCCTCGTAGAACAGCAGCGGCACGTTCATCCAATCCGCCATGCCGTCGAACAGGCTGACTTTCAGTCCTTTGCCCTTGCCGGTGATACCGCGCTCGATCAGTGCCTCCAGCACGCCGGCATGCGCTGCCATGCCGCAGGCGATGTCGCAGGCCGAGACGCCGACGCGACCGGGACCGGCGGGATGGCCGGTGATCATGGCGAGGCCGGATTCCGCCTGCACCAGCAGGTCGTAGGCCTTCATCGTCGCGTAGTCGCCGCTGTCGCCGTAGCCCGAGATGTCGACGGTGATCAGACGTGGATAGCGTTCCCGCAGCGCATCGGATCCGAACCCGGATCGGGCGGCTGCGCCCGGGGCGAGGTTCTGGATGAAGACGTCGGCGCGGGCGAGGAGGCGATGCAGCAGTGCCGCGTCGTCTGGCGCCTTGATGTCGGCGACCAGAGATTGTTTGCCGCGATTGAGCCAGACGAAGTAGCTCGACAGGCCCTTTGCCGCCTTGTCGTAGCCGCGGGCGAAATCGCCTTCCGGGCGTTCAATCTTGATGACGCGGGCGCCGGCGTCAGCGAGACGCGATGAGCAATATGGTGCGGCAACCGCCTGTTCGAAGGAAACTACGAGCAGGCCGGAGAGTGGTTGCGAGGTCATGGCGCGCCTCCGCCGTCGTGGCCGGGCTTGGCCCGGCCACCCACGACTTGCCTTGATAGCCCACGCAAAGACGTGGGTGGCCGGCCTGCGCCGGCCATGACACGTAAGCAACGACTGCCCATCAATAACTCCGCGGCAGACCCAGCACATGTTCGGCGACATAAGACAGGATCAGATTCGTGCTGATCGGTGCCACCTGGTACAGCCGCGTCTCGCGGAACTTGCGCTCCACATCATATTCCTCGGCGAAACCGAATCCGCCATGCGTCTGGATGCAGGCCTCGGCCGCCGCCCAGGCCGCCTCCGCGCCCAGCATCTTCGCGATGTTCGCCTCTTCACCCGGCGTCAGCCCCGCCTCAAACTTGCGCAGCCCCTCCTGCACCATCAGCTCCGCCGCGCGCATCTGCGCGTAGGCCTTCGCGATCGGGAACGCGATGCCTTGGTTCTGCCCGATCGGCCGGCCGAACACCTTGCGGTCCTTGGCATACTCCGTAGCCTTGTGGATGAACCATTTCGCATCGCCGATGCTCTCGGCGGCGATCAGCAATCGTTCCGCATTCATCCCATCCAGGATGTAGCGGAAGCCCCTGCCCTCTTCGCCGAGCAGGTTCTCCGCCGGCACCTCCATGTTGTCGAAGAACAGCTCGCACGAATTATGATTCATCATCGTGCGGATCGGCCGGATGGTCAGCCCCTTGCCCAGCACCGTCCGCATATCGACGATGAAGGTCGACAACCCAGCCGTCCGCGACTTCGCCTGTTCCTTCGGCGTGGTGCGCGCCAGCAGCAGCATCAGGTCGGAATGTTCCGCGCGGCTGGTCCACACCTTCTGCCCATTGACGATGTAGCGATCGCCCTCACGCTTCGCGAAGGTCCGCAACGATATCGTATCGGTCCCGCTGGTCGGCTCGGTCACCCCGAACGCCTGCAGCCGCAGCTCGCCGGTCGCGATCTTCGGCAGGTACGCGGTCTTCTGCGCCGGCGAGCCATGCCGCAGGATCGTCCCCATGATGTACATCTGCGCATGACACGCCGCGCCATTGCATCCGGTGGCATGGATCGTTTCCAGGATCGCCGCAGCGGCCGAGAGCGGCAGACCCGCCCCACCATATTCCTCCGGGATCAGCGCCGCGAGATAGCCGCCCTCGGTCAGCGCGTTCACGAACTCCGTCGGATAGCCGCGCACTTGATCCAGCTTGCGCCAATACTCCCCCGGGAAGCGGGCACACAGCTTTGCCACCTCGTCACGAATCTCGGCGTGCGAGTCATGGGCAACAGCGTTATCCATCATGGTCTCCAGCAGACAGGGTCTCCAGCAGACAGGTACGGCGGACCGAGTGTGGTCCGCTGTCCCGGCAAGCTCAAGCCGGAGGCTCCGCGGCCGCCTTATGCACTATTCGGCCGCGGCCATCGCCACGGTCAGGCCTTCGCTGATGTCCACCGGCCGCTGCACGACCACCAAATAGATCAACGCGGACCCAACCCCCACCACCGCAGCCAGGATCAAGGCGGGCACGAAGGAATTGGTGACCTCGACGATGAAGCCGGTGACCATCGGCGCCAGCGCACCGCCCAGGAAGCCGCCGAAATTCTGCATGCCGCCCAGCGAACCCACGCCCTTCGCCGGCGCGGCGACAACGGCCAAAGCCCAGATCGTCGCACCCGACATGTTGCCGAGGAACATTGCCACGACGATGTAGGCCACCGCGAGGACGTTGCTGGGCGCCAGCGCGGCCAGCACGGTGAAGCTGGCCATGCCGATCATGCCGATGACGATCGGCAGCTTGCGACTGTTGATCGGCGAGAAGCCGCTCTGCACCAGCCGGTCACATGCCCAGCCACCGAACAGGCTGCCCAGGAAGCCGGCCACGTAGGGGATCGCCGCGACGATGCCGGTATGGGCAATCGTCATGTGCCGCTGGATTTCCAAATAGCCTGGCAGCCACGCGGCGTACAGCCAGATCATGTAACCGGAGCCGAAATTGCCGAAGATCATTCCCCACGTGGTGCGAAAGGCAAACAGATGGCGCCACTCGGCGAAGCTGACCGCCTGCCCGGCCGTGCTGTCTTCACCATCCCGCAGATAGTGCAATTCCTCGGTATCCAGGGCACGGCTTGCCGGATCTCGGTAGATGAAGAACCACACCCCGCCCAGCACCAGACCGATGATGCCGACCACCACGAACATCCAGCGCCAGCCCAGCCCCACCATCAGCAATGTCAGCACAGGCGGCGCGATCGCCGGTCCGAGGGTCGAGGCGGAATTGAAGATACCGGTTGGCACACCGCGGTCGCGGACATTGTACCAGTTACGCACCACGCGCGCGCCGAGCGGGAACTGGGGGGACTCGCCGATACCCAGCAAAACGCGGGTCCAGACGAACTGACCCATGGAGGTGACGACACCCACAGCGACCTGTGCGATCGACCACAGGATCACGCCGATGCCCAGCAGCCAGCGCGGGCCCAGCCGGTCGATCATGCCTCCGACCGGCAACTGGCACAGCGCGTAGGTCCACAGGAAGACGGACAGCAGCACACCCATCTGCGCGAGCGACAGATGCAGATCCGCGCGCACCAGCGGGTTGGCGATCGATAGGGCGACGCGGTCGATGTAATTTACCGCGCCGGTAATCAGCAGCATCGCCACGGCGACGCGTTGGAAACGCTTGACACGCTGAGACGCGACAACCCTGGCCACACCACCCTCCCATCACGCGTGGCACGGTTGCCATGCCTTGCCGTGCAAGCTGTGAAAGATGCGTGATGCCGGCAAGCGCGCCGGATGCAGAGCAGGTATCCGCCGAGGCTCTTCACATTCGTGTCAGCGAATGGCAGAAGCCTAGCATCGAATGTTTTCACGCAGTGTTCGTCCGCTGTACTCGCTGCGATATACACCCCTCCGTTGCAGTTCCGGCACAACCGTGCGGACGAACTGCTGATACGTACCCGGGCTGATTGACGGACACACCACGAACCCGTCGCAGCAATGCGATTCGAACATATCCTGCAACTGATCCGCCACCATCGTTGACGTGCCGACCAATGCCGGTGTCAACTGACTGATCCCGTAACGGTACCCCGCCTCACGTAGCGTCAGATTGGCGGCGCGGCTGCCTTGCAGCACCACGTCCAGCACGCCGCGCGCGCCCTCGGTGATCTCCATGTCGGCGATCGGCTGGTCGAGCGGATACACCGACAGGTCGACACCGATCGCGTTGGAGATGTCGCACACCCCGGTCTCGGCGCTGACCAGGCTGTTCAGATAGTCAGCCCGTTCGCGCGCGATCGACGCTGTCTCTCCTAGAATGACATCGATCGCCGGGGTGATAATGCACTCCTCCGGGCGCCGCCCATTCCATTCCATGCGCGTCTTGATGTCGGTATAGAACGCCTGCATATCCGGCTTGGAGTGCTGCAACGTGAAGATCACCTCTGCCCAGCGCGCCGCGAACTGCCGACCCCGCTCGGATGATCCCGCCTGCATGATCACCGGGCGGGTCTGCGGGCTGCGCGGCGTTGGCAACGGCCCGCGCGTGCGCACGTATTTCCCGGCGTAATTGACATAGTGCACCTTTGCAGGATCGGCATACACGCCACCCACGCGATCCATCACGATCGCATCCGCCTCCCACGAGTTCCACAGCGCATCGCACGCTTCCATGACCTCGTCCGCATGGTCGTAGCGCACGTCGCGCGCCATCAATTTGTCCAACCCGTAATTCTGCGCCTCGCGCGAGTTGGCGGACGTCACCACATTCCACGCCGCCCGTCCGTCGCTGATGTGATCGAGCGACGCAAACGTCCGGGCGATGTGGAACGGATGATAGAACGCGGTGGACAGCGTGCCCGCCAGCCCGATGTGCTTCGTCTTCCGCGCCATCGCCGCCAGCAACAGCATCGGATCGAGGAACCACATCTGCCCCGCGCCGCGCACCTGCCCAGCGAAGCCGCCCTGATATGTGTCGAACAGCGTCAACACATCGACGAAGAACAGCGCGTCGAACTTGCCTTCCTCCAGGATCTCCGCGATGCACTCGTAACGACGCGGATCAAGCGCCAGGTCGGCGTCACTCTCGGGATGCCGCCAGGTGCCGTTGTTGTGCCAGGTCGGCCCGGCGATCAGATAGCCGATCAGGTGCATCTGCCGCGTCACGGTCACACGCCTTGCACGTTACCGAAGATCGGCCGCTGCCATGAAGCCTTCATCCTCGCGCTCTCCAGGTCCGCTTTCAGCCCCCATCCCGCCATGCGATCCTGCGTCACGCAACTTCTAACGGGGGACAGGCGCGAATGATCGACCTTTACGGCATGGGCAGCCCGAACGTGGTGAAGATCTACATTGCGCTGGAGGAGCTGGAGCTGCCCTACACCGTCCATCCGGTCGACGTGTTCACCGGCGAGCAGTTCGATGCCGCGTTCCGCAAGCTGAACCCCAACGCCAAGGTACCGGTGATCGTCGATCATGAGGGGCCGGGTGGCAAGCCGTACTCCGTGTTCGAGTCCGGCGCGATCCTGCTCTATCTCGGCGAGAAGACGCTGCGTCTGCTGCCCACCGACATGGCGGCGCGCTACGACGTGATCCAGTGGTTGATGGTGCAGTTGACGGGCGTCGGTCCGATGAGCGGCCAGCTCACGCATTTCGTTCGCTTCGCCCCGCCCGGCAACGACTATGCCCGCAGCCGTTACCTGACGCAGGTGCACCGGCTGTTCGAGGTGATCGACGCGCGACTGGCACAAGCGCCGTATCTCGGCGGTGCGCACTACTCGATCGCCGACATCGCCAACTTCCCGTGGTTCCGCGTCGCGGACGCGCTGATTGGTGCCGAAAAGACAAGATACCCGAACGTGCTGCGCTGGGTCGACACGATCGCGGCACGGCCGGCGGTGCAGCGCGCGTTGAAGGCCGTGGACGATGTCCGCACCCGCACCACGCCGTTCGACAAGGCCGACCCCGATGTGATGGACCAGGTGATGGGTCGCGGCCGCTACGCCGCGTAGCCGAGGCATTGCGGAGACGTTTCATTCATCTTTGGCGCGCAAGATCATGCGATGGTTACACACAAATGTAGGCGCCTGCGCCCAGGCCAGATACCCCGGTTGAGCGAACCTGGCGCGAGCCCCCCAATCCCGGCCTGGACCCGCGCGTTGCCAGGTTGGAGAACGACGCGAGCGACTTGCCGACGAGCATGAACCGGCTCACGTTCTGGGTCGCCGAGATCAAGGCTATATGCAACGCGACCTTGCCGCATCGCGCGACCAAGGCCGCGTTCGCCGGACTGCGTGCGGACCTCGCTGACAGGCCCAGCAAGATCAACATGTCGGGTGTGCCCGCCATGTTGATCACCGCCTACGCCGGGGGTCTGGCCGCGCTCGCTGTCCTCCAGTAACTTGCGCGTCCCGCGTCGAGGACCCCTCATGCCCCAGACGACTTGGCAGGCGGACGCGTTTGCCGCCCTCAAACGCGCGCGGATCGCGCAGGTTGGCTACGTGCCGGATGCTGGCCATTCCCACCTGATCAAATCGGCACACGCCGATCCTCACATGCACACCACGGTCCTCACCACCGAGGAGGAAGGCATCGCGCTCGCGGCCGGGGCGTGGCTGGGCGGGCACCGCGCGGTGCTGCTGATGCAATCCTCCGGGGTCGGCAACTGCATCAACATGCTGTCGCTGCCGGTGAACTGCCGGATGCCGTTCCTGACCCTGGTGACGATGCGGGGCGAGTGGGGCGAGTTCAATCCGTGGCAAGTGCCGATGGGCAGCGCGACGCCTGCGGTGCTCACCGCTGCTGGCGTGCATGTGCACCGCGTCGACCGCCCGGACGAGGCAGGTGAGATGGTCGGTGCCGCCGCCGCGCTGGCCTTCGGGAGCGGCGTGCCGGTGGCCGTGCTGTTCTCACAACGCCTGATTGGCACGAAGGTGTTCTGAGCCATGGGATCGCGCATGAGCGGACGCAACGACCTCACCCTCGACCGCCGCGCCGTCGTCGCGACGCTACTGCGCGATCCGGGCGAGCTGCTGGTGGTCACTGGACTCGGCGCGATCACCTACGACGCGGGTGCCGCAGGCGACCGCCCACTGAATTTCTATCTGTGGGGTGCGATGGGCGGTACCGCGATGATCGGGCTGGGTCTGGCCCTGGCGCAGCCGACGAAGCGGGTGCTGGTGCTGACAGGGGATGGCGACATGCTGATGGGCATGGGCTCGCTCGCCACCATCGCGGCGGCGCATGCCCCCAATCTCGCCATCGCGGTGTTGGACAACGCGGCCTTTGGCGAGACCGGTGCGCAGTCCAGCCACACCGGCCTGGGCGCCGACCTAGCAGCGATCGCGGCGGCGTGTGGCTGGCCGACCACCGTCACGGCGCGCTCTGTGGACGAGGTTGCCGCGCTGCAACCGCGGCTGCGGTCAGAACGGCTGTTCGCCGTCATCCGCATCTCCCCGGCCGAGGTTGCGCGCCATTTACCGCCCCGTGACGGAGCTTATCTGGCCGATCGGTTCCGCCGCGCGCTCGGTGTCGCGGAGCATTAAATTCGAGTTTAAGTTTCGAACTGTTACGAGCGATTGATCCAGGATGGGCTTCCTGGGAGATTTCGCTTGGCAGCTTACCGCCAGTTAATCGAAGATAGGATAAACGGGAACTTCACCGCTGGTTGACGTTCGGGCTCGAGCGTCTGCCGGCGGCGGTGTGCCGTGCCTGTTGTCGTCAGGTGCGCGATCGCGAGAGGGACAGAGTGTTGAAATCAGGCGATAAGTGGACGCAGCGTGTCCGGGCGGTGAGGGCGCTGGCCGCAATGGTGGTGATCGGTGCGGGCATGGCGTTGGTTGCTCCGCCTGCGCTCGCGCAGGTTCCCGCAGGACAGGCGCCCGCAGTTCCCGTGACCGTTGACACGGCCACGCGCCAGGACGTGCCGTTGTGGCTGCGCGGGATCGGCACCGTTCAGGCGCTCAACACGGTGCTTGTGCGGGCTCGGGTCGACGGCACTCTTATGCGGTTCGTCCCGACCGAAGGTGAGGAGGTCAAGCTGGGCGACCTGGTCGCGGTGATCGATCCGCGACCCTATCAGGCGGCCCTCGACCAGGTCGTTGCCAAGCAATCCCAGGACGAGGCGGATCTGGCCAACGCGCGGCACGACCTGGAGCGCTATGCGTCGCTTGCCAAGCAAGACTACGCATCACACCAGCAAGTCGACACCCAGAAGGCTTTGGTGGACCACATGAACGCCGCCATCGCGGGCGACGTGGCGGCGGTTGAGAGTGCCAAGCTGAACCTCAGCTTCTGTTACATCACCTCCCCCGTCCCCGGACGGGTCGGGCTGCGGCAGGTCGATCCCGGCAATCTGGTACACGCCACCGATCCCGGCGGCATCGTGACGATTACCCAGGTCCACCCGATTAGCGTGGTATTCACACTGCCGCAGGATGATCTTCCGGCGATCGTCACCGCGATGGCGCAGCACGAGCTGACCGTCGCGGCCTGGTCGAACGATGGCAAGATCCCCCTCGCGCAAGGCGCCCTGCTGACGCCCGACAATGCGATCGACGCGACCACCGGCACGATCAAGCTGAAGGCGACGTTCCCCAACCAGGACAACAAGCTCTGGCCAGGGCAATTTGTCGCCGCGCAACTGCTGCTGCGCACAGATCGACAGGTCGTCACCGTCCCGACGCCGGCTGTGCAGCATGGGCCTGTCGGCCTTTATGTCTACGTCGTGCAGCCTGACTCCACGGTGCATCGCGTGCCGATCGACGCGGAGGACCGCGGCGTGCTGATGGTGGTGACGAAAGGCCTGGAACCTGGCCAGCGGATTGTGCTGGATGGCCAGTCCCGGTTGGAAAACGGTTCGCACATCACCGCGACAACTGCCACGGCTCAAACGCCGCAGACGAAGAGCTGACGCATGAGCATCTCGACCCCCTTCATCCAGCGCCCGATCGCCACCTCGCTGGTCATGGCGGCGCTGGTACTGGTCGGGATCGCCGCCTATCCGCTGCTACCCGTCGCCCCCCTGCCTCGCGTCGACTTTCCCACCATTTCTGTCACCGGGCAGCTTCCCGGTGCCAGTCCGGAAACCATGGCGGCCACGGTGGCGCAGCCGCTCGAAACCCAGATCGCGCAGATCCCCGGTGTGTCGCAGCTGACCTCGGTCAGCATCCTGGGAACGACCAACATCACCGTGCAGTTCGATCTTGATCGTAACATTGACGGTGCGGCGGGCGATATCCAGGCCGCGATCCAGGCAGCCGGCTCGCAATTGCCGAAAATCATGCCGGGGCCGCCAACCTATCGGAAGGTGAACCCATCCGACGCGCCGATCATGATCCTGGCGGCACAATCCGATGCGATGCCGCTGATCGACATGGACGACTATGCCGAGAACGTGCTGTCACAGCAGATCTCGCAGATTTCCGGCGTCGCGCAGGTTCTGATCGGCGGCCAGCAGAAGCCGTCGGTCCGGCTGGAGGTCAATCCTGAAAAGCTCGCCTCCATGGGAATGACCATGGAGGACGTGCGCAACCTCATGGTGAATGCCACAGTCGACGCCCCGAAAGGCAGCATCGACGGTGAGCACCAAGCCTACACGCTGTACGATAACGACCAGATGACCAAGGCCGCCCAGTACAACAACGTTGTGCTGGCTTATCGCAATGGCGCACCGGTTCGGGTGCGCGATATCGGCCGGGCGATCGATGGTCCGGAAAACCGCTTGCTCGCCGGCTGGCAGAATGGCAAGCGCGGCATCCTGCTGATCATCTTCAAGCAGCCGGGCGCCAATGTGATCGACACGGTGGAGCGGATCAAGGTCGCGTTGCCGCAGCTGGAAGCGTCCATTCCGCCTGCGATCCATATCACCACCATCATGGATCGCACGTTGACGATCCGTGCCTCGGTCGCCGACGTGCAGTTCACGTTGTTCTTGGCCGTGTGCCTGGTCGTGATGGTGATCTTCCTGTTCCTGCGCAACATCTGGGCCACCATCATCCCCAGCACCACCGTTCCCGTCGCGCTGATCTGCACCTTCGGCGCGATGTACCTGCTGGATTACAGCCTGGACAATCTGTCGCTGATGGCGCTGACCATCGCCGTCGGGTTCGTCATCGACGATGCCATCGTGATGCTGGAAAACATCTTCCGCCATGTGGAAGAAGGCATGAAACCGATGGAGGCGGCGATCAAGGGCGCCGGCGAAATCGGCTTCACGATCATCTCCATCAGCTTCTCGCTGGTGGCCGTGTTCATCCCACTGCTGCTGATGGGTGGCATCGTCGGACGCCTGTTCCGCGAGTTCGCGGTCACGGTCACCGTGGCGGTGATGGTCTCCGCCTTCGTCTGCCTGACGCTGACGCCAATGATGTGTTCGCGCTTCCTGCATCACGACAGCGGGCGACACAACTGGGCGTATCGGGTCATTGAGCGATTCTTCGTCGGCCTGATCAACGGCTATCGCCGCACGCTGGACGTGGCCCTGCGGTACCATTTCGTGACCTTGATGGTGTTCCTCGGCACCGTGTGTGTCAGCGCGTATCTCTTCATCACTATCCCGAAAGGTCTGTTCCCGGCGCAGGACAACGGTGTCGTGCTTGGCATTACCGAAGCCCGGCAGGACATTTCCTTCAAGGACATGATGAAGGTGCAGCAGGACCTCGCCGAGATCATCGGCGCTGACCCCGACACCGCGGCCTATGTCTCCTCGATGGGGGGCGGCTTCGGTGGCTCCACCAACAACATGGGGCGCTTGTTTATCGCGATGAAACCGCTTGATGGACGGGTCGGTGGGTCGTTGCAAGACTACATCAACAGGTTACGCCCGAAGATCGCCAAGGTGCAAGGCGGCAAGCTGTTCCTGCAGCCGATCCCGGATGTGCGGGTTGGCGCGCGGCTGGCCAAGACCGAGTATCAATACACGCTGCAAGATGCGAATCTGGATGAGCTGTACCAGTGGGCACCGCGCATCCTGGATAAGCTGCAAGCGCTTTCGATGCTGCGCGACGTAACCAGCGACCAGCAGAACGGCGGCACCACGGCGACATTGGTGATCGATCGTGACGCGGCCGGCCGCTTTGGGGTTCAACCGCAGGTGATCGACGACACGCTGTATGATGCGTTCGGACAGCGGCAGATCACGCAGTACTTCTCGCAGGTGAATTCCTATCACCTGATCCTGGAGGTATCGCCGGAAGCCGCGGGTGATCCCACGACGCTTGACAAGCTGTATGTGCACTCCATGACGGGCGCGGCGGTGCCGCTGTCCAGCATTGTGCATTGGAGCACCATGCCGGTGCAGCCCCTGTCAATTAGCCACCAGAGTCAGTTCCCGGCCGTTACGATATCGTTCAACCTTGCGCCGGGTGCGGCGCTTGGGCAGGCAGTTGACGCGATCAATTCCACGGTGCGGCAGATCGGCGTGCCGATCACGGTCGCAGGATCATTCCAGGGCACCGCCCAGGCGTTCCAGAGTTCGCTGGCGACGTTGCCGTACCTGCTCGCTGCGGCGTTCATCAGCGTCTACATCATCCTTGGCGTCCTGTACGAAAGCTATATCCTGCCGCTGACCATTCTCTCGACGGTGTTCTCGGCGGGCGTCGGCGCGTTGCTGATGTTGATGCTGTTCCATTACGACCTGACCCTGATCGCGACGATTGGCCTGATCCTGCTGATCGGCATCGTGAAGAAGAACGGCATCATGATGGTTGATTTCGCCATCACCGCCGAGCGACGGGATGGGTTATCGCCCCATGAGGCCATCCGCCAGGCCTGTCTGCTGCGCTTCCGCCCGATCCTGATGACGACAATGGCCGCGATGCTGACCGGCCTGCCACTCATGCTGGGTCAGGGCGCTGGGTCCGAGCTGCGGCGCCCGCTGGGATTCGCGATGGTGGGCGGGTTGGCGTTCAGCCAGTTGCTGACGCTGTACACCACGCCGGTGATCTATCTGTATCTCGACCGGCTGCAGCACCTGCTGTCGCGCAGCAAGCGGGCCCGCCTGCCACATCTGGCGGAGAAGATGGGTTCTGCCGCCGACTGATCTGATGTGGCCGCCCGGTTGGCCCGGGCGGCGAATTGCCCCACACTGGGTGATGAACATATGCACCGAGGGAGGGGGCAATGGACGTACGTCTTGACGGCCGCAGCGCAATCATCACCGGCGCGAGCAAAGGACTTGGCCTGGCGATGGCCACGGAATTCGCGGCCTCCGGCGCCAATGTGGCCATCCTGGCGCGTCGGCCTGAGGTGTTGGAGGAGGCGAAGGCCATCGCGTCCAAAGGCGCCAGCGGCCGTGTGGCAACGTTCGTGTGCGATGTTGCGAAAGCGGACGATATCAGCAAGACATTCGCCGCCGTAGTATCGACCTTCGGCAAGGTGGATATCTTGGTCAACAATGCGGGCCAGTCGCGCGCCATGCCGGCAGAGCAGATCACCGACGAGATCTGGCAGGAAGACCTGGAGCTGAAACTGTTCGCGGCGATCCGCTTTGCCCGGCTGGTATGGCCCGGGATGAAAGATCGGAAGTGGGGCCGTATCATCAACGTGCTGAATCTCGGCGCCAAGGCACCGCGCGCCAATGGCGCGCCCACGGCGGTGTCACGCGCGGCCGGGATGGCGTTCATGAAGGTGCTGGCAGGCGAAGGCGCGCCGCACGGCATTCTGGTGAACGGCATGCTGGTGGGGCTGATTGATTCCGACCAGCACGTGCGGCGCCACCATCGCGAGGGTGCCAACGTGTCCTATGACGATTTTCGCGCGAAGATGGGCGCGAACGTGCCGCTGGGGCGTATCGGCAAGGCCGAGGAGTTCGCGGCGATGGCGTGCTTCCTGTGTTCGGATCTCGCGGGTTTCACTACGGGAACGGCAATCAACATGGATGGCGGCGCGTCGCCGGTCGTCTGACGACCCGCGCCGCCGTCTACCATCCTGCATCACGGTCGGCTTGTGCCGGCGATGACGTGCCGCCCGCATGCTGCGCCATGGCATGATGCTTGCCTGATGCGCCGTGGCGTTACGACAACGATATCAGCGCATCCGCCATGACGACCCCCTGCCCTTCCGGCAGCACGATCAATGGATTGATCTCGGCCTCGGACACTTGCGGCAACGCTGCCAAGCGTGACACCGCCACGATGGCGCGTGCTAACGCGCCCAGGTCGCCCTTCGTCATGCCGCGATAGCCTCGCGCTGGAGCCAGGCCTTTCACGTGGTCGATCATCGTTATCGCTTCGGCTTCATCCACTGGCGCGATGCGCAGCACGACATCGCGATAAACCTCTGCCAGCACGCCGCCGGCACCAAGCACGATCACCGGTCCCACCAGCGGATCACGTCGGTAGCCGAGGATCGCCTCCCCCACGCCGTTGGCCATCGGCTGCGCGATGAAGCCGCTGATGCGCGCGCCCAGCCGGTCGCGCATCGCCCGCGCGGTAGCGCGTAACGCGTCCGCATCCGGGACATTGAGCGCGACGGCGCCGGCCTCGGTCTTGTGCGCGATTGCGGCTGATGCCGCCTTCAATGCCACGGGGTAGGCCAGGGCGGGCGGCGCCTCGGGATCGATGCGCATTGCGCTGTCCGGCACACCCAGGGCCGCGAATACTGCGCGCGCACCAGGCTCGTCGACTGCCTGAGGCAGCAACGCGGCAACCGCGGACAGATCGCTGGTGGCGACCGGTGGGCGCGGTACCTGCCATTCGATATAGGCGCGTACTGCGTCCGCACATGATTCCGGCGTACGAAACGCGGCGATCCCCGCCGTGGCCAGCAGCCGCAACGATTGATCCGCTTGCGGTGCGAGGAACGCGCAGATGGGGTGTGGCCCCTCGGCCTGCAGCACGCCCGATACCGCGTCCTGCGGGCGGAACTGGGCGGAACTGCCGATGACGGCGATGGCAACGTCGGTGTCGTCGGCCGAGCGGGCGTCGGATAGCGCTTTCGCGACGTTGCCCATGCCGGCCAGCGTGGTGTCGAGCATGTGCGCCGTTGCGACGCCGGCGAGGCCCAGTCGGTCCACCACCATTGCACCGCCGCCACCGGTGGTGGTGACCACGCGCACGCTGCGCTTCGGTGCAGCCGGTGGTCTGCGCCCGATCAACAGTGGTGGGAGTTCCAGCAGCGCCTCGATCTCGGTGACGCGCACGATGCCGAGCGCGCGCAGGAACGCGTCGGCCGCGGCGTCCGAGCCAGCCATCGCGCCGGTATGGGTGGCGGCGAGCTTGGCCCCAGCTTCCGACCGGCCGAGCTTGTAAGCGATGATCGGCTTGCCAAGCGCATGCGCGCGCCGCGCCGCGCGTTCGTAGAATTCGGGCCGGCGGATGGTTTCCAGGAACAGCAGGATCGCGTCGGTGTCGGGATCGTCCACCAGCAGGTCCGCGACCTCGCCGGCAGTCAGGTCCACCTCGTTGCCCATACCCACCATTTTGGCGAAGCCGAAGCCACGGGCATTAGCACGCGAGGCGAGCGCGCCCATCACCGAGCCGGATTGCGAGATCAATGACCAGCGGCCCGGCAGCAATCGCTCCGCCTCCAGCGCGGCGTTGACGCTACAGGCCGTGGCGGCGGGAATGTTGATCACGCCCATGGAGTTCGGCCCGAGCAGCCGCAACCCGCTGGCGCGCGCCGCGTCGAGCAGCCGGGCCTGGCGCTCAGCGCCTTCCGCACCGGTTTCGGCAAAACCGTCCGCCAAGATCGCCGCGACGGGGACGCCCCGCGCGGCGCAATCGGCGATCGCCGCTTCGACGTGCTGCGTGCCGACCAGGATGTAGGCGAGGTCGATCTCACCCGGGATATCGCGCAGGCCGGGATAGGCCTTCTCGTTCAGCACGCTGTCCGCGCGCGGGTTCACCGGGAACAGCGCGCCGGTGTAGCCGTGCTTGCGCAGGTAGATCTGTGCGCGCGCGGTCAGGCGGGTGGGATCGCTGGAGGCGCCTACCAGGGCGATCCGGCGCGGAGCAAGGAGGGAGGTAGCGAGCGCGTTTGTCATCTGCCTAGTTTGATCGCGACGCGATGGCGCCTCAATCCCCGCGCTCTCGAGGCTCCTGCACCAGCATGCTGGCTTCAATCGAGACCGCCGCTTTGACCAGTCTGCGATCGAAGCTGGCGAACCCCTCGGC
>Ga0210386_10002504_pt1 | contig 15795 bp, 12 predicted proteins | sample IncBWH32OmetaG_FD_160091 | JGI IMG/M metagenome (GOLD analysis project Ga0210386, IMG submission 160091) | Forest soil microbial communities from Barre Woods Harvard Forest LTER site, Petersham, Massachusetts, United States - Inc-BW-H-32-O ... | reverse complement strand
CAACGGGCGCGTTCATGCGCACCTTACGCGATACCGACGCAGCGCACCCCTCGGCTGTTCACGATCGCTGAGCTAGCCGGGTTCGCTTAACCAGATCGCGCTTTAGGCGCGAGCCCCGAGCGCAAGAGCTCCCGACCCAACAATGGCGGGCAGATCGCGGCGAAATTTACGGGCGCGGAAACTCCGGCGGCCGGGGGCTGCTCACAAAGCCTATCAGGCTCTGCTCCAGCATCGGTAGGGGTCCCTTACCGAGGAAATTGTTAATCGGGAAATGGTCGAGTCAGGCCTAGGGGATTATGAATGGCGCCAGTCAAATAATCGGGCCAGTCTCGCTCGAAGAACGGGCTGAAGTCGCGGTCCCGATGCCGGATCGGCCGGGCCTCACAGACGAAACTCGTGCCCTCCAATCGAACATGGATTTGTTCGCCCCGATCTTTGTCCCTTTCCGGGATGAAGCGAAGGTTCTCGAGAGAACCGCTACGGGCTTGCGGTACGCGGTCGCCGTCAGGCGAACAGACTGCGCGGGCGCCCCGGCTGCCGCCGCCTCGCTCAAGATAGAAGGCCAACGATGTCAGAACCGCTTCCGAAGCGATTGCCATTTGGCGCCATTGGAGAGCCCGCAGAGCTTCATTCGCGCCGTCAAAGGCGACGCCCTCCTGGCGGATCGTTTCGTTCAGGCCGCGAGCCGCATCGACGGCGGCCCTCACATCCGCGATGTTGCAAAGAATGGCGGCATGATCGCTCATTCGGTCCTGTACGTCCTTCTGGATTGCGACAGCCTTCAACGTGCTGTTTGCTTGAAGTGACTGGAGCGTGTTGGCGACGGCCTCTTCGATAAGAACTTTTTCGGCGCCGGCTTTCTCGTGACGCTTTCGTTTCGCGGCGACATGTTCGGCACAACGTGTGCCGAACACCTGGCCAGCATTGAGCGCGGCGCCGCCCGGCCGGGTCACGCCATGCGTTCCCGCCGACTCACCGACGGCATAGCAGCCCTCAAGATTGGTTGCGCCCCAGGTGTCGACCGCAAGACCGCCGTTCATGTGCTGGTTATTGATTGCAAATTCGAGCGGATCTTGGGTGATGTCGTATTTGTACCGCTTGTAGAGCTCGATCGACAGCGGGTTCATTTTGCGCAGGCGGTCGATCGGCTGAGCGAGCAGCGCTCCGCTGTTCGAGAGATAGGCCCGAACGTCGTCATCGAGTCGGTCGAGGCTGAACTCTGCGTCGCTAGGCACTGGAAGCGGGTTGCGGTTGAAGTCCATGAAGACTTTTCGGCCCGCCTGGCTCTCCCGGAACACCGCGAGATCGAGAAGACTCGACCCGAACTCGAGCATTCGTGTTGCATGGAAGGGCCATTGGTACCCTTTGCGGAAAATGTTGGAGGCGAGCTCCTGTGTGGTCCGATAATAGTCGGCGAGGAAGTTGTGCTCATTCCCCCGCGCGTCGTGCGAGAAAATATAGGGCATGCACTGCACGTAAGTGCCTGAGAGGTTCCAAGGAAAATTGTTTCGTGGCGTGCTGATGCCGAATTGGCTCTCGGTCAAATTGACTGCCTCGATTCCCGCTTCCAAGGCAAGACCGAGAGAGCCAAAACAATGTCGGGGATAAACGCTCTCGCGATAGAGTTCGCCGGGGCCGCCGGTCGCGATAACAACGGAATCGCTCAGAAACGCGGTGAGTCCATACGGGTTTTCAGGCGTGCGCCGCTTCGGCACCATGGCCAGTACGCCGATCATGCGACGCTTCTCACCGGAAGCAATTAGAAGTCGGACACCGGTTGCGTGATTGAAAATCGGAATGCCGAGATGGATGGCTTCTCGGGTTAAGACCTGAACCATCAGACGGGACGTTCGCGGCCCGCAACTTGTGGCGCGCCCGACTTCGTCGTGATCCGTCTGGTAGCGCAAAATGCCGCCGAGCCGATCCTGCGGCAGAGGCAGACCCATAAACTGAAGGGAGGCGAGCGCCCTGACCGAGCCGACCGCCTCGATATAGGCCGTGTCCTCGTCCATGGCGCCGCCCGCGGCAACCGCATCGGCGAGAGCGCGGAAATCGTCGCCTCGTCCGGCGCTGTTGGCGGTGTGAAGGGTCTGCTTATCGGATCCGGAGCAAGCCGATGTGCCGCCAAAGGCGCTTTGGCTCGCGATCACGACATCCACGTTGCGACGCTTCATCTCCACTGCTGCGCGCAGCCCTGCCGCGCCGCTGCCGAGGACAAGGGCTTCGGAGCGCTGCACCGACAAGACATAGGCTCCGACCTTCATCAATTCGCTCGAGGGACGCTCACTCGCCAGCCTCGGCATGGCGACGTCGGTCAAGTGATCGAGGATCGATTGGGGCACGATCGAGGTCAAAGGGCGTTTCCATAAAGTTTGGGATTGACGACTTGGAGGAAACCAATTATTGGCCAATTAGCACGTTCCAATAAATCTGACAATTAGTTGTCCGTTTCATCGCTCATGAAAACGGACAGGAATTGGAACGATCCAATTCAGTTGCGAGCGTGATGACGACGTTTGGGGAGGATCAGGTGAGCGACGCTCGGGCGACCATCGTCGATGTTGCGCGACAAGCCGGCGTCTCGAAGTCCACTGTCTCCCTGGTGCTAGGAGGAAGCTCGCTCGTCGCCGATTCGACTCGGGAGCGGGTGACCGAGGCGATGAGCGATCTCGGCTACATCTATCATCGGGGCGCCGCGACGCTTCGGGGAGCAAAATCGGGCGTCCTGGGCATGGTCATCAACGACCTGTCCAACCCCTTCTATGTCGAGCTCTCGATTGGCATCGAGCAGGCATGCCAGGGCGGCGCGTTCATCCCGTTCCTCGCGAATTCCGCCGAGGATCCGATCCGTCAGCAGGAGGTGATCCGGTCCATGCGGGAGCATGGCGCGGCCGGCCTTGTGCTCGCTCCGGCTATCGGCACGTCTCTTAAGGACGTGAAGCCGCTCGTCGCCGGATTGCCTGTGGTTCAGGTGATGCGCCGGCTGCCCGGCCTGAGAGCCTCCCTAGTCGCGCCCGAGAACCGCGAGGGCGCTAGAAAGGCGACGGCACATCTGCTTGAAAATGGGCATAGGCGGATCGCCTTTGTCGGCGGCACGAACTCATTGTCTGTTCGCGAGGAACGCCTTGCTGGGTACCGGCTTGCGCTTGAAGAGGCCGGGATTCAGGCGAACGGATCGCTGGTCATCGAAACGACGACCAATTACTCGGGCGGTGGTTCCGCGTCGGCGCAGCTTTCAAACCTTTCGAAGCGCCCCACCGCTGCCCTTTGTTTCAACGATGTCGTCGCGATCGGCCTCATACGCGCGCTGTCGCAGACAGGCGTCGTGATCGGACGAGATTTCGCGGTCATCGGCTTCGACGATATCGAAGAAGCCAAGCACACGCTTCCCGCTCTAACGACCGTCGCCGTAAACGCCCGCAACCTCGGCTCGCGGGCGGCGCAGCTGCTCATGCGTCAGATCGCCAGCGGGAATTTCGAGCCGGAAGCGGTGCTGTGCCCGACAAGCCTGATCATCCGCTTGTCCTGCGGCACAGCGAACTCAATTCAAGAGGGAAGACAACAATGACCGGACTTCGCTGGGGGCTCGTGGGCGCGAGCACGATTGCGGCCGAGCATATGATCGACGCCTTTCGCGCCAACGGCGGCGCCGTCGTGGCGGTCATGGGCTCGGATGCTGATCGGGCAACCCAGTATGCCACGAAGCACAATATCGCGAAGGCAACGACCGACCTTGGCGCTCTTGTCGAAGATAAGGGCGTCGACGCAGTCTACATCTCGACGACCAACGAACTCCATCGCGATCGGGTCTTCGCGGCGGCTGCCGCCGGCAAACACGTCCTATGCGAGAAACCTCTGGCGCTGACCGTCTCCGACGCGCGGGCAATGGTGGCCGAATGCCGTAAACGCGGCGTCGTGATGGGAACCAACCACCATCTCCGAAACGCGGCGACGCATCGAGCCATGCGGGACGCCATCAAGGCAGGACGTATCGGCAAGCCGCTTTTCGCCCGCGTTTTCCACGCCGTTTATTTGCCGCCGCATCTCCAGGGTTGGCGCATTGAAAAGCCGAACGCCGGAGGCGGCGTCATCCTCGACATCACCGTCCATGATGCGGACACCTTGCGCTTTGTGCTCGACGATGAACCGCAGAGCGTGGTCGCCATGGCCTCGCACGGGGGCATGGCGCAGGCCAGTCTCGAAGACGGAGTGATGGGCGCGGTTCGCTTCTCGAGCGGGCTGCTCGCGCAATTTCACGACGCTTTCACCACCAAATACGCGACGACGGGATTTGAAGTGCATGGCGACGAAGGTTCGCTCATCGGCCGCGATTGCATGACGCAAGCGCCAAAGGGCGAGGTGTTGCTGCGTTCGGCTGCCGGGGAAGAAGCGCTGAAGCTCGACCACGAAAAGCTCTACGTGCGCTCGGTCCGCTTGTTTCAAGGCGCCGTCGAAGGCCACGGCGCGCCGTCAGCAACGGGTGAAGACGGCGTCAAATCACTGAGTGTCGCGATCTCGACCCTCGAAGCCGCTCGCTCCGGCGCGGCGGCTCGCATCGACCTGAGTGTTTGAGATTAAAATGACCGGGCAAAAAGTCATTTCCGCCGCGGACGCCGCCCGCCTGATCCCGGATGGCGCCATTGTTACGGTCTCTTCCTCGTCGGCCCTCGGATGTCCGGACGCGGTGTTGAAGGCGGTTGGCGAGCGTTTCGATACGGAAGGTCATCCCCGAAACTTAACAACGCTGCATCCGATCGCGGCCGGCGACATGTGGGGAGTGAAGGGCGTCGATCATCTCGCCAAAGCGGGCTGCCTGGCGCGGGTGCTGGCAGGCTCATACCCCTCCGGACCGTCCTCAGCTGAACCGCCAGCGATCTGGAAGATGATCTCAGGGGACGCGATCCCCGCGTACAACGTGCCCTCGGGCATCATGTTCGACATTCATCGCGAAGCGGCCGCCAAGCGTCCTGGCGTGCTGACCAAAGTCGGGATGGAGACGTTCGTTGATCCTCTCCATGAGGGCTGCGCGATGAACGCGAAGGCGGCCGCCGATCCGATCGTTAAGCGCGTCACTTTCGCCGGGGAGGATTGGCTCTTCTTTCCAACGATCATCCCCCAAATTGCGATCATCCGCGCGACCACGGCGGACGAGCGGGGAAATCTTTCATATGAACACGAAGGCGGCATCCTCGGACCGATTGATCAGGCGCTATCCGTCCGCAACAACGGTGGAATTGTTATTGCTCAAGTCAAACGCCTCGCAGCGGCCGACACTCTGCGACCACATGAAGTCGTCGTTCCGGGCGTGATGATCGACTACATTGTTGTCGCTCCGGACCAGATGCAGACGACGAACACCGTCTATGAGCCTGCGATTTCTGGCGAGATATTCCGTCCTCTTTCGTCGTTTGAGATTCCGAAGTTTGATATCGCCAAAGTGATCGCACGGCGCGTCGCGCAAGAGCTTCGGGACGGCGACGCCGTCAACATCGGCTTTGGTATCTCCGCCCACGTGCCCCGTATCCTGCTCGAGGAAGGTCGACATGGCGCCGTGACATGGGTGATCGAACAGGGCGCCGTCGGCGGGGTGCCATTACTCGACTTCCAATTCGGCTGCGCCTCGAATGCGGAGGCGATCGTCCAATCGCCGCACCAATTCATATATTTTCAGGGAGCAGGATTTGACATGTCGCTGCTCTCGTTCCTGCAAATCGACAAGGGAGGCTCTATCAACGTCTCCAAGCTCGGCGTGCGCCCCCATGTCACCGCGGGGGCGGGCGGCTTCGTCGACATTACGGCGCGCGCAAAAAAGATCGTGTTTTCAGGGTATTTCACCGCTGGCGCAAAGTTGGACGTCGCGAGCGCCTCGGTTTCGATCCAGAAGGAAGGCAAGGTCAAGAAGCTCGTCGAAGCAGTCGAGCAGATCTCATTCTCCGGCCCCCGCGCGGTCGCGCAAAACCAAGACATTACCTACGTGACGGAGCGCTGTGTCATGCGCCTCGAGCCGGAGGGCGTAACCGTCACCGAGATTGCACCCGGAATCGATCTCGAGCGTGACATTCTGGCCCAGGCAGAATTTCCGCTACGCATCGCAAATGACTGCCGCAAAATGGATCCGGCGCTTTACCAGCCGGAACCCCTTAATCTGCAACTTCGGCCAGCGCGGGAGAGACCCCAATGACCGCGTTCGTCGATCTGAGTTTTGAAGGTCCTTGCGCGCACTTGACGCTGAAGCGTCCCGACAAACTCAATGCACTCGATCGTCCCATGATCGATGCCTTCCTTGACGGAGCGCGTGCTATTGAGGCTTCGCCCGAAGCCCGCGTCGCGATTCTCTCCGGCGAGGGCAAAGCCTTTTGCGCGGGTGGTGACATTGCAGCCTGGGGAGGTCTGCAGCCGCTCGAGATGTGGCGCGACTGGACGCGGGCAGGCCACCGAGCCTTCGAAGCCCTCGCACGTCTTCGTGTCCCGCTCATCGTCGTCCTCACCGGCCACGCCTTTGGTGGTGGCCTCGAACTCGCGGCCGTCGGTGACATTCGGATCGCCGAGAGTGGAATCAAGTTGGGGCTGCCTGAGTCCGGTCTCGGCATGGCGCCTGGTTGGTCGGGAACGCAGAGGCTTGTGCGGCGCTTCGGCGCCTCTGTCGTGCGGCGCATGGCCCTGACGGGCGCGATCTTTCCGGCGGAAGAGGGCCTGCCGCTTGGCCTCGTCGATGAGGTGGTCGCGAAGGGCGAGGGACTTACGCGCGCAAGCGCACTTGCGGCCGATATCGCCAAGCGGGGCCCGCTGGCCGTCCAGATGGTCAAGGCAATGATCAACGCGGCTGAAGGTGAAGATCGAGACGCGCCGATCGAGGGGCTCGCCGGCGCCCTCACCGCTTACACAGAAGATTTGGCCGAGGGCGTAGCGGCCTTTCGGGCCAAACGCTCTCCAACCTTCAGCGGTCAATAGGAAGTTGACATGAACGCTCTTACCCGAATCGCTGTCGATACCTCCAAATTGAATGCCGCGATGGCCACGTTTCCGTGCGATCGCACCATGATGATCGATGGGCGGGAAGCCAAGGCTCCGGCGAGATGATCGAGCGGGCGAGTCCCGCCCATGGCGTCGTCGTGACTCGCGTGCCTCAGGATGTGCGGGCCGCCATCGCAGCTGCGCGCGCCGCGTTCGACAAAGGAGCATGGCCCCGCGAGACGGCCTCGACCCGTGCGCGGGTTCTTGTAAAGACGGCCGATCTCATCGACCGGGACCGAGAACTCCTGGCGCTGCTCGACACGCTCGAGTCCGGAAAACCGATTACGCAGGCGCGCGGCGAAATCGAGGGCTCGGCCGACATCTGGCGCTACGCCGCGTCCCTGGCGCGGGAGCTTTCGGGCGAGAGCTACGCCAATCTCGGCTCTGACCGGTTGGGCTTTGTTCTCAGGGAGCCAATCGGCGTCGTCTCAATCATCACGCCATGGAACTTCCCGCTGCTGATCGTCTCGCAGAAGCTGCCTTTCGCGCTGGCCGCCGGTTGCACGTGCGTCGTAAAGCCGAGCGAGATGACCTTGGCCTCGACGTTGCATCTTGCTGGCTTGCTCAACGAAGCGGGCCTGCCTGAGGGTGCTTGCAATGTCGTCACTGGCTACGGGCCAGAAGTCGGGGTGCCTATGACGACAGATCCCGATGTCGACATGATCTCGTTCACGGGCTCAACCAGAGTGGGTCGTGCGGCGGTCGCTGCCGGCGCTGCAACCCTGAAGAAGGTGTCCATGGAGCTCGGGGGCAAAAATCCGCAGCTCATCTTCCCCGATGCCGACATGGACGCGGCGCTCGATGCCGTGGCCTTCGGCGCTTACTTCAATGCTGGGGAATGCTGCAACGCCGGCTCCCGCGTTCTGCTCCACGAACAGATTGCGGACGAGTTCCTGGCCGGGCTCTCCGAGCGGGTAAAGACTGTCAAAGTTGGCGATCCCCTTGACCCGGAGACTCGCGTCGGGGCGATCATTAGCGCTGACCACCTTGGCAAGATCGAGCGCCACATCACGGCCGCTGAGCAAAGCGGCGCCAAAGTGCGGGCGGGCGGGGCCAGGCTCGAGTCGAGCGGCTTTTTCATGTCGCCGACCATCGTCGAGAACGTCACTAGCTCGATGGAGATCGCTAGCGCTGAGGTCTTCGGGCCCGTCGTCGTGGCCTTGACGTTCGAGGACCTCGAGGAGGCGGTCGGGCTTGCCAACGTAACAGACTATGGCCTCTCCGCCAGCGTCTGGAGCCGAGACATCGATACCGCAGTCGGCGTCGGGCGCGGCGTTCGAGCCGGAACCGTCTGGGTCAATACATCCATGGATGGCACGCCGGAGCTCCCCTTTGGGGGCTATCGCCAGTCCGGTATTGGCCGCGAGCTCGGGCGAAACGCCGTCAAAGACTAGACCGAGGAAAAAACGTTCCACGTCCATATCGGTCCACGGACCAATTGGGGGCTCCCTCGCGGAGCCTGAGACAGAGCAATCGGGGGTCGCAATTGGCCTCTGAAACCGGCAGCCGGACCGTTTCCGGCGGAGGAAGCCTGAGAGGAAGGGCACTTCATGAAACTTCGTTCAATTCTGATGGCGGGGGTATTGACCGCCGGAGCGCTGAGCCTCGCATCCGAGGCTTCGGCTGCGGATACCAAAGAAGTCCAGATGCTTCACTGGTGGACGTCGGGCGGCGAGGCGGCTGCTGTGAATGTCATCAAGGAGGCGCTCGCTAAACAAGGCTACGGTTGGAAAGACGTTCCGGTCGCCGGTGGCGGCGGCGGTGCCGCCATGACCACATTGAAGGCAATGGTCGCAGCGGGAAATCCACCGACCGCATCCCAGATCCTTGGCTACTATGCGATGGACTATTCCGAGGCGGGCAAGCTTGCGGACATCACGCCGTTGGCCACAAAGGGCGACTGGGCCAAGGTCATTCCGACGGCGCTCCAGAAGTTCACCACCGTTGACGGCAAGTGGGGCGCTGTCCCCGTCAACATCCATTCCGTGAACTGGATCTGGGTGAATAAGGCGCTCATGGAGAAGATCGGCGGCGCCGAGCCCAAAAATTTCGACGACCTGATCGCTCTCCTCGACAAAGCGAAGAAGGCGGGAGTTATCCCGCTCGCCCTCGGCGGCCAGCCGTGGCAGGAGGCGACGATGTTCGATTCGGTCGTCACGTCGACCGGTGGCGTCGACTTCTACAAGAAGGCTTTCATCGACCTCGACGAGAGCGCGCTCAAGTCGGACACGATGAAGAGGAGCTTCGACAATCTTGCGAAGCTGCGTGACTATCTCGATCCCAACTATGCGGGCCGTGACTGGAATCTTGCCACCGCCATGGTGATCAAGGGCGACGCCCTGCTTCAGGTTATGGGCGACTGGGCGAAGGGGGAGTTCAAGAACGCCAACAAGGAGGCCGGCAAGGATTATCTCTGCTATCGCTTCCCAGGTACGGAAGGGTCAGTGCTCTACAACACTGACATGTTCGCCTTCTTCCAGGTGCCCACCGACCGGCAGGCGGCGCAGAAGGCGCTCGCCGAGACGACGATGAACCCGGATGTTCAGATCGCCTTCAATGTGATCAAAGGCTCGGCCCCGGCGCGTATGGACGTTTCCGACGCAGCCTTCGATGCTTGCGGCAAGAAGGCGATCGCCGACATCAAGGCGGCGAATGCCAAGGGGACGTTCCTCGGCTCGATGGCGCAGAACTATGCGCAGCCGCCGGCGATCGCTACGGCCTATTATGACGTCGTGACGAAGTTCCTGCACGGCGAGATCAAGACCTCAGACGAAGCCGTGAAGCAACTCATCGCCGCCATCGATTCCGCAAAATAACTCGGCTCGCCCTCTCCCGCCGTTGGCGGGAGGGGGTTCCCGCCGCGGATCTCAGATCGCTAAGCGGAGGAGACACCGTGACTACGACTACCCAGCCCATCGCTCTGGCGGTTGTTCACAAGCCCCACGGCGGGATGCGCGACCGCCTGCGTGATTGGCTTCCGAGACTCGTTCTCGGCCCCTCCTTTCTCTTGATCCTTTTCTTTGTCTATGGGTTCAACCTCTGGACGCTTCTGCTTTCGTTCACAAACTCCAAGGCTTTCACGAATTTCAATTTCATCGGATGGGCCAACTATCAGAAGCTTTGGACGTGGACGTTTCAAAGCGATCCGCCATCAAACTGGTACACGGCGATCGTCAATATGGGACTCTTCGGCGGTCTCTATGTGGTCTTCTGCCTCGCGCTCGGACTTCTCCTCGCGATCCTTCTCGATCAGAAGATTCGAGGCGAAGGTATCCTGCGGCCTCTTTACCTCTACCCGCTAGCCCTCTCATTTATCGTGACCGGGACCGCGTGGAAGCTGTTTCTCGATCCGCGCATTGGACTCGAGAAGGCGGTCCACGATCTGGGCTGGACCAGCTTCCATTTCGATTGGGTCGTGAACCCGCGAATGATGATTTACTGCGTCGCGATCGCCGGCATTTGGCAGACGTCAGGATTCGTGATGGCGATGTTCCTCGCGGCGCTTCGCGGCATCGATAGCGAGATCCTGAAAGCCGCGCAGATCGATGGGGCGTCTGCCTACGCGACTTACCGCCGGATAATCATCCCAATGATGCGCCCTGCCTTCATGTCGGCGCTGATCATCCTGACGCACATGGCAATCAAATCCTATGATTTGGTGTTGTCAGTGACAGGCAAGAATCCTGGGGGAGCAGCCGAGCTGCCTTCGACCTTCATGTATTCCTACACGTTCACCCGCAATCAAATGGGCGTCGGATCGGCCAGCGCGGTCATTATGCTTGCGACCATCGCAGCGATCATGGTGCCATATCTTTATTCCGAGTTGAAGGAGAAGCGCCAATGACCGCCGCTGACGCTCTCTTGGCCGCGCCCCCGCGCGAACCCGCCCGCCACTCAAACGCAACGCGCGTCGTGATTTACAGCCTCTTGATCGTATTCGCGATCATCTACCTCCTTCCGCTCGTCGTCATGGTGATGACCTCGCTGAAGCCTCTCGATGAGGTCACCGGCGGGAACATGTTTTACCTCCCGCAGCATTTGACCTTCGAGCCTTGGACGAAGGCATGGGGTACGGCCTGTGTCGGGCTGACCTGCGCGGGCCTTAAAGGCTACGTTTGGAATTCCGTGAAGATGGTCGTGCCGGCAGTGCTAATTTCGACACTACTGGGCGCGCTAAACGGTTACGTGCTCACGAAGTGGCGGTTTCCAGGCCACAAGCTCGTTTTCGGCATGATGTTGTTCGCTTGCTTCATCCCGTTCCAGTCGGTCCTGATCCCGATGGCGACGATCCTCGGAAAGCTTGGCGCAATCGGGCAATCCCTCGAGAACACGATTGGATTGTCGCTAGGCTTCGGAAATCCGACCGTCAATCTGGTGCTGGTGCATGTCGTTTACGGTCTCGGCTTCACAACGCTCTTCTTTAGAAACTACTACGAGACGTTCCCCAACGAACTCGTCCGGGCGGCGCAGATCGACGGTGCAAGTTTCTTCCAGATTTTCCGACGCATCCTTCTACCAAATTCGATGCCGATCTTCATCGTCACCGTGATCTACCAATTCACCAACATCTGGAACGACTTCCTGTTTGGGTCGACCTTCGCGGCCGGCGACTCCGCCCCAATGACCGTGGCGCTGTACAACATCGTCAATACCTCGACCGGCGTTGTTGAATACAACACCAACATGGCCGCGGCGATGATCGCCGCCGCTCCCACCCTCGTCGTCTACGTCCTCGCAGGACGCTATTTCGTCAGCGGACTTATGGCTGGCGCTGTGAAAGGATAAATGATGTCGACGCTTGAAATTCGTTCCCTTCGCAAGAAATTCGGCTCTCTCGAGATCCTCAAGGGCATCGATATCTCGCTCGAGCAAGGCGGCTTTCTCGTCCTCGTGGGCCCGTCCGGATGCGGCAAGTCGACGCTGCTGAACACGATCGCGGGTCTTGAGTCGATCACTTCCGGGGAAATCCGCATCGGCGGCCAGGTCGTCAACAACTTGCATCCTTCGAAGCGGGACATCGCCATGGTGTTCCAGTCCTATGCGCTCTATCCGAACATGTCGGTAGCGCAGAACGTGGCGTTCGGCATGGAAATGCGTGGCGTCCCTAAAGCCGAGCGCGACAAGGCGGTCGCCGCGGTCGCCAAGACCTTGCAAATTGAGCATTTGATGGACCGCCGCCCAAGCCAGCTCTCGGGCGGTCAGAGACAACGTGTCGCCATGGGTCGTGCACTTGTGCGGCAACCTCAAGTGTTCCTGTTTGATGAGCCGCTCTCGAACCTCGACGCCAAACTTCGCGTCGACATGCGCGTCGAAATCAAACGCTTGCACCAGCAGACGGGCACAACCATCGTCTATGTCACACATGACCAGATCGAAGCGATGACGCTCGCGACCAAGATCGCCGTTCTGAAGGACGGCGAATTACAGCAGGTGGGCTCCCCATATGAGATTTATAACTCGCCCAACAATCTGTTCGTCGCCGATTTCATGGGTTCGCCGGCCATGAACCTCCTTGAAGGGAAGGTCGCTCACACCAACGGCTTACCCCAGATAGTTCTGGAGCGTCATGATCACCAGCCGATCGTCTTGCCGATCCCTGCTAGCGCGGATGCCGCGAAGCTCGCCGACGGAGCTAAGGTGATCTTTGGCATTCGGCCGGAGGCGGTCAACGACAAAGAGAGCATCGATCGCGGGGCAAGGTCCGTCGCGACATTTGATGCAAAAGTCGAGATCATCGAGCCCGCGGGCGCGGACACATATGTGGTGACTCGCGCCGCGGGTAAGGAACTGACAGCGCGTATGCGCGCTGAGACGCCGGTCCGCGTGGGCCAGAACCATACCTTCGTGTTCAACCTCGACAAGGCAGTGTTGTTCGACCCGCACACTACCCGGCGCATTTGACAACCGCGCCACGAACGCAAGTTGACCTAATATAGCGTGAGGGCGAGTTGGCTGGCGCAACCAACGTAGAGTCGGTCGACATACTGATTGTCGGATCTGGGATGGGTGGCGCGACATGCGCCGCCGGGCTGGCCCCTTCCGGCGCCAGAATCCTGATTCTCGAACGAGGCGCACGGCTCAAGGACTCCGCTGACGCCCGGGACCCTCGCGCGATCTTTCAGCGCGGTGTGTTCCGGCCACAGGAAAGGTGGATCGACGGCGCAGGGGAAGCCTTTAATCCCGGCAATTATTACTATGTTGGCGGCAACACGAAGCTCTACGGCGCGGTCCTTCTGCGATACCGCGCGCAAGATTTTGCGCCGATCGCCTACACCGACGGGTCGACAGCTGGTTGGCCGTTTGCTTATGACGAACTCGAGCCTTGGTACACACGGGCTGAGAGGCTTTACCGGGTTCACGGCGCGCTTGGATTCGATAAGACCGAACCGCATCATTCCGAACCGTTCCCATTCACTCCGGTGCCGGACGAACCGGCGATCGCGCATGTTCGGGAGCGGATGAAACGAGCTGGCCTGCATCCTTTTCCGTTGCCCCTCGGCATCGACATAGAAGCATGGCTCAATCGGGCCCCGACTCCCTGGGACGCCTTTCCTGACACAGGTACCGGAAAGATGGACGCCGAGAGCTGCGGGCTGGCGGAAGCGTTGCGCTATCCGAACGTTGAATTACGCGAGAACGTTAAGGTCGGGCGTCTGGTGCTCGACCCCGATGGCAAGCGCCTCGCGGGGGTCGAGGCGAGCGTCAGTGGAGAGCGCAAGCGCATCCTTGGGAGGATCGTCATCTTATCGGCCGGCGCAGTGAATTCCGCGGCGTTGCTTCTCGTTTCGAGTGATGAAGGAATAGCCAACCGTTCCGATGCGGTCGGGCGGCATTTCATGAATCACAATTGTTCAGCCGTGCTCGCAATCGATCCCCGGACCGTCAACGACTCGATCTATCAGAAAACTCTGGGCATCAACGACTTCTACCTCGACGACGGGCAGGGCGGCCCCCCACTCGGCAATATCCAATTGTTGGGGCGCGTGACGGCGCCGATCCTCAAATCCAACATTCCCCGCGGGCCAGAGTGGGCGCTTTCACTTCTCTCGCGTCGCGCCGTCGACTGGTACGCAATGAGCGAAGACCTACCCAATCCGGAGAGCCGAGTTACCGTGCGCGGGGGACAGATCCATCTCGACTGGAAGCGCAGCAATTGGTCGGCCCACGAGGGCCTGGTCAGAGCGTTCAAGGAACGCCTTCGCGGGGCCGGCTATCCAATCGTCCTTACGAAGGCCTTCGATCGGCGCACGCCCTCTCACCAATGCGGGACGGTCCGTATCGGTCGTGATCCTAGGACCTCTCCGCTCGACTCCTTCTGCCGTGCCTGGGACCACCCAAATCTGTTCGTGGTCGACGCTTCGTTTCTTCCGACCTCGGCGGCAGTGAATCCCGCACTCACTATCGCGGCTCAAGCGCTTCGCGTTGCCGACCATATCGGCAAGGCCGACCTACGTTAATCTCAGGGCGACTTCAAATGGGTTACGATTACATTATCGTTGGCGGCGGCTCTGCCGGGTGCGTCCTCGCAAATCGTTTGAGCGCAGACCCGTCGATCAGAGTGCTCCTCCTGGAAGCAGGCGGCAGCGATTGGAACCCACTTTTCAAGATGCCGGCGGGCTTCGCAAAAATGACGAAGGGAGTCGCGGGCTGGGGCTGGAGCACCGTGCCGCAGAAGCATCTCAATGGCCGGGTCGTCTGGTACACTCAAGCCAAGGTGATTGGTGGTGGTTCATCGATCAATGCCCAGCTCTACACTCGCGGTAACATTCAGGACTATGATGCCTGGGTAAGCGACGCCGGCGCGACCGGCTGGGGCTACAGTGAGGTCCTGCCCTACTTCAAGCGGAGCGAGGACAACCAAAAGCTTCACAATGCCTACCATAGTTATGGCGGCCCGCTCGGCGTCTCTTATCCGATCAATCCTCCGCCGATCAGCTATGCGTTCTTAAGGGCCGCACAGGAACTCGGCATCCCCTTCAACGATGATTTCAACGGCGCCGTCCAGGACGGAATCGGCCACTACCAGCTTTCCACCCGCAACGCTCAGCGGTCCTCGGCGTCAAGCGCTTTCGTTAAGCCCGTGGAGGGTCGGAAGAATCTGACGGTCCGCCTGAATGCACAGACAGTGAAGGTCGAAGTCCAAAACGGCCGCGCGATTGGTATTACTGTCGCCACGGGAACCGGAACGGAGACCCTGAACGCCGACCGCGAGGTCATCATAAGCTGCGGCGCAATCGGTTCGCCGCGTCTGCTCCAGCTTTCAGGTATCGGGCCAGCCGACTCTTTACGGGCCGCTGGAGTTCCTGTGGTGCTTGACCTCCCGGGCGTAGGCTCAAACATGCAAGATCATCTCGACCTGTACGCGATTTCGGAATGCACGGGCGACCATACCTATGATCGCGTGGCGCGCCCGCACCGCACGGTGTGGGCTGGCCTCCAGTACTTGCTTTTCAAAACCGGTCCGGTCACGTCCACCCTCTTCGAAACGGGTGGCTTCTGGTACGCGGACAAGCAGGCGCGATCCCCCGACATCCAGTTCCACCTGGGTCTTGGTTCGGGCATTGAAGCAGGCGTAGCCGCGATGAAGAATCCAGGCGTGACGCTCAATTCAGCTTTCCTTCGTCCTCGCTCGCGCGGCACGGTGCGGATCGCCACCTCAGACCCGACAGCCGCTCCACTGATTGATCCGAACTACTGGGCCGACCCCTATGACCGCGAGTGCTCGATCAAGGGCCTCCGCCTCGCGCGCGAGATCCTGCGGCAGCCCGCGCTGAAACCGTT
>Ga0210386_10002503_pt1 | contig 15796 bp, 10 predicted proteins | sample IncBWH32OmetaG_FD_160091 | JGI IMG/M metagenome (GOLD analysis project Ga0210386, IMG submission 160091) | Forest soil microbial communities from Barre Woods Harvard Forest LTER site, Petersham, Massachusetts, United States - Inc-BW-H-32-O ... | reverse complement strand
CGCCCGCGGAACTCCAGCAGGCAAAGGCTCTCTTACTGCGGCAGATTCCGCTTGCGGAATCCAGCGAAGATGGAGTCGCCGGAGGACTCCTCGCCCGCGCCCAGATTGGATTGCCGCTCGACGAACCATTGCGAGCCGCGAAGCTATATTTCTCGATGTCCGCGGATCAAGTCCGCGCTGCATTTGAGAAGTGGATTCGTCCCGATGGATTTGTTCAAATTATTCGGGGACCCGCACCTGAATGACCTTCCCCCGTTGAGACTTTCTCACGATGCGGTAATCGCAGAGGACAAGTAACACGCATCTCTTCATGGACGTGGAAATGGACATGTCGCCAACGGCCAAAGAGGCGTCGAGCACAGTGTGGGCGCACTGAAGCCCTGCTTAATCAGGGTTTTCGCTCGCGGACTTGATTCAGCGGCTGAGAAGTCTAAAATAGCTTCTTGGACAAAGCGGGGAATTAGTCTTGGCGAAACCAATTTTGTTGAGTGTTGATGATGACTCCAACGTCCTGCGCGCAATCGAACGCGACTTGCGCTCTGAGTATGGCGCCGCATATCGCGTTATAGGAAGCGATTCGCCGTCTGCCGGACTTGAACTCTTGAAGCAGCTCAAAGTCCGGAATGACAGCGTCGCGCTGATTCTTGCCGATCAACGCATGCCGCAAATGGATGGCGTCACGTTTCTGCTGGAAGCGATGCGAATGTTCCCCGAGGCGAAGCGGGCGCTGCTCACCGCGTATGCCGATACGAACGCCGCGATCAGCGCCATTAATCAGGCCAATATAAACTATTTTTTCTTGAAGCCCTGGGACCCTCCTTCCGAGCATCTCTATCCGCAACTGAATGATTTGCTCGACGATTGGCAAGCTTCTCACCGGCCAAAATTTGAGGGAATCAGAGTCTTGGGCACCCGCTGGTCGCCCCGATCGTATGAGTTGCGGGATTTCCTCGCGCGCAATCGAGTTCCATATCAATGGATCGATGTCGAAGCTTCTTCCAACGATCCTGAAACCAGGCAGCTTCTCGAGGCCTTAGGGACCGATGCCGCAAGCCTTCCCATCACGCTCTTCCAGGATGGGACAAAGCTTCTTGAAAGCATACCTACCGATGTCGCGCAAAAGGTTGGATTGCGGACACGCGCGCAAACCAGTTTCTACGATTTAGCGATTGTCGGCGGAGGACCGGCAGGTCTTGCTGCCGCCGTTTATGGCGCGTCCGAGGGGCTGCACACTGTGATGATCGAAAGCGAGGCCCCAGGCGGACAAGCGGGGATGAGTTCACGCATTGAGAATTATCTCGGATTCCCTATGGGCCTAAGTGGCGGCGATCTTGCCCGGCGCGCGGTAGCGCAGGCTCAACGATTCGGCGTGGAAATCTTGTCGCCGCAAGATGCCGTGGCCGTACGCACCGAAGGATCCTACCGGATGATTAAATTGGGCGACGGAAACGAGATTTCCTGTCACGCATTGATGATCGCAACAGGAGTACAGTGGCGGAGGCTCGAAGCCCCGGGAATCGATCGGTTGCAGGGTGCCGGCGTTTACTATGGTGGCGGTTCAACGGAAGCTCTTTCTTGCAAAGGCGAAACCGTTTACGTCATTGGCGGAGCGAATTCCGCAGGACAAGCGGCAATGAACTTCGCGAAGTACGCTGACCGCGTCGTTATCGTTGTTCGAGGCAGCTCTTTATCGAGCACCATGTCGCAATATTTAATAGACCAAATAAAGGAAACCTCAAACATCCAGATTTGGCCGCACGCGAGTGTTTCCGAGGTACACGGCGAAACGCACCTGGAGGAAATTTCCTTCCATTGTTCAAATACGAGCAAGATAGAGCGCGTTCCGGCTGGTTCAATGTTCATCTTCATCGGAGCGCTGCCTCGAACGGACTGGTTGTCAGATCTTGTCGAGCGAGACGACCGCGGCTTTATCTTGACTGGGCCGGATCTGATCCGGGACGGACAGCGTCCCAAGGGGTGGGCGCTCGAAAGAGATCCTTTTCTGCTGGAGACGAATGTTCCCGGTCTTTTCGCAGTGGGCGATGTGCGTCACGGTTCCGTAAAACGCGTTGCCTCGGGAGTCGGTGAAGGATCGGTGGCTGTACAATTTATCCATCAGTATTTGAGCAAGGTATAAATGATCGAAAAATCAGAGCTGCTTCGAGTTTCTGCATTTGCCGATCTTCCCGACGATCAAATTGCCTGGTTTCTCAGCCAGTCGGAGGAATTGTGTTTCAAGGCCGGCGATACCTACTTTAGTCAGGGCGATCCCGCGGACTCAATGTTTATCCTTCTGGAAGGGCAACTTCAGATGCGGGGTGAACTGGGCGGCGAAACAATCATAATTTCGATTAATCCGGGCCAGGTAACTGGTGTGCTGCCTTTTTCAAGAATGAAGCAGTTTACCATCAGCGCGCGAGCACTCACGGACGTGCGCGTATTGCGATTTCCTGCTGCTCTGTTTCCGGAGCTTATTCAGAAAATGCCGGAACTGACGCAGCGCCTTGTGGGCTTGATGTCAGACAGAATTCGGGAAACCACTCGGATGGAGCAACAGCGCGACCGCCTGGCTTCTTTAGGAAAACTTTCGGCAGGACTCGCTCATGAGCTGAACAATCCTGCTTCCGCAGCCAAGCGCGCTACCAGCCAACTGCGCGACATTCTAAAACGTATCAGGGACGCGAGCCATGACCTGGGAAGGCGTGACCTTACCGCCGCTCAGAAATCAGAAATAGAAAAGATGGAAGCTTCTTTTGTCAGGCATGACGAGGCTCCTCCCGACGCTTTAACCATTGCCGACCTGGAAGACCAGATTGATTCTCTGTTACGAAGCCACGGACAAAATGACTTGTGGCAAATGGCAGCCGATCTTGCGAGGAAAAACGTCAAACCGGAAGCGCTGGAATCACTCTTCGCAATTCTCGATACGGACACTGCGCGAGCTGCGCTGGTCAGAATTGCCGCCTCACTTGATGTCGCAACACTCCTGAACGAAATCGAGAGTAGCGCTTCGCGCATATCTGATCTTGTGGGTGCAATCAAGGAATACACCTACATGGACCAGACGCCTGTGCAGAACGTGGACATCGTGAAGAGTCTGGAAACTACGCTTACCATCATGAACCACAAACTTAAACACGGCATAGTTGTGCGGCGCGAATACGAAAGGGTTCCTCTCCTGGTGAACTCATTCGGGAGTGAGTTGAATCAGATTTGGACGAACCTGATCGACAACGCCACGGATGCCATGGATGGCAAAGGCGAACTGACCGTTAAAACCTATCGCGAGGACAATTGCGTTGTGGTTGAAATTGCCGACAATGGTCCAGGGATATTACCTGAAATTCAATCGCACATTTTTGAACCTTTCTTTACGACGAAGGGAGTAGGGAAGGGTACAGGTCTCGGCCTCGATACTGTTCAACGCATTGTGAAAAAGCACAGGGGCAATATTCAAGCCGTGTCGAAGCCCGGCGAAACAAGCTTTCAAGTGAGGCTGCCACTGTCAGAGTCACTGACATAGATCCACCGGTATGCGAAATATTGCACCAAGACGTGCGATCTGTTTCCTTTGAGCCACGCGTTAGTTAATGCGTCAGGTGCGCAGTCCAGCAAAATCCAGACAGGACAATGGGAATCGTTGTGCCTCATGTCATTTGGTGTGCCTAACTTCCTTGGTGCGCGTCGATGTAAAGTATATAGACGGCCTGCCCGTAAAAATGTAGAGTGCATGTTTAGCAAGGTTGAAAATTACTGCTACGGCTCAGTTATGGGTGAGTGGAAAACAGATCTGATGGCCGCTGGCGGAGAATGATCCTTGCTTAATTAAACTAAAAACATTCGTCCTTGTACCCCGGAGGCGCTCGTGAGCAAATGGGCCGGAATTCTATTCGTTGGTTATCTGGTTTTTGCATTCCACGCGCTTGGTCCGCGCGCGAGTGCGCAGCCGGCGCCAAAGGCGCCGCAATCCACGGGGGCTGCGTCGTCCAACGATTCCGCAACGCTCGATTACGAATTTTTCAAAACACGCGTTGAACCCATTTTCCTGAAAAAGCGCCCGACGCACGCTCGCTGTTACGTCTGCCACGAAGAAGCGAATCATGCGCTAAAACTTGCCAAGCTTTCGCCTGGAAACACCAATTGGACGGAAGACGAATCCAAGCGGAACTTCGATACGGTTTCGCAACTTGTAAATCCTGGCGACCCGATTGGCAGCACGCTGCTGCGGCATCCTCTTGCACCCGAAGCGGGCGGCGACGCATTCCATTCCGGAGGAAGGCAATTCGAATCACAGAACGATCCGGACTGGAAGACATTCGCGGATTGGGTCCGCGGGCAGAAAGTAAAATAAGAGTTCTTTGTAATTCATTCCGTAAATTTAAAGTCGCGATAAAAAGGAGCGGTTCTCATGACGCGTAACAATCGAGTGCTGGCTTTAGGCATGCTGCCCATCCTGAGTTTTTTCGTTGCGCGGTCCGCTGCGGCGGAAACATCGAGGATCTATGTCACGAATAGCGCGGGCGACACGGTTACCGTGGTCGATCCTGTCACGAACAAGGTTGTCCAAACCATTTCCGGCATCGAAGTTCCGCACGGAGTTAACTTCTCTCATGACGGCAAGCAGGTTTACATCAGCAACGAATCTGAAAGCGTGCTCGATGTGGTGGACCAAAAGAGTGGGGCAATCATCAATAAAGTTCCCCTGAGCGGCCACCCCAACAATATTGCGGTGACGAAGGATGGTCACAACATTCTTATCTGCATCGCCTCCGGGCCGGGAGCTCTCGACGTGGTCGATGCGGCGTCGATGAAATTGGTTAAGTCGATCCCTGTGAAGGGACCTCTGCACAACGTGTATGTAACGCCCGACGGAAAATTCGCGGTGGCCGGCTCGGTGGCTGCAAAGCGGCTGACCGTGGTCGACCTGAGCACGATGCAGCCTGCGTGGGAGGTCTCTTTCGACGGAGGCGTGCGTCCCATGACGATGGATACCAATCCGGACGGATCGACTCACCGAATCTTCGTGCAACTTTCGAACCTGCATGGATTCGCGGTGGTGGATTTTGCCAAGCACGAGGAAACATCCAGGGTCATGCTGCCCAAAGGAAATTTCGGCAAAGAGGAATGGCGCATGGGCACGCCGTCGCACGGTATCGCGGTCGCGCCAGACGGCAAAACATTGTGGGTGAACAGTATCCTGGCAAACGCCGTTTTCGAATACTCATTGCCTGACCTGAAGCTGCTCGGACATGCCGACCTGCCCGTGGTGGAACGGCCAGGGAAGCCTGCTTCGGGCGCGGTCCCTGAATGGATTACTTTCACTCCTGACAATAAGACGGTTTATGTTTCGAACTCCGCGACCCGGTCTATGTCGGCGTTCAACACACAAACCTTGAAGTCGATCGCGACAATCCCGGTCGGAGAAGTTCCGAAGCGAATCAACACCTTGGTAATGCCCTAGGTTTTTTTGCCGAATTTCCGTTTATTCTGTTTTGGCAGACAAAAATAAGGAGTTGATTCTCTTCCGAATCAATTCCTTATTTGTTGAAAAATTCCGCAAATCGAAGAATGTTTGCGCCTAACCTCTTTTCATTCTCAGTGGGATACCTTTCGACGTTTTCTGCCGGTCAATCGGCGACGAAGAAACCAATAAGTGACACAGAGACTTGTTGACCGCCTTATTTCGGACTTTTTCTTGCTACGGACCGACCTCGTCCGCGAAGAGTGGAAAAAGTTTTCCCTTCTGGAAGCGTCAATTGTCGCCCCAATAAGGATAGGAAGCAGCTTTGGCATGGCCTCAGCTGCTTCCTTTGTGTTTGCCTTGATGAGTAATGAATTTATATACCTCCAACCTTAAAATTCCGTGAAAATCCGGGTCTCAAAAAAATAAATTCGATGTTATTTCGGCGAAAATACATTCCCCTTGCGGTGAGCACACTCCTTTTGAACGTAATTCCAGGCACGGACCATGTCGCGAGACATGCAATTTCCGTTTTGTAAGGTGGGAAAAGTCGCTAAGGCGCGGAGAGAAGAGAAAATCTTGCGGCATTCAACCAGGTAAAACGGAAACTGACTTACTCCACTACATCGATCACAAGTCCGTCGACCCGGCGGTCAAAACCCGCGAATTGCCCGAAGAACGGCGACGTTACGTCATTGTAAACATCCACCGGATTATGACGATTCGTTATATTTATCGAATACACGCCAAACCTGATCTTTCGCTTCGACGAGCTTTCCTTGAACGGCAAGCGCAGCGGAAATTCGCGATAGATTCTCGCATCGAACGAGAAGTAGATTGGGTACCGCAAACTATTTGGCACGCCCACATAATTTTGAAGATCATCCACGTCCGAATACGGTAAACCGTTGCGGATATTCACCACAGGGGTCAGCGTCAATTTGAACGGTAGTTCAAATTGTCCCCACGTCACCACACGGTTTGGAACGTCGGACCGAAGAATTCCGGAAAAATTAGGCTGAAAAATCGGTTGCTCGAAAGGCATGAACGTGTCCGAAAGCGAGTTCAGGTCGCCTCGCGAACGGCTCCAGATATAAGAAACATTTAAATCGCCCCGCGCAAATGGCTTGGCGTGAACGTTGGCTTCAAGGCGACGGTATCGAGCGGCCCCGGTATTAGCAAGAGCCAGCAGGGAATTTCCGCTGCCCGCGCCAATCGGCGGAGCAATGATGGGGTCCACAACGAAAAGATTCCGTGTCTGACTATCCATGAAATTTACTTTCACGCTGACGTTCCTGGACACTTCACGCTCCACTTCGACATTCCACGTAAATGTGCGCGGACTGCTTCTCGGAAACTGGGTCGTAATTAGCGAGCCTGCGTCATCATTCGATTCCAGAAAAACATTTTGAAGAGGAATGGGAGCACCGATGATCGCCCCAGTCGTATCGTAGAAGCTGAGCACTCGAGTGGGATTGTCGAGGAAACTCGAAGCAAGCAGGGGAACGTGTCCGTAGACCGTGCCCGCACCCGCACGAAAAACGGTCTTTCCATCCCGTTTGGGCGAGTAGGCTACCCCGAGGTGAGGGCCCAGCGCTCCTCTACGCCCTGGAGATTGGGTCAAAAATCGCGTTCCCACATCCAGAGCCACATGAGAATTCAGTGTCCAGTGATCCTCGATAAATTCTCCCACTTCCGTTGACGCTGGGCTCAACAAGCCCCCACCCTGAAAGTTAATCTGCTCGGCAAGCGATCCATCCGCCCGCAACGCCTCGACTGTATGGGACGTGGTGCTTCCCTCAAACCATCTGCGCGAGGCGTCCAAACCGATTTTCAATTGATGTTGTCCGTGCCAGTTAATGTTCGCGAACTGAAATGCCGGGCGAACTTCAATTTCATTGGCATTCCGCGACCATGAATTAAAGAAATTGCCAGCCCAGCCGTCGGGCGTAATCTGCATGTCTTCGGGGCCCTGGCCATGCGCGTGACTATCAAATCGAGTGTAACGAATAACCGTGTTCAATAATGTGCTCGGACTGAACTGGTAACTGTCCGAAATTCCAATGGATGCACCAATTTGTCCATAGTCCGAGGAGGCGCTTTGCGGGACGAGCGCGCGGATGTCCGCAAACTGCGTTCGCAGCGGAAAGACATTCACATTTACATCCAACAGGTGGCGCGAAGACAGGATGAATTGAAGTTGCGTAAACGAGGTGATGCTCCTGGTCTTCGTTTCGTTAAACGGCCAGGCCAGCCCGCGGACTTCCAGGTTATTCACTTCATAGGTCAGTTCTTCCGTGAAATTAACTTTGCCTTCGACTAATGGCCCGCCGAACACCATGCGCGGCTCAAACATCCCAACTCCCTCCAGGTGGCCATTCTTTCCGCGAAAGCTGGGAGTTAAATTGTGCAGCCTGAAATTCCACGAGTCATATGGCGGCTTGGTTTCGATTGCTGTCAATCCTCCGGAAAAGCCTCCGAATTCGGCAGTATCCGGAACGGTGTGAACGGTCATCGATTGAATGACATCAATGGGAACACTGATCGAAAAACTTCCCGTCGCGGGATCGACATTCTCCGTTGAATTAACAAGCAGCAAACCCTGATTTTCAGCCTGTCCGTTAAAATTCAGTTTTCCATCTTGCGTGCGAACGACTCCGGGATTGAGAGGCAGCGCCTCCGTGAAGGACTGCTGCGCGAGCGGGAGAGTCTGCAACTGCTGGCTGGTGACCGTGGTAGTGTTTTCCGCGCTGTTCGTGGAAATATCGAGGGTCTCGCCCTGCACGTCAATCTTTTCGTCTACCCCAGCGATTTCCATCTGCGCATTTGCCACCGCGGATTGGCTCTGCTCGAGTGCTACGGTTTTGCTCCACGCCTTGAACCCTTCCACGCTGATTTCAAGCGTGTAAGTTCCAGCGGGAAGCGTCGTGAATTGGAAGTGGCCATTCTCATCCGATACGGCGGTCTGCGATGCGTTCCCTGTATTCGTTCCGCTCAACTTCACGTTTACCCCTGAAAGATTGGTCGCCTGGTCCGGGTTTGCGGCAACGCTAACGGTTCCCGAGATGGAGGACGCGGCACCTGACGAAATACCGTCATTGGCTTTTTGCTGGAATGCGAATGCTGTATTTGTTGAGATCAGGTACGCGCAAACGCACGCAAGCAAATGCAAAATGACTTTCCGGAATTCGCTGCAAGAAAAGCCCTGCCCATTAAACGATGCAAGGCAGTTTTGTAAATCGCTGATCCTATCTAAGGATAAATGTAAGGAGAAATTAAAACGACGCGGACTTACAAAGGACGGTTCGTATCTCATGGCCGTGCTCCAGCAGAGATATTGATATGGTTGAATAGTCCGCTTCCGGACGTATGCTCACCGCATCCCCTTCCAATAGGATTCAGCTTGTGACGAGAAGTTGCCGACTATTATTCGGGGACAGGGGGAGCAGAAGCGGAGAGTGGCTCAGGGAAGATATTTGTTGACTGTCAACTGTCAACAGTTTACGATTCTCGCCATGAATCGGGACTGCAATGAAAAACGATGACCTGCTGACCCAGCTTCGCGCTCGCCGCGCCAAATCTCTTTCTTCACTCGCCGCCGAAGAACTCGAGCGGATGATCATCAACGGCGAACTTCAATCTGGCGACCGCATCAATGAAAGCACGCTTGCCCAGATGTTCGGCATCAGCCGCGGACCGATCCGCGAAGCGTGCCGCAGCCTGGAAAAGAGCGGTCTCGTGCGAGTAGTCACGAATCGTGGCGTGTTTGTGCGCGAAATGAGCATTGCCCAGGCCGCGGAAATCTATGAGGTGCGCGCACATCTTTTCGGGCTGGCCGGCCGACTGGCCGCGACCCGCACCACGGACAAGGACATTGCAGGTTTACTGGCCATGGTCGAGGAAATGGAACGTGCAAAGGATATTGACGCTTACTATCCGCTAAACGTCGCCTTCCACGCACGCCTGGTGGAACTTTCCGGAAACGGCCGCCTTGCGGAACTATACAAATCGCTGAGTAAAGAACTCCACCTGTATCGTCGAAGAGGCCTTGTGCAGGGCGAATCCATGGTGTCATCGAACCAGGAGCATGTCCTCATGATCGATGCGCTCCGAAATCGCGACGCGGATTTGGCGGAGATCGAAATGGTGCGCCACATTCAGGCTGGGAAAACGCGTCTGCTCAAAAGCGCGGAAGAACAGAACGCAAAAGTTTCTAAAATTCGTGTCCGCAAGGTCAAGGAGAAAGAATGAAGATCAAGAATATCAAGGCGAGCATTCATTCGACCGCCATCTCGGTTCCTTTACTCGAAGGGAAAGTGCAGGGCTACGGGCGCGAAGAACAAAAAGAATTTGTTTTTTGCGAAGTAGAAACGGATGACGGGCTTACCGGTCTTGCCATCACCGGACATTTTCTGGCGCGCTCCGTGGTGACCGCGCTGAAATTGTATGTACTGCCAACCGTTCGCGACCTGGACGTGCGCGATCTGGAAGCCATTCACCAAAAAGTTTTGCAGAAGCTGAATCCCCGCGCCATGACGGGAGTTATTTCCAGCGCGCTGTCCTGCCTCGACATCGCCTTGTGGGATATTCATGGAAAAGCCACAAATCGCACAGTAGCCGAAATGCTGGGCAATGCCAGAACTTCAGTGCCCGCATATGTGACATTCGGATTTCCGCAATACGATCGCGAGCAACTTGTGGAGGCTGCCAAGCTGCAAATATCGAAAGGTTTCACTGCGCTGAAAATTGTTGTGGCCGTGGACAAAAAAGGTTGGCGCGAAGATGCGATTCGAGTTCGCGGCGTCCGCGACGCGGTCGGTCCCAATATTGACCTGATGATTGACGCCAACTATTTGTTCAATCCGGTCGAAGCCAAAATGCTTTGCCGCGCGATTGAGGACTGCAACATCACCTGGTTTGAAGAGCCACTGCATCAGAACGATGCCCGCGCGCTCGCCGACCTTCGCGCGCACACGAAAATTCCGATTGCCGCGGGCCAAATGGAAGGCCACCGGTGGCGCCTGCGCGAACTCGTGGAGAAGCAGGCCGTGGATATTCTTCAGCCCAACGTTTGCTTTTGCGGCGGTTACACCGAAGCCCGCAAGGCCGCGCATCTGGCGCAAATCTATAACTTGCCGATTGCCAACGGCGGCGGGTGGCCACTGTTTAACATGCACACTTTCGCGGGAATGATGAATGGCTGGATCGTCGAGTGGCACTTGGGCATGGTGCAAGTGGGAGAAATGCTATTTGTGGATTCGCCGGAGCCGGTGAAGGGAATGCTGAAGATTCCGGATGCTCCCGGACTCGGGTTGAAACTAAATCGTGACGCGCTGCGCGACAGCGAGGTGAAGGAATAATGAAGATCGTAGATATTCGCGAAATCGTTGTCCCCATCAAATCGGAAATTCGAAATGCGTACATCGATTTCAGTCAGATGACGGTGAGCGTTCTAGCGCTGATCACGGACGTTGTGCGCGACGGCCGTCCGGTGGTCGGCTTCGGATTTAATTCCAATGGTCGGTATGCACCCAGCGGCCTTTTGCGGGATCGTTTCATTCCACGATTAAAAGCCGCAGCTCCCTCCGAAGTGGTGGACGAGACCGGAGAAAACCTCGATCCTTTTAAAATTTGGAAATTCGTCATGAAAAATGAGAAGCCTGGCGGGCACGGTGAACGCTCCGTGGCCGTCGGCGTTCTCGACATGGCGGTGTGGGACGCGGTCGCCAAAATTGCCGAGGTTCCTCTATACCGTTTGCTCGCGGATCGTTTTCGGGGCGGTGTGTGTGAGCCCAAGGTATTTGTGTATGCGGCGGGCGGATACTACTATCCGGAAAAAGATCATTCCGCGTTGCAGCGGGAAATGCAAAGTTATCGCGACATGGGCTATTCCGTCGTAAAGATCAAGATTGGCGGCGCGCCGCTCGCGGAAGATTGCCGCCGCATCGAAGCAGTGCTCAAAATTCTGGATCGCGGAGACCAGTTGGCGGTGGATGCGAACGGGCGATTTGATGTCGAGACTGCAATCGCCTACGCCAAAGCCCTCGCTCCCTACGGATTGCACTGGTACGAAGAGGCCGGCGATCCGCTCGATTACGAATTGCAATCGAAGCTTGCGGAACATTACCCCGGCCCCATGGCCACGGGAGAAAACCTTTTCTCGGTTCAGGACGCGCGCAATTTAATCCGCTATGGCGGAATGCGTTCGGATCGCGATATCTTGCAATTCGATTGCGCGCTGAGCTATGGCCTCGTCGAATATTTGAAAATTCTGGACATGCTGAAGGAATACGGTTGGGCGCCTGACCGCTGCATTCCGCACGGCGGCCACCAACTTTCTTTGAACATCGCCGCGGGATTAGGCCTTGGCGGCAACGAATCGTATCCCGGAATTTTTCAGCCGTTCGGAGGATTTGCCGACGGCATTCCGGTGGAAAACAGTTACGTAAAACTGCCGGAAATTCCGGGAATCGGATTCGAGTCGAAAAAAGAATTGTTCAAAGTAATGGATGCGCTGGTAAAAGCTTAGTCTAACGCGATAGCGGGGGGTTGACTTGGAAACAACGGCGCACGAAATTCAGCACGAAGCGCACGGCAAGAAAAAGCGCACGTGGAAAAATAATATTACTCTCCACGTTTTCATCGCCATTGTGGCCGCGATTATTCTGGGCGAAGTCGACCCGAAGCTTGCCTTGCAAATGCGGCCCCTCGGCGATCTTTTCATCAAGCTCATCCGCATGGCGATTGCCCCCATCGTTTTTCTTTGTGTTTCCACCGGAGTTGCCCGCATCGGAGATGTGCGAAAAGTAGGTCGCATCGGGTTGAAAGCGCTCGTTTATTTTGAGCTCGTCACGACGCTTGCATTGGCGATCGGTCTTGCTTCGGTCGTCATTTTTAAGCCAGGCGTAGGAGTGAACGCGCAACAAGCTGGCGCGTCGGCTGCGGATTATGCGGCGTATGCAGGCAGCGGAAAAAATTTTACCGTGCTTGGTTTTCTGCTCGGAACAGTTCCGGATAATGCACTCGGGGCATTTGTGCGCGGCGATCTGCTGCAGGTGGTTGTGATTGCGTTGTTATTCGGCATGGCCGTGATCGGGATGGGAGAGCGCGGAAAAGCGGTTGTGAACAGTTTGGACGGAATCATGATGGCGTTTTTTGGAATTATTCGCATCGTCATGCGCGTTGCCCCCATCGGCGCATTCGGGGCGATGGCGTTTACAGTGGGCAAATTCGGCAATGGTGCGCTGTATGCCTTGTCGAAGTTAATTATTTGCACGTACCTCACTGAAGCGTTTTATGTCTTTGTAGTTTTGGGATTGATCTGCCGGATATTTAAGTTCAGTCTGATTCATTTTATCCGCTACATCTTCGACGAAATTCTTCTGGTGATCGGGACGTCTTCGTCCGAAAGCGTTTTGCCGCAATTGATGGTGAAGCTTGAGAAGTTTGGAGCCGCGCGTGAGGTGGTCGATCTGGTTTTGCCCACCGGCTACGCATTTAACCTCGGCGGCTTGGCGTTATCGTTGCCCATCAGCACGCTTTTTATCGCGCAGGTGTATCAAATCCCACTTTCTTTCGGGCGATTGTTGGCGCTCGTCGCCATCATGCTCGTAACTTCGAAAGGTGCTGCGGGAGTGACGGGAGCCGCGTTTATCGTGCTGGCTACGACGATTGGCGCATCGGGAATTTTGCCGATTGAAGGACTCGCGCTCCTGTTCGCCGTCGACAATTTTCTGTCCATGGCGCGCGCTCTCGCGAACGTAATTGGCAACGGAGTCGCCACGGTGGTCGTTGCAAAACTAGAAAATGATTTCGACGCGAGCAAAGAAGCGGCAACGCATCAGGCTTAAGTAGCACAGGCTTCAGGTTTTGTGCCGCCGGCGTCTCGCCGGCTGATTTCAGTTATTGCAACGCAGGGCAAAACCGCCGGCGGGACGCCGGCGCTACAAAACTAACTGCCGTCGCGAATGATGCGGCACGATTCGATGTCAAAGCTGACGTCTCCAATTGTGAGCCGCGTCTGATCACGGAACCCTGCAATGAAGCGCAGAAATCTCCACACATCCGCAAAGTTCGTCGCAATGCCAATCGATGCCCGAATAGCCCCCGCGCTTTTATGCCCGCGCTCCTGCATCATGCGCACAAAACTCAGCAGATTAATTTCGGCGCCCATCGTGAATCCCGCCTGCATATCCGCTTCCGTCAAGCCTTCCGCAGTTTCTCCCGCGCCCGGATTGCAGAAACATCCGGTGCGCAGAGAAATATTTTCCGCGCCCGCTAATTCTTCGACGCGTCGGTAATCGAGCAAGTGTCCCTGCGGATCGTACAGATTCAGCGTTACTGTGCCGCCGCGAGCTTGGGTAGTTGCTGGACCATAAATGCGCACCATGGCGCGGCCGTTTGTGTGCCGCAAGGCAAGCAATTCCTCGAGCAGCCATCCTGTAAGGCAGCGAACGCGCTCCGCGATCATGTCGATGCCAATCGATTCCAGATGGCGCAGGCCAATCTCCACAGCGGGAATGGAAAGATAATTCAGCGTGCCATCTTCGAACGCAGCTTCGTTCGGCGAGAGCACATGCGCTTGCCCTTGCACGGATGCGAAATTCACGGTTCCGCCGGCGAACCATGGACGTTTCAATAATGGCAATGCTGACCGTCGAACCAGCAGCGCGCCGACGCCCGTGGGGTAGCCAAACATTTTGTAAAAGGAAAGCGTCACGAAATCCGGCTGCGTGGCGGAAAGGTCCAGACGATTTGTAGGGACGAAAGCGGCGGCATCGAGCAGCACCCGCCATCCCTTGCTCTGTGCTTTTGCGACGAGATCGAGCGGATGCTTCACGCCTGAAAAATTCGATTGTGCGGGATACGCAAACAAATTGGCATGGCGCATGGCGCCTTTGTCCAGGACAGCATCAAGCCTCCCCGCATCCATGCGCAAGTCCGGCATGGCCAGCGGCGCGTATTCGATCGTGGCGCCTTTGGCGCGCGCAAATTCGCGGATTCCGTTCACCGAGTTGTGATTATCAAACGTAAGCAGGTAGCGGCTGCTGGCAGCAAAAGGAAATGATTCGCCAATCAGCTTGAGCCCTGCGGTTGCGTTTTGAGTAAAAACTAGAATGTAGTCATCCGGGCGAGCATTGAAGTACTGCAGAATGGCGCGGCGCGTGCGCTCCACATGTTCCGTCATCGCAACGGAAGCAGGGCTCGCGGAGTGCGGATTCCCCAAGACGCTGGACCGCAAAAGCTCAAAATGTTTTTGAATTTGCGATTCCGCCCACAGGGAACCGCCCGTGTAATCGAGATAGACGTGGCCGCGCTCATCCAGGCGGCGATATTCTGTCGCGCGGTGATCGTCGAGGAGGGACGTGTTTTTATAGCCAGGAAAACGCGTGAGGAAATCAGCCCGCGCCTCTTCCAGCTGTATTTTTTCCTGCGCGACGCTTTCCGCCATTGCTTCATATTATTCCTTCCGCGCGGGCTTTGCGACTATCGGCCTTCTTCGATTTCTATCCCGAAAAGTGGTGCCAACAGTCAGGAGAAAGTGTAGTCTCTCGGGCATCAGGCAAGCCGCCTCGCGATGGGAGACACCGATGAACAGCCAATCCGACAATTCGAAGTGCATCGCCATTTTTCTTTGCGTAGCCCTGCTGGGATTTGCGATGGCTGGATGGGCATCGCCTCAGACAAAAGACATACCAAGCGCGCCTCCGAAGTCTGCGAGCCCAGATCGAGTGGAAAACGAAAAAATGCCACCGCTCGAAATTGCCCGGGAAGGGTATCTGTTTGCGGGAGGCTCGTACACGACGGTCAAGGACGCCAAAGTGATGGTCGGCCAGATTTACGCCGAATTTCAAATCCCCGTTCACCAGAAATTTCCTTATCCCGTCGTTATGGTTCATGGAGGAAGCCAGTCAGGAACGAATTTTACGGGAACGCCGGACGGCCGTGAGGGCTGGGCACAATATTTCTTGCGGCAAGGTTATGCGGTTTACGTAATCGATCAGGTGGGTCGTGGACGCAGCAATTATCAGAACGAATCTTATGGCCCGTCGATGCCCGCTGATCTGGTGGCCACGCAGAAAAGATTTACGAACGTGGAGCGCTACAATCTTTGGCCGCAAGCACATTTGCACACGCAATGGCCCGGTGGAGGAGTTCCAGGTGATCCAATATTCGATCAATTCTTCGCATCTCAATTGCCGTCCATCGCTAATTATGCATTGCAGCAGGGGCTGAACCGCGACGGCATTCTCGCGCTCATTGAAAAGATCGGCCCGGTAATTCTGCTGACGCATTCCCAATCGGGAGCATTCGGTTGGCCAGTGGGCGACGCGC
>Ga0210386_10002501_pt1 | contig 15799 bp, 16 predicted proteins | sample IncBWH32OmetaG_FD_160091 | JGI IMG/M metagenome (GOLD analysis project Ga0210386, IMG submission 160091) | Forest soil microbial communities from Barre Woods Harvard Forest LTER site, Petersham, Massachusetts, United States - Inc-BW-H-32-O ... | reverse complement strand
CGACCAATTTCGGAAGTTCTGATTTTATGTGCATTGAAGACTTCGTGAGCACTGGGGGCGGTCTTTTGCAGGACTGCGACACTGGAGGAAAGTTCGTAGCTCGCCATGGCAATGTGCTCAACACATCGTCGGGCAGCGCCATCCTCCACACGCACGGGACCAAGAGTCCTGCTGGCAGAGGCAGAGGATGCCGTGCCTACGAAGCTTATGACTTGTATATCCAAGGCCCAAGTTCACCGGCTTACGCCTTTGGCTCATCGGCTGGAGGCTCTGCTCTGGTCTGGGGAAATACTCTTGCAGGTGGGTTTCAGAACTTCTTTGGCGTGGAAGCACCTCGCAATGATGGAGAAGAGTGCGAGACGGCCAATCCGAACGGATGGGGATTCTGCGGAAACCACGTCCCGTCAGGATGTTCTACTCCAGCCAACTCAAATTGGGACGGAAATTCAAACTCAACCGGCTACCCCTGTCTTGATGGAGTAGGGCGCGGCCAAGGGCAGGCGTTAAACGGGCAGAATTTTACCACCCCGCCAGCCGTGACGCCCGTCGAGCCGGTCAACTCCACAACCGGGACTATATCGTTTACCCACGAACTCTTAGAACCGATTTATCTCTTCGATAATTCGCTAGGTAGTGCGGGCGGGATGCTGACTTTAGATCTTTCGACCCAGAATAACCGTGATGTTTACTATGACTGTTCGAGGCAGAACGGGACCAATGGCTCACAAGTGCTGCCGGTTGGGGGGACGACTTGCAATGGAACATTTACCGGAGCATATGGAACCGGCAGCGGTGTGCTTTCGGCGCGACCTTCTAGCTGCACGGCTGGACCGGGCGGGACATACGGTACGTCGCCCACAGGAAGCTACGGCACCGCTTACTGGGCCACCGATGCGAACGGAGGGCTTGGCGAACTTTACGTCTGCACGGCTACTAACACATGGACCGCCGTTTATGAGCCTTACACCTACCCTCACCCGCTCGACGGCGGAGTCACGACTTATCCATTGACGGTAAGCACAGTGGGACCGGGTACGATCAGTGGTTGCAGCACTGGAAATTATGCACCAGCGACCCCGATAACCTGCAATGAAGCTCCAACTGGAGGAGCGTATTTCACGGGTTGGAGCGGAGGAACTTGCTCAGGCAGTTCTTCTTCCTGCTCGTTCAATCTAAGCGGACCCTCCACGGTGACGGCGAATTTCTCGTCCACGCCCCCATCGCAAATTTCACTCGACAATCATTGCACAGAGGACAACGGCGCAAGTTTCCTCAACACTGTGACTTGTGGACCAATGACGGTGACAGCGGGAGACGGAATCACTTGTGAATTAACCTACTCCGATCCCTACACTTTCTCCTCGCTGGTTGATAACGTAAATGCCGGTGGGTACTTGGCTGGAATTGCCGTTCATCACAACACAACTCAAGGCCAGTGGTATGGGATTTACTACAAGCCAAACGCGCTGGCTGGTTCGACAACTATCACTCTCAGCCTTTCGACAGGATCGAGTTATTCCTATTCCGGCATGTCGTGTCAGGCTTGGAAATCGTCGGCAAGTGGGTCGTTTATTGTCGATTCGTCTTTCAGCCAGTTACAGGACGCCGCAGCGACGGCTAACCCGACGACTGGTTCCAATAAGACTCCAGCAAGTGGAAATGAGGTTGTGGTAGCCGCAGTCGGCATGAGCACACAGACAGCCACGGCGGGAACCAACTACCTTATCATTGACCCACTCCCGAGCGAATTGGTCTTCCCGCAATACTGGACGCAGACCACAGCTATGCTGACTAACGCGCCATACACAGCGTCCAGTGATAACTGGAGCGATTTGATGTCGGCTTTTAGGTTCTCTAACGGAGTTCCCTCAGCGCCAACCGGAGTCACCGTAAATGTAACAGGACCATAAGGAGATTTTATGAACAAACTTTTCGCCATCTTCGCACTCGTTACCATGGCAACTATCGGCTGTCGCGCGCAAATGGCCTCGGCCCAGATCGCAGGCACCGCAACGACCGTCACAGTGAACTGGGGCGCTTCGGCCTATAGCCCTGCCAACACGCCACTCTGCAACGGCACGACGGTCACCGCGAATTGTCAGCAGGGGTATACGGTGGTCATCACGCCGCCGTCAGGCACCGCCATCACAATTCCTGCCTGTACTCTCGCGCAACTGGCAATAAGTCCACTGCCTACTACTTGCGTCGGTCCTACGGCGACTTCCTACACGTGGGTATCCCCGACAGCCTTGAACTACGGCACGTACACCGCCAGCGTCACCGGCAACGGATTGGCAAGCGTGGCGACAGGAGGAACGACCGCAACCCCCCTCAGTTCATCTCCGGGGACAGGCACGACCATCTACGCGCTCAGTGTGACGGCTGTTGGAGTTCCGGGCGGCGTAGGTGTTTCGTTTAAGTAAGGCTGTACGAATTTTAGACCCTCGCAAGCGCAGTAATCGCGCCGTAACCAGCCGGACTGAGGGGATTGCATCAAATTGAGGTGGGGTCTTGGCCATCGGGAAAGCGGAGCAAGAGGAGATCAGGAGAATCGTAGTGGAGGAAATCAATAGCCGACTTGAGGGCGTCAAGTCAGAGATTACCCGTCTCAGTTCGCTATTGTCGCGTCTGTTCAACACCAACGGCGGCCCTCCGGGATTTCTTCAGACGGCGCACGAAGAAAACAAAAAGAAGATAGATGCCGTACAGGACAGCATGAAAGAGGTAATCGAGCGGCAGGACATGGTTGACGACTACATCGAAAAGCAGAAAGCGGTAAGGGAAGAGCGGGAAAAGAACGATATACGTTTAGCTGCCGAACTTGCTAAGAAGGTGGAGGATTCGGAACGCAGATTCAGGCGCTACATTGCGTGGATCGGGTTAGGTATTTCGATCATCACGTTGGCGATGGGGTTGTGGAGCCATCGCAAGGAAGTAAGTCAGTTCCTTGCCCCGTCGCAACAATCGCACATGGAGTTGTCGGGATCGATGTGGCACATGTTAGGGCATTGACATGAGCAAGAAGAAGCCGAAACCGAAACCGAAGCCTAAGCCGGTTCCGGTGCCGAAAGAACAGTTCACCGAAGAGGAATATCAAGCGTGGTTAAAGGATCAAGGGCATGACTGAAGCCGTGCAAATAGCTCTCATCCATGCGGTCGAGATGATCATTCCGTCAGCGATCAGTGCTTGGGCGGCGATTGCTTCTGTCCGTGCGGCGAGGAGTGCGAAGGAAGCAAAAGATGCGGCTGGAGAGGTCAAGCACGCGATGAACAGTCTACTCGACAAGAGAGTGGATGAAGCGCATAGTCTTGGCAATGCTGAAGGGAAAGCAATAGGGATTCAGGAAGAACGGAATCGCACATGATTCCCGGACAGGGCGGTGGTGGATGGTTGGCGTACATCCACTGAAAAAAGCAACGCAGATTGTCGGCAGAAAGCGCAGTCATGCACTTTTTATATATAAGGCGTCGTACATTTGACTGCTCAATTTTGAACACCGCGCAAAAGAAGATGGAGGACAGGCATGGCGATTCTCGACATTGACATTCAAGCGCAAGCCGCCCTCACACATACCCAAGCAGACGGGTCTGACATCGGCGGAACCCCGCCAGCTTCTTATGGATTCAAATACGTCCCCGGCAACCATCAAACCTTACTCTTATGGACGAGTGGATCAACCGACGCAACCGGCAAGGGTTATCCAGCGTGGATGTGGTATCCCGCCACGCCCAGACCTATTCTGCCAAATACAGGAAGTCTCAAATTTAGCCTTCAGTACACGGCAGGCGGCAATCTGGCAGGAATGAACGTAGCCGAAACCGACACCATCCTTGTAATCGACGGATGGAAATACAACGGTTCAGGTCAATTCAATCAGAGCCTCGGATTCCAGATCGTAAATGCCGCAGGGGAGTGGGTCACGGTTGGATTCAACCCCGGCCCGATGAAGGTCAATCAGAAGCGGCAAATCATTTGGGAGTACGCTTTTGACACGGTAGGCCGCACGATGAGCGTCATAGCCATCACCTGTGCATTCAAGGGCTACCCCTTAACACGCTTCCCCGTGTTGGCCTCGCAGCAAAAGATACCGGCAATCGACACATCCGAAGGTGGCAAAGTGACACCATGGAAGGATGGGACATATCCGCAGATTCAGATGGGATCAATGGGAAACGGTTTGCCGTGGACTCTGGCAGTTAAGCAGATGAAAAATATCTGGTGTTAGCAGCAAAATAGTTAATGCAGAATTGCCTACATTGAGCGTATCTTGATTCTAGTAACAAAAGGAGCGAACCAATGTCTGATTCTAAGCCAAAAGAACCCAGTCCCTTTCCGCCTAATAGCCCGCCGCAACCATGCGAACCTGCTCCTAGTAAACCAACCCAGATCGACGCCGCGCAGGTTAGGATCAATCTGGATTACATCTTCGAGAACGGCATCGAGTGGCCCTTGCGTGTCGCCTAAACTGGAAGGAAAGCACTATGCCGTTACCATCCAACGATGAGATTCAGCAACCTGTAGGACAAGTGCCAGCGGATTGCTACTGGAACACCAACTGCACATGCGGACACGAACTCTATCGGCACGCACCGGCTGGATATTGCACCGTCTGTGATGCGATTAACGGATGCAGGCAGTATCAGGTGCGCGGTTGGGTAGCAGTTCAGTAAAAGAGGACAAGAATGATTCATCTGCTTGCTTTACAGACTCCTGTCACTATCACTTTTACCGCCCTGCCTGCCGCCAAGGTCGTTGCGGCCTTCATCTTGATCTATACGGCGATGGCAGCACTAAAGAAAGTTCCAGCCTTTACTCCTTATTTGAACGGCTGGGTATCAATCGCGGTCAACATTATTCTCGCTGTCGCCAGTCTGTTTGTTCCGCCCTCGGGAATCACAGCAAGCCAACTCTACACGACCTCAACCGCAATGGCCGTCTTAAACGCTATCTTGACGGCGATGACGACGAGCGCGGCGGCGGCAGGTATGCATGGCACATTGAAGTCGTTATCGAAGCCAACTGTGCTTGCCACAGTTCCACCCGATCCACAAGCTAAGGAAGTACCTGCTACATTGGTCCCTGATAATCCTGCGGCGGTCCCCGTAGAGAAAGATAAAAAATGAAACTAGGAAAACACGCACCGAAGCGTTTGATGTCAATCCCAGCGTTCGGAGACTTTCTCGACAAGGCAACCACATGGCCCGCAGTTCCCCCACAAGGATGGGAGAACGCCGTCGATCCGTCAGACTGGGGCCTCTTAGGGAATGATATTTGGGGCGATTGTACCTGCGCTGGTGCGGCCCATTTAGCTCAAGCGCAATCGGCAAATGCCGGGAATCCACTCCATGGCACGACAGATCAGGCTCTAGCGCTCTACACCGCTGTCACCGGCTTCAATCCCAATGCCGGACCGTCTGGGAATAATCCAACAGACAATGGCGCGGCATGCACAGATGTGCTCAATTATTGGCAAAAGACAGGCATCGAGATGACGGACGCCAACGGGAAGACCGTTCTGAACAAGATCGTTGGTTACGCATCGCTCGACGTGACTTCCGTGGCTCAGATGCGGTATGCGGCTTACACTTTCGGCGGGGCCTATCTCGGAATCAATCTACCTCAGCAATGCGAAGAAAATACAGAGAACTGGAACTTTGCCTCCGGGCTTCCGATTGCGGGTGGACACTGCATTGTGCAAGTGGGGGAAGGCGCGGCTGGTGGCAAGATCGTCAGTTGGGGTATGGTTATCCCGATCAGCAACCAATTCGCTTTGGGTTACGAGGATGAGGCGTACATTACCGTAACCGAAAGTTGGTTAAATCAACAAGGCAAGTCGCCAACGGGCTTTGACTTGGACGGATTGGTTGCAGCGATGAAGGCAATCTAAAAAAGGGGAACGAATGCAGACGGCGAATCAGATTGACGCAGAAATCCAAGATGGAACATTGACCTACCATTACACCACATGGATGCGTCTGCGTTTCCTGAATTTCCCCAGCGTCCATTGGGCATCACCGAAGGCGATAAGCTGGTGGTGCATGTCGAAGTATTTAGGGATTTCAATCGGGTAAGGTGGGTTTGAATTTGAGCAAGCGAAGCCCGAGGTAAGACGAGCAGATGATACGTCATTTGGTATATGCCTTGGAAGGTTTGAAGCGAAGTAAAGGAAAGAAAAGGAGAGGGAAATGGAATTGACACGCAGACAGTTTGGAAAAGGAACGCTGGCGATCCTTGGCGCTACCGCAATGGGCGGCTCTACACTGCTTTTGGAAGGCTGCAACGATCAAACCACCATTGCAGCATTGCTCAACGAGATGTTGACGGCATGGAGCAGTCTGGAAACGGCACTCGGAAAGGCTGTACCAGCAAACATTGCCACGCTCTTCCAGCAGGCTGTGACAGCCGTACAGAACTGGAAGTCAGGCACACCGGCACAGGATGTAATTCAGGTACTGCAAGACCTCTCGCTGGCTATTGGAGACATCGGTGCAGTGGTTCCCGGCATGACGGCCATCGAAGCCGCAGCGGTGCAGATCATTCTGGGCACGATCATCAACATCATCGAATTGATCGACCCAGCGGCGGTGCCTGCTACGGTGCTGACAGCGCAGAAAGCGATGACACACGCGGTCGTCAATCCAGTTCCGCAGAAGCATTTCCGTCAGGGAGCGATCACATCTGCGCATTTGAAGGCGCAGTTTGAAGCAGAGTGGCTTGCTCAGACGGGAAAAGCGGCCTAACAAAGCTTTGCGCAAGTAGGGAAATCAGAACGGACGAAGACAATTCGGGGCGTGAAAGCGCCCCGGCTTTTTGGTTCAAGGAGTGATTCTTTTATGCCAATGATTAAATCTGCAAGTGAAGCGGCAACGGAAGAAAACTTCGATGAGTTCAAACATGGGAAAAAGTTCGCCAAGACGCGCAGAAAACATGGCGCAAAAACTGCTCGTAAACAAATGATTGCGGCGGTATTATCAAATAAGCGGAAAGCGGCGGCAAAGAAAAAGCACCACGTTAAGAAACGCGTTGCAGGTAAAAGCTAAAGGAGTCTCATGGCGCAGAGTCGGAGCACGTTGGTCGAGGGCGCAAAGCGGTTGGTCCAGAAGTTTGAGGATACCGTCAACAAGGTGCCCACGCCGAAAAAGACGGAACCCAAGGTGGATACGTCGTGGCATGACAAAGAGGTTGCCGAAGCCAACAAATCCTTCGCCAAACAGGACGCGGCTCCTAAGACTGCCGAAAGGCGCAAGGTGGGCGGTGCTGCCAAGGACAGAACGGTGGCGAAGAACACACCCAAGGCTTCGCCACGTAAGGCATCGGCCAAGAGAACGGGGTACTAGGGCCATGAACGAGGTTACGGCAGGCAATCAGGAATCAGTACGCAGGGTTGCCAACCCTAAGAGATCTACCGGGAGAGCCAATTCACAGAAGAAGGTGGTAGCCAAATGGCAAGGAAAAAGAAAACTCGCGGTGGTGAAGTAGCAATGCAGTCGCCGTCAATGCCTGAGCGCAAGAGCGTTGAAACAGAGGAGGCGGAGAACGGTTTTATCGTTCGCATTTCACACGAAGGCAAACACGGATATACTTCTAAGCGCTATGTGGCGATGAGCCAACCTGAAGCGCAAAGGATAGCCAACCAAGGGATGAGTGCGCTTTCCAAAAAAGGCGGCAGTAGAAAGAAATCAAAATCAAAGGCTTTCGTGTCGAAAAAGGCTTAAAGGCAAAAAACAAAATCGCTGAGTTTATGTGTCCGGGAGCACACATTCTCAGGTTGTAATGGAGCTTCTCCCGATGAAAAAGATTCTCGTATTACTCGCGTTGGTCTTTTGCGCAATTCCCTGTCTGGCCCAGCAATACCCTCCCTATATCTTCTTGGATGCCAACCTGAATCCGTATCCTAGTGGCTCAGGGTCTGCGTTAGGATCAAACCCTCCCTATGCTCTCTGCTACACAAATGTGACAGGGCAACCATTGCCGTGCAATTTCAGTGGCAGTGGACCGTCATTCACCTATCCATCCGGGACAGGAATCGTGACAGTCACGGGCGGGGCAGCGTGGGGCACGACACTAGCGGCTCCCGCAGGAACTATCGTCGGCACGACAGATACACAGACGCTCACGAATAAAACTGTGGATGGCGTGACTCCGACAGTGTTTGGATTTGTTGATCCGACAAGTTCAATTCAGACACAGTTGAACAGCAAAGGCTCAGGCACCGTTACCAGCGTTTCCGTCACGACTGCTAACGGCGTATCGGGCACGGTTGCAACTGCCACCACGACGCCTGCGATCACTCTTACTCTCGGTGCAATTACACCTACTTCAACCAACGGGGTATCCGCAGCCACGATGGCTTTCATGGATGCGACCAGCAGCGTGCAGACGCAACTGAACAGTAAACAGGCGAGCGGCACGTATGTCACCGGAGTATCTGTTGCGTCAGCTAATGGAGTTTCTGGCACTTCATCCGGAGGCGCAACTCCGGCGCTGACACTTTCACTTGGTGCCATCACCCCGACGTCTATAGCTCCTACAGGGTCTATAACACTCGCAAATGGCCAGCAATATGGCGGTACAACCACCACCCCAAATGTTTGCAGCATCATGAATCTTTACAGCGACAACAAAACCTATATAGGGCCTACATCCGGTTGCACAGGAGCGGCTGGAATAGTTCTGCGTTCCGGAGATAACACTGCCGACATTACGGGGCTAACTTCATGGACTGGTGCCGCTGCTACTACGATGACATTCGGAAACAATTTCCAGCTTAAAGCTAAAACCACAACAGCGGTAAGCGGAGCCATTCTCAGCCTTTTTACAGATAACAATCTTTACATCGGTTTCAGCACGATGGTCGGTCATCCAATCATCGCTACTGGCGATGGCACCTATAGTTTCACTGGGACTGGACTGACAAACTTTGCGGGGCCAGTGAGCGCCACCGCTGGTTATCAAATCGGTGGCGCGGCGACTTCGGGAAATTATTTACGCGGGAACGGCACTAACTTTGTGAGCAGTGCGATTCAGACTGCAGATTTACCAACCGGCGTGCAAATCTCAATTCCTACCGGAACAGCCACTTTCGCGACCGGATCGAATATTACTTCAGTTGCCTGTGCATCTGGATACCTCTGTAACAACACGCGCGGGACACTGACTATCGTGGCGGCAGTTGGCGCTTCCACCGGGACAATCGCTACTGTCAACTTCTCTGCCACACTCGCAGCGGCACCCGCGTGTTTTGCTTATGAAAATGGTGGATCAACAAACTTTGGGATAGGCAACAGCGCCCCAACGACCGCGGGCTTCAACATCACGGCGGCGGTTACCGTCTCGCTGGCAACCCTGACGGTGAATTATACATGCCAACCGTAGGAGATCGAATGAAACGTATCCTGCTTACATTTTTGACGTTGCTGATCTCCGGGTGTGCTACACACATCAAGGCTCCTGCGCCTGTAACGGCTCCCACGGTTGGGTTCGGCGGATCGGATGCGGGATTCGGCGGCACGGCACAGCCTTCCGATAAACTTGGTGCTCGGTTGACGCTGAGTTATCCCGCCTGCGTTCCCGGCAACGGAGTTCAATGCACCACTCCCTACGGTCTTTGGCTTCCTCCGCATGGCTACCCCGCGTGGGATGTGCCAATGAATGCGAATACTTTAATCATCAATGCGGCACTCGGAGCCGGAGGAGGTAAACCAGCAGCGCCTTCCTTTTATCTTCAAGGGGCGAATAATGGCGCAACTGCCTTCACTACCGATTCATCGACAACGCCATTTTTATCGCAGCAGATCACAACCAGCGTCAACACGACTCTGAATGTCGCCGCTCCACCTTTCAATGCTATCTCTGATGCGCTCTCAGATTCCAACTGCACGATGGCGTCTGGATCGACAACACTGAACTGTGCGGGTGGTCTCTTTACCGCAGCGGCTGTTGGTAAGACTATCTCTGTCCAGTACGCTGGCGGAACAGCAGGCGGCAATCAGCCTCTTGTGACCACAATTGCGACTTATGTTTCACCGACTCAAGTCACGTTGGCCGCGCCCGCCACGCAATATGCAGGCGGTGTCATCTCGGGCTTTAGCGTAACCAACATCGGCACATCGGGATATGTGAACCGGCATGATGTCGCTACCACAACGTCTGGTTCTGGCGTAGGAGCACTGATTAACGTTGCCGCATCGAACGGCGTTCTGAACGGCAATACCGTCTTGTTTGGCAGAGGCACAACCGCATCAGGTTACACAACCGCCTCGGGGCTTGCCACCACAAGCATCTGCAACGGTGCAGCAGGGCCTACCGCCGCCATTGCGAGTATCACCGCCGTCGCCGGTGCCGTGACCGCGATGAGTTTCACTGGAGTGGGGCAGACCTATCCTCTTGGCTGCCAGATTTACCCGACGCAAGGTGACGGCACGGCTTATGCGGTTGTGAGTTCCGTCATCTCGAACGTTGACAATGGCGGCGTGGGGTATGCAGTCAATGACACGATCTCGCCCATACAATCAGGTTCATCGAACGACGCCGCTCTGACGGTCACGTCGATTACTGGCGCAGGCGCAATATGGGGCACTGATGACTCAGCGGCTTTCAACGCATGGGCGGCTGCGCTTGGACCCGGCAAACCGGGCCTGATCCCCAACGGCCAGTTCATCTACAACGTCAAGGGCGGCGCGCAGACCATGGTGCTGCATTCCAACACTTCTATCACCATGAACCGCAGCGGCACGCTCTACATCATCGGCTACGCTTTCAACTCGGCACCGGGCGGAATCGCCTTCAGTCCTGCGGGCGGAAGCAACTACCAATTCGATGGCCTGAACGTGAGCGGAGAATTTATCAATACGCGCAACTATCTGGGGATTGCTGGGTACGGCTCTTATGTGATCCAGTCCTCGTTGGCCGGGATTAAGAACGTACAGGTGATCAACAGCATTTTCTCTAACCTTCCGGTCACAATCATCGCCGATGGGAATAATGCCGACTCAAATTATGACTTCTCACACAATCTCGTCCAGAACAGCTACTTCATCGAACCAGTCAATCTCAATACCCTGAACACGACCGTATCGTATAACACCTTCACTAACACTGGAGGCATCGAGGATGCGGGAGCACAGTCTCACTATAACTACAACAAATTTAACAACAACAACTCGCTTTACATCATTCAAGTGGGCGGCAATACGGCAGGCGTGCCGTATACGGGTTCGGAGGTGGTGGGCAACATCATCACTAACCCCAGCCCCGGCAGCAGTTGTATTTCGGTGGGCGATGCATTTTCATATGGCTTGATCGCAGACAACATCTGCACAGGCGTCAGTCAAAGTGCCCTAGGCAACGGTTTCGGAATCAACAATGTTTACTCCGGCTATGTTCACAACAACAACAACACGATCATCAGCAATACGATCACCGGATACGGCAGCAATGTGGGCGTATACCTTCAAGGAGTAACTGGAACCATCGTACGCAACAATTCTACCGTCGGCGTTGGATACGGACTCACCTTAAGCAATGCACAGAATGTAGACAGTTCCGGCAATCACTGGTCGAGCGTACTTGGGGCGGAAGTGAGCCTGGGTGGCGGCTCAACGGCTTCGGTCAAAGATAACCTGACAACAGGAAATTACAGCCTATCTGGAGGATCGACTCTTAATCTTGATTCGCACCTATACACTCCCGCTGGCGATTTGTTTGTCTCCCCGCCCGTTTACTTGGTAACTCCTACCTTCACCGGAAACTGGTTCACCACGCGGGGCAGCGGGAATAACAATGCAACAAACACGCCCGCCGTGTCAGGCAACACGGGCTACAATCTGCTCTCTCTTAATGTGGGTGCAAGCAATGCAGCATCAAACTCCTGCCTTGATTTCGGCGGCGTCAATTCAGGAACCAGCAACGCTTCCCATTCATGGATGTGCGCAGAGTACCAAGGGGAATATTCTTCGGACCTTGCTCTGTTTGTAGCGTCGATCAATAATACTACCTTCCTCCCGTACCAATCCCTGCGCGGTCTGACGATGTATGCGAACGACGCTGGAACGCCCAATTCCTACGTGAAGTCGTTCTTCAACGGGAGCTTGTGTGTTGGAACAGCCTGCAACGATCCCGGCAGTGGCAATCTTTTTATCAATGGCCTTCTCAAAAACAGCAATGGCACACTTATTCCATCGACCGCTTTAGGAAATGTGGGCAACGCTGCTGGGTATGTAGAGCTTGCTCTAACCGGCACAACGGGAACCATCGTCGGCACATCGCTTTCAGGAACCTGCGATTCCGGGACCGCTAGCGTAACGGGGGCCATAGTTGGTCATCCTGTAGCCGTCAGCAGCACAACCGGCGCGGACGTGGGCGGAGCGTTTGATCTTAGAGGATCGGTCACTTCCACGGGCACGGTTACGGTTTACGTTTGCGGCACGGGGACGCCAGCAAGCCTCGCCTACAACGTCGTTGTCTTCTGAGGAACTGAGGTAAGATTACATCATGGCCCAAGGTTCCTATAGCTGGCTTACTCTCTCGACGGCAATTGCGCAACTAGCGCAGAGGCTGAACGACCCTGCAAACCAGTTTTGGAGCCAACAGGAACTTTCGATCTATATCTCAACAGCGCTAAAAATGTTCAATAGCTTGACATGGACGTGGCGACGTGACTTCCAGTTTGTCAACTCCAGCAACCCGCCGAATGTCTGGACGCAACTAGGATCATTAGCAGGTTCTCCGCGCCTCAGGACAACCACGGATACCGAGGTTTACACCGAACTTGAGTTGATGTTATTGGAACCGCCATCGGGCGGCACGTGGACGGGGACAACTCAATTCCAAATCACCGACTTGAGCCAAGCTCTCCAGCGGCGCAGGGATGAGATCCTTCAAATCTCAAATTGCAACCAATCTCTTATGACCGGGATACCCTTGACCCCAAACACGATCAGGACTCTACTTCCTGATACGGTCATCGATGTAGAAAGAGTCAGGTATCTGTTCAAGGTCAGCGGAATGCAATTTGGCTATGGGCAAGGACCGTTCGGTGGACCTCCCGGATTTGGCGGTGGAGGCACAATCACCAATGTAGCCGTGACCCTATCTCGCGATGACACAGTGGCGCAGGAATTTTATCAGCCTCCACTCTATGAATTGCCCGCAGGCATACCCAACACGTTTTCTTTATCTTCAGAGCCTCCTTTGTCGTGGGACGTGGATATTCCTCCTGTATTGCCCGGAACTTACGAAGCGGTCGTTTTACAGTCGGGAGCGCCGTTTAATCCGCCTACGCCGACGTTAGTGGGTATCCCGCAGGACTTCATATATGTGTGTGAATTTGGCGCATTGGCCGACCTATTAGGCCGGGAGCCAGAGAGCACTGACCGAGAGCGTGCTGTATATTGTGCTCAAAGATACCTAGACGGACTTAAGTTGATGTCGAAAACCCCATGGATTGAATTGGGGAAAATAAACGGCCAAGCTGTAAGCATCGACTCCATATATAGTTTGGATCGCTACTCCCCCAACTGGGATTCTGACCCTACCGGGTTCGGTCCTGTGATCGTGGCTGGTGGAGTTGATTTCATAGCTTCGCCCGTAAATTCATCGACGGGCTGCACCTTGCTCGCAAACGCTCCCGTGCCATCGGTCGGAACCGATTATGTGCAAGTCTCTAGGAGTAATTGGGAGACCGTCATTTTGCTTGCACAAAGTCGGGCTTGCTGGAAGCTCGGAGGTGGGGAATGGAAGGCATCTCTTGATTTAGAAAAGGAAGCTATTCTTGCATGTGCAAATGAAAATAATAGGCTAAAATCGCTTGGAGCTTACTCCGACATCCTCGATCAGAGAGGTTTACAACAGGAGCGTGATATGAACCGTTTCAACTCAGCAAATGCGGGGAAATCATAATGCCATACTTTGTCAGTGCGTACTCCTACTTCAATCCTCGCAAGGAACGCAAATGGGCGTTCGGTGATTTTGATGAATATGGTCAAGGTGGACTGTCTGGAGGGTTATCGTTGGATCATGTTTTGGACCGCTTCGCTAAACGCCGGGTGATATTGACCGATGAGCAGAAGGAACTTCTTAATCAAGGGCATGGGATCATAAGGAAACTGAGTTAAACTAAAGGCATTCCCTCGCAGGAACCGGGAGCCAGCGAGTCACGATAGGTGACGTGTGGCTCAATTTGATAGACAGAAGGATGGCACTAGGCTCGACTTCTTAGGTTTAGATCTTCTCCATCCGGTCGATTTGATGCCTCCGGGCAAGTTCCCGATGGCGATTAACGTCAGGAGGCTTATCAAGGGAGCCATCAGGGGCCGAAACCTCCTAACGGGCGCTCTCTACACCCTAGCGGCAGCAGTTCATAGCCTTCGCAGGATCAATGACTCTACCCCCGCAGGACCAGCATCTGGATACTCGATAATCAATGGTGCGGGGACCGTACTCTCGATATGGAACTCGACCATTGGCCTTGTCAATGTAGCTACAGGTCTGAGCGGAAATCCTGTATCCATTGTTCCCTTTCGGCCTAATACCTCCGTTCGCCCATTCGCATACATTGCCGATAGCGCCGCACAAAATAGCGTCACACTGATCACCCAATATCTGATAAACGGCGATTCCGTTAGCTTCCTTTCAAACGGTATGATGAAGGTGTCGAGCACTGGAGTGTGCTGGAAAAGCGGGATCAAAGAGCCACAGACCGCTCCTACCGTGTCCACCCAAAATTCCAGCATCACGACAACAGGAGTCCTTGAAGCGACAGCCATTCCGTGGACAAATTACGACGGAGCGAACACGGATTATGATTTTGGTGAGGGAAATGGGCTACCCAATCCCGGAACTCCTAATCCTGTAGATGGCACGGCACCATTCATCGTGAACTGTCTCAATGCGACGACGATCACGATTACCGCTTTGACGGGATCGGCTCATATCAACGGCGCAACCCATGGGCCGTCTGACAGCAATACTGCATGGGTAGTTCCTGCGAATCCCGGATTCCCCGGACAGTTCATTCAAGTCGCGGGGACAGGATTGACTCCATCTACGGCATCTGTCGTTCTTGGGGCGTTTACGGATGGGGCAGGGAATGTGATTCCTGCGGGTGTTGCCCCGCTCTTCGTCCCATCAGTTGTGGATGTGGGTGCGGTGATCGGCGTGGCCAATGCGATCACCGTTCCTTATGGGGCTACAGACTTTCAAATCGGCATCAACTCAGAAGGCGACACGTTCAATTCAAACTCTGGGTCATTCTCGATCTCTGTTGAAGTTACAACTAATGCACTTCCAGCTTATACGGCAATCCTTGGAAATCTGACTCTTTGGTATTGGGGGGACAGCCCGAACTCCGGTCCTGTTTCTGCCTATATCTGGAAGAATCCGGGCGACTCAGGCGGCTCAGGACCAACACGGTCAACGTCGAATGCGAACGGCAGCACAACAGGCAATTCATTTATCTTTGATGCGACATTTGCATCAGGTCTGCCGGGTCTTCCGGGAGTTGGTGGACCAGCATTGCCGATGGAGTGGACAACTTTAACTCCAGAAAGCGTAGCGTCAGGAGCCAATGCGGTCTTTGCCGCACCGATCACGACAACTTACCCAAACAACACGCAGTACACGAACTTCAACTTTTGCGTGACAGGTTCGATTTACTTCCCTGCTTCTGGGCACTACACATTCAAACTCACCAACCATGACGATATGATCTGGGGAATCGGAGGTGGAGTTACTCTAATCTCAGCCTCAACTTCAGGTAGCGGTGAGGGTGGTTCTGCAACGATTTCTCAATATGGCCAA
>Ga0210386_10002498_pt1 | contig 15803 bp, 14 predicted proteins | sample IncBWH32OmetaG_FD_160091 | JGI IMG/M metagenome (GOLD analysis project Ga0210386, IMG submission 160091) | Forest soil microbial communities from Barre Woods Harvard Forest LTER site, Petersham, Massachusetts, United States - Inc-BW-H-32-O ... | reverse complement strand
GCGACCCGCGCCGCCGCTTCCCGGATTTGAAGCGACCAAGCCGATGGTGTTCGCGGGCCTTTTTCCTGTCTTGGCTACCGATTACGAAAATTTGCGCGACGCGCTCGGTAAATTGCAGCTGAATGACGCGGCATTTTTCTACGAGCCGGAAAATTCCGTGGCGCTCGGCTTCGGCTTTCGCTGCGGGTTTCTCGGCTTGCTGCACATGGAGATCGCGCAGGAACGCCTCGAGCGCGAATTCAACATCAACCTCATCACTACCGCGCCAAGCGTGCGCTACCGGATTACAACCACGGCCGGCGATGTGGTGGAAGTGGACAGTCCCACAAAATTTCCGCCACCCAATGATATGGCCAAGATCGAAGAGCCGGTAATCACCGCGATGATCATTACGGCGGAAGATTCCGTCGGGCCAATTTTGCAACTCTGCGAGGAAAAGCGCGGCGTGCAGAAAAATTTCGAGTATCTCTCTCCGCAGCGCGTGATGCTCACATATGAGTTGCCGCTGAACGAAATCGTGCTCGATTTCTACGACCGGCTGAAGAGCGCTTCACGTGGCTACGCGTCGCTCGACTATCACCTTGCGGGATACAAGGAAGCCGACCTTGTGAAACTCGACGTGCTGATCGGCGGCGAACCAGTCGACGCGCTTGCGCTGGTCTGCCACCGGGAATTTTCGTATGACCGCGGGCGCGATCTGGTTTCACGCTTGCGCAAACTGATTCCTCGCCAGATGTTTGAGGTGCCCATTCAGGCAGCCATTGGCAGCCGCGTGATCGCGCGCGAAACCGTCTCTGCTATTCGCAAAAACGTGATCGCCAAGTGCTACGGCGGAGACATTTCGCGCAAACGTAAATTGCTGGAGAAACAAAAAGAAGGAAAAAAGCGCATGAAGCGTGTGGGCCGCGTGGATATTCCGCAAGAAGCGTTTCTTGCCGTGCTTAAAGTTGCGAGCACGTCAGACGAATAGGTCATACTTTTCACTGCCGCCGCGATCATCGCGCGCGCACAATTTCAGGCCTTCCTTCGAGCCGGCAACCCTTACGCCCGCCCCTTACTGCGGATGAAACCGAACAGACCAACAAAGAACAGCCACAGCCCGATAAGTACGACAACTATCGTCGGAATCCAATGTTGTCTTCGCGCAGAATAGATTGCGTATTGGTGGTGAAGCAGAAACGTGATCCCGAAGAACACGGCTACGCATCCGGCGATCATGCCAATGGCGTTCAGGATTTTTGCGAATGTCCGCATAAGCGTCGGATTGCCTCCAATTGAGTCAGGCTGAACCTCCCAAAGTTACGCCTTCGGGATTTCGCGAGTTCGCACTTCGGCGCCCACGCGGCCGTGCGCCAGTTGCACTTTGATTTCGGCGCCGATGGACAACTGCTCGGCGGAGCTCACCACATTCCCTGCTGAGTCCGTACAGATGGCGTAACCGCGCTGCAGGACGCGCAGCGGACCGCGTTCATCGAGCTGCACGCGCAACCGTTCCAGCGATTGAATCTTGGCTCCGAGCAATCGTTCGAGGCGCACGCCAAGTTCGGCTGAACGCTGCATGAGTCGCAGGCCGAGCGTGCGAATCCGCGCGCGCAAATCAAAGGAAGCGATGCGCGTTGCGGCAATCGTATGGCGGTGACGCAGCACTTCCAGACGACCTTGCAGGGCGTCTGCGAGGCGCATGGTGAGTTCATCCGTCTGCTGCCGGTGCTGGCGCAGCAAATCTTCCAGGCGGCGGAAGCCCATGTGCGTTGTCAACTCTTTGAGGTGATGCCGGTAGTCGAGCAAAATATATCGGATGCGCTGCGAAATTTTATTTTCCAGTTCGCCGAGATGCCGCTGAAATTCCTGCCGTGACTTAACAACAATTTCCGCGGCGGCTGAGGGGGTTGAGGCTCGCACATCGGCCACAAAGTCCGCGATCGTCGTGTCCGTTTCATGCCCTACGCCGCTGATGATCGGAATCGTGCAGGCGTCCATCGCGCGCGCCAACACTTCTTCGTTAAATGCCCAGAGATCTTCGATCGACCCGCCGCCACGCCCGAGCAGAATCACATCCACCATTTGCTTGCGGTTGAAATAATTCAGCGCGCTCGCGATTTCTTCCGCCGCGCCGTCGCCCTGCACGCGCACGGGATAAAGAATCAAGCGCAGATTCGGAAAGCGCCGCCGCAGGATGCGAATAATGTCGCGCACCGCTGCTCCCGTGGGCGAAGTTATGACGCCCACGCGCGCAGGCAACAAGGGGAGCGGTTTCTTCCGCGCCGCATCGAACAGCCCTTCAGCAGCCAGGCGCTTTTTGAGCTGCTCAAAGGCAAGCTGAAGCGCGCCAATTCCAGACGGCTCGATATGCTCCACATAAATCTGATATTCGCCGCGCGGTTCGTATACGCTGATGGAACCGCGTACGATCAGTTTCAATCCATCCTCGGGCCGGCACTTCAAGCGCATCGCCTGCGTGCGAAAGCACACGCACTTCACCTGTGCTTTCGCGTCCTTAAGCGTGAAATAAATATGTCCGGATTGCGCGGGGCGGCAATTGGAGACTTCGCCCTCCACCCACAAATTTGTGAATTGCGACGAGAGCACGCCGCTGATGCGCGACGTCAGCTCGCCCACGCCCCAGATTTTTCGCTCCGGCGCAAGATTCAATTCGAATTGTTTTACCTTTTCAGCCATTGCACCAGCCACAGGATCAGAGTAAGCGCCAAGCTAAGGAGGATACACGTCACCACCGGAAAATAAAACGACCCATGTTTCCCCTGGTACGCGATGTCGCCCGGCAATCGTCCAAGCCGCAGCGGCAATCCTCCCGGCCGCGCAGCGAGCCACACGAGCGCGCCCAGCGCCGCTAAGGCCGCCCCGGCGACGATCATTAGCCTTCCAAGTTCCCGCATGGGTTCCACCGGGTTCAATTCTACATAAGTTTTTGCTGATATATCTGGAAGAGGAAAAAGTTGGTGCTCGTTGCCCTTGGTCATTGAAATGCTTTCTGAAATACGATTAGGAGTGTTTGCCTAAAGGTCCGATCAAGTCTAGCCGATTGAGTATGAGAGGTCCCAACCTTGAGATCACGCCTTTTTGATACCTCCATGTTAGCTAACGCCGGCGAAGCAGTGGAATTCATCAGCAATATCCTCGAATCTTCCACCGAATATTCAATTATTGCCCAAGCAATGGATGGAACTATTCTACTTTGGAACGAGGGCGCTCGCCGCCTTTATGGATACGAAGCCGAGGAAGTTGTGGGAATCATGAACGGATCTTCCCTGCATGCTCCGGAGGAAGTCCAAAACGGGAAAGCGCGTGAAATTATTGAAGGAGCCCTCCGAAACGGAAAATGGGAAGGATTGTTGCGGCGAATCCGCAAAAATAGAGAAGAATTCCTGGCCAGAGTGGTAGCCACACCTCGAATGGACTCCTCAGGCAAACCTGCCGGAATTTTGCTGATTTCTAAGGATATTTCGGAAGAAATTCGCATGACGATTGAACTCGAATCCAGCAATAACGACCTGCGAGAACAAATCACGCAACGGCAGGCGGCGGAGAATGCGCTTCTACAATCCCACCAGGAATTAATAGCAAGGTCAGCCGAAATGGAACAGACAGCAACGCAAATGCGGCGGCTAGCCGAGATGAGCGATCTTTTGCAATCCTGTGCTAGCTCGGAGGAAGCACGCCAAGTTGCGGAAAAAGCGTTGACGAAATTTTTCCCGGTCGAAGCTGGAACCATCTATTTGACTACTCAACTGGGGGGCTCACTGGAATCATTCGCCAGCTGGAACAATGCGAATCTGCCGCTGGCCGAAAGCTTTGAACCGCATGAATGCTGGGCCCTGCGGCGAGGGCGCCCACATTTTTTCAGTAATGACGGCGCTGCAATAAGATGCCCCCACTTGAAAGACATCAGAACAGTCAATTCGATATGCGCGCCCATGTTGGGACAGGGTCAATCGGTAGGGGTCTTCCACTTGGCTTGGCCTGAGATCGATCCTGGCGTGTCGTTGTTTCGGACCGAGAACCGGCAAAGTCTCGCAACCGGGGTGGCCGATATCATTGCGCTGGCGATTTCAAATGTAAGGCTGCGCGAAGCGCTCAAAGATCAAACCATTCACGATCCCCTTACGGGACTCTACAACCGCCGCTATCTGGAAGATTCGCTGCATCGTGAGATTTCGCGCGCGCGACGCTCCGGAGCTTCCGTCGGATTTATCATGTTCGACATCGACAATTTCAAGCATTTCAATGACACCTATGGCCACCCCCTTGGTGACCAGCTATTGCGTGCTCTGGGAAATTATTTGAAAGCGCTGGTGCGGCCGGAGGATATCCCCTGCCGGTACGGCGGTGAAGAATTTACGTTGGTTATTCCGGGAGCCGCTCGAGAAATTGCTCGGGAAAGGGCGGAAAAAGCGCGCAGAGGTTTTCAAAATTTGCGGCTCAAAGACACGCTTGGACTTGGCCACGCTATGGAGGGAGTTACGATCTCGGCGGGGGTGGCGATATTTCCGGAAAATGGCGATGGAGCAAGCGAAGTTTTAAAAGCTGCGGACCAGGCTTTGTACGTGGCAAAGCGGAGCGGAAAGGATCAAGTAGTGATCGCCACGGGAAATTTGAAAGCTGGGAAACAGGAACATTTAACTTCAGTATGAAATCAGAGCGTGGGTGCCGTAAGTTAATGTGATTAATTTTGGCGCGATCGATGCCGTGCAGCAAGAAAAACCCCGTCGCTAAAGAGGCGGGCTACAAAAACTGCTGTAGCCCGGGTCTTCAGACCCGGGGTTTTTCTGTCAGTCAGGCACGTTTTCCGTACGGATTCGCAAAACCTAAATCAATTCATGCCCGGCAAAAAAATAGCCCAATTCAAACGCGGCCGTTTCCGGAGCGTCGGAACCATGCGTGCAATTGTTTCCGATGCTTGTCCCCAGGTCGCGGCGAATGGTGCCCGGCGCGGCCTTGGCGGGATCGGTGGCGCCCATCGTGTCGCGCCACTTCAAGATTGCGCCATCCGCTTCGAGAGCCAACACAACGACCTTGCCGGAACTCATGAATTCCGTAAGCTCTCCGAAAAAAGGGCGCGCGGAATGAACCGCATAAAATCCTTCGGCCTCTTTTTTCGTTAGCCGCATGGATTTGATCGCCACGATTTGAAATCCAGCCTTATTGATGCGTCCGACAATTTCGCCGGTCAGCCCGCGCCCGAAAGCGTCGGGCTTGACGATTGCTAGTGTGCGTTCGATTGCCATTCCAAGTTTCTCCATGATCGAATTTTGTAGCACAGGCTTCAGCCTGTGGGTTTACCTTGTGCAGACGTCAAAAGCCACAGGCTGAAGCCTGTGCTACTGGACCGCTTCCCTACTTCTTGATGGCTCGCGCCAAAGTAACACCGATATCCGCAGGACTTTGAATCGTCAGGATGCCCGCCGCGGCCATGGCTTTATATTTTTCCGCGGCCGTGCCTGCTCCGCCGCTGATGATCGCGCCTGCGTGGCCCATGCGTCGGCCTGGAGGGGCTGTCTGTCCGGCGATCAATCCCACGACGGGCTTTTTTACGTTGTCTTTAATGTAGGCTGCGGCTTTTTCTTCCGCGTCGCCGCCGATTTCGCCGATCATCACGATGGCATGCGTCTCGGGATCTTCGTTAAAAAGCTTGATGGCGTCGATGTGCGTCGTGCCGATAATTGGATCGCCGCCGATACCAATGCACGTGGACTGTCCGATGCCGAGCTGCGTCAATTGATGCACGGCTTCGTAGGTCAATGTTCCGCTGCGGCTTACAACGCCAATGTTTCCCTGCTTGTGAATACGCCCCGGCATGATTCCCATCTTGCATTTTCCAGGCGAAATTATTCCCGGGCAATTCGGTCCAATCAGCCGCGTCTTGGAACTTTTTAGTGCGGCCGCAACGCGGACCATATCGAGCGTAGGAATTCCTTCCGTGATGCACACAACAAGCGGAATTCCGGCATCGATGGCCTCAAGAACCGCGTCGGCTGCATACGGCGGCGGAACAAAAATGATGGACGCATCCGCGCCGGTTTCGCGCACCGCATCCGAAACCGTGTTGAACATCGGCACATTTTCATGCTTCGTGCCGCCTTTGCCCGGCGTAACACCTGCAACCACCTTGCTGCCATACTCAAGCATTTGCCCTGCATGAAAGCTGCCTTCGCGTCCCGTAAGGCCCTGCACGACAACGCGTGTTTTTTCGTTGATCAATACGCTCATCGCGCACCCCCAGCCAGCGCGACGATTTTATCCGCTCCGTCTTTCATGTCAGTTGCGATTGTGAAATTGCATCCCGAGTCCCGCAAAATTTCCTGGCCTTTTTCCACGTTGGTTCCTTCCATTCGGATGACCACCGGCAGCTTAAGATTCAATTCCTTTGCCGCAGCAACGACGCCGTTCGCGAGCACATCGCACCGCAGAATTCCGCCAAAAATATTGATGAACACGCCCTTCACGCTCTTGTCGCTGATCAGAATTTTGAAAGCATTCTTCACCTGCTCAGCCGATGCGCCTCCGCCAACATCCAGGAAGTTTGCCGGCGAGCCGCCCGACAGCTTGATGATGTCCATGGTGCTCATCGCGAGGCCCGCGCCGTTGACCATGCAGCCAACGTTTCCATCGAGCTTGATGTAATTCAATTTGTAGGTGGACGCTTCAACTTCGAGCGGGTCTTCTTCGTTCAAATCGCGAAGTTCGGCGAGATCCTTGTGGCGGTAAAGCGCGTTGTCATCGAACGCCATCTTGGCGTCGAGCGCAACGAGCTTGCCGTCGCCGGTGACGATCAGCGGGTTGATTTCCACGAGCGATGCATCCGTTTCAAGGAACGCGCGGTAGAGCGCCTGCAAGAACGGTCCAACCGCGGCGGCCGCATCGCCAGTAAGGCCCAATCCAAACGCGATTTTGCGTGTGTGATAGGGCTGCAAACCGGTGGCTGGAAGAATCGCTTCGCGCAGAATCAGCTCGGGATTCGTGTGCGCCACTTCTTCGATTTCCATTCCGCCAGCTGTGCTCGCCATAATTACTGGCGCTGCGCAGGCGCGATCCACCAGAATGCTCAAATAAAGTTCGCGTTTAATGTCCAAGCCTTCTTCGACCAGCAATCGCTGTACAACGCGTCCAGCTGGACCTGTCTGCGGCGTAACCAGCGTCATGCCCATGATGGATTTCGCCAGGTCAGCGGCTTCCGCCGGGGATTTTGCCAGTTTCACGCCGCCTGCCTTGCCGCGGCCTCCGGCATGAATCTGCGCCTTTACTACCACGATCTTTGTGCCCAGCCGCTCGGCCACGGCGCGCGCCTGATCCGGCGTGGTCACCATTTCTCCGCGAGGCGTGGGTACGCCAAACTTTCTAAAAATTTCCTTTGCCTGATATTCGTGGATCTTCATCGTCCGTCCATCAGTGCTAGAATTTAGTTACATTGAGAGCCTTAGAGTTTAACGGGAACGCTCGAAGCGGGCAAGACGAAAGGAATAGTGTGCATTCGCAACAAATGCCAAATCGAAACAATGCAACTATGAATTACGAAGTCCCAGTAGGACGGCCATCACAACTTGCGTTAGAACTTATTAAATCTGTCATTCTGAGCGAAGCGAGGAATCTCTCCTTCTTTCTTTGCACAAAGTTAAATCGAAGAGAGATTCCTCGCTTCGCTCGCAATGACAATCGTTTGAACCCTTCTTCAGTCTGTAAAGTCCATCCTACGGGTTCGAGGCTCGTCCATTCATGATGCAATCGCTCATTCAAAAAGTAGAGGCTGGCGCGGACCTTTCCCGCCAGGAAGCGGAAAACGCGATGGAAGAAATTCTTTCCGGGCGCGCGAATGAAGAAACCATCGTTGCTCTGCTTTCCACCCTGCGCGCAAAAGGCGAGACAGTTGCGGAACTCGTCGGCTTCGCCCGCGCCATGCGGCGGCAAGTCACGCCTGTTTTTGCCGATGGAACGCAGCCAGAGGAGATGCTGGTGGATACGTGCGGCACGGGCGGCGACTCTTCTGGAACATTCAATATTTCGACCGCGGCGGCATTTGTGGCGGCCGGCGCAGGCGTGCATGTCGCGAAGCATGGCAACCGCTCGATTTCCTCGAAGTGCGGTTCGGCGGATGTTTTGGAAGCGCTCGGTATTTCGCTCGAAATTCCACCTGAGCGCATCGGCGCCGCGATTCGGGAAATCGGAATTGGCTTTCTATATGCGCCCGCCATGCACACGGCTATGAAGCATGCGATGCCCGCCCGGCGTAAACTCGGCCGCACCGCATTCAATTTACTTGGCCCGCTTACGAATCCGGCGGGCGCACGCGCGCAAGTTGTCGGCGTGTTTTCGGACAAAGTGGTGGAAAAAGTGGCGCTCGCGCTCAGCGAACTCGACGTGGAGCGCGCATTTGTTGTTCACGGCGAGGGAGGGCTGGACGAAATTTCACTGGAGGGCGAGACATCGGTGGGTGACGTCCACCGAGGAGTGGTGAGCCTCTATCGAATCACGCCCGAACATTTCGGCCTCGAACGCGCGCCCATGGAAGCGATTTCCGGAGGAGACGCGACGGAGAATGCCGACTTCATTCGCGCGATTTTTTCGGGCGAGCGCGGCCCGCGCCGCGACGTCGTCATCGCAAACGCGGCCGCCGCAATTTTCGCAGCAGGCCGCGCCACCGATTTTCTGGAGGGCGCGCAGCTTGCCGCGGCATCGATCGACTCAGGCGAAGCCCGCAATAAACTGAAAGCGTTGATCGCATTGACTCACAGATAGCGCAACGTGGCAAAGGCTTCAGCCCGTGCGCTTTTAGGCCTTGCAAGGACTAACCCAGCACAGGCTGAAGCCTTTGCCACAAAATTCACAGCGAAAGAAAATTCTTCAGAAGTTGCATTCCCACTTCGGTGAGCACGGATTCGGGGTGGAATTGCACACCTTCCACGCGCATTTTTTTATGGCGTAGCCCCATGATAATTCCATTGGTTTTTGCGGAAATTTCCAGATCGGCAGGGAACGATTTTTCTTCCACGATCAGCGAGTGGTAGCGCGTGGCTACAAAATCCTGCGGCAAATCCTTGAAAATTGTTTTGTTGTCGTGATGGATGCGGCTTGTTTTGCCGTGCATGATTTCCGGGGCGCGAATCACATTCCCGCCGAAAGCGTGCCCGATGGCCTGATGGCCCAGGCACACGCCAAGAATGGGAATCTCCCCTGCAAAACGTTTGATTACATCGATACATATCCCAGCTTCCTGTGGCGTGCCGGGACCGGGAGAAATCACAATTTTCTGCGGTTTTTTGGCGGCAATTTCATCGAGCGTAATCTTGTCGTTGCGGTGCACTTCCAATTTTTCGCCCAACTGGCCGAGGAACTGCGCGAGGTTGTAGGTGAACGAATCGTAGTTGTCCAGAAGCAGAATCATCGTATCAGGCTCATTCCAGTCTTCGCCGTCGGGCGTCAAATTTTCAAAAATTCGGATTGAAGTGATTTTGTAGCCCGCGTCTTAAGACGCGGGGCTTAGATGAATATACAGCGAGGCTTCGCATCGGCATCTAAACCCTCGCCTCTGATCCCTCGGTTCCACTCGGCACAAGCGACGAGAGCTACAGCAGAACTGCGCGCCACAATTGGAAAAATTATCGCGCGGCTCGGATTGTGTCCGGATCGGGCTCTTCTTCTTCCTGCGCGCACTTGCGGCGCGTATCGGAAACGAAATCATCCAGCTTGCCCTGATCGCGCATCAAAACAATTTTATCAATGTAAGGCCAGCGCGCTTCCGGTTCCTGCTTCAGAATCGCCTGATACGTCTTCAACGATCCGAGCAACCCCGCCGTCGCGATTGCCTGTTCATCTTTCATTTTATCCGGATGCTCGATCATATACGCGGCGCTTGAAATCACCATTTGATTGACGATTTCGCGCACGTGCCCTCGAATCGGTTTCGTGAGCGTCCCAAAATATTCATCGCATACCGTCACCGTGATATCCGGAATATCCACGATCCATTGAATCACCCAATCGCGATTTTCTTTGGCGTCTTTCGAGAGCGGCTCATTCTCGAGCTCGTGGGCAATTTTCACGGCACGGGTGCGCTCATCGGGCGTCGATGGTCCACGCTGATGAGGCTGCTCCTGCTGTTCCGGTTGCCCTTGTCGTTGAGCGCGTGCAGTCTGCACATAAAGCAGCCCAAGCGACAAAGTTACAAACGCAATGGCTCGAATCGAGTGCGCCTTCATGTTCATGAACTCCCGCTGGCAGTGGACATGCCACTGGCCCACATCCCCTAAAGCCTAATAGTACACGAATTTGCCGGAGAGACGTATCCAGTAGGACAGGCTTCGCAGTCTGCAAAAGGTTTATCTGCTTCCGTCATTCCGAGCGAAGCGAGGAATCTCTCTTCGATTGAATCGCCAGAAAAGAGAGATTCCTCGCTTCGCTCGGAATGACGGAACTTCGAGATTTTCAGCAGCCGCTTTCCAGTTCATGCCCCGTGTACAATAGACGGGCGGAAAAACAGGATGCGCAAATCCAAAGGAACCCATGGCCAAGTTTGAAAAACATATTTTTATCTGCACTAATCAACGCCCGGACGGCAATCCACGCGGCTGTTGCGATCCTTCAGGCAACGCCGAGCTTCATCGCGTGTTCAAGGAAAAGCTGAAGCAGCGCGGCATTCCCAACAGCAGAGTGCGCGCGAACAAATCCGGCTGTCTCGATCAATGCGAGGTTGGCCCCACGGTGGTTGTATACCCAGACAGCGTTTGGTATGGCGGCGTCACCGCGGCGGACGTCGATGAAATTATCGATGCGCACATTGTCGGCGGCCGCCCCGTCGAGCGCCTCGTGATCCCCGATTCCGTCTTGAACAATACGCAGAAAAAGCCATGATCGGTTTAAGTGGCGCGGGCTTCAGCCTGCGGGGTTTGATCCTTGCAAAGCCTAAACCCCGCAGGCTGAAGCCCGCGCCACTTAAATCAACCCGCCATATCAGCTTGATTCATTTTACGCGCCCCCGCCAATTGACACTCGCGCATTGCCAGCGTAAATTCTCGCCATCTTTTGCGAAATCAAATCGTTCCAGCCGGGAGTTTGCCGATGAAAATAAAACTTTCTCTTTTGCCTCTATGTCTGCTGCTTGCATCGCCCTTATTCGCGCAAAAAAACGTGCCTGAATTGGCGTTCGATTCGGTCCCGGATTTTTTCAAGCTTCCGGCCGGCGTGAATTTTGGCGAAGTGCCGGGAGTCGCCGTCAATTCCAAGGGGCACGTTTTTGTTTTCACGCGATCCAACAGCGCGAACGGTCCCGCCTACGCGCCGGCAGCAGCGCAGCTTTTTGAATTCAGCGCCAACGGCGATTATTTGCGCGAAATCGGCAAAGGTTTATATGCATGGTCCGAAGCGCACAGTGTGCGCATCGATAAGGACGACAATATCTGGGCCATCGACAAAGGTTCCGACATGGTCATCAAATTCAATCCTGCGGGCCGCGTCGTTTGGGTATTCGGGCGCCGCGCCGAAGGAGCCGATGAGGACTCCAAGCCTTGGACGCATCCGAATCCCCCACTCCCGGCGATAGATGGGCTCTTCCGCCAACCAACCGATGTGGCCTGGGACTCGGACGGCAACATTTACATTACCGATGGATACGTCAACTCGCGCGTCGCGAAATATGACAAGAACGGCGACTGGGTAAAATCCTGGGGCGACAAGGGCACAGGGCCAGGGCAATTTCGTCTGCCGCACGCGATTGTGATCGACCGCAACAACAATCTCTACGTGGGAGACCGCACCAATCGCCGCGTGCAGGTGTTCGATACGGAAGGTAAATTTCTGCGCCAGTTCATGATCGATGTGCCGCCCGTTCCTGGGACTCACGCGGTGAATGGCAACACACCCACCGGCGATCGGCTCGCCGCGGTACTCGGCGCGCCCAACTCCATTTGCATCACGCCCGGCCCGAACCAGGTGCTCTACATTGGAGAAACTACTTTCCCGGGACGCATCTTCAAAGTGGCGCTGGATGGAACCGTGCTTGGAGTGATCGGCCGCTCGGGCCGCCAGCTCAAGCAATTTTCCGGCGCGCACCAACTCGCATGCGCTTCGGACAACGTGATATATGCCGCGGAAACATCCAACTGGCGCGTGCAAAAATTAATCATTCATCCGCAAGCACCAGCTGCAACGAACTAGTGCTTAGTGGCGCGGGCTTCAGCCTGCGGGGTCTGGGCCTTCCAAGGACTAAACCCCGTAGGCTGAAGCCCGCTCCACTGTATCGCGCTCTAATTTTTGCTAAATTAGCGGACTTTTACGTCGACTGCCGCGGTTTTCGTGTGGCCTGCGCCATCGTCAATCGTGAGAGTATACTTCGTGCTCTTGCGCGGTGAAACGTGCACGCACCGGCTATATGCCGGCCACACAGGCTCTTCGGTGTTTGGCTCGATCTTTACTTCTTTTGCGTTGGAAACGCTGTAGCAGAGCGAACTTTTCTCACCGGCCCGAATCTCGGGAGGATTCGCCGCGTAAACGAGAATTTCAAAACGATCTCCGCCCATGAGGTCGAATGTTTTCTGATCCTGCGTACGCGCTTTTTCCGCAGCCTTATCCGCAATGGCCCGGTTCGCCGACCATCGCGAATAAAAGACCCATCCGATATACACACCGACAACCAGAAAAGCGACAATCGACACAACGATGTAAACTCGCAATCCTTTTCGGGTTTCCTGAGCAGAATCACTGAACACACGGCACCGCCCAATTATTCAGAGCTGCATTTTATATTAATAATATAATAGCTTAGTTATCTCCTGCGCTTTTTTAATGGGAAGCCGCCCGGCGCGGGGTCAAGTCCGAGATGCGCAATTTCCAACGCGGTCAGCAGAGCACGCGCCTTGTTCACAGTCTCGGTATATTCCTTTTCGGGGACGGAGTCCGCAACCAGACCAGCCCCAGCCTGCACGTAGGCCACACCTTTTTTCACGACCATGGTGCGGATGGCGATGCAGGAATCCAGATTCCCGGAGAAATCGAGATACAGGATCGCGCCTGCATAGATGCCTCGGCGCGTGGGTTCGAGTTCGTCGATGATTTCCATCGCGCGAACTTTTGGCGCGCCGGAAAGCGTGCCTCCCGGAAAGCAGGCAGCCAGCGCATCGAAGCAATCCACATCTTCGCGAAGCTTTCCGCGCAAGCTCGATACAAGGTGCATCACGTGCGAGTAGCGCTCCACGAACATCAGCTTCTCAACCGTCACTGAACCGTATTCTGAAACGCGCCCGAGATCGTTGCGCCCCAGATCGACGAGCATGATGTGCTCGGCCTGCTCCTTGGGATCGGCGGCCAACTCCTTCTCCAGCGCCATATCCTCCTGTTCGTTCGTGCCGCGCGCACGCGTCCCGGCGATCGGACGGTAAAATGCATCGCGGCCCTGCACTTTTACGAGCATTTCGGGCGAACTGCCCACTACAGCGAGATCGTTCAGCTTCAAAAAATACATGTAGGGCGAGGGATTCACGACGCGCAGGGAACGGTAAATCTCAAACGGATCGGCATCTGTTTTGGCAGCAAAGCGCTGGCTGACGGCCACTTGAAAAATATCGCCCGCGCGAATGTATTCCTTCGACTTCTCCACGGCGGCAAGAAATTTCGCGCGTGTAAAATTGGAGGTAACTTTGAATGGCCGAGGTTTTCTGCGCTTCGGACGTTCCGCAGGCACAGCCACATCCAGCCGCCGGCGCGTAGCGCGAATTTCGCGCACGGCTTGATTGTATTTCGCGCGCAAGCTGCCTTCGCCGTCCGTGAAAACATTGCGCACAATCCACACCCTGTGCCGCACGTGATCGAACACCACGAGGCCAAGAAAAAACATCATCACGGCATCGTCCATTCCGACATCATCGTGCGTTTCGTCCGGAATGCGTTCGATGAGTCGCACCATGTCATACGCAAAGTAGCCAATCGCTCCGGCCACGAGCGGAGGCAGACCCGGCACGCGCACAGGGCGATAGCGCTCCACGCGGTTGCGCAAATAATCCAGCGGATTTTCCTGCACCCACGATGTGCGGCTGTCGCTTTCGAGCACGCACGCGCCGTTTACGTAGCGAAACACTTCGCTCGGGTTCGCCCCAACAAATGTGTATCGTGCGATCTTTTCGCCGCCCTCCACGCTTTCGAGCAGGCAGGCGTAACGCGAGTTTTGAGCAAGCCGCAGGTACGCGGAAACCGGCGTAAGCGTATCGGCCGTAAACGTGTCGTATACCGGGACGAGATTCCCCTGCTTGGCAAGCTTGCAGAACGATTTGAAGTCAGGCTGGATCATAAACTCCTAGGCGATTCTCCGGCTTTCCCCTACTCTCAATGTTGCGAAAAAATAGTTTATTCTGTCATTCCGAGTGAAGCGAGCAATCTCTCTTCGATTTAAGTATAAGAAAAACAAAGAAAGAGAGATTCCTCGCTGCGCTCGGAATGACAGGGTGTTGAGTTTTTCCGCAGCCTGTCTCTCCGTCAAGACGGACGCCCCTTGGATTTCTCTTCCCGGTCAAGTGTCTGTTCGACAACGCGACGCATCGCGCTTTCCGGCGCATGCTCGCCGGTCCAGATTTCGTATTGCGCGGACCCCTGCTCGAGGAACATTTCCAGGCCGGAAATTACTTCAATCTTTTTCCGTCGAGCAAGTTGCAGCAACTGCGTCTCGCGCGGACGGTAGACCATATCCATCACGATTCGGCAATTCAATTCCGTTGCGCTCAGCGGCGAGCCGCCATTTGGATGCATCCCGATGGGCGTGCAATTGATAATCGCATCGAAAAATTCACGTTTGAGGTCTTCCTGCGCCACGGTCTGTCCGCCCACGGCCTTTGCCAGCGCACGGGCACGCTCAGGACGGCGCGCGCAAATGCATACGATCGACCCAGCCTGCGCCAGCGCGAAAGCGGCAGCCCTCGCAGCGCCACCTGCGCCAAACAGCAGCACGCGGCTCCCCGCCATGGTCATCCGCTTTTCTAGGCTGCGCAGCACTCCAACGTAATCTGTATTGTACCCGTACAATCGTCCCGCGCGACGAACTACAACCGTGTTAACCGCTCCGATGCGCGCGGCTAGCGGGTCGCAGCCATCCAGATGCTGAATTATTTTTTCCTTATGCGGAATCGTGACAGCAAGACCCGCAACTCCCAGCGCCTTGAGCGAACCCAGAAATTCCCGCAAATTTCGCACCAGAAATGGAACAAATACCGCATCAAATTTCCGGGCGCGAAACGCCGTGTTGTGCAAAAGAGGCGACATCGAATGCCCGATCGGACTTCCAATTACCCCGTACACACGCGTGTGCGCCGTAATATTCCCCGCGCGGTAAAGATCGGCCATCGTATCCAAAGAAAGCTGGCCGGGCGCGGTAGCCTGCTCCACCGCCGCATAGGCCAGAGCGCTGCCCATGCGCAGGGACAACACGCGTCCGGCGAGGCCGATCTCTCCCATCGGCACGGCTACGACGTTGCGGCGCCCCCGCGCTAATTCGCACACTCGCACGCTGTCCGAAACTGAGCGGCAGTGCGATGCAATCTTGATCGCTTCCCCGCCCGCCTGCCGCAACCGCCGCGCAATTTCCTCAAGATTTTTCGGCGTCTTGCGAAAATCGTGGTGCGAAACCATCACCCGAGCGGGAGAGAGTCTGCGCTTGAGTTCTCCTCGCGCCATATGCCTGGCCGTTTCAATTTCCAAATCGCACCAATCCGCGCCGGAACGAGCGGCCTGGCTCAGGATGTCGATCTGCTCTTCTCTGCTGCCTTGAAACAGGCCGCCGCCTTCTTCCCTTCGGCAGGTGGCGATGAGAA
>Ga0210386_10002496_pt1 | contig 15812 bp, 20 predicted proteins | sample IncBWH32OmetaG_FD_160091 | JGI IMG/M metagenome (GOLD analysis project Ga0210386, IMG submission 160091) | Forest soil microbial communities from Barre Woods Harvard Forest LTER site, Petersham, Massachusetts, United States - Inc-BW-H-32-O ... | reverse complement strand
AAAGACATCGAAAGGTTGATGGATGCAACCAAAGCCGCAGGCGCTGTGCCCGAGCGCACAACCAGTCCAGACCTCTACCGCCAGTTCATCGCCGACCACACTGACGCTGAGATCGGTATCGGAGGAGATGCAGTTGCTGCTCTTTACGGAGATAAACTTCCGGCCCCTGATGATAATCTACTGGGATGGGTCCCGGGAATTGATTCGAAGCTAGAAGCTGCGCGAAGGACTGGAGATGATGTCTCCATTCCCCTCGCCGATTGGCTCACCCACATCCCCGACTACCCCGATGTGATGAAGGCCCTCGAGGATGACATCCGGGTTAGGCCCGAGGGCCTGACGGCGAACGAAGTCAAACTTCAGGGAGAGATGGATGAAGGGAAGCCTGAGTCGACGCCTGGGCCAGGTGAGGTCCCTGCGGCTCGTGCGGCCTCTGCCCTTGAGCCAATGCTCTCGATTGGGGATCGGAAGCTTCAGATGGAGCGCCGCCCGACCGTTATGCAAGGTGACGTAGTTGGTGCTGATGAGTGGCGACTGCTGGATGAGAAGGGCAACAAAGTTGGGCACTTGGAGATATCTCCATTCGAGAATGGCAAGAAGCTCTATGTCGATGTGGTGCAAGGACTCAATGGTCTCGGGCCGCGAGACTTCGGCCCTGCGCTAATGCGAGATATGCTTCGGCAGATCAAGGCCGCATATCCACAGGCAGAGCAAATTGGCGGATATCGTATCTCTGGTGCAAGGGAAGCTGCGGGTACTGAGAAGGAGGCTTGGGTTAAACTCGACAACCCCAATGGGTGGGAGACTGCTGAAACCCAGAATGAGTTCCAACGTGTGCTTCAAGGCGGCCAATGGGAGACCTTCTCACCGAAGCTCCGGGCTTACATCAAACCATACTTCGAGAACACTCAGCGCGATCGGCAGTTGATTGGTGACGTCAACAGCGAACTGCGCCGGATTGTCCCTCAGAAGGTCACCACCAAAGCTGCTGAGCAGGTGGTGGGTGTAGACATCGCTGGTCAACCCAAAGGCTCAACCGTTCAGGCCAACGCAGTTTACCTCAAGTCACGAGATGCATATCCACTGATCCTCTACGCCCTGGATGGGCCCGACCCAATCGGCTCTGCCCGCCACGAAGCCATCCATCACCTGCGACAGTATGGATTCTTTCAGAAGGATGAATGGGCAACGCTTGAAACCGCTGCCAACTCCGAAGGCTGGATGGATCAACACAACATCCATGATCGCTATCCCGCTGCGGCATTACCCCTCAAGCTGGAAGAGGCCATTGCCGATCACTACAAGGCGTGGGAGAATGGCAGGGCACAGGTATCGCCTGAGGTGCAGGGTATCTTCGAAAGGCTAAGGGCCTTCTTCGACGCCATCCGCGAACGCATTGGCCAGATGCTGGGCAAGCCCCCGACGTGGGAAGATATCTTCCAGAAGGTGTCGACCGGGGAGGTAGGGTCTCGTGATACTGCTGGGCCGATTGATTCGAGATCGTTCAATGAGAAGTTGAGCGCGCCTGAAGGCGGCTCCCGCCCTTTCGAACGCGCCCAGACCCTGGGGATGACCGACACTGCCTTTCGTGCCTACGACAAGCGCCTCCAGGAACGCCACGCCGACGATGTCGCCAAAGCCACCGAACGCGCCACCGCTGCGCGTACCCGTGAACTCACCAAGGAATGGAAATCCAATCGTGTCGACGTTCGCAAAGAGGTCTCCGACTCCATCCGCAATCGGCCGGATGTGGCGACAGATTTGTTTCTGGCTGGTGACGGACTATACGGTCGTCGGCGCGGTCAGGCCTATAAGTTGGACGAGGAGAAGCTAACGCCGAAGCAAAAGGCCATGCTGCCGCCGGAGTACTACGGTAAGGGCGGTTTAGACCCCGATGACATCGCCGGGATGTTTGGGTATGGGTCTGGCGATGCTATGGTCGACAAACTCTCCAACTACACCGTCGCAAAGCAAATGGCCGGGATGTCCTCCAAGGACTTTGTCTCCCGCATCACCGACATCGAAACCGATCGGCAGATGAAACTGCGCTATGGAAACCTCGATCACAACATCATGGACCAAGTGAAGGAACAGGTCGCTGGCGAAGCCCAACAGAACTTGGTCCATGAGGAGACCCTGTACTACGGTCAGAAGATCGGCCAGGCTCCAGCCACCCGGGAGAACATCCTCGCAGCGGTGAAGGAGGAGTTTGGAAAGGCCACGGTGGGAAGTGTGTCCTCGGATCGGTTGATGCGCCGGGTGGGGCAACAAGGGCGGATGATTGAGGCGGCGCACCTGAAGGAGGATTGGGCCACGGCGTTCCGCTTGGCGCAGCAACGTGAGTATACCCTCGCCGTGGCCCAGGAGGCCATGAAGGTCGAACGGGATGTGGAGAAGTTCAATAAAGTGGTGAAGCCCCTGGCGAAGCAGTGGGACCCGCAGAAGAAGATGTCGATCGCCGCCGATTGGAACATCTACATGCGGGACATTCTCTCGCGGGTGGAGCGGCCGTATGGGATGTCGGTGCAGGGGCTAGCGAAGGCCATTGCCGAGTCTGGCTACGCGGGCCTTCAGGACTTCATCGAGACCAAAGAACGCGATAACGCCATTCAAGGCCTCAACATCCCCGTGGCTGACTACCTCCTCGAGCCGCAGTTCCACAAACCCTTTGCCGATTTGAGTGTGGACGAGTTTCGAGGGCTCAAGCAATCCATCGACGCCCTTCGACACCTTGGGCGTGAGGAACAGCGAATCGAAGTCGCTGGGGAGAAGCAAGACCGTGCGGATTGGCTCGCTAAGGCCAGAACGCAGTTGACCCAGAAGTTCCCATCCGTGAAGGTGATTACCAAACCCGGGGTGTTGCGGACGTACGTGGCTGCGCTCACCAACCTCGAGACCCTCTTTGGAAGGTTTGACGGCCGGGACCCTAGGGGGCTGTTCACCAAGTTCTTCATCTACCCCGGAATGGAAGCTGGGTCATACAAGACCCGGCTGGAGAAGGACTTCGCTGGGGTCGCCGCCGATCTCCAAAAGATCAAAGACCCCACCAAGACCCTCGATAGTCCCTTCGTCGATCCCCACAACGGCGAGAAGATTCCATTCACCCGCCACAATCTCGAAGCCGTTCTGGCGAATATGGGCAATGCCTACAATGAACGCGTGCTCACAAAGGGTTGGAAGATCGACCCGAAGGTCCTTTGGGCGTGGCTCGAAAAGGTCACCACCTCAGAGGATTGGGACCGGGCCCAAGCCCGTGGGGATATGTTCTCCAAGGCCAAGGGGATGGCGGATACGGTCTACCAGCAGATGTACGGGGTGGCCCCGGAGGACATCCAAGTGCGGCCGTTTACGGTCCACGGGAAGACCTACCCGGGGTACTACCATCCCATCGACTACGACCCCCTGCGATCTCGATTGTCGAAGCTCCAGTCCGACGATCCATCGAAGCCTAAGTTCGATTCCTTCTGGCCCTCGCCCTCGAACGCCTACACCAAGCGCCGAAGCGGAAACGTAGATGTGATCAATCTCGACCCCGACATGATTCCCATCAAGCTCAATCAAATCCTCCATGATATCGCCTTTCGGCAGTTCGTGGCGAACACGGCTAAGATCACCCGGGACAATGGGTTTCGGCGGGACGTCTCGTATCACTACGGCCCGGAGTATGTGGAGACCATCGACAAGTGGTTGGAGCGCATTGCGGGGAACGCCTCATACAACTCCAACGCGATGGCCCTGGCGTCGAAGGTCTCGAACAAACTCCGCCAGAATGTGGTCTCCACTTACATCGCCTTTGGCGCGACCACGATCATGAAGCACGGGCCCACCGCCGCGGTGATGTCGGCGAAGGAAGTCGGGACCGGGAAGTTCGCTCGGACCTTCGCCGAGGTCTCTGCCAGTAGCTTCTCCAACGCAGTGATGGACCTCTTTGGCAGAGACCCCGACCTCGGCAATTCCCTCGGGAAGTTCATTCACGACAACAGTGAGGAAATCCAACAACGGGATCGGAACTTCCTCAACACCATGATGGGACAACACGACATCATGACGGGGAAGTCGACCCTTCGGAACACTATCGCGCAGTATGGGTCGAAGGGCGTGGCGTGGTCGGACTTGTTGTCGGCCGAGCCCACATGGCTGGCGGCGTATCGCGATGCCCTCGCAGAGAACCCGGATCATGGCGAGGCCACCTATCTAGCGAACCGCGCTGTGCGCCGAGCGCATGGCTCAACCAATGTTGTGAACCAACCCCAGATTGTCTCCACCCAGGGTGTGTTGGCCCCTTGGCTTACCTCCATCTACGGGTTCTTCGGCACCAATATGCAGCGGCGGATTGAGATCGCCCATGACGTCAATGACGCCTACAAGCTCGGCCGACAGGGAGACATCTCTGGGATGGCAAAGGCCGCTCCGCAGATCATGTCATCCCTCTTTACTTACGTCATCTGGCCGGGTCTTGTAGAAGAAGCTGTAACGGGGATGTTCACCGATGACCGTAGGGGATGGGGAACCCACGCCTTGAGCTTTGCTCTCGGCACCGCCGCCTCCACTTTCATCGGCCTTCGGGATATGGTCTATGGCCTCACACACGGCCGCGATCCGCAGGTTGGGCTGTTGGGGTCGCCCCTGGATGACATTAAGCGCCTTGTGGGTGACGCCACCAAACATCGCCCCGTGGATAGGCAGAACGCCGGGAAGTTGGTTCAAGACGCGGTCACAGTCTTCGGCGACACCACTGGGATGGGCCCCAAGCACATCGGCACCGCCATTCGCTATGGCATGGACGTCTATAACGACATTCAACACCCGAGGTCCGCAGGGGACGTCTTCCGCGGGGTAATTTCCGGCGCACAAACCAAACGAGTGGAGAGATGATGATGACTGAGGTTCCGACACTGCTGTTGTATTTGATTGGGTTGATGTTCGCTGGGGTCCTTACCCTGGCCTTTGGTATCCTCGCGCTGGCGTTTAAGTCCATGGGGGCGATGGCGTCGTTGGCACAACTCTTGGCGAAGTATGGCCCAGCGGCGCATGAGGTGCCCCAAGCACCCACACCGCAAGCCCTGCCTCCGGCATCCGTTCCACCCGCGGCACCTCCGGCTGTGCACACCGTGGCCCCGCCTATCTCCACCCAACCCGTCGACATCGTCGACCAAGGCCTTGTGAACTTCATCAAGAAGGAAGAAGGGTTCACCCCCAAGGCCAAGTGGGACTACAAGCAATATTCCATCGGCTACGGCACCAAGGCCAACTCCCCAACCGAGGTCATTACCGAAGCCGAAGCCGAGGCCCGGCTCACGGTGGAGATCGACAAGGCCTGGGCGCTCGTGAAGCCCATCATTCCCGTGGGCACACCCATCGGCATCCAGCAAGCCCTCGTCGACCTTACCTACAACGCCGGCTCGGGATGGGAAACCCAAAGCCTCGGTGCGGCTGTGAAGGCCGCGAAGTGGGCCACAGTTAAAGCGGATATCCTGCTCTATAACCACGCGGGCGGGGTCGTTAACTCTGGGCTTACCGCCCGGCGTGAAGCGGAAGTATCGTGGTTTGACAACCCCTTGTGAAGGAGACCATCATGACTGATACCACCATCACCACCACTGGAACCTCTGGCGTTGCCACTGCGGCTGCCACTGCCGAGAAGGTCGTCGAGGCTATCGCGAAGGTCGAAGGGCCGATCCTCTCGGGGGTTTCGATCTTCGTCCCGGGCGCAGCCGCCGTGACCGTTCCCATGGAGACCATCCTGCCCTTGATCCTCCCCGACATCGAGAAGGCCCTCAACGCGATCTCTGCGGGCAACTACAGCAGCATCTGGCAGATTGGCGAGGAGTTCGTTCAGCACATCACCCAGGGGATGCCCAATTCGCCGATCCTCTCCGAGGTCAACGCCCTTGTGAACTCGGGCGGGGCAAAGCCGGCTGTAACCACCTAACCCCTTTGGTGGTGGGTGGGAGGAAGGGTGTCATGGAGCATTTGGACGTTTATATTGGCCTGGGAGTGCAAGCTATTGTGTTCCTGGGTGGCGTCTACGTTATGGTTCTGAAGAATGATTGGAGCAACAAAGCGCTAACCGCACAGATGGACAAAATGAGCGAGGAACTCGAAAAGCTTGCGGAGGTCATCACGCAGATGGCTGTGCAAGAGACCCACATTGAGAACCTACGTGAACAGCTCACAATGCTTCAGCGTACTGTCGAAGGGTTACGCCGCTGGGAGGGGTTCATTCGGCCCAGTCCCAGAGGCGGAGTTAGTGAGGACTAAGGGTGAGTGCATCGCCGCACAATCCCAAAGGTTGGACGTTCGCTTCCTTCGAGGTCTATGTGGATCATGCCATAAAGTCCTTGAAGGAAGCGACGGCCATTGCCATGACCGCCAGTGAGAAGGCGATTGAGAAGGCTGAGAAGTCGGATGATAAGCGCTTTAGCCTGTTGAATGAGTTCCGTGCGACGACGAACGACCAACAGGCGAACTTCGCACAGAAGGACCAGACGCAGTTTAGGCTCGACGCCATTGACAAGGAACTGGTCTCCATTAAGCTCTCACTGCAAGAAAGCCGCGGAAAGGATCGCGGGGTGTGGTTGATTGTAGGCGCCATTGCTTGGGCAGTGACCACGGGCGTGGCTGTGTTTGCTGTGATTCACCGATAGGATCGAAGATGGCCCACCCCAGAAAGAAGTGGCTCTGTGTGAAGGTCCGCCAGAACAACGGCATCACCGAAGTCGAGTTGGTTCGGGATGAAGACGGCCAGGAAGAACGTTGGCACGGAAACATCCTGGCGAAGCCGGGGGAGTATGAAGAGGGCCGGTGGTATTGGTTTGGGGGCGAGGGCGCGTTCCCACAGCGCTAATGTGATGTTAAGGAAAGTCAGGGCTTTGCTTTGCTGCATCCGGATGGGTAATCGGCTCCAGCTGAGAGTTCCCATGCAACTGGATGATCCTTGTCCAACGGATTGAACACCTTCATCGGGCCTAGTGCGCAACTTTCCTTCCCCATACTGAATAACGGCGTACCATTGCCTTCTGGAGTGGAGTGTGAATGCTGCCATTCTGTTCCGTTATAGTACTCAATTGTGAGTGGAAGGTCGCGAATGTGCAATCCCCGTGACTCTATCTGCGTGAACTTATTATCTTGACAGAATGCTGGCGTTGCAAACAGCAAGATTATGGCGAGACGTTTCATGATATTCTCCTTAACTGCTGATTAACGTTATTGCCGCACGGCCTTGAACCACCGATGCCCAAACCGATCAATGCCCTTGTTGGTGATCTGGCCACTGGCGACCATAATCTCGATCACCCGCAGGATAGAATGCATCGGCACCCGCGACCGAGCGAAGTTTACGATTTGATGCTCGGGGATTCCATCGCCCTTGTCGAGGGTGTGGATGAAGTGACTGATCTCATCGATCGCGCGAGCATCCGTTCCCGTTGAGCCGGCGCTGAAAATATCCGGCATAGATTGCTCGGCTTCAAGTAACCAACCCATAGCCCGATTGAAATCCTCCTTCGTGAGAAGAAGTACGTCGCTTCGATCCGCAGCGGCCACCATGGCAAGCTTATACAGGTGAACGCGCCTTCGCGTTTTATAATGCAGAAGCTTTGGGTGGTTGACGACAGGGGGCTCACCCAGCGCCCGCCAATCATTAACCGCATTGCGAAACTCCGAGGTGACCTTGAACTCGCCATTCAGCGCTCCTATCATCTTAATGTCATGAATGAGGTCCTCATTCGGCCGCACTTCCTTCTCGGCGAAGTCATCCCCAACGATGCGTTCGTCCGAGTTCACAAGCATGATCCGAGAGGTGAAGCCTTGGTCCCATGCGAACTCAGGCATCATGGAAAGCAGATTGGAGGGCGTGGTGGCCGAGATCAGGTTGACCTGCCCCCGTGCGATCTTGATCTTATTCTCCGGCCGCCCGCGCCGTTCCTCTTCGTATGGATCGGGGTCGTAGAAGTGACTCAGAACACTGATCATCTGGGCGCTGTACTCGTGCATAAACGCCCCCAACTCTTCGGCGGTGATGACGGTGTTGTAGTACTCCAGAGGCGGATCGGGTAGCCTTGGGATGAACCTCTTACTCGCCTGAAGCTTATCCACTAGGGACGCCGCTGTGAGGGACGTGGGGGCGAAGTGGAACTCATGAATCTCAGCCATGAACTTCTTCGCGGCGCGTATGATGCGGGTCTTCCCGACCCCAGGGTGCCCCACGATGAACATGTACATGTTGGGGTAGAGCAGCGACCCCGCCGAGACCATCCCACACTTCATCTCCATCGCGGCGGCAATGGTGAATATCCCGGCCCACTTGCGGAATAGCGTCGGCGATTCGAGGTTATCCGTAGCCTCGACGAATGACTCGATCCAGGATGGACACCGCCTCCGCCCGTCGCCGTTGGTCCCGTCCAGTGTAGTCTTTGAGCCCTTCCGGGTTCGATCGTGCATCAAATTCCCCTTTATTCCAACCCACTTTGCAATCGTATGGGATTCGCAACTCGCGGCCGTGTTTGAGCGGGATGGTTACTATAAGGTCTTCCATGATTCTGGGGATGATTTCGCCTTCGAGTTCTTCGGGGTACTGAAACGTCAATGCATCATGCTCATGCATGCAGATAGTGACGTAGTCCTGGCGCCATATGTGAAGCATGGCGCGGTTTACTATGTCGGCTAGAGAGCCTTGAGGGTCATATGCAATCGCTTCCCGGAGGATGTCTGGATCGTTGCGGCGTCCCATGAACCACCGCTTACGCCCTGTGAGCGAAACCAAGTGACCTGTTCGGCGGAGAGTGGAATCAACATGCTGTTGCCAAAGCTGGTGCGAAGGGAAAGCCCCAAAGTACTTGGGTTGGAACTGGATGACAACGTCGATGGGGAGTCGGGATTGCTTGGCGAGGGTGTCGGGTTGGCCGCCGTAGTTGGAGCCATGGCCAAGCTTTTTGCACATAAATCGATATGAATAGTGGCGGTAATATGGCCGTTCGGCGATTTGCTTGTCCAACTTAAGGTTTCCAGTCCACGGCAGTTCCGGCCAGCATATTCTAGCAACTGCTGTGTGAGGGTCTCCAGATTCGCAGGCTTCCAGGTATCTTTGGTCATTGAACAGGTTCCATTCTATTGCACCAACCACGAAGGACTCACCCGACTTGGCATCGCACTTCGCAAACTTCATCCCTCGATCGGCGATGAAAATGCTTCTAAGACTTTCCTCCACATTCTGTAAATTGCCGCCTGTTCCAAAAGCGCTGAAGCTAGAACTAAAGCGGCCAGTTGAAGTTCCGGCGATGTTGTACGAGGTTCGGATTCGTCCATCGGGGTCTACCTTTGTTTTGAGCTTCTTGATCTTCTCGGCGAGGTCGGCGATTGCGTTCATGTGAGTGATGATGGGCTTGGCGATGGTGTAGGATTCCATCCGCTCACGCGCAGCACGGTCGGTAGTGAGGCGGCCTTTGTTGCGGATGGGTGGGATTCCGAGGCGGTCGTAGAAGAGGAGGGCCCGGTCATCTGGCGAGCGCCAGTTGAATCCCGGGAGGCCTACGCCCTCGAGGACGATGCGGGAGAGGTTTCGTTCGAGGAAGTCGATTTTGTCGTAGAAGTCGTCGATAACTTCCCCCAAGCGGTGACGATCCACACGTACTCCCCGCAGTGACATTTCGAGCGCTGGAGCCTGGAGTGCTCGGCTAAAGTCATATGTTGCACTGGTATGGCGATCCAGTTGGGGTAACATTGCTTCGAGGCACTCGGCGGTGACACAACAGTCAAGTCCATTGTAGATTTGATCTCTTGTCCATTGGTCATGGATTTCCTCGGGGGTTATGGTGGAGGTGTTGATTATGCGGGCCATTTGCGCCCATCGATGATCTTTAACTCTGTACGTTCCTTAATGCGAGCCTTCACTACACCTATCGGTCTGTTATACAACGCGGCAATTAGTTCCGCGACCTTATTGTTATCCGGCGCTTCCTTAGCTGCCCATCGTACAGCTTGTGAATAGGTCACTTATCCCTCCCAATGGTTTCGACCTTTCGTTCTGACTTCCAAGGGCCGTGGTTGGTAAAAATTGAACCAAGATACGCCAGTCCCTTCAACGACTCCGGCTGAAGCGCATGCGAAAGGAGCATGGTGTCCTCTGTGGCACCCATCACTCCGATTCCGTAGGCCCGCCAGAGGAAGGCGATGTCGTAGAGGCCGTTTTGGAAGAGCTTTGGAATCGATCCATTAATGAGAACATCTTTGACACATCGCCAAGCCCTGCACTCAGCCGCTGTATCAGGCCAATAGTTTCCTCCCTTTGTTCTTTCGTCATCGAATGGTATAACGATTGCCCGGTCTTGAGATGGAGCAAAGCCGATGCAAGTAATCCGGCTTCCGCTTGTCTCAATATCGACAGAAAGTATGGAGCATCCGTAGATATATCGTTCGGTGAACTCATTGATGTCCTCCAAGGTTGGTTCAATCCAAATCTCACATGCCGGGCGCCGGACCTCTGGGAACTCCATCTCCCGGCCGGCCTTAGCGAGATCGATGACGGTTGTGGGTCGGAGTTCCCACTGGCGAAGCACCGCCGCGGGGTGATACGTCGGCAGGAGCTTGAAGCCACTGACCAAGTGTGTGGTCTCGCACGTGGTCCCCCGTAGCTTCGTCACCCCCGTACGGCCACATAAAGCCCATAGAGCGCAATTGCCCAGAGCGACGATGAGATTAGGATCAACGGCCAGAATCTCATCGCCAAGACGATCCAACTCAGACTGATACCGGGCTTGGACATATTTCGACGGCAGAAGTGGAGGATAGCCCGGGAGTCGGCTTTCTTTAGGGCCACAGAAGTACTCCAACCTGTTTGCGGGTGGGTGTATGTTGAAGACGTTGGTGCGGTAGAACTCATCGGCGTGGAGCCGCCAGATGGAGTTGATGGCTTGGGGGTCGCCGCGGCGGTAGAAGTCCGAGATGAACCCCCGATCGGCGGAGGTAAGTTGGAGTTGTCCGGCATCTTGGAGCATCCGTAGGAGTTCGAGGCCGGAGTGGCCGCAGAACGCGGCGTGGGTTCGGGATTCGTTCTCGCCCCAGGCTTCGCCGAGGAGGAATAGGGGCTTCATTTCCATACGCCGTGTTCGTCGAGGACTTCCTTCTTCACCGGCGTCCAAGTATCTTCTCGCATGTCTTTGTGCTCTTCGACCCACTTGCGAAGGTAGACCTTGACCGATTCGAACCACGCACGTTCATTGGTGGTGGCAAGGTTCATTGAGACATATTGACCAACGGCCGCATCCTTCATGTACTCTTTGATCTCCCCTGTGGCTCGTGCCATTGGCAAGTATAGCCAAGCCGGAGTGAGACAGATGGCCAACTTGTCCGCCACACACAGTTTAGAGAAGTGCCGACCGTCTTGTTTTGCGAGGAAGCGGGAGTGGTAGAGGGTGAAGTCATGCCACTCCTGACCGAAGAGCCGCATGATGTTGGCGCCAGTGTGTGGATGCTGTTCACCTTCAGGCCCATCCATATTGGGTTTGCCGAAATAGCCGATGTCGTGAACGAAGAAGGCCACCCATAGTCGTGGGTCTCGTGGGAAGCCATAGAGTTTGGTCCAGGCAGCGGCTACGAACCATGGGTGAATGGCGAACTGGTGGGCGCCGAAGAGAATTGATTTGGTTCCGACGTTCATCATCGAATCCCCTGCAACCGGCGGATTTCATCGTCGATGTACCACTGGGCCTTCTTCAGGTTCTCAATGGGATCGCCCTTGTCCATGTACCGCCAGATGTACTTCACCGCGTTCCCTGTGTTGAAGTTCATATGTCTGGTGACTTCGATGCACTCGATCCCGCTAGGATGCTTGCGGTAGTGCGCGGGGTTGATTGAATCCTCAGCAACCGTCGGCGCATCCGGAGTGTGGGTTGGGTGAACCAGATTTGAATTGTTCGTGTGGGCCGGTTGAGGGCTCTGGCGATCGCCGTTGGGCCCTGGCCTTCGGCCCTTAGGCGCAAAAATGTCTCGATTTCGGAGGTCGTCAAATGAGTGTAGGGTTTCCGCGGGGGCAGTTTCATCGGGCGCCAGAGTATTGACATCGAAGGGCTCCGTGGCGAGAGGGGGCATTTTCATGAGGTGGACTCCAAAGGGGGGTTGGCCCCAAGCGGGATGCCTGGGGCCAAGGGAACATTAGTTGAACCCGTCGATGTACCGGCGGGCTTCATCATGGCTGCCCGACATTGCGGCCATGAGACCCATTTGGCTGAGGATTCCTCCAGAGCCAATCGCAGTCTCAGGGTGCTTGTTCAGGTCAGACATCATCGAGGCGATGGCGTTTGCAGTGTCGCCTCGTTCAAGGTACTCATGTGCACGCTTTTTGCACCAAGCGAGGTGCTCTTCACGGGTCATCTCGGTCATTGTGATCACTCCGTCGGCATGGTCTTCTTCAACTCGGCGAAGATTTGCTCACCGTCTTGCGACGCGACGTGGCCGATGGTGATCTTCACGGAGCAATTCGGCGTTTCCGACAAACACTGCCGGATGGTCTTGCCATCCTGGTCGATGCCGCAATGTTCGAAGAAGTCGGTCAGGCGAAAGAGGGAGTCGGGCGTGGTGTAGAACTTCGTGGAGTTGTTTTTCAATACGACGCCGCTAAGGGGCTTCACCGTGCCGTCCTTGGCGGTGAGGTACGTCGTGAGTTCGTCTTCATCAACGTCCTCGTCGGCGCCTTGGATGGCGAAGGCGAATTGGACGAATGGGGTTTTCTTCTGGGAAGAGACGCCTTCTTCATAGAGGCCTTGGACAATGGCGTCGTAGGTGCCGGCAGGCAGGGGCTTCGGGCGTTCGACATCGGCCGCCGGCATGTCGAGGATGGATTCGAAGGTGGGGGCGATGGATGGTTTTGCCATGTGGGTTGGGTTCCGTTGGTTGGGGTTCAGAAGGGGATGTCGTCGTTAGGGTCGGTTGGGGTTTTGGGTGCTTCGTCGATCTCCTTTGCCTTTTGGATTTCACGCTCTAGAAGAGCCGATACGGCGTATAGATGTGGTGCATTGCAATGGCTCAGGGCTTCCACTGCAATGGCAAGGTTCTTGATGGTGAGGGAGTTGGTCACTGCGGCTTCTCCTGCTTGGCAGTGTCCTCGTCCTCATGCTTCTTGGCCTGACCGATCTGGTAGGGCATCCATTCGACATAGGGCGAGTCGCCGGCGGTGTAAGGGCTGCCATCCTGAACGACCGGCACAGAACTCGCGGGGATGTTGTGCCCGTCTGCGTTGTACGTGGTGAGGTTCACCATGTTGCCACCGTGAACGTATGTGACGATAGCCGCCCAGGGCTGATCACCACGGTATTCCTTCTGCGGCCAGTACCACATCACGCGTCCGATGGTTGGTTTGATCATGACTTAAATCCTCTTCAATGTGAGAGCCGTTGGTTTTTGAACAATCTTCGCAGGTGGCTCCCGAAGGACCTGGAAGAAATCACTCAGTCCGGTCTCGATGGGGTAGGACTTCTCCATCTTAAACGGTGCGGGGTTGGCGAGGTCGATCAGCGGGGTGGAGTTGGTTTGGATGGTGCGCTTGCCGCCTTTGTTGGTGTAGAGGACGGCCGAGGGGAAGTACTGGGGGATTTTGGGGGAGAGCTTCTGGCCGACGCCTTGAGGGAAGCCCTTCGTCGTCCCGTCACCCAACTCCATATACTGCACATGAGCGATGACAATGACATTCGTACCGAAGTTGCTGGAGGTGAGGGTAGCCAAGAGCATCTCCACTGCATCTTGTGCGTCGCCATACACCGCGCGCATGTCACGCTCACCTGACTTTCCCACAGGGACAAGGGGCTCTCGAAAATCAAACGCTGCGTCGCACAGGCGGGACAGAGAATCGATAACGAGAATGCAATCTGGTCCCCACTCGGATGGCTTTCCAAGGTCAACTTCCAGTCCATCGTCATCTTTGTACCTCCAATGATCCAGAAGCTTCATACCCTCCACAAAGGCCTTGGGTTTGCCGTCGATCACAGACCCTGCCGGTGTGGTCTTGCGTTTGTCACGAAGGGACACATACTCGATGTTCCCCAACATCTCCGGACATTCGTTCTGGACGTAGTACTTCAGGACGTCCAGTTTGTTGTCGTAGTCTTGAATGCGAAGGCGGTAGCCGGCCCGAACGAGGGACACCAGCGATCCTGTCTTCCCGGACATGGCTTCGCCGATGAGGAGGAGTTTGGTGAGGGTGTTGGATTGGTGGTTAGCTAGGCTAGGCATCAGAGTTTCCCTGCATCGAGAGTGAAAAGCTGTGAGGCTTGAAGACTGGACCTATGCTCATTGTTTCGGACTTCTTCAACAGCGGCTTTGATTTCTTCATAAGTCGTTACGGTTCGATAAACGACTATATCTCCAGCGGTTCCTAAATAGCATATGAGAATCATTCTGTGGGTCCTTTCAGAAGTACCTCGGTGTACAAGGTCACAATGTCGCCCTTGCGAAGATCATAGTGCCCCGTGGGCACACTCACGCGGATGGTTGTGGGGGCGCCGTAGGCTGCGCCAATGGCGATGGTGAGGGATGTGTCGGTGAAGTCGGTGATTGGGGCTTTGAGGAGGGGGAGGACGATGCGGATGGGATTAGTCATTGACGGCTCCGGGATACACTTTGAGGTGGATGTCCACGCCAACATGACGAAGGTCAACGGTATTGTATCCCTGCCCTTCAATAAAGCGCTTTACAAGGTGGGCCCACTCGTACTTGTCCGCAGCTTCTCCGTTTGTGAACTCAATCTCGAATGGTTGGGGCTGTCGCCCGAAGGGTTCATCGTCGTTCATTCGTTGTTCCTATCGAAGAATGGATTGTTCGGTGTCATCAGCGGATCGACCTTGTCAAACGTCGCCGCCAAGTAGGTCTCCCGCACCTGCGGACTTTTCGAGCACACCTCCCGGAACTTACACCCGCCGAACATCGAACATGAGGTGTCGTTCTGGGGCCAATACCCCGCGGTGGCAAAGGCTTCGGCTTGGCCTAGCCAGAAACGAAGGTCATCGGTCCACTCGGCAAGCTGGTCGGGGGTGCGGTAGGTGAAGCCGCGTTGAAAGGCGTTGGGTTCTTCGAGCTTAATCTGCGCCGCGGATACAATCACGCCCTTCACTGGGGAATGAAGGACGATGTTCCCGGCGTAGGTGTAGAGGGTCATTTGGTTTGAGGGGGACCATTGGTTGAAGTAGTACTGGCCGATGGTCGACATAGAGGTCTTGTGATCCATCACATAGAGGTTGTCTGCGAAGTTGACTACTCGGTCGAGGTGGCCGCAGAGGAGGTACGGAACGTCATTGGGCGACTTCATCACTGGGTGTTCATATCCAGCCTTGGGCCCCCAATCCATCTCCAGCCGAAAGCTCAACTCCACCGCCGGGCTGCCATCGGCGAGGATGAATGTCTCTGCGGGATCGTCGGCGAAGTGATCGAGGTAGTCGACCACCAGCGCCACAATACTCTCTCGATTTTTATACTTCCCAGCACGAGTCCCACGATCAACCACCCAATTAAATACACGCGAATGTAGCGAGCGAATGGTGTCGTGAATGGCGTCTTCATGGCGGATGCCCTTGGCGATGGCGATGGCGTAGTCCTGGAGGGCGGTGTGGTATTCGATGCCGAAGCGGAGGTGGATGGATTCGTCGCGGGACTGATAGCCGAGGATGACGATGTATTCGTAGAGTCTGGGGCAGCGTTTGAGGAGGTCCAAGGACGAGGACGACCACGCGAATTGGATGGAAGTCCCGGGGAGGAAGGGCGAGCGGACCTCCGGGGGCGCTATGTGCTCCTGTGCAATCTGCATCAAATCCTCCTCAACCCACCCC
>Ga0210386_10002495_pt1 | contig 15813 bp, 16 predicted proteins | sample IncBWH32OmetaG_FD_160091 | JGI IMG/M metagenome (GOLD analysis project Ga0210386, IMG submission 160091) | Forest soil microbial communities from Barre Woods Harvard Forest LTER site, Petersham, Massachusetts, United States - Inc-BW-H-32-O ... | reverse complement strand
TCTCACCGGTGGTTTCGACAATCGATGTGCCATAGCTCGTAAAGGTGGGCGGATCGCCTTGGAGCAGCAGCGTGCCGGCCACGTCGAGGCCGTTTGTCACGGTCAACCCGCCGCCCATCATGTCGAGCTCGCCGGGCGGCAGGCCGCCGTTCTGCGCCGACCCATCGATGGTCAAACTTTGAAATGTGAAATTCTCGGTGTATTGGGAAATGCCCGTCAAGATGACGACGATATCGTCCGCGCTGATTGGAGCAGCACCCAGATTCCAGAACGACCCGTTCGGAAAAATCTGGTTGTTGGGCGACGACCAAATGAAGACGTTCGACGCCGTCGTCGCCGTTTGAACGACCGGGTCCTGGGGGTTCTGCGGCGCCGCCGGGCCGGGAGGCGGGAGAAATTGATAATTGTACGTGACGTTCGGGCCGTTGCTGAAAATCTCGGGCTGGAAATTCGGCGGCAACTGCAACAGCGGATTGTCGCCGCTGCCGGGAATGCCGATCGAGTGCGGGCCGGCAAGACCTGCGAGTTCCGAGAGATCGTTCATGATCAGGCGGGCGGCGTCGATCTGTGAGGCGGTCAGCGGTACGGTGGAAATAAGTCGCGGCTCATGCAGACCGCGCAACGTGACAAAAGTCACGAAGCCCGGCTGCGATACGGTAAGAGCGAGGCTCTCAGTGCCGTCTGGATTGTCCACGAACATGTCCCACGAACCGCTATGGCTCGTGCCGGGATCGTCGTAGACGGAATAAGAGTATGTGGTACCGCCGTTAGCCGAATTGACCTCCTGGACCACACCGGTAGTGCCGCGAATACCCATGGTCGCAACTGGCGTGCCGATCTTCATGTCGCCGGTATGCGCCACCTTTCCGGCGACAAAGCCGAACGTGCCTTCGACCAGTGTGAACAGCGCCTGGTTCGACGTTGATTTCGCGTCATAGTCATATTCGTTGAGCGCCATCCGCGAATTGGGCAAGATCTCAAGCGCGGTACCGTCGGGAAAAGTAAGGCCGCATTTGGCATCGACGCCGGTGACGATGATGTCGCTCTTGTAAACCACGTCGCCGACATTGAGCGCGACGGAAACGCCGTTGCGCTGCACGGAAACGTCGCCGGAGACCTTTTGTATCTTGCCGATCGAATCCGCTGGTGCGGCAGTCTGACCTTGGGCTTGCGCGTATTCGTGCGGAGCCGGCGAACCGGCGAGCAACTCGACCATATCCGCCGAGAAATGCGCGCCATCCGGCGCCGCCAAAGCGGGCGGATGCTCGCTCGCAAAATAGCTGGCAATAACGTGATGCTGGCCGTCGCGGCCGGTTAGCACCAGATCAAGACCGGAACGATGGTAGCTGCCGTGAATCAGCAGATCTGCATCGGGGACGACAATCGCGTCCGGAAAATGCGAATCGGGCTCGATCAGCGAAAGACTATCGCTGTGGTTTCCATTAGCTGCGGACGCATAAAAATTCATCCAACCGCCCCTCTAGAGCGTCGCTGCCTAACTCCCCCTGGAGTGCCTATTAGTCGTAGCCGACCCTCGTCCCGATGCCCGGCGGCCACATCAATAGATTGTTACAAATTGGGTACGTTCGGCAAGGACTTATTAACGGCGTGGGGGCACTTCCCCGCGACAAAGTAAAGCGCTGCCGGTAGCCAGGTAGTGCGCAGGTACCGCGTAGGTACGTAGGTACAATGTGCGAGGCCGATACGCGCCGGGCGGCAATTAACCTCAACCAGTCAGGAGGGGAAACCGGAACAGACAGGCCATCACCGTTTGGCGTCGGCCGGCCGCCACGGTAGATGCCGGGAAGTGATACCGGGCCTGAGGCAACAGGACGGACCCGCTTTAGTCCGGGCTGAAGCAGTCTAGCCAAAGCTTGTCGCAGCGAGTTGCGACACTGCTAAGAACCGCGCAACGGCCGACAAAGCCACCGATTGATCTCCCGAAGGACCCTATCGGGATTGGACGACACAACGTGGCATAGAACGTCCTGCGCGCAAGAGGACGGGTTGGCTAGGCACAACAACGACGATGCTTTAGTCACTGTTGACATAACCGAAGTGGGTCGGCGGATAGCGGAAAACGGCGTCATTGTCATAGCCAAAGCGAGTCAGCGGGTGACGGAAGCCGGCGTCGTTGTCATAGCCAAAGCGGGCCGGGGGATGGTGGAAGACGGCATCGTTGTCATAACCAAAATGGGTCAGCGGGTGGTGGAAGACGGCGTCGTTGTCATAGCCAAAGCGGGTCAGCGGGTGACGGAAAACGGCGTCGTTGTCATAACCAAAATGGGTCAGCGGATGGCGGAAAACGGCGTCGTTGTCATAACCAAAGCGGGTCCGCGGGTGGTGGAAAACGGCGTCGTTGTCATAACCAAAGCGGGTCCGCGGGTGGTGGAAGACGACGTCGTTGTCATAGCCAAAGCTGGAAACCCAGCCAGGACCATCCCAAGCCTCCGCTGGACATGCGAGCGAGGCAACGACGGCAGCCGTCAGCGACGCTGCTAAAGCCGTAGTGCGCAATAATTTCATCTTTTCCCTCCTCGCCGAAGCGCCGCTGCTCAAAAAGAAAGAGCCACTCCAATCCAAGTCGCCACAGACCTTACGGCAGCGTATTGCTTCGTCAATGCCAACTCCCGCTCGCGCCCGCTATATGGCTCGAACCGTTCAAGGATATTTGGCGGAAAAAATACAGCTGGCCACCCCCTGCACCAGGCTGCCTTGGTAAAAAGCCTCCCGTCTCAGCGCGTGCAGTTAAACTGTAGCTCGCGCATAGTCGCTGATCACAGGTCGGCGCGTCAGCGGGCGCGACCAGTTCGGGCCCGGAAAGTGCTCCTGGTTTGCCCCGTCTATGTCCGCTTTTGGGGTCATACGAGACAACGGACATATTAGCCGGTCGCGGCAGATAATGACCCAAAGACGAAGTTCTGATCTTCTAGCTAGGAGGCATCCTCGCGGCTACGCTGCCACACTTGCGACAATCGTCATATTCTGAAGCCCGCAGTCTCCCAATCCATGTTCCAACGCTCAAGTAGGAAATACAGAAACATCATGCGGTTAGTCTTTTTTCACTGTCGATGGATTGCCATTCTGGCTCTCATCGCTTTCATGATGTCTACTCAAGCTCAGTCGGTCAATGACAAAGCCCGAACTCGCCTAGAAACGCTCTGGGAGAATGTAGCGCCGTCGAATTTATCTCCGCACAATGTACCACTGCCGTTGTGGCAACTCGACTTAGCCCAATCGTCCGACGACTCCGTGGATCTCCTCGTTTCAGATGAGAAAGACAATAAGTCGCTATTCGTTGGTGCGAATGAAAGAGGCCCCGGTCGGTTCGTTCAACTTCCCGCGCTCGCAACCGTGCCATCATACAGCCTTCGACTCTTTGCGGGAGTCGCGGGTCGAATTTGGATCGCAGGCACACGCAACTATCGAGACGGACCATCCTTCGCCAGTGCCCGGCTATCGGACGCGTATCTCGCGGAGCTCGACTCCGATGGGATAGTTGTCGGCGAGCACAACTTCGGGGGCCGAAGCACCGAGACACTTCACGATTTGGCTGCTTTACCGGATGGCGACGTCATCGTTGTCGGAAACTCAAACGACAAACAATGGCTAGCTCGAATATCGGCAGATTCGCATGTTGTCTGGGAACACAGCATTAGCGTTCGATATGCGGCCGCGGTGGCCCTAAGTGGCGACAAAATCGTTGTAGCTGGGTTTGGTACCGACGGCGAGGGAATTTGGCGCTTCAACGCAGAGGGCGAGCCGCTAGACCATCAAATCATTGAAAAAGCAATTGTTGAACGTCTAGGCCCTGTTTTCATGAGACTCTTTGTTGGGAAATCCAGCGACGAACTTTATGTCTTTTCGGCCCGGTCGGAGCCTCTCAATAACCAATCTGTACAGGTGCACCCGCTGAAAGTGGCTAAGTTGAATCAAGACCAGTTAGTTTGGCGCAAGGAATTATCGCAAGCCACTTTACAAGGGCTTGGGCCTGTTGATCGAGGTGCCGATCACAAATCAGAGTTCTGCTTTCCGCCGATTACCGGCCTTCTCGCGAACGGCGATCCGCTCATTGTGTGTCCGGCACCGAGTGGCGCTGTTATTTCCCGGATCAGTTCAACAACCGGCGAATTGAGGCAAGTTACCGCGCCATGGCCGCCATCCTCTTCGTGCGTGCGGAGCTGGCCCAAGCTGATAATACCGAGGCCCGATAAAAGGATATGGCTATTCGGCACTGGGGGCTGTACTTGGCTCGATCAAATTTCTCTGGCGGATTAGTGTTCGTGTGCTCGCCGGACAGTTTTGTCGTTACCCTTTTCCCGGCTGTGCTCAGTCGCGCGACGCGAGGCGGGATGTTTAATCTTGCAACAGAGCAGGCTTTCGTTTGCCGGCGCGGATGGCTCTAGCCTCAGCTAGTGCCTGGATCCTGGTCCCGACGGGGTAGGCGGTGTGCTTCTCGTCCGTGTAGTCAATCATGACGCCATAGTGGTATTTGTCCCACTTAATCACTCGCACCCCGGCGACGCGACTTTCCACTCTCTCCTGGTTTCCCATCCTCAGCCTCGTGTTGCCCGGCCACCACAGCCTGTTTCGGCCGATACTCGGCCTTTTCTAACATCAGGACCACCTGCAACGCGATTGACACTTTGCGTCGTGTCGCCGCCGAGCGGGCGGCATCCACTTGCCCCTTACTGAGCCCTGGCATTCTAGTGCCGAGGCTCTTTTATTCGGCCGGCTGGTGTCTGCTTACGACCTCTGGTCGGCTATACCTAAGTATATCGAGCCTCACCCAACGTTGAATGGATTGCTGCTGCCCAGGCGCGGAATATCGGACGTCCAGCGGGGGCTTCAATGAAACATCCGATCATCAGTACGGACCTGCGGACCGATCTGCTGGTCACTACGATAGCGCTAGGCACCGTGGCGGTTTGTGCCGCGGTCGGCTTCATGTTCATATTGGTAACACCATTTTGACCGCCAGCGCCTTCGATTGCGCATGTGAGATAGCGCGTTTGGTGAGGGGTTATGCCTATGGTCACGGCTAAGGAATATCGGGGATTAGCGTTGAAGTTTTATAGGTGGGCCGCTGAGGCTGAAACCGAGGAAGTACGAGACACCTATTTGCGTCTGGCACGCGGATGGACAATCGCGGCTTTAAACGCAAATTGTTTGCCGGCAAGGGCCTGCGGATATTCGATCATCAGCACTACTCGGCAGTGACGGGTTCACTCGGCCCTGTGCCTGTCGGGCACCGCCGCAGCAGCACGCTCAAGTCAGCGACGGAGGGGGCGATGCAAAAGTTCGGCGAAATCCAAGTGATACCCGCCGATCAATCTGAAACAGGCCAGGATGAAATTTATGTGATCTTTGACGGCAAACGGATAGCGAAGCGAGGCCACCCCGAAACTCCGCAAGCCAGGACATGGGTTTCGCTGGAGCCGGGGTATGTCGTACTCAGCAGCGAAGACCTGTCAGCATTGGTAGTCTTGTATAATGGAGTGCCGGTCCAATGAATACGCGATTATTGCGGCGATTTGATCGTATCGAACATGAAATCATCAACACGACAACTCAAAACGCTTGCCTCTAACTCGGCCGGCACTCGACGTCGATCGCGTACTCGGCGCCGCTATGTTAATGTTTTGAAATGCGTGGCTACGTGATTCTCACTGTCGTTATTCTCGGCGCGCTCTGGGCATTTGATCTGTACAAATTCGAAGGTCGTTATACTGCGGACATTTGGCGGCAAACGACCGATGTAGGTCGAGGTTTTTCGCGCGCGGTGCAGGACGCGGTAGATCGCGCGATGTCGGGTCGTTGACCTGCGTATTCGACCACCCCAGGTCCGCCTTTGGCGGGTGGGGGCGGATCGATCTTATCCACAACCCCAACTTGTCATCGAGAGGGGCGGCGACGATACTATGCGTCGGTAGGCAAAGTACGAGCGCGGGTGATGTTTGACCTTCTGGCGGCCGCAGAGCGTTGCCGGTTCAAAGCTTGTCAGTGTGAGCAATCGGCAAAAAATACGACGTCGGCACCCTTCGCCCAGTGCTATCTGCAGCTCGCCAAGCTTTTAGTCTCGACCGCCGATCTTGAAGAAGATTTTGTGCGTCGTGATTTAGCGGCCACGCAGGGTAATTTGCGCAGAGAACCGAAGGTCTCGGCGGCGGAACGGGCGAACAGACTACAAAATTATTTGATGTCGTGAGCGCGAACTTCGTCGCGGCCACTTTGGGTCGCCGCTTATTCCACGGGACGGTTGTTGAGAACGAAGCCGCCACACCCGACCGATGTCCACGTTGGCCAGCGCATCCGCATGCGCCGGATCGTGATCGGCTTGTCGCAGAGCGATCTCGGCAAGACCTGTGGCATCTCGTTCCAGCAAATTCAGAAATACGAGAAAGGAAATAACCGAGTCAGCGCCAGCCGGCTCGAGCAGTTCGCAAAAATCCTCGATGTGCCCGTGTCGTTCTTTTTCGAGGGCCGTTCATCGGAAGGATCGAAACATAAGAACCCGACTCAAGACTTGGCGCAGCAATTGCTCGCCACGCGCGACGGGATTGATCTCGCCAAGGCATTCGTGACGATCGAGGATCGATCACTGCGCCGGTCAATCGTCGCCATGGCCGAGAAGATCGCAAACCCAGCGCGCGGCCGCGCCAGAAGGTAACCCGGTTAGTCCGGAGCAGATGGCTGCAAGCAAGCCGACTACATTCGAGTTGGCGATCAATCTCACGACGGCCCAGGCACTCGGTCTCAAGATGCCACAGATGGTCACGGCGCGTGCGGATAAGGCCTATGATTTCGAGGTCGGCAATAGAGGCGGCCTTTATTAGTCATCAAGCATGTATCTTGACGGGTTTGCAATTTCTAGCGGTTAAATTCCGTAGGTAACGAGTGCTGGAATCTCGACTTCAACGCAGCGCATTTTAATGCCCGCTATTAGCAATACCCTGATATCCGAGCTTGAAGAGGCGGTTCATAGCCACTCGGCGGAAAGACGAGTGGCAACGCTGCGGCGCGTCACGGACCTCTTTCTCGGTGAAGCGGACCGCTTGAATGAAGAACAAATCCATTTATTCGACGACGTTCTTGGAAAGCTTATACAGCGAATCGAGACCAGGGCGCTCGCAGAGCTCAGTTCCCGTTTGGCACCGATCCACAGCGCGCCTATAGACGTCATCCGAAGTCTTGCGCGGCATGACGAGATATCCGTCGCCGGTCCGGTGTTGGCAGAGTCGCCGCGCCTCACAGCAAATGATCTCATCGAAGTTGCTCAGACGAAAAGCCAAGACCATTTATTGGCAATATCTGGGCGGCGTGAACTTGGAGAAGCCGTCACCGATGTGCTGGTCACGCACGGCAATCGAGATGTCGCATGCCGGCTCGCCACCAATTCTGGCGCTCGCTTTTCCGAGGCCGGTTTTGAGGCTCTCGTAAAGGCCGGAGAAACCGACGAGGGTCTTTCCGAAAAAGTCGGACTAAGGCTGGACCTTCCGATACGGCTCTTGCGAGAGCTTCTCTTGAAGGCAACCGAAGCAGTACGAGCGCGTCTTCTCTCCTTGGCACGTCCAGAAAATCAGGAAGAGATTCGACGAGTACTCGGCTCAATTTGCAGTGATGTCGGTCAGGAGGTGACGGCACCTCGTGACTTCACTAAGGCGTTGGAAGTTGTTCTTTCGATGAAACGGGAAGAACAATTGAACGAGGCTGTACTTTTGCAATTCGCAAATGCGCGAAAATACGAGGAAACGGTCGCCGCGCTCTCGCTGCTTTGTGGCGCATCGATCGAACTAATTAAGCCTCTAATGAAGGCGGCGACGCCCGACGGATTGCTCATCCCTTGCAAGGCTGCCGATCTCAAATGGACGACCGTGAACGCCATTTTGAAGACTAGGGTCGCTCATCATTCGATATCCGAACACGACCTCGCTCGCTGGAAAAGTTGTTTCATTGCGCTTTCGACAGCGACCGCGCAGCGGACACTTCGTTTTTGGATGGTGCGCACTGCTACCACCAGTCACGACACGTCAGGTCCTACCGAGGCAACCGTAGCGTCACCGACCGATGAATGGCAATTTAGCGCCCGACTACGATCGGGTCAGGATCGCCGTAGCCGTCTGGATACCCGGTCCGATGAAGAACGTGCGTTGAGCGGAGAACGGCGTAGTCGGGATCGGAGATCGATTGGCGATGCGGCCCAATCTTTGATCAATCGCGACAAGACATATTGAACTTTTCCAACACCCGGCGGCCGCTTTTGGTCATTAGCGGACATGATGACAAACCGACAGCAGGTCCGTTTCGCCCCGAGCCGACACCCCCCCAAACACGGTGTCTTTGATCCCTCGTCGGCCGGTCTCAGACCTAGGCGGCACGAACACCCGCGATGAACTTATCGAACTCGACGTGAAGTTCGTCGGATTGCTGAGATAGCTGACTTGCCGCAGATAGAACCTGATTGGCTTCAACCTTCGTTGTCACAGTTGCATCCTCGATGCTGGCAATCGCGCGCACTACTTCTACCGCAATCGACGATGCCTCATGAGCATTTTGCGCAATGGTGCGGGTGACCTCTCTCTGCTGATCCACAGCCGCGGCGACCGATGTTGTAATCGCATTCATTTCGCCAATCTTTGTTACCATGTCCTGGATTGCAGTGGCCACCTTTGCGGTGACTGATTGAATTCTTGTGATTTGGGATGCAATTTCTTCCGTCGCCCTGCCGGTTTGTGCCGCAAGGTCTTTTACTTCGCCCGCGACGACAGTAAAGCCTCGACCAGCTTCGCCGGCACGGGCCGCCTCAATCGTCGCGTTAAGAGCCAAAAGATTCGTTTGTTCGGCAATTTGCTTGATGAGGCTCGTCACTCTCTCGATTTCGTGCGTGTCCCCCGCTAAAACCTGTACAGCCCGATTGGCGGAATGCGCTTCCTCGGTTGTCTTGGTTGAAAGAAGTGATGAGCGAGTGGCACTATCATTAATGGCCTCGATTGACGCCGAAAGCTCTTGAGCGGCATCAGCAACGGTTTCAATGTTGGTAGAGGCTTGTTGCGCAGCAGCCTTGACGGTCGCCGATCTTTGGCCAGCCTGCTCGGTCGTCGTAAACATCGCTTCCGCGCTTTTTTTCAGGCCGACAGCAGCTGATGCAAGCGTCGAGGTAAGCGCTGCGGCTGTCGATTCAAAATCTCGGTTTAGAGCCTCAAGGCTCTTAGTCCGCTGCTCTTTAGTTCGCCGCTCAGCTTCATTTTCACTCGCAAGCCGATCAGCCTGAATCTTATTATCTCTAAATACCCGTACGGCCTCCGCCATAGCGCCTATTTCATTCCGGCGCCCAACGGGAGGGATCACCACATCAGTCCTGCCCCTTGCAAGTTCTCCCATTACGGCCGTGATTTGCTGGATTGGCCGAGCAATACCTCTTCCGATAACGAACGCTAGAATCACCCCGGCAACAATTGCAAGCGTTGATGCAAAGTATTCGAGATGACGTGCCGATGTCACGGTAATCATCATCCCTCCCACCGTGCCAAGCTGCGCCTCAGTGGCTGCAAACCGAATCTGATGGGTTGCATCTATCAACGTAGTCGCCGCTTTATTTCGATCAACTGCTACACGTGCAAATCGGTCAGTGGCCGAAATCAGACCGTCTAACGCTTTTTCGTAGTGTTCGGTGGGCGCAATCATCGCCTTCAGAAAACGCTGAACACGAGGATTGCTGACATTGCGCGCTTGCAGTGCCTGCAAGGAGCGGCTCATCGCCTGAATATCTACGCGGGTCGTGTCCGAATCCGCAGGGTTCCGCGACGCCAAAAAGCGCGTCGCGCTTGCATCGCTGCTCTGGAAGGCTTCCATCAATCGAATGGCGTCGTCCAAAGCGCTGGCATCGTTGCTATCGTGGGCAAGCGTTTCAACAATTGCCGCGACGGTCGTATTTAGTTCGGTCGCACTCTCCACGAGTGCGATCCCGTTGGCCTTACGGGCGTCTATGGTGTCTATCGTTGCGACCACAGAATTTCGGTACTTATCAACGAGGCTCTTTAGCTGATCAACAATGCCGGCGTCAGAACCGCCCCAGACAGCGGCCTCTCTCACCGAGTCAATGTCTTCCTGAAGTCGATGCAGAGAACGCTGCGCTATTCGCAAGTCGCTGTCATTCTCGGAAAGAGCGTATTGAGCTACTTCCGAACGCGTTTCACCGACACGGGTGGCCAACTCAGTCACTGCCGCAGTTTCAGCCACACTTGAGTTGACATATGAAGCTTTATTGTACACCTCGGTTATTGTACGCCAGGAATTGACGGAAAGTCCGACCAGCAGGAGCAGGATGACACACATCCCGCCGGACACGCGTTGAAGTATCGACAAGCGATCAAGGGTGAAGAGCGAATTTAGCCGTATCACTGCCGCGCTCGTTCGTTATAGGCCCACGGTTGTTAACGATACTCTCGTATCTGTCGGATGCGGTCGTCACCAAACTGTTGAGCAAATACGGGATTGGCCTGCGCCATTGCGGCAGCAAACTTTGCTCGGTCGACATCGGCGACAACCTCCATGCCTGACTGCGCCAGTTCGGTGACCCCATTTTTCTCGGCGGCGGCAGCAAATTGGCGCGACGCTTCTCCTGCGAGTCTTGCCGTCTCAATGAAGGTGTTTTTATCTCCAGCCGAGAGATCATCAAAGTCGTCAACTGACATGAATAGGATGGCCGGATCATAGACATGGCCGGTAAGCGTCAGATGCTTCTGTACTTGATCGAATTTTGAAGATTGGATGGTCGCGATTGGATTTTCTTCCCCGTCAAACTGTCCCGACTGGAGAGCCCCATAGAGCAGCGGGAATGCCAGCGAACTGACATCTGCACCCAGCGCCTTAAATCCTGCGAGCATCACATCGGATTGCGGTACGCGTAGCTTCAGTCCCTCAAGGTCTTCTGGCGAGCGTACCGGGCGCTTGGAGTTGGTGAGATGTCGCATTCCATTTTCGCCCCAGGCCAAAGCCACGAGGTCTTTGTCTCGAAAGTGTGACAAATACGACTGTCCTATCGGACCGTCGAGAACTGCGTGAGCGTGGCTCACATCGCGGAAAAGAAATGGAATGTTGAATATACCGATATCGGGCAGGAAGTTCGGCAGAGGAGCTCCCGTAATGAAAGCTAGATCGACCGTGCCTAGTTGCACGGCCTTGAGCATCTCGACCTCGCCACCCAGGGCCGAGTTCGGATATTGCTCGATTTGGTAGCGTCCCTCGGTACGCTTTGCAATTTCATCGGCAAATACTGCAGCACCGGCGCCGAGCTGAGAATGTGCCGAGAGGATGTAGCCAAGCTTCAAGGTCTTGGGAGCTTGCGCTCGTGTCATGACCGCTCCAAAGCAGCACGCGAACCCAATCACCGTGCCCGTGAGGAGACACAATAGTGTTTGCCCGGGCCCTGAGTCATGGCTGGACCTGTGCATGGGCGTCTATCCAAATAGAACGGAATTTGGAAGTGTGACATCGACCCGTTTAGAGATCGTTAATCTAAACTTATTCGGATTCCGATTTTAGGATCTCATTCGGCATCAGCATGATGCGGGAGCATCAACGCCGTCGACCTGAAAAACTGACTTCGCGATCTCCAGACCGAGGTCGTGACCGTTTGCATGGATAGCTCCTCCGAATCGTGGGAGCCTCAGCAGCGCCACATCCGTGGCACTCACGTGCCGGTTGGAGGAGCCGTCCACAGCATCAAAAGCGGGCCTCGGTTGATCGGATCGGAATCCCCCGCTAAGGGCCATGAGCAGACATACGCGCTGCGACTTCACCTGCGAGACTTAAATAGAAAGACCGCCTCGCGGCGGTTTCGCCGAAACCCGATCAGGTGTTTTGATTAGACGACTTAAAACCGCCAGTGGCATCGCCCAGCCCCGGCACGGTCGTCTTCTATGCAACCTTAGCCGCTTCTGCCTCCGCTTTGCCTTCACCGGTAGACCGAGGTTCTTCGTTGTCCAATCCGCGTACGAGTGTCGTGAGCCGCCATTCCTCTACGAGACCAAGCGTCGAAAGGCGTGCGGTGCCGGGGGCCGCGACAGCAATCTCCGGTACGGATTGTTGCATCTCGGTGACGGTAGCCGCTTTGATTGCCAACACCTCTTCCTCACCTAACACTTTTTCCGCGGCAGCGGGCGCGGCGTCGATATTTGCATCATTGCCGACAACGTCGAGAACTTCGGAAATATCTTTGATCGCTTTTTCGACCGTGAGCAGAGCCCGGTATTCCTGCGTCGTCGTCAGCCGCTCCAGAATTTTCTGCTTGGCCGTCTGCAAATGGGCAACGAGATCGGGAAGATCGGCGACTTCCGCTATCGGCATTTCGATGGCCAGTATTGCCCGATATTCCGGCACCTTCATTAACCGCAGTTTCACTTTATCCCGAACGGCCTGGAGCGAATGGATGACGCTGGATGGTTGTGACTGCGACATGACAAACCCCTACAGAACTGGCGAGGTAATCAGATAACTCGCCGAGATAAAAGTTCAATTTGAAGTCAGACGACCTCCGCCGGATAGCACATAACAGGCTGGCTCGCCATCGCGACGAGGTGCTCGACATCCAAGGCTGCGGCGAATTTTACAGTCTGCAAAAAGGTGATGATGCCGTTGCGCAATTGCGAAATAGCACCTTTCGGGACTGCGTTATCGATTGGACGGACGACTTGAGCTATGAGGGGATAAGCGCCCCGATCGGGCCTTTGGTGGGATAGCCGCAATGCAAGACGTTAGTCCGCTGCTGACGGATCTCTATCAGATCAACATGATCCAGGCTTATCTGGACCATGGCGATACCGAGACCGCGGTTTTCGAGCTGTTCGTCCGCACGCTGCCGCCGCGGCGCGGATTCCTGATAGCCGCCGGCCTCGAACAGGCGCTCGATTTCCTGGAAAATCTGCGTTTTTCCGACACCGACATCGCTTGGCTCAAAAGCACCGGCCGCTTCAGCCAGAACCTCCTCGATTATCTCCGCGACTTCCGCTTCACCGGCGACGTCCACGCCATGCCCGAGGGCACGGTGTTCTTTGCCAACGAGCCGATCCTCCGGCTGACCGCGCCGCTGCCGCAGGCGCAATTCGTCGAATCGCGTCTCATCAATATCGTGCACTATCAGTTGCTGGTCGCCGCCAAAGCGGCGCGCTGCGTGCTCGCGGCGCCGCACAAATTGCTGGTCGATTTCGGCATGCGCCGCGCTCACGGCGCCGAGGCCGGGCTGATGGCGGCGCGCGCGAGCTATGTCGCAGGCTTTGCCGGGACTGCGACGGTCGAGGCCGGCGAGCAATTCGGCATTCCGCTGTTCGGCACCATGGCGCATTCCTTCATCGAGGCTTTTGCCGACGAGGCCGAAGCCTTCGAGACTTTCGCGCGCACGCGGCCCGACAATGTCGTGCTGCTGCTCGACACCTACGACACCGCGGCCGCGGCACATAAGGTCGTCAAGCTCGCCCCGCGGCTGAAGCAGGCCGGCATCGCCGTCCGCGGCGTCCGTCTCGACAGTGGCGATCTGATTGGACTGTCCAAGACGGTGCGCGGCATCCTCGATGCCGGCGGGCTCAAAGAGACGACGATTTTCGTCAGCGGCGGCCTCGATGAAGATTCGCTGATTGCCTTCGCCAAAGCCAAAGCGCCGATCGACGGCATCGGCATCGGCACGAGTCTGACGACATCCGCCGACGTGCCGTCGATCGATTGCGTTTACAAATTGCAGGACTATGCCGGCCTGCCGCGGCGCAAACGCTCGGAGAACAAGGCCACCTGGCCCGGCCGCAAGCAGGTGTGGCGGCGCCATAGCGCCGACGGCCGAATGTCCGGCGACATGCTGACGCTCGCAGCCCCCTCCCTATCCTCCCCCGCAAGCGGGGGAGGGTTAGGTGGAGGCGGCGAGCCGCTCATTCATCCGGTGATGCGCGGCGGCCGGCGCTTGCAGCCCAGACCTTCGCTCGACGACATCCGCAAGCTTGCCAAGCGCGAGCTCGAATGCCTGCCGCAAGCGTTGCGGCAATTGACGCCCGGCGCCGCCTATCCGGCCGAAGTCGCAGACGATCTGGTCAAGCTCGCCGCCGAGGTCGACCGGCGCCTACAGGCGCAAGCCACATAACCTCACGGCAGCTGAATTGTCTGTCTGACCCCATGGTAAACGGGCCTTAAGCAGGCCGCCGGAACAATCCCGCCCTGTCATTTGTTGGGATTGCGCAGTCCCAGAATGACCCGTTGCCGCCGCGGCTTGCCGCAGCGCAAGCAAAAAAGTGTGCAACGCACAAATTTTTCTTGACTCGATGCTGAAACGGGTAGGTAATTCACAAATCGGTCATTTTAGTTCCGGCCGATCGAGGGTTTGCTTGATGCGCCATCCCATGGCTGCACCCACGTCGAGTCTGCCGTCTCTGATGATGCCGTGCCCGGTTTGCGCGGGCCGCATGGCCTATAGCGGCCGCCGCCTGATCGCCCCCGACGTCGAAGATACGATCTACGGCTGCCGACGCTGCGGCGCGGAACTGATCCGCACCTCGGTGCATCAACCATCCGCGCAGAAGCCGGCGGCGGCGTAAGTTCCAAACTAATTAGTTCGACATCGTCCCGGCCACGCCGGAACGGCCGCTAGCCCAATCTCATTTGTTTGAATACCGCGCGGCCGAGCAGTCCATAAGGATTGTTCAGCGTTTCCAGCATTTCAAAATGATTGTAACCCTCGCCGACGAGGAGCTCGACCGGCTTTCCGGCGGCCTTCACCGCGGCGGCGAAGTCGCGGCTCTGGCGCTGAAACTCCGGCGTCTCATAGGTGCCGTAAGTGAGAACGAGCGGCGCATTGAGCCGGTCGATATGGCGAATGGCGGACAGCTCCTCCTCCATCGCGTCGGTGAACTTCACATATTTGGAGCGCTTCGACAGCCGCACCGGCTTGAGATCGTACATGCCGCTCGACAGTGCGGCGCCTTTGAGAATGTCGCGCGGCAAGCCGTCCTTGGCCCAGTCGCTTGTCACCACGCAGCCGGCGAGATGCGAGCCTGATGAGTGCGAGATCAGATAAAGCCGGTTGGGATCGCCGCCGAATGTCTTGGCCTGCCGATAAAGGAATCCCACCGCGCGGCGCACTTGCTCGACCATCGGAAACAGGCTGCCGCCGGCATCGTTCACATTGGTGAAGTCGAGCACGACAAAATGCGCGCCGGCATGCACGAAAGGTTCGGCGAGACAGGTGAATTCGGCCGCGGTGCCGTTCAGCCAGGCGCCGCCATGGACGAAGATCGCAACGGGCGCGCCCCCTTCCTTCCCTTCTCCGCTTGCGGGGGAGGATGAGGAGGGGGTGCGATAAACATCGAGCCCTTCGATCGGCGTTGGGCCATAAGCAAGGCGCAACGGCTCGCCGATCCGCGTGCGCGCTGCGGCACTGTTGGCGTGGCGGCGCTTGGCGACCTGGTCGCGGTTCGGCGCATAGACGATCTGATCATAAGCGTCGTCGAGTTCCTGCTGGTCCATGTCAAGCCAGACGATCGGACCTTTGACTCTCGCAGGCGCTGTGGCAGTCACCGATTGCATTGTCATTCCTTCAGCATTGTCGCCCCTACGCGGGCACTCACCTTTTATATTTCGCTTCCATGGCGGCGAAGAAGCCCTGGTTCTTGAGCGCGTCGAGCAGGCTCAGATCGACAAAATCGCCAGCATTCTGGCTGGCATTGGGGAACACTTTCAAGACGTTCTGGACGCCTGCGAGCGACGGCTCGAGATTGGGCGGCGATTGCGCGACGAAATCGCGATAGGCGGTGTCGAGATCCTTGGCGCTGGCGA
>Ga0210386_10002494_pt1 | contig 15816 bp, 16 predicted proteins | sample IncBWH32OmetaG_FD_160091 | JGI IMG/M metagenome (GOLD analysis project Ga0210386, IMG submission 160091) | Forest soil microbial communities from Barre Woods Harvard Forest LTER site, Petersham, Massachusetts, United States - Inc-BW-H-32-O ... | reverse complement strand
CGCCTAAAACCACGTTGGCGGTTTTGCGGGCGGCTCCGGGGACGGTGGTCAGCTCGGCCAGCGTCCGCGGGACTTTGCCGCCGAATTCGGTGGCGATCCTTTTGGCTGCGCCCAGGATGGATTTTGCCTTGTTGCGGTAGAAGCCGGTGGAGCGGATCAGCTCTTCGAGCGCCGGCTGTGAGGCTTCAGACATGGCCTTTGGAGTGGGGAACTGGCGGAAGAGCTCAGGTGTGACCATGTTGACGCGCACGTCGGTGCATTGCGCTGAGAGAATGGTCGCGACGAGCAGTTCCCATGCATTGCGGTGGTGCAAGGCACATTCGGCGTTCGGGTAGGTGGCGGCGAGACGCTTGAGGATTTCGGTTACCCGCTCGGGGGCGAGGTCGCGCTTGGGGGTGAAGGTGTCTTTGGGTTTGGCAGGCGACTTGGCTGGTTTGGCAAGGGCGGCGTTCATGTTGGACTTTTTCGCGGGTGTTTTGGGGGTTGCTTTCTTCGCAGGCATAGGGTCTAGATTGTTTTACCGCAAAATGTATCGGGAATGCCAAGAAGGCGAGGCCATGCGACTATTGGACAATACTGTGCGGCAGCTGGGGATTTTCATAACATTGCGTTTTCAGGTGGAATGAGCGAAGCGAGCAGATCGAGCGTCAGGCATATGGCGGTATCTCGTTTGACTTGATAGAAAGAGAACGTGCTGAATAAAGACCAGCAGAAGAAAGAGTGTGCGTCCGGACAAAACAGTGGCGGCATTACTGTTTCTGCCCGGTCAGGCTTCCGTCGAAAGCTGATAAGCGCTTTCATCCTGTTTCATCTGATAGCTATCACTCTTTGGGCTATTCCTTATGACTTGCCTTCCATCGTGCAAGGCAGAGAGATCATTGCGCCTTATATGCGATGGACAGGCCTTTTTCAGCGATGGGACATGTTTGCGCCCAAGCCAATCCTGAAAAACCGCTACCTCAAAGCTATCGTCATTACGACACATCACCATATCTACATCTGGAGCTATCCTCGGATGGATCAGCTTAGCTTCGGAGAGCGATATCGTAAGGAGCGATATCGAAAATTGGCAGAGAACTTAACGGAGGATCAGAATCCGCTGTTGCTGGCAGATGTAGTGAACCACATCGCACGTTTCTATAACGATCCTAACGACCCGCCAGAAAAGGTAATTCTGCTGAAGTATGAGACCCAGATGACGCCGTGGTCAGACGATGGAAATCAGCTGGAGCCGAAGCCGGAGGTGCTTTACGAAGATTACATCGAGCCGGCGGACCTTCAATGATTCTCGAAAAGATAGCCAGATGGTGGGATTGCTTCTTCTTTACGCCGGAATCTCCGATTTGCATTGCCGTGTTTCGCATTCTCTATGGCATTTGCGTTGCGGTAACGATCATCCTGTTGCATTCGGATTGGCTGGAGTGGTTCGGCACGCACTCGTGGGTTTCAGAGTCAACGATGCATCGCCTGGAGCCAGGCCTCCGGCTGAATCTGTTTCCGCTGTTCTTGCAGAGCGATCGCTGGGTTGAGTGGTTTTTCTGGATAGCGCTGCTATTTGCCGTACTGCTGACGATTGGGTTGTGGACACGGTTCAGCAGCGTGGCCGTATTTCTCTGCGTCAATTCACTTCAGCAAAGAGCGCTTTTCATGACGCATGGCGGCGACAAATTTCTGCGTGTCGCCGGATTCTTTCTTATGTTTGCACCGGCCGGAGCATTGCTTTCAGTGGATCGCTGGATACGGCTTCGCAGAGGGAAGGCGGAGGCAGCGCCACTACAAGCGCCGTGGGCGCAGCGGATGATCCAGTTTGAACTTGCGTTGCTCTATTTCACTTCGTTTTTGTGGAAGGTGAAGGGGCATGCATGGCTCGATGGAACCGCACTTTACTACGTTGTCCATTTCCGCGAGATTCAGCGATTTCCGGTGCCGGAATGGATCAGGAGTGTTGCCTTATTGAAGATCGGGGCTTGGCTGACTCTTCTGCTCGAATTTTCGCTCGGCGTACTGATCTGGTTTAAGCGTTTTCGGTATCCACTGCTGCTGTTGGGGTTGTGCTTTCACCTGTCTATTGAGTACGCGTTCAATCTCCCCATGTTTCAATGGGATGTGTTGGCAGCCTATGTTTTATTCATCGATCCGGATGATTTGAGCCGGGTTTTGCGTTGGGTTTCGCGGCGCTCCAACACGTGAAGGTGGTTTTAGTATGGCTCGTTGTAGATGCCGATTTCTGCGATGTGCGGGGAGTCTGCGCTGCACTCGAATGCGAGGCGGACTTTGCGGGCTAATATCGGAGTGATGCGTTGGATGGTTGTCGGTGCGGGCACGCCGCCTTCGGCGATGGTGATCCAGCTTGTGCCGTCCCAGTGCTCGAATCTGTAGTTTTTGATACGGCTCTGCGGGTAGTTGTCCCATCGTCCGGCCGGCTCGATGAAGGAGACAACGTTGAAGCGCTCGTCTTTGGTCAGGTCGATTTCTACCCAGCCAGAGGTCTGGCCTTCGTCGGGATACCAGCTGGAGGCGAAGTTGCCGTCGTTGGCTTCGTCCGGGCCTACGGTGTCTGGGTAGGAACTGGCGTGGCTCGGCTTGCCGGTTGCCAGATTGCGCGTGGTGATGACGACGTGCTCGCTGAGTTTGTCAGACGGGCCGTGGTTTTGCCATGCTTTGCCGATTTCTTCGAGGCGGCTGACAACGTTGGGTGCGAGGCGTCCTTCGCGCGTTGGCGGCGCGTTGAGAATCAGGTTGCAATGGCGGCGGTTGAGCGGCACGAGCCATTCGTTGACCACAGTTGCGGTTGGTTTGAGAGGGCCGTCGATGTCCTTCTGCTTCCAGAACCAGCCTTCGGTGATGGTCACGCAGGAGAGTGCCGGCACGTCGCTCTGTTGTGGAACTTTCTGCCCGGCGTTCTGCTCGAAGGCCTTCACGTCGGAATAGTAGAGGCCGCCGGCGGGGTACTGACTGGCATTCAAGTCGCAGATGAGGCAGTTGGGCTGCAGGCTCTTGATGTGCTCGTAGATCTCGCGGAAAGGCACTTCCTCATACGTGATGCGGCTCCACGGGGCGTCCCATCCGTCGGTGATGAGGATGTCGACCTCGCCGTAGTTGGTGAAGAGCTCGGTGAGCTGATCTTTGATGAGCTGCACTTTTTGCGGAGTGACGTTGAAGTGGCGGATATCGTCGCGCAGCGAGAGGATCGAATAATAGAGGCCGACGCGCAGTCCCGCCTTGCGGAATGAATCGACATAGGCGCGGACGACGTCGGTCTGGTGCGATGTCTGGCGAACGCTGGCAGCTTTGGTCTTTGTGGGCCAGATGCAGAAGCCGTCGTGATGTCGCGTGGTGAGGCAGCCCCAGGTCATTTTGGCGGATCGCGCAGCTGCGGCCCACTGGTCGGTGTCGAGCGCGGTGGGGTTAAAGAGCTCGGGCGATGAGGTGGGATCGCCCCATTCGCGGTCCTGGAAGGTCGCCATGTTGAAGTGCAGGAACATGCCGAAGCGCAGGTCCACGAATTGCTGCTGTAGGTCGAGAAGGGGCTTTTCGCGGTGGATACTGCGCGGCTGTTGGGTCTGTTCGGCGCTCGCGATGTGGCTGGCGGGGAGAATGGCCAAGGCTGTGGTTTCAACGGCCAGGCGAAAGAAGTCTCTTCTTGTTGTCATGGTGCAACTTTCACCGATTCGATGGGTCAGTAGATAGACTGCGCCGTTCGATTGGGCCTATCGCTTCAAAACGGGTATTGTGCCATCTATAACGCGAAACAATTATTCCCGAAGAACAGCAATCGCCAGAGGCGCGTTTGGGATCGAGCAACTCAAAGGTTAGCAACCCGTCATTACCATAAACTTTGTAGAGGCCCGAGTATGCCCGGTCACCTGTGTGACAATAGGCTAGAAGCTTAGGCTCGTGATTATCGAGTGTGTACACGTACACATAATTCGTCGTCTGTGTCCCTCCGGTGTGGTAGCGAAGAACTACAATCGCTTCCTCCTCTCCGTTGCCGGTAAGGTCAGCGAACTTTACGGACTCCAATGTAAAGCCCTCATATTGGTCATACTCCTTTCCGTCCATCATAAAACTTGACGTCTTGGTCAGATTGGAGCCCTTCACCAGTTGAATTGGCTGTTTCTTTGCTTGAGCACGTTCCGGTATATTCAGCCATTCCAACCGGTCATGGCCAAGTAGGTGGCCACTCAGTGGATACGTAAAATTATTAAAATCTACTTGCCGGATATTTTCCTGAGCGCTTGATAAACACGTATAAGAACCCAATACAAGGACCAGGATGCCTAAATGTCGCATTCTTGTGCTTAGACACACACCCGCTATTTCTCCGAGTAGCTCAGATTTACTCAATCACGCTGCCAGCGTTTATCCCAGTCGGTCCAGCATCTCTTCCGGGGTCATGCGGATGCAGGTGAAGATGGGCGTGTCCTTCAGAGTGTAGGCGCTGGCTTCGGTTTCGCGGAGTTGCTGCACTAAGTCGAGGAAGTCTTCGGGGAAGTTGGATTCGAAGGCTACTACAAATTCCTGATCGTCGATGCCGAAGGAGTACGTCGTGTTGAGTTTGACGCGCGGATAGAGATGGCCGACGCGGATGTGCTCGTTCATGAGACGCTGGCGCTCTTCCATGGGGAGCAGGTACCAGGCGCGGGTTTTCCAGAAGGGGTAGATGAAGATGTACTTCTGGCCGCCGGGGCGCAGGAAGCCGCGCGAGTCGGCCTGGCCTTCGTGCTCGTGTCCGATCAGATACTGGGAGCGCTTGGTCATCGACAGGAAGCTATGCGGCGTGGTGAGGTAGCCGCCGAGCGAGGTGACCATCAGCTCGGACATCATCTGGTTGAGGTCGTCGACCGAGTAGCAGATGCGCCAGAGGACCATGTCCACATCGCCGCGAAGGCCAACGGTCGAGTAGCTGAGATTGAGCATCTCGCCGGGCTTGTTCCAGCGCTTGATGACCTCGGCGAACTGGCGTTTGTGCTCGGCACGCTCTGCCGCGGGGAGTCGACGCCATTCAGGCAGCACTTTGAAGAAGTTGAAGCCGATCATCTGGCGCTGGATCTTCTTCTCTTCAGATTTTGCCGGGGCTGGTGTGGGACTGGTGTGTCCGGCGGGAACGGTAATCGTGTCGGCCATGATGAACTCCTGATCTCTCTTCCAATGCTAGCAGGGGATTGGCTTTTTCGGATTCGCTGGGGTGGCTGTCCAGATAGGTGCACTTCGCGTCAGAACAGGTGCAGGGGATTGGCGTGCATCCCTGCCGGTAATTTTTCTCTGCGCACTGTTAACCATTCCGACCTTTGCCGCGTTTTACCGGGTGTACGCAGCAAATACGCACGGGAGATTGCACATGTTGCAGAACATTCTTATACCAGCCAGCTTATTTTTCATGATCGGGTGGATCGTATGGGTTCTTTTTTCCTCGATCCGCCGTTACAAGATCGCCAAGTTTCAGGCCGACGTTCAGTCGCGGCTGCTGCAAAGACTGGACACGAGCCAGAGCCTGCTTGCCTATGTGGAGACACCTGCAGGTAAGCAGTTTGTGGAAGGGTTAAGCACGGAACGAGTTACGCCGTATGAACGTATCCTCAGCAGCACGCAGGCGGCCATCATCATCACTGCTTTTGGGGTGGCGCTGCTGGTGCTGCGGTCGAAGCTTCCATTTTCCGATGAGGCTTTCACCATCTTCGGAACGCTAGCGATTGCGCTTGGAGTGGGCTTCGGCGTAGCGGCTGCGGCGTCGTTCTTCCTTTCGCGGTCGTTCGGGTTGTTTGACCGCGGTCCGCGTGCCTAGCGAGTAGAAGTCTTTACGGATGACATTGGCGGAATCCATTACGAACTATGCGGCAAGCACGGGCCGGGAGGCGTCGGCGCACGACGAAGCCGCGTTTCAGTTGATCTATGACGCTACGGCTCGCCCCCTTTGGGCGTATTTGCTGCGAGTCTCCGGCCGGCGCGACATTGCCGACGATTTGCTTCAGGAGACCTATTGCCGGTTTCTCAGGCGCAAGGCGGGAGGTAGCGAACCGGCGATGAATGAGGCAGAGACGCGCAGCTACCTCTTCCGCATTGCCACCAACCTGCTGCGCGACCGCTGGCGGCACGGCGAGAGTGCTTTCGACGGCGACGAGCAGGGAGAACTGATTGTTGATGTTGCCTGTGCAGGGGAAGATCCGGCGGCGAAGATGGATGTTCGCCGGGTGATGCAGGCGCTCAAGCCACGCGCGCGCCAGCTTTTATGGCTGGCCTACGTAGAAGGCATGAGCCACGCCGAGATTGCCGAGGCTACGGGCTTGAGTGCGCTGAGCATCCGGCTGCTGCTTTTTCGCGCACGCCGGCATGCTGCCGGGCTCCTGAAGCCCGGCAGCATGGAAACGAGATGAATGCGATGCGATGCGGATACGAAAACGAGACGATTCGGGCACTGCAAACGGGCGCGTGGTCTGAGACCTTGATCAATCACCGGAAAAGCTGTGCAGCTTGCTGTGAGGTCGAGGTGGTGGCGAAGGCGTTGCGTCAGGATGCGAGCGATCTGGCTGCGCGGCATATTCCACCACCGTCTGCGCTGGTGTGGGCGGCAGCCGAGCGGCACCGGCGGATGGCAGCGCTGGCGCGGGCCACGCGTTTTCTGCGTGTTCTGCAAATTGCGGGTGTGATCTATGCTGCGGTTCTTGTCGTTTGGGGGCTGCACTCGCTGGCTGGACACGGTGGGATGATCTTGCCAGGGCTGGATGCCAAGTCGCTCAATGCCACGATTGAAGGTGTGGGACTGGCCGTGCTCTTTGTCGGGAGCGGGCTCTGGTACGCACTGCGCCGGGATGAGCGGCGGATCGGCTGATTTCTACGCGGCAGAACAGTCTGCCGCGTTAACCTCCGACTTTTTCGGCGATGCTTCGAACGAGCCTGATCGCATCTTCAGGGCAGGCGACGACGCGGTGAAGGCCTGCCATTTTCCGATAAGTTTGTGTGCTTTGCGCGGCTGGACGGGCATGGCTACGATGTCAAACGCGGTGATGCGTTGCATGGCGAAGACGTCAAAAGGACAGACAGCAACGCAGTCCTGTTTGCCATCGCAGCGGTTGCGATCAATGACGGGAAACACTTTGCCGGCTTCCGGCCGGCATTGGACAGGGCGGAGTTTCATGGAGATTTAGATGCGGGCAGGTATACTCGACATGAATGACCGAAAAAATCCTGGCCGTTCTTGCCTCCTTCATCATTGCTACGATTTCCGCCACCGGCTATGCCGGAATTGTCCTGTTGATGGCCATTGAGTCGGCGTGCATTCCCCTGCCGTCGGAGATCATCATGCCGTTTTCCGGCTACTTGGTGTACAGAGGTCAGCTCAGCCTGATCTGGGTGGCGACGGCTGGAGCGATTGGTTGCAATCTGGGATCTCTGGTGGCGTATTGGATTGGTGCACTGGGCGGAAGGCCTTTCATCGAAAGATATGGCCGCTTTGTGCTGCTGAACCATCACGACCTGGACCGGGCAGAGCACTTCTTCAACCGCTATGGCGGGATTACGGTCTTCGTCGGGCGCTTGCTGCCAATCGTTCGTACATTTATTGCGCTGCCCGCCGGGATCGCAAAAATGCCGCAGCTGCGGTTCCACATCTACACCTTTATCGGTTCATGGCCGTGGTGTTTTGCGCTGGCGTATGTCGGCATGCGGTTGGGGCAGGCTTGGGAGACTGATCCGCGCTTTAAGGCCGTCTATCATCGCTATCACATTGCCATGGAGGCGATCATTCTGGCTGGCGTGATTTGGTTTGTATGGACGCACTGGAAGAATCGCGTGCGACTGGAAGAGGCATGACGCAGGGCGCTGCTCGCAATCGTGGTTGTCTCCACAGAAATCGTCTGCTACGGACACCGTTTTACCATCTGCTTCATGGTGCTTCCATTCGCACCATGCAAACTACCATTGAGACTGTCCAATTTGCCAAAGCATGCGCCGAAGGCAGAGACTAGGTAGTTTGATACAGCCAACATTTTTCATCTGATAGAAGGACGGGTTAAGCAGGAATGTCTACGTCTAAAGACAGCGGCCAGAACGCCGCTGCAGAGTCGGCAGCAACCGCAGGATCAAAAGTTCAGCCAGCCAAAGGAAAACTGGGAGTAATGACGGTCGGCATGGGGTCGGTGGCAACGACTCTGATTGCCGGGGTCGAGGCAGTGCGCAAAGGGCTGGCGAAGCCCATTGGATCGTTGACGCAGATGGGGACCATCCGCCTGGGCAAGCGAACCGACGGCCGCACGCCGCTGATCAAGGATTTTGCTCCCATTGCCGATCTGAACGACGTGGTCTTTACCGGATGGGATATTTTCCCGGAGAACATGTACGAGGCGGCGAAGACGGCGCAGGTTCTCGACCGAGATCATCTGGAGAGCATCAAGCCGTTTCTTGAAACCATCAAGCCGATGCCTGCGGTCTTTGATCAGCACTATGTAAAGCGCCTGAACGGCACCCATGTGAAGCAGGGCAAGAGCAAGTGTGATCTGGCGCAGCAGGTGCGGTCGGATATTCAAGCGTTTAAGACTACGGTGGATCGCGTGGTGGTGCTCTGGGCCGGATCGACAGAGATTTTTCTTGAGCCTTCGGCGGTGCATGCGACGATTGAGTCGTTCGAAAAAGGACTGGTCGATAATGATCCAAACATCGCGCCCTCGCAGATTTATGCCTATGCCGCTCTCAAGGAAGGCATTCCGTTTGCCAACGGCGCGCCGAATCTGACGGTCGACCTGCCATGCATGCAGCAGCTTTCGAAGCTGACGGGCGCCCCGATCTGCGGCAAGGACTTCAAGACCGGGCAGACCTTTATCAAGACCGTGCTTGCTCCTGCCTTCAAGGCGCGCATGTTGGGGATTTCGGGGTGGTACTCGACGAATATTCTCGGCAACCGCGATGGTGAGGTGCTGGACGATCCGGAGTCTTTCAAGACGAAGGAAGAGTCGAAGCTGGGGGTGCTGGACTTTATTCTGCAGCCAGAGCTTTATCCTGATCTATATAAGGACATCTACCACAAGGTTCGCATTAACTATTATCCGCCGCGTGGTGATAATAAAGAGGGTTGGGATAATATCGATATTTTCGGATGGCTGGGCTATCCGATGCAGATCAAGGTCGATTTCCTCTGCCGCGATTCGATTCTGGCCGCGCCGATTGCGCTCGATCTGGTGCTCTTCCTCGATCTGGCACAGCGCACTCCGGAGTTGAAACACCTCGGCATCCAGGAGTGGCTGAGTTTCTACTTCAAGTCGCCGATGACGGCGGAGGGGCTATATCCGGAGCACGATTTGTTCATCCAGTCGATGAAGCTGAAGAATACCCTGCGGCACATCATGGGTGAGGATCTAATTACGCACCTTGGGTTGGAATATTACGACTGAGGTGAGAACCCAGGTCTCAAAAGCGAGACCTGGGGCACACCCCGGCACAGAAGTTTAATGCACGGCAGGGTCCAGCCTGCCGTTTCTTTTTGGGGTCAGGTGTCAGTCATGTTATTTCTGTAAGGCAAAAATGCCTTACAATAGAAGACATGACTACGCTTACGATCACCGCGAAAGGGCAGGTCACTTTGAAGCAGGACCTGCTGAAGCATCTGGGCGTTGGGCCGGGAGAGAAAGTTGAGGCCGACAAGCTGCCCGATGGTCGGATTGTTGTAAGTGCAGCCCCTGTGAGTGGGAGCGTATCCGATTTCATTGGATGCTTGTCTCAGCAGAGAGGACCGAAGCTGTCGATTGAGGAAATGAAGGAGATCGCACGGCGGGGATGGTCGAAAGCAAAGTGAAGATTACGGCGGATACGAACGTACTTGTCCGGGCATCGGTTCAGGACGATCCGCGTCAGGCTCGACTGGCGGCGAAGATGCTGCAGGAAGCTACCCTTGTTGCGGTTCCGATTCCCGTGCTCTGTGAATTTGTCTGGGTGCTGCGGCGAGGATATAAGAGGTCGGTTCTTGAAATTGCGGGTGCGATCCATCACCTTATGAACAGCGTGAATGTGGTCGTGAACCGTCCTGCAGTTGAAGCGGGGCTGGCTGTGCTTAACGCTGGCGGAGATTTTGCCGATGGCGCAATTGCTTATGAAGGAAATTGGCTTGGTGCTGAGGAGTTTGTTTCTTTCGACGCGAAAGCAGTTTCTGTTTTGCAGTCACAGGACAATCGAGCACGGTTACTCTCCTGAGAGTTGCGGAAATGGGTGAAAGATGGTCGCAATCGTCGAGCGCACCTCTATCCATGCTCCGATTGAACGCTGCTTCTATCTCTCACTCAACGTTGATCTGCATCAGGAGAGCGCGGCGCGAACACAAGAACGTGCTGTTGCAGGCGTGACTACTGGTTTCATCGGTCGTGGAGAGCGAGTCACCTGGCGTGGCAGGCATTTTGGCATCATGCTGCATCACACGAGTGAAATTACCGTCTATGAGGCTCCCACGTTCTTTGAGGATGTGATGGTGTCTGGTATGTTTCGCAGCTTTCGGCACCGGCACAGTTTTTCTGCTGAAGCGAACGGCACGGTGATGGAAGATCGCTTGGAATTTGCTGCGCCTGTTCCTCTGCTTGGGCGAGTGATGGAAGTTCTGGTGCTGAAACGATATTTAAGTAACTTTCTTCGCGAACGGAATGGTTTCATCAAGCTGGTGGCTGAATCGGAGGAGTGGCGGAAATATCTGCCCGACTAATCTCACGCCAGCCCAGCTTTTCAATCCTTGGTACTGAACTGCAAGTATGGTGGAGAGATTTTTGTAATGATATCCCTGCTATCTTCTACCAGCGTTACCCGACCGATCTCATCCCGGTCCGAACGACCGACAGCCTGAAATTCAACATCGACCTTGAAGTATGGGCAGTCGCGACTAACAAGTGTGCGTTGTAGTCCTGTGGACAATCCGCCTTCCGTTGTGAACACGGTGAGGAGAACATCTCTAGTCATACCCGGCTCAATCATCTGGATTTTCTTCAAGACATCAGCGACCCAGGCCAAGCGGTCTTGAGAACATTGTTCATGATTTTCCTGGGAGTTGGTCTGCGGGGCGAAACCACCCGCAACAGCCCCAACAAGCAACTGCAACATGTTCCGTCGCTGCATAGAAGATCCTCGCTAGCAAAGTATCCAGGACCGGTACCAATTTCGTCACTGCTTTTCCTCATTTCATTCGAGTTTTGCGCTTTTGCTTCGCCTGAGGCATGGACTGCAGCGGAACTAAAATAGCTATATCCATGGCTGAATTTACCCATCTGCATCTGCATACCGATTATTCGCTCCTGGACGGAGCCTGCGACGTGGACAAGCTGGTGAACCGTGTGGCCGACATTGGTCAGAGCGCGGTTGCGATTACCGACCACGGAAATATCTACGGGGCGGTGCATTTTTTTGACGCGGCGAAGAAGCGTGGTGTGAAGCCAATTCTGGGCTGCGAACTTTATATCTGCAAGAAGGACGATCACCGCGCCGATCCGCAAGGCGATGATTACAACCATCTGCTGGTTCTGGCCGAGAACGAAGAAGGCTACCGCAATCTCGTGCGTATTACGTCCGAGGCATCTTTGCATGGTTTTTATCGAAAGCCGCGCATTAGCAAAAAGTATCTGGCAGAGCATTCCGCAGGACTGGTCGGTTTTTCGGGCTGTCTGGCAGGCGAGCTCTGCGAAAACCTGATGGCAGGGAAGTACGAAGCCGCAAAGACGGCGGCGGCGCAGTATCAGGACATCTTTGGGAAAGGGAATTTCTTTCTCGAAATTCAGGATCAGGGACTTGAACTCGAAAAGAAGATTCATGCCGATCTTTTCCGGCTGGAAAAAGAGCTCGATATTCCGCTCGTGGCCACGAATGATAGCCACTATCTCTGCGAAGACGATTCCCATGCGCATGAAGTACTGCTGTGTGTGCAAACAGCAGGCTCGATTCATGATCCGAAGCGCTTCAAGTTCGATTCCGACCAGTTTTATGTGAAGACCGCAGCGGAGATGGACAAACTGTTCTCGCATGCTCCGCAGGTAGTGAGCCGCACGATGGAGTTTGCGGAGCGGTGTTCGCTCAAGCTGAGTAAAGTCGACAATCCGTTTCCGGAGTTTTCTGTACCGGCGGGCCACACGATCGACAGCTACTTCGAGCAGATATGCCGCGAAGGTTTCAGAAGACGGCTCGATACTTCGATCCGGCACTTGCAGGACCGCGGTCTAATCCGGCAGCCCATTTCCGAATACGAAGCTCGTCTTGAGCGCGAGATATCGATCATCAAGCAGATGAAGTTTCCCGGCTACTTCCTGATTGTGTGGGATTTCATCAAGTATGCCCGCGAGCATGGGATTCCCGTCGGGCCGGGGCGTGGTTCGGCGGCCGGTTCGCTGGTGAGCTATGTGATGGAGATTACGGATATCGATCCTCTTCAGAATGCGCTGCTCTTCGAGCGTTTCCTGAATCCGGAGCGCGTCTCGATGCCGGATATCGACATCGACTTCGATATGAACCGGCGCGGCGAGGTGATTGAGTACGTCACGCGCAAGTATGGACGCGAACAGGTGGCGCAGATCATCACCTTCAACACGATGGCTGCGAAGGCAGCGATTAAGGACGTGGGCCGCGCCCTCGATATGCCCTATGGTGATGTCGACCGCATTGCCAAGCTGGTGCCAACGACAATTGGCGTAACCATTGAAGACGCGCTCAAGGATTCGCCAGGGTTGCAAGAGGCCTACGACTCGAATACGCAGGTGCGCGAGCTGATCGATACTGCGAAAAAGCTTGAAGGATTGGTGCGGGGAGCGGGCGTGCACGCGGCTGGCGTGGTGATTGCTCCTCGTCCGCTGACGGACCTGGTCCCAGTGGCGCGCAGCAAGAACGACGAAATTGTAACCGCGTATGACATGAAGGCCATCGAAAAGATGGGTCTGCTCAAGATGGATTTCCTGGGCCTGACGACGCTGACTGTCATCGACGATTGCCTCAAACTGATTAAGCGCAACCGGGATGAGAGCCTGGACATGGCGACGATTCCGCTGGACGATCAGACGACCTATGAACAGGTATTCCATCGCGCCCTCACTTCCGGTGTTTTCCAGTTTGAGTCAGGCGGCATGCGCGATGTGCTGCGGCGGTATAAGCCAACATCCGTCGAAGACCTTACGGCTTTGAATGCGCTCTATCGGCCGGGTCCGATCCAGGGCGGCATGATCGACGACTTTATTGAGCGCAAGTGGGGTCGCCGCAAGGTCGAGTACGAATTGCCGCCGCTTGAAACCATTCTGAAAGAGACGCTGGGCGTCATCGTTTACCAAGAACAGGTGATGCAGATTGCTAACGTGCTTGCAGGCTACTCGCTGGGCGAAGCCGACTTGCTTCGACGCGCGATGGGCAAGAAAGATCCTGCGGAGATGGCCAAGCAGCGCGACCGCTTTGTGTCGGGTGCAGTGGAGAAGAAGTTTCCCAAGGACAAGATCACGAAGATCTTCGACCTGATGGAACAGTTCGCAGGATACGGCTTCAACAAGTCGCACTCAGCGGCGTATGCGCTGCTCGCCTATCACACGGCGTATTTAAAGACGCATTATCCTGTTGAGTTTATGGCGGCGCTGCTGACCTCGGAAATTTCGAAGCCGGAGAACGTAGTCAAGTACATCAAGGAATGCCGCGAAATGGAGATTCGCGTAGAGCCGCCGGATGTGCTTTTCAGCGACGCCGATTTTACGCCGCATGGCAACGCTATTCGCTTCGGATTGACAGCGATCAAGAACGTTGGACGCAATGCAATCGATTCAATTCTGGCCGCCCGGAAGGAATTAGCGGAGCAGAAGAAAACCTTTGCTTCTTTCTGGGAGTTCTGCGAGAAGGTCGATCTGCGGCTGATGAACAAGCGCGTGATCGAATCGCTGATCAAAGCCGGTGCGCTCGATTCATTTGGGCGCCGCGCGCCGTTGATTGCGGCGGCGGACAGGGCAATCGAACGGGCACAGAAGACGCAGCGCGACATGGCGGCAGGACAGCACGGACTCTTCGGAATCTTCGACGATCATCCCGCGACGGCAGCGAAGGCCGACGAACTGCCGAATATTCCGGATTGGGACGAATACCAGCGTCTGCAGTCGGAGAAGGAAGTGCTCGGCTTCTTCGTCTCCGGTCATCCTCTGGACAAGTATGCGGAGAAGCTGCGCAATCTTCCCGGCGTGATTGACACGGCTACTGCGCTCGAGACGAAGCCTGCGCCCAGCAATGGGCGGCGCGGGCAGGCCATGGAACCGGACACTGCGATTGCTGGCGTGATTGTTGGATTGAAGGTTGCGAAATCGAAGCGGTCAGGTGAGCTTTATGCGCAGGCCTCGCTTGAAGACGCGACTGGCAAGATCGATCTGATCTGCTTCCCCAAGGATTACGAGAAATTGAAGGAGCTGCTCAAGATCGAAGTGCCGGTGGTGATCCGCGGCCAGCTCCGCGCTGAAGAAGATGCGGCGCCGAAGCTGGCGATCTCATCGATTCAGGCGCTTGAGGATGTGAAAGTACGGCTACCGCAGCATATCCGGATTCGGGTGCTTCTGGAGCGGGCGAGCGACGCTACTCTGGTTGAATTGCGGCAGATGATTGCGGCTTCACCGGGACCGGGGAAGCTGATGCTGAATCTGGAGCGGAGCGGCGAGTTCTGCGTGATGATGGAGCCTGTGGGGGTTACTGTTGGGGCGGATCGTGCGTTTGTGGATCGTGCTGAGGAGTTGCTTGGACGCGGGATGGTGCAAGCGTTGGACTGATGTCTGTCAATGCTCAGACAGATGAGTGATGATGGCATCGGCGACTGTCTGCGATGCTTCGCGATGGACAAAATGGCCTGCGCCGTCGATGACGATGCGGCGATAACCTCCGGTAAACCAGGACTCCTGTCCTTCAGATTCCTGTGGGCTGTCGCAGAAGTCGGAACCACCCTGAATCATCAGAGTAGGCACTGATACTTGTTCCGTCTCGCTTAATCTGCGCTGCAGTGCGTCGAAGAATGGATCAGAAGGTTCATCGGGAAGCCAGCGTGACCGATACCCGTTAAGCGTGATGGCGATCCAGTCTGGATGGGAGAAGCTCTGCGCGGTTGCGAGAAATTCTTCTTCGCTGTACCAGTCTGGCGGACTCCATGTTTCCCACTGAATGCGCGCAAAGCCGACTGGATCTTTGCGTATCGCTTCAACGCCGCCATCGATGCACTGAAACCACTGGTACCAGAAGCGTCTCGACTGGTGAAAATCCGGCACGGTGAATATACCGCGAGGTTGGTAGGAGAGCGCCAGCGCTGCGATCGCTGTAATGCGTTCAGGAAAGAGGGAGGCCATGATGTAGGCGGCGCGTGCGCCCCAATCGTGTCCTACGACAGCGAAGCGCTTGAGTTGCAGAGCATTGGCCAAGTCGATTGCATCCTGTGCCAATGCCACGCCGGCTGCGAAGCGTGGCGTGCTTTCAGAAAGAAATCGAGTCGGCAGTGTGCCTCGCAGATAAGGAGCAATTGTCCTGTACCCCTGGGCATGAAGGCGCTGCGATACCGGGAGCCATCCGCGTACGGAATCGGGCCACCCGTGTATCAGAAGAATGGGAGAGGCGTCTGGCGGCCCGCTGTCTTCATAGAAGATTTCGAGGGAGCGTGTTCGGATTGAGGGCATGCAGAATCGCTCCGATCAAGGTTCATAATATCTGAGAAGCATATATGGCGATGTGTTTGTGTAGTCGCAGATGAATCCATACAATCGAGAGGTAAGACTTGCAGCGTCTATGACTGACCAGGCAGGCAGTGTTGAGCAGATTCAGGCGGTGGCTGAGGCCTCGCCTGCAGCGTGGGTGAAAACGGAGCTG
>Ga0210386_10002492_pt1 | contig 15835 bp, 15 predicted proteins | sample IncBWH32OmetaG_FD_160091 | JGI IMG/M metagenome (GOLD analysis project Ga0210386, IMG submission 160091) | Forest soil microbial communities from Barre Woods Harvard Forest LTER site, Petersham, Massachusetts, United States - Inc-BW-H-32-O ... | reverse complement strand
TCCAGGTTCTTATAGGCGCCACTTTCAAATAATATAGCCGCCTCTTCAATTACCCATGCCGATCTCTGTTGCTCAGCCCACAGTGCAACGCCATCTCTTACCCTTGGGTGAATAATATCATTGAGCGCTCTGAGTTTTTCCGGATCGTTAAAAACCAGCTCGGCTATCTTCTTTCTATCGGGTTTGCCTTGTATTATTACTTCTTCTCCGAGTAAACTAACTACCTGTTTTTTTACCTCGGCATCTTCACTGAGTAATCTTCGGCTTTCATCATCGGCCCTGAAAACAGGTATACCCAGGCTTTCGAATATTTTGCATACGGTTGATTTACCGCTGCCAATTCCTCCTGTTATTCCTACTTTAAGCATCAGTTCTGGTCATTGCCCGATGAAGGCGGTTGATTATGAAGAAATAAAGTATCGGGTGAAACACTGTGTATCTCCACAGCATCACCCAATTGTTCCTGTAGCTTTTCAATATGTTTCTGGGTCGTCAGTGCATAGTAATAGTTATGCCTGAACTGGTTAACATCAAGCTTTATATTGGGGTCGGTTATACCCAGTTTATATGCCAATACCCTGAAACCTGATGCAGTGACCTTCATCTGTATAGTATTGGACGAAGGGTACAGTTTCTTATCCTGGGCCTGCGGCATATTTTCATAGCTCACATAAAAGGTCAGGGGTTCTTCATATTGCTTGGAGAGCGCATTCATAAACCACAGGGCTGTAGCCAGTAATGTACAGGTAATAAAAGTGACAAGCTTAACATTAAGCTTGCCACTCTTTTTTTCGTCGCCGGGTTGGCGTATAGTTTTAAGGAGCGATGTTTTCATCGCCGGTAAATTATTCGTTGGTCTTTTGGATAGCCATGGTGCTCTCCATAGAAACAGCAGACTTCTCTATTTTCAGGCGTACTCCGCCTTCTACTTCAATAACAAAGGTCTTGTCACCTATTTCAGCAATTTTGCCGTGAAGGCCGCCAATAGTAATAATCTTATCGCCTTTCTTTATTTCTTCTTTAAACTTAGCCGCTTGTTTTTGTTTTTTCATTTGCGGGCGGATCATGAAAAAATAGAATACCACGAAAATAAGCAGTATAAATATCAGGTTCATTGACATTCCTGCTCCACCTGCACCTGCACCACCAGCCGGAGGCGACATTAATAGAATTTGATTTAACATAGTTTTTATTGTTGTTGATTTTTATTGATTTGAATGTCTGCGGTAATGGTTAATATACGGGTATTGGGTTGGCAATTGGTAACAAGGCTAACCATTTTCTCTACCTTGCCTAATTTACCACTGCTGTCAAAATTTACATCAATTTGCCCTTCCTGGCCAGGAGGTACGCTTTTTTTAGGATAGCTTGGTACCGTGCAGCCACAACTGCCGGTAGCTGATGATATTACCAGGTCAACCGTTCCGGTATTTTTGAACTTAAAGGTGCAATGTACATGGTCGCCCTGGTAAACCAGGCCAAAATCGTGTGTAGTATCGGTAAATACCATTGTAGGGGTTTTGCCAACGATGTCTGTCGACAGGCCCTTATTGTTTGAACTGTTATTGCATGAATACAGCCAGCATAAAGCGGGCAGCAATAAAATGATCGACAATTTTTTCATGGTTATTATTTTTAGCGCTGCAAAAGTAATAAAAGAAAGACAGGGAAAATGGGTAAGTAATATGGAGTATGGAATAAGTAAAACCGAGAACACTAAATTTCAACTGTGATGGGCTGCGCTGGGTTTCATTTGCTACCTGTTTACCCCAAACCACTGGAGGGGCTTCGAGCAAATTTTCCTCTCCATTCCTGATTTTTAATTAAATACAAGGGGTTTCAGGGGGTTTCCGTTTTCAGGCCTATTTTATTTTGTAATATTTTGATTGCCAGTTTATTGAGTGTTTCTGGTGCTCAAAAAACAGAAACCCCCTATTTGTTTTTGATAACCAACATTTAGATAAAATCGGTTTTTTTGTTTTTATCTATACACTGTTTTGTAAATATTCCCCAAATATTATGCGTTATAATACTAAAACCTAATATTGAATAAACATTTGTGTAACACTCGTTGCCCATTTTTGCAGCAGAAAATTAAACCCAAAATATAAACCCAAAAAATGAAAAAGACCTTAACCAAACAGGCTGAAACCTTAAAGAACAAAATTGACAGTACTTCTGAGAAATCAAAAGAAACTATTAAAAAGCTGATCGAAACCAATTCAAAGCAATTTGATTCAGCATTGGAAGCAAGCACTAAGGCATATACCCCGATAAGCGAGACCTTATACGAACAAGATATGGATGCTTCTATGATAAGCACCTTCAGGTCTACATTTGGTAAAAGCCTGAAATTGTCGGAAGAAGTTATTGATACCGTAATTGATTCTCATACCCGCAGAATTGACCTTTCTATTGATTTCACCACCAAAATGATAGAAACCCTGCAAACTGAAGATTTCAGCAAAACTGAAGGCATTGAAAAGCTTATGACATTACTGAAAGAAAACTTCAATAAGTCTACCGAGCTTTCTGTTCAGAACATGGAGAAAATGGTTACTGAATATAACAATCACCTCAACCTTGGCCTGAACTTCAATGAGAAGATCAGTAATAACATCAGCGCTCAACTATCTGCTATGGTTAAGTTGCAGAAAAAGAACATTGATGGTTTCTTTACTAACGACATGCTTAACTAAAGAATCAGAGATTCTTTAGCATGATTGATTAAGTTTATTAAAATTATACTGAAAAGAGATAGCGAAAAGCTATCTCTTTTTTGTTTGGCCTATCAAAATAAGGTTATTTTAGAAGTCTGTTATAAGTCACAATAAATGGATGATAGGCTGCCTAAATATTTATCTGACACCCCTTATGATGAAGATTTCTTTAAGATTCATTCTCAGATAGCGGACACCATATATAAAATAATTAAAAGCGAAGACTTCTCTAAGCACTCTTTCACGTTAGGTCTATTTGGTAAATGGGGAAGCGGCAAAAGTTTGACTATTAAAGAATTAAAAAAGTCAATCGATACGACTGAGGATATAATATTCGTTGAATTTGATATTTGGAAATACATGGATGCTTCTCTTTATCGAAGTATATTGTTTGATTTTGAAAAACAATTAATAGAAAGCAAAGACAAGGTCATCCAAAAGAGGTTTAGCAGTGGTTATAAGAGTAAATCGGAAAATGAATCTCTTTTACATATTCTAAACTATCATAGAGAAACACCAATACTTGCAGACAGTAAACCCAAAAACATTATTCAAGAATTAATTGACTATTGTAAGAAGTATTGGTTATTAAAACTTTTAATTCCCATTCTAAAACTTATTGACTACTTTGTAAACAGAATAGGACTTATAATTCTTATCGCTATAGGGGTAACTATTCTTTCAAAAGTGATACAGTATAAGGATAATGTTAAGACGGCTATTTACTTCAATTTCAGTAAAAGTGTATTAGATAGTTTCGAATTACTTATTGTGTTTGGATTGGGGATTGGGGTTATGGAATTTTTCAAAGAATTTTTCAAAGATATATTTAAGCAAATACTCCCTACTGATAATTATACTATTGCTTCCACACCTCCAACTTTTGCTCAGGATCAGTTTGAGTCTATTTTTCGAGATTTTATATGTCAACTTAAAGATTATTGCGGCAAAAGAAAAATAGTCGTTGTTTTTGATAATATCGATAGATGTGAAGCAGGTATTGCAGTTCAGGCCCTTTCAGCATTAAAGACCTTTATGAGTTTACCTGATTGCTTTTACATTATCCCCTGTGATGAAGGAGAGATAAAGAAACATATTGGGGAGAACAATAATACGGAAGGAATATTGGACAAAATCTTCCAGTCCTTCATAAGAATTCCGCCGATCTCGGAAGAAAATAAATACCAATTCATCGAAAAATGTATTAAGAATGCAGAATTTGAGTTTACTGAAGAAGACAAAGCAAAGATCGTCCAAATACTTACATATGCTTACAAAGGTGATACTCCAAGACAGATAAAAAGATTTTTTAATGACTTCATTTCATATTATAGATTAGCATCTACCGTTGACCCAGATAAGAAATATCTTATTGATAATGTAGCAATGTTCACTTTTATGATGGTAATAAAACAAAAATGGCCGGAGCAAGAACAGCAAATAATAAAAGACCCTACTATTATTAAGAATCATACTGACACAGCTTTACACGCAAATAAAACGGACGGAGCTAAGGGATTTGGTGGATTCCTACATGAGTGTAAAAGTTGGATTGACCCTACAAGAAACCCCTTGAATTATATATATATCCAAAATGTTAAACAAAGTGGTTTAATTATTCAGAAGATATTACAGGAAGGTTATACTGCGTATGAATTAGATGAACCTTTAATTAGTGAAATAGACAACTCTTTCAATGGATACTATAATGGGCCTGGACCATACTGGCAATTTATTGGAAAAGCACTCGATAATGTGTATACAATGATATTAGCAAATATCGGTAAATCGAGTACGCATATCATTAATGTACTCTTTAAGTGTTATTGGGGAAATATTTACCGTTATGATAAATGGGTGGGGAATGAAAAGCCTGATGGCCCGTCTTTCGTTGTAAAGCACGTAAATCTCTTCACAAAACATCCTGATCTAATAAACAGGTTAGATGCGAATCTCGTTAATGGTGCTCAAAAGCATTGTGTGGAGATATTATGGAAAGAAGGTCCCGACCATAGCATGAAAAACTTAATTTCCGCTTTTTCAAAATACTTTAAACCTGAAATAGTTAAAGGGATATTCAAAATTGTAAATCCGGGAGACATTATTAGACTCCAAAATTATATAACAGCTTTTCCTCTTGAGCAGACCTCAAAATTTGTACCATATGAATATGTTGTTAAGTTGATTAATGCGATGGATTTAATGAATGATCAAGGGGGAGTTTGTAATAAAATAGAGTTCCTTCTTCGTACTGATTTAAGACCTCATGTGACTGAACTATTGCCTCAGAAAATAGCTAATTCTGGTATTGAGTCTATTATTAATACTAGGCAAATTGTTCCCGCAGATAACAACATTATAAACTTCCTTAAGCTATTAACTAAGGACGAATTACTGAAAAGTATAGAAAAGCAAAGATTTGATGACGATATATATAAAAGAGGACGTATCACATTAAGTGCAACGTACTCTGATACTGCAGTTGATTATATAATTCAAGCATTGCGTTTAGTTTCAACTGAGCCATCTATTAATGCTCTAATGCAAGACCTTCGCACTTTTAATGTTCAATTGATTGGACATACTAATACTCATAATCATTTATTAAGAAGAATAAATTCGAATGAAATGGTTGAAATCCTACTTGGACCATTTCGTGAAATTATTTTGCAAAATGCCCAAAGGGATAAAAACTTAACTAATATATATAGTACATTACCAATAGCGTTTATCGATGAGAATTTAACATTATTAGCGAATCAAAATTTAAATGATTCAACTTCCATATTGTTAGAGGTTCTATCAACAAGAAAAGGAATATCTAATGAAGATATAGATAAAATAGTTAAGATTGAAAATAGAATAAAGTCCCTATAAATAACTTCGACAGGCTAAGAGTGACACCAAAATCGTAATTCGTAATTTTTAATTCGTAATTGAATTACTCAATCAACCCTCTGCCAACCTTCACAACCTTTTTCTGGCTACGTAGTTCTTTTACAATAGCATCGAGTATACCATTAATGAATGTATTACTCTTAGGTGAGCTGTAAAGCTTCGATATTTCAATGTATTCGTTAAGGGTAACCTTAACGGGGATACCGGGAAAGTTCATTACTTCGGTCAAAGCCATTTTCATAAGCAGCATATCCATTGATGCAATACGTTCAGGCTCCCAGTTAGCTATCTTACCTTCAATAAGTTTCATATTAGCCGAATCATCAAGTATTGTCTTTCTGAAAAGCTCAAGGGTAAAATCCTGGTCATCATCGGCCTTATAAAGTGGCATCAGTTCAAGGTCTTTGTCTTCCTGCATAGCCTCAATGGTCTTTACTATGCAAATATTAGCCAGCATATAATCGCTTGCCCAGTGAATGTTCTTTTCTATCAGGTGTTGCTTCAGGTCATCATTTTCCGATAAATACTTTTTGTAAATGGTTACCATAAAATGCTTTTCCTCTTCAAAAGTAGAAGGAGGCGAAGCCATAAAGGCCGTATATTCAGGAGCGGCCAATATGTTCTGGTAGAATTTCTTTATGGTTGAATCCTCATCAGCCTGCCAGCCTATTTTACGTTTGTCCTTTTCTTTTAACAGGGCAGGGGCGGTTGAAATTTTAAGCAACACCCTGTTATTTATAAACCTGAGGTCGGGCTTAAGGTCGTTTGCTGTCGGTAAGTGTTTCTTTTTACGTTCTTCAAGCAGGTTATCGCCGAAATGACGTATTTCTTTTAGTAAAAGGAAGAGGTAAATATAGAGCTCGTATATTTTATCTATGCTTGTAAGTAATTCCCTTTCACGTGCATTTATATTCTTCTCCTCATCCTGAAAGAACGGATAGAGTATTTGTAATACCTTGATGCGCAAATAGCGTCTGTTAAGCATAAATTAAGAACGTTTTAAAGACAAAGACTATGCTTCTCGTTATTTTCTGTTACTAGTATAATTCATTTTTACTTTACCCATTGCTTCAATGCGCTTTTCAGCGGTTTTATTAGCAGCAAGGTAAGTTGGTATGTTTTCGGTTTTAGCCAATGCTAAAATAGATTTTGTAATGTCGTAAATTTTGTCGGCATGCTGCATAGCGCGTGCTTTGTTGTAACTGCCGCCCAATTCGGCATACACGTTAATAAGCCCGCCGGAATTAATTACAAAATCAGGTGCATATATAATGCCATTCTTTGCTAACTCTTCTCCCTGTACTTTTTCATCAGCTAACTGGTTGTTTGCGGAGCCCGCTATTATAGAGCATTTAAGGCGTTTAAGCGTATCAGTATTTACCGTAGCGCCTAATGCACATGGTGCGTAAATATCAACATCTACATCATAAATTGCATCGAGCGCAACAACTTCAGCTTTGTACTTTGCTGCAACTTCTTTTAGCTTGTCCTGGTTAATATCGGTAATATAAACCTTAGCGCCTTCGTCAGTCAGGTGTTTTACCAAATGTTCGCCAACGTTACCAATACCTTGTACCGATACTTTTTTACCTTTCAGGTTATCGCTGCCCCATTGCTGGTGCGCAGCGGCTTTCATGCCAAGTAACACGCCATAAGCTGTAACCGGAGAAGGATCTCCGCTACCACCCATTGATTCAGGTATACCGGTAACATGCTTGGTTTCCATACGGATATATTCCATATCTCTCATGCTCGAACCAACATCTTCTGCAGTAATATATTTACCACCAAGGTCATTCACAAAACGGCCAAACCTTCTCATTAACGCCTCTGACTTAATGGTTTTGGCATCGCCAATAATTACTGATTTGCCGCCACCAAGGTTAAGCCCCGCTACCGAAGCTTTATAGGTCATACCCCTTGAAAGGCGCAGTGCATCGGTAATTGCTTCCTGATCGTTATTGTATTTCCAAATACGGCAACCGCCAAGGCTTGGGCCAAGAACTGTATTATGTATGGCGATAATGGCTTTCAGGCCCGTTGCATTATCCTGGCAGAACAACACTTCTTCATGGTCGTACCTGAAGAGTTGTGAACTAATAATGTCGTCGTTTGAGTTGGCTGATTTTTTGATCTCTTTAGTTTCTATCATGGCAAATAATTTTATTCGGTGGAATATCGTTAATTTTGCATTCTATAATTAAGTACATAGGTATAAGAGCGGGACAAAGTTATACTAATTTTAACACCCGCCCGAAAAAACAAATAGGCTAAGTTTGAAGCACAATACAAGCGGACTAAACATACTAACCAAAAGACCAAAAACAAGGTGAGATCGCTATTACATTTAAATAAGTACCTTTTCAAATACAGGGTAAGGCTAATCGCGGGCATTGTATTTGTTGCTATATCCGGCTGGTTTAAAGTGTATTCCACACCCTATGTGGGTAAGGCTATTGACTTTGCCGTTGACAAGGTTAAGCAGGTTGATTCAGCCGATGCGGCTGTCAGTCGTTTGCTTTATTATGTAATGCTAATACTGGGTATGGCGCTTATCAGTGGTATCTTTTTGTTCCTTACCAGGCAAACCATTATAGTTACATCTAGGCTTATAGAGTACGACCTGAAGAATGAAGTATTTGAGCATTACCAGAAACTTGACACTGCTTTTTACCGCCGCAATAATACAGGTGACCTTATGAACCGTATCAGTGAAGATGTCAGCCGGGTGCGTATGTATCTTGGCCCGACAATAATGTATACAACCAATACCATAACATTGGTAGGGCTTACATTAACCATAATGCTGCAATCGAATGTAAAAATGACATTGTACGTATTGGCACCCATGCCTGTTCTGTATTTTGCCATATACTATATAAGTAGCGTTATCAATAAAAAGAGCACAAAGGTTCAACAGCAGTTATCGGCTTTATTCACAAAAGCACAGGAAACCTTTTCGGGTATACGGGTAATTAAATCGTACAGGCTTGAAAAAATGATGATAGAGGAGTTTGATAAAGATTGCATTGAATACAAGGAACGTAATATGGACCTGGCTAAGGTCGATTCTATTTTTCAACCGGCAATGGTTGTGTTGGTGGGGCTCAGTACCATTTTAGCATTGTACATTGGCGGAAAAGATGTAATTGGCGGACAAATGAAAGTTGGCGATATAGCAGTATTTATGCTATATGTAAGCAACCTTACCATGCCTATTGCCAGCCTTGGCTGGATAACATCATTGGTGCAACGTGCAGCAGCATCACAAACCCGTATAAACGAGTTTTTAAATACCAAACCATCTATTACAACTAAGGTTAATACCAAAGTTGAAATAAGGGGAGATATTGAATTTAAGAACGTCACCTTCGTTTATCCTGATTCGGGTATTAAGGCGCTCGATAATGTGTCATTCACCATTAACAAAGCAGAGTCATTGGGTATTGTTGGTAAAACAGGTAGTGGAAAATCGACCATTGCACAGCTTATCTGCCGTATGTACGATGTTACTGAAGGGACGATTAAGATAGACGGGGTAGATATAAGAGAATTGCCTCTTTCTGCTTTGCGCCGCCAGATCGGTTATGTACCCCAGGAGGTGTTTTTGTTCTCGGATACTATTGCAAATAACATTGCATTTTCGGTTACCGATACGATTACTGACAAGGATAAAATAAAAGAGAAAGTTGATAGGGCTGCGAAAGATGCAGCGATATATGATAACATAAATGAGTTTAAGGAAGCATTTGAAACAGTAGTAGGTGAAAGAGGTATAACACTTTCAGGTGGACAGAAACAACGTATCTCTATTGCACGCGCTATGCTAAAAGCGCCTAATATTATGATGTTCGACGAGTGCCTTTCTGCAGTAGATACAAATACAGAACAAGAGATTTTATTGAATATAAAGAACATAATGCAGGGGCGCACTACGCTGATCATAAGTCATCGTATATCATCCGTAAAAATGTGCGAGAATATTTTGGTGCTTGACAGGGGCAGGGTAATTGAATATGGTACTCATACCAATTTAGTTGCAAAGCCTGGCCTTTACCACGATATGTATCAAATGCAACTGACGGAAGAGATAGTTAATTAAGAATTAAAAATTAAGAATTACGAATTGAAAACAGGTAATGTAATTCTCTGTGTAGCTTTGTGCTGTATTTGCTCTGTGGCCTCTGTGTTTAAAAATATTCAACACAGAGTTCACAAAGAGCACAGAGTTACACAGAGATAAAAAACTCATCAATTGAAGAGAATTTTATTGCTTTCCGATACGCATGGTTACATCGATAGTGCAATTTGCAAGCATGCTGAGCAGGCTGATGAAATTTGGCATGCGGGAGATATAGGGACTATTGAGGTTTATGATAAACTGGCGGCTATAAAACCTATCAGGGCTGTGTATGGCAATATAGATGGACAAGAGATACGAAAAGTATGCCCGAAGAACCAGCGTTTTATGTGTGAACAGAAAGATGTGTGGATGGTACATATTGGTGGCTATCCGCCCAATTACACGGCAGCGCTTAAGCAATCATTTATGGTAAAGCCGCCGCACATTTTCATTTGCGGGCATTCACATATTCTTAAAGTTATTTACGATAAAAACCTGAACATACTTCACCTGAATCCCGGTGCATCAGGTAGGGAGGGGTTTCATAAAGTACGCACTATGCTCCGTTTTGTAATTGATGGCGATAATATAAAGGATATGGCCATTATAGAATTAGGTGCCAGGGGAGAGCGTTAATCTGTTGGTTTTCTGTCTATTTGTTTTCTTACGGAAAGTTTACTATGTTTGTGTAAAATAGTCTATTAATGAGAAAATTATACATACTTATTGCCCTTTTTGGGGTATCGGTAATCAACGTAAATGCGCAAACAACCTATAAAGATGTTGCGCCTATTTTTTATGGCAACTGTACAGTTTGCCATAATCCAAAGGGCGTTGGGCCAATGTCATTGTTGAATTATTCACAAACAGTTGCCTATGCAAAAACTATTAAAACATACGTAAGTCAGGGCATAATGCCGCCATGGCCACCTGATACTTTATATCATAAGTTCTTTAATCAGCGTGTGCTTACAGCAGCGCAGGTAGCTGAAATTGTAAATTGGATCGACTCAGGCTCTGCAGCCGGTGATACAACCCTGGCGCCTATGGCACCTGTATACACAAGCGATTACCAGTTAAAAGGTACGCCCGACCTGATAGTTAAAATACCCACATTTACCAGTAATGCTACTTCAGCAGATGCATATAATTGTTTTGTTGTACCAACTGGTTTAACTCAAGACCGTATTATACGTGGATATGAAATCGTTCCGGGTAACACTGCTATTGTGCACCATGCTTTAATAAGCATGGATACCAGCGGAAAGGCAACAAGTGATCTTTCAGGGGGCTGTTATACCATGCCGGGCAGCAATGTGGGTATTGGTGGCTATGCACCGGGTGGCAATGCTGTACTATACCCTGGTAAGGCTCCGCTGAAAATAGGGTTCCGACTGAAAGCAAAAAGTAATATAGTATTTCAGATCCACTATCCTGCCGGTACAGGAGGCCAGGTGGACAGTACATGTGTTCGTATATTTTTCTGGCCACTTGGTTCAACAGGTATAAGAGAAATATACACCAGTACCATATTACAAAACTGGAGCATGGTGTTACCTGCAAATAAGGTTACTACCTGCACTGCCAAATATCCGTCAAGCGGCGGGTTACCGGTTGCTGTTTCGTTATATGCCACATTCCCGCACCAGCATAAAGTTGGTGTAAAGATCACCAATTATGCATTTTCAGGAATAGATACTATTCCGCTTGTGCGTATTAATAATTGGGATTTCCGTTGGCAGGGTTATTATACCTACCCAATGCTTGTAAAGGTACCAACTGGCTACACGATCTTCTCTTCACACGTGTATGATAATACTTCGAACAACCCGAATAACCCGTTTAACCCGCCGCAAACAGTTGTTGCAGGTACTTCAACTACAAACGAAATGTTATTCGATTCGTACCAGTATTTAATCTATCAACCGGGTGACGACACTATTAATATAACAAATCTGTTAGCTGGCGATACTTTGTTGAGTGTAAACCAGGTGAAGCAATTTAATATTACTACCAAGGCATATCCAAACCCTTTCAGTAACGAGGTTCATATCGGTTATACATTAAATGCTCCGTCAAGTAATGTCACCATAAATATTTATAATATGTATGGCAGTAAGGTTAAAACCCTTATAAATAAACAAAGAACTACGGGCGCAGGTTATTACGAATCTGTTTGGGATGGAAAGAATGATAATGGTACTCCGCTAAGTACAGGAGTATATATATATACTATTTCAGCTAATAAGACTGTTGCCAGTGGCAGGTTAGTTTTAGTTAAATAATAGTTGACTCATAAAACTAAAGCCCCCCCCCGCAAATCCTGCGGGGGCTTTTTTGTTGAGGAAAAAGTATCTTTACCTAAAATAGGAATAGTGAAGGCATCGGTTGTAAAAAGGGTTTTATGTGTTGCAGTTGCGGCTATAACTATATTGTTTATTGCCGAATGTAAAGACCATAAGGTGCACTATCTGCCAATAATGGGCATTAGTAAAGTAGACTCAGTTAGCAAAGACACCATTTACCATACCATTGCCAATTTTAGTTTGATGGATCAAATGGGGCAAGTGGTTACCCGTGATACATTCAAACATTCGATATACGTGGCTAATTTCTTTTTTGTAACATGCCCGGGTATTTGCAGGAAAATGAATAATGAACTGGAGCGGGTGCAAAAGACATTTACAGGTTACAATAGTGTTAAGTTTGTGTCATTTACAGTAAACCCTGAAGAAGATTCTATTCCGGTACTAGCCGAATATGCAAAGCAACATGATGCAGTTCCGTATCAGTGGTATTTTTTACGCGGAGAAAAGAGTAAAGTACTTGACCTTGCCATACATTCATATTTAGCTGAAACAGATGGCTATTTAGTGCATTCTCAAAACCTTACCTTAATTGATATGGAGGGTAGAATAAGAGGTGTGTATAGCGGCGTTATTCCTGCCGAGGTAGACAGACTGATCAAGGATATTAATTTGTTACTTAAAGAGGAAAGTGAGAATGGAAATAAAATAGAGATGAAACGATAAGTTATTTCTTCTTTTTTGTTTTTTTCTTTTTCTTCATTTTTTCAACCTCTACAATTATCCCTTCCGTAGTAGCCTTAGTTCTTCCCCAAAGCGCCATTTCCTTAAGTAACGGAATCAGAGTTTTACCATGCTCGGTAAGGCAATATTCAACCCTGGGCGGTACTTCAGCAAATACTTTACGGCTAATAATGCCATCTTTTTCTAATTGCTTTAGCTGAAGTGAAAGCATTTTTTCTGTAATGCCCGGCATCTCTTTTTTTAACTCACCAAAGCGCTTATGGTTTTCTATCAAATACCATAATACAACCGATTTCCATTTACCTCCTATAAAACCCATGGTTACATCAAGCGCACAGTGGTAAGTTTGCCCGTGTAGCTTAATTTCCATTTCCTTGCCATTAATTATCATACGAAAAGTTTGAAATATTTATAATGCTTGTCTTGCCTGTATTTAATCAAAGCCGTCAATTTTGTTCAATACTATCATTTGTGACAGTTATTGTAAAATATAAACTAACCAGCTTATTTTGCAGCAAATATAGTTTCTAAATCGCTAAAAACAGGTATATGAAAATCGGAATAATTGGAACAGGGGTAGTGGGCAGCGCAATTGGTACGAGGTTAGTACAGGCAGGGCATGAGGTAATGATGGGTTCGCGTACCACCAATAATGAAAAAGCAGTGCAGTGGGTAAAGACTGCAGGAGGCAATGCATTGCAAGGAACATTTGCTGAAGCTGCTGCTTTTGGAGAGATTATTTTTAATTGTACCAAAGGAGAAATATCGCTTGAAGCCCTGAAGCTTGCCGGCGAAAAGAATTTAAAAGGCAAAGTGTTGGTTGACGTAGCTAACCCACTTGATTTTTCAAAAGGTATGCCACCAATTTTAACCCCTTCGTTATGCAATACAAATTCGCTCGGTGAAGAAATTCAGAAAGCATTTCCTGACACCCATGTGGTTAAGGCATTAAATACAATGAATTGTAATTTAATGGTTAATCCGAAATTAGTTTCGGGCAGCCATGATGTAATTATATGCGGAAATGAAATTAGCGCCAAAGCAAAAGTTGCAAACATACTACAGGAATTCGGCTGGGCCGACGTAATTGACCTCGGAGATATTACTTCAGCCCGTGCTACTGAAATGCTTTTACCTATCTGGGTACGCCTTATGATGAAATACCAGAGCCCTAATTTCAATTTCAAAATAGTTAAATGAACCTGGTAAGTTGTGTTGCACTCATAGCCGGTATATGGGCTATTGTAAATGGTGTGTTGCACGACTATTTTGTACTCCGTTCAGAGCATGGCAAAGTATATAACCGGGATTTGCTCAGGTTATTGATGGATGGCCATATACTGATCACTTGCGGGGTTATTCAGGCAGTGGCAAGTAATAAGCTGCAAAACCATGAGCCCTGGGCATATTATATAACCGGCATAGCAACTTTGAGCTTGCTTGCCTATTGTGCCATGATATGGCCTTTTTTGAAATCGGTTGCCACTATTGCTATTAATACTGCATTGCTTGGTATACTGGCATACACTTTCTTTCAAGCCTGATAAAGTCAAAGGCTATTCTACAGTACAATTTTAAACCAGTAGTGATTTATATTCACTGTGCTTTTGTGCGTATGCTTTAATATACGGACAAAGTATTGTCACTTTCAGGTTATTGGTTTTAGCGTATTCAAAACCATACTTTGCCATTTCTGCAGCTATTCCCTGTCCCCGGTATTCAGGTGGAACATAGTTGCCAATGAATGTAATTACATTACCTGAAACGCTGTATTGTTCATGCGCCGTTTTTCCATCTAGGTCAATCTCAAATTGACCGGCTTCTTTGTTATTTATTACAGTGTAATTCATTTTGTAAATATACGAAAGTAAAGAGCGAAAATCAGATGTTTTTAGTTGAAATTAAATTTTCAGAAGTCGTACATGGTCACATACTATTATTAACATTTACTCTGTTAATTACTTGTAAGGAAAGTCATTTTTAGAGCTTTAGCAAAACATACCTTTGTTTAAACATTGAGGAGTGAAAAACCAGGTGCGTCAGCCAATTTACATTGTATTGCTTGTTGCAGTAATACTAACAGGTCTGTCGTTTGTGCCAACATCTTTTACAATTATGGGCTTTACTACAAAGCCTATCAGCATGTTCTCTGACATTACTCCGTCAGAACAATTGCCTGTAAAAGTTGAAGAGGTGAAGCCAGTTGTTAAAGCAGTACCCAAAGGGTTTAAAGATGTAGATTCATTAAGTTTCAAAAAAGGGTATTGGCCTGTTGAAGATTACTGTGTAGCTAAGCAAGATAACCTGGCGGTGTTCTATAATGCCTTATTAGGCGTAAAAAAGAAAAAAGTACACCTGGCCTTTTTTGGCGATTCAATGATAGAAGGCGATATAGTAACACAGGATATACGTGCAATGTTGCAAAAGAAATTCGGTGGCAGGGGGGTTGGCTTTGTTCCCATTATAAATAACGTTCCCGGGTTCAGGAAATCAATAAACCAAACCTTTGCCGATAACTGGAAGACATATACAGTAATTGAAGACAGGCAGGCCACTATACCCTATGGACTTAATGGAGAAGCTTTTATTCCTAATGTTACCGGCGATGGTAAATCTGCTGCAAGCTGGACGTTATTTAGCGGGGTTAAAGAACAGACAGGGCTTGATAGCTTTCACGTGGTTAAGCTTTATTATAGCAACCCCGGTAATGCAAATGCCAAAGTATATGTAAAGAAAGATGGAGGCAATACCACAACTATATCTCTTGCTAACGGAGGCGGAGTGAAGATGCTGACCTTGAACAACGGAGCAGCCATTCATTCTATAGAAATGACCTTTTCTACGGATGCGAAAGTGTACATATATGGCGCAAATTTTGAAGATACTACCGGTGTTTACGTGGATGACCTTGACATGAGGGGATCTTCGGGCTTGCAGTTATCGGTAATAGATGATGGTATAATGCAGTCTTTTCAAAATGATTTGAACATAAAATGTATTGTACTGCAATACGGGCTTAATGTAGTGCATAATGGTACCGATAA
>Ga0210386_10002487_pt1 | contig 15859 bp, 10 predicted proteins | sample IncBWH32OmetaG_FD_160091 | JGI IMG/M metagenome (GOLD analysis project Ga0210386, IMG submission 160091) | Forest soil microbial communities from Barre Woods Harvard Forest LTER site, Petersham, Massachusetts, United States - Inc-BW-H-32-O ... | reverse complement strand
GCTGGTTGTGACGACGTCAGCGATAGCACTGGGCCTACTGGTTGGTTCGGCGAAGAGCTTCTTCGATACTCAAAATGCCGAAATGGCTCAGATCGCCGCAAATTACGTTTTGCTGGACACCATCCTTGCGAATTACGGGCCGGAAGCGGTCGACGCTCGTGCTGCGTTGCGTACTGAGCTAGCTCATCGTGTGGAGGAATCCGGACGATCGGGCAGCGCCAACAAGACTTACATCACTATCAAGTCGGGGGCTCGAATGAGCGAGACGACGCTCGACACTCTCAAGGCGCTTTCTCCCAAGGACGAAAATCAACGGTTCCTGAAGCAGCAGTGCATGAGTCTGGAGGTCCAGCTAGGCCAGACACGCTGGCTGATGTATGCACAGAACACGATTCCCTTTCCGAGATTTTTGCTGGTCATGCTGATCGCGTGGCTGACCGTGCTCTTCGTGAGCTTCGGGATATTTGCTCCCCGCAACCCGCTGGTGCTGGCTGGCCTGTTCGCGTCCGCCGCGGCCGTTTGTGGTGCAATTCTTCTGATCCTTGAGATGTACGAACCACTAGGCGGACTGATTCGAATTTCGGATGCTCCGTTGCGTGCCGTGTATCAGCTGTTGATCAACCGCTGATCGCAAAAGCGAAGAAGCCCTGAGCCCGATGGCACTCAAACCTCAGCCTGCGTGCAGATCTGCCACGATCAAGCTATTCGCTGCATTGAGAGGTAGTCTTGTCCAGCCCATCATGAAAAGGGGGAGCCGCAATGAAGATACGCGCCATCATCCTGTTTTTTCACCTGCTTTTCGTTCTGCCGTTGTTTGCGAGAGAAAGCACCGATGTGATTGTCATGCAAAATGGTGATCGATTAACGGGCGAAGTCAAAGCTCTAAGTGCCGGCGTGCTCTATGTGAGTCTGCCTTACGTGATCCAGACACTGTCAGTGGATTGGTCGAAGGTGGCGCGGCTGGAAAGCAAGCAATTGTTTTTGGTGAAGACAGAGGATGGGAGTGTCTATAGAGGCGTGCTCAACAGCCGCGAGGCAGGTGCCGGCCGGCCTATCGAGATCGAGATAACAGAAACTCCAGTCAAGAACGCGGTGATCAACAGTGCACGAGTAGTCAACGTTTCCGAGACTTCTGAAAAGTTCCTTCAGCGGTTCACCGGGGGCGTGAGCTTCGGAACCACTTACACAAAGGCCAACGAAACGACCCAGTACAATCTCAGCGGGTTAGCCGCGTACCCTCGAGAGCATTGGGGGGCACAGGCCGGCCTCAGTTCGAATCTTTCTTCCGCCAGCGGCACGACGACATCCACTCGTAATCAGCTGACTTTCGGCGGGTATCATCTGATGCGATGGAACAACTATTACTACGGTGGCTTTGATGCGTTCCTGCAGAGCACAGAACAGGGTATTGGGCATCAGAACGCGATCGGTGGCGGAATAGGCCGCTACCTGAAGAATACCAACAGTATAGTTGTCTCCGTAATGGGTGGCGTCGCGTGGCAGAACACAAACTACAACCAAGGCGCCGTGCCCATACCTACGCAAAAGAATGCGACGGCCGTGATCATCGCAAATGCACAACTATTCAAGTTCAATAAGACCACTCTCAACATCGGTGGCGGCGCGTTCCCGTTTCTTTCAGAACCTGGCCGCATCAACTTTTCCACCAACGCGTCGTACTACGTCAAGATCATCAGCGGCCTCTCGTGGAATGTTTCGTTTTACGGCAATTGGGATAACCAGCCGCCCGGGAACTTGCCCGGCAGCGACTACGGCAGTTCGTCGGGACTGAGCTGGACGTTTGGCAGCAGCCTACGGACGTCACCTGCTGCGATTCAGTAGCGTGCTAATTCGAATTTCTGACGCTCCCTTGCATGCTGCAATGGATCGGGGTGGGCCGTAATCCCTTAGGTCCACCTTGTTGAGTTTCAGCCTGCGGAATAACATATGACTCTCAATGGGATTGCGTGGATTGCAGTTCGAAAGGGATCGCCTCGATGAAGATTTACTGGCTATATAGTATTCCGACCTGGCTTTCTGGCACTTTGACCGTGGTCGCGTTTGTGGCCTTTGGTTTGTCCGGCCTTTACCTCACTCGCAGCTGGGTGCGACGCCTTGACAGCAGTGAGCACCACGCCTACAACCACATAGTTGGTTTCTATATGGCGGGTGTCACTGTCTTGTATGCAGTTTGTGCAGGCCTGCTGGCCATTGGAGCCTGGGCTACTTATTCCGACGTACAGGGAAGGGTCGACCATGAGGCGACCGCCCTTGGCGCTCTTTACCGCGACATCGGTGCGTATCCCGAACCTGCGCGCAGCATCTTGGAGCAAGATCTGCGTACGTATACACGCCAGGTTATCGACGTGGGGTGGCCGATGCAACGGCGCGGAATCGTTCCCAACAACGCGAGCCCTGTGTTGAACGACTTTCAGCAACACTTTATGTCCTACGAACCTCAGGACGAGAGACAGAAAATCCTGGCCGCGGAAGCCTATAGAGACTTCAATGACCTAACGGAAAGTCGAAGGGCTCGGCTCAACAGCGTCACCGGCGAAATGCCCGGACCTCTGTGGACCCTGGTAATCGTCGGAGCTGGGATTTGCATCGCGGTTACGTGGTTCCTACACCCGGAAAGTTTCGCCATGCACTTCTGGATGACAATATTGTTTTCAGGCTTGTTGGCTATGCTGATTTTTCTAATCGCGGTTCTTGATAATCCTTATAGAGGAAAGATCAGCGTTTCTCCTGAACCTCTAGAGCGGGTCTATGAGCAAATCATGGCACCACCAAAATGAAGCGGATTCAAGTCAACGGTTCTTTCCATTTTGGTACCAATAGGGAGTATTCGTTCACAGGCTCAGCTGCGAGCATGACCGACCCAACTTTCGAGTCGTTCCTGCCGATTCAACTACCTGGATGTACAGCTACCTGCCTTACGAGATCTTCAGCTCAAGCGCGAGTGTTCAGCTTGTCCGTTCACTAACGAAATATCGGCTCGGTCCTGGTCTCTATAACTTCGACCTCGTCTTTCGTAAAGGCACCTGCTTGCCCGCATCCAAGAGTTCTTTTCCCTCAAGGCGCCCAGATATCTCGATCAGCTTCGCGACCACACCAGTCCATCGGGTCTGGAGGCTAGCGCCAAGGCCCGCGCCGTTATCCGCGTGGAAGTACTCATGGAAAAGGATCTTATCCTTCCATTGAGGATCGGTCTGAAATTTCTCCATACCCCCGTAAACTGGCCGACGACTGGATTTGTCTCGCAAGAAGATGCCCGTCAGGCGATCGGCGATTTCGCGAGCTACCTCGAACAAGTTTTCCTGAGCCGGTTGGACACTCTATCTTGAAGCTATGTCCACGCATTTCCATCCTGGCTATCGTCCTCGCGAACTGTTCCCCACTGGCGCCCGCTAAGGTAGGGTCCCCACTTCCTCCAGGGTTTTTCCGGGGCCAACCTTTAAAAATCTGAGGGTCTCGAGTGCACCTGACTCCTCGAGTCTTATAGATTCGGATTCTGGCTCACCTTATCCCTCCGTTTGGCTTGTCTGCTTCGCCGAGAGCAGGACCGTGCCGCGCCATAGCCTTTACCGGAGATGCCGAGGAATCAGCGGATCTGATTTCGTGTCATGAGAAGGCGCGTTTCATAAGGACTTCGTTGCGGATTTTGCTGCTAGGACAACGGTCTTGTCGGTCAACCCTGGCTTGCTGATCGTCCCATTGGTTTCGGATTCGGTCGCGGGAGAGTTCGTCGCAATGAAAAGGGACTGCGATGGAAGTGCAATCTGAACCCCCGCCGATTCGATACATTTCATGATCCCGAGGAGAAGACTCTCTTGAAGTTCGAGGAATTGATTCCAATCACGAGCCTGCACGTATGCATACACCTCAACATCGAGGGAATAGGATCCGAATCGCAGAAAACGCACGCGAATGGAGTTGGCCTCGACAGACTTGTTCTCCTTCAGCAGGCTGCGAATGCTTTCGAGGACGACTTGCATCTGCGGTGAGGTCGTCGACTGACGCAGACTGAGGATCGGGTGAAGCCAGAACTTGTCGCGCACGGAAAAGTTTTCGAGGCTCAAATTCGCGATCTGCCCATTGGGAACGCTGACCACAGTCCGGTCAAGAGTTCTAAGGCGGGTGGACCGGAAGCCAATATCGTCAACGGTGCCCTGGGTATCGCCTACCTTTACCATGTCGCCCACGCTCATGGCCCGATCAAAGATAAGCGACACGCCGCCGATTACGTTTTCGAGTGTCTTCTGCGCGGCGAGTGCAACGGCAATGCCGCCCACCCCCAGTCCGGCAAGGGCGGCCGTTGGATTCACACCGAAATGGTAGAGGGTTACAAGCAAGCCCACGAAGACGACCAGCACGTCCACCAGACGGCGGCCAAACCGAAGCATCAAAGTGGCTCCGGAAAGATTGCGCCAGGGGAGAAACCTAGAAACGTATTGCTCGAGTCGGCCATTTATAAGAATCACGAGCCAGACGCAGCCTGCGATCGCAAGGATGCTGGCGAAGCTGGACCAGAACTGCCGCGCCAATAGCGGAAGGTCGAGTTTGGTAAGCCACCAGAGAATGATGGCGGCTAACAGTAAGAATCGGATTGGTATGGGCAAAACTGCAAGATCGGGCAAGTCCGTTCTCTTGCGCAGCCGTCGCCGCCAGGAGCCCACCAGTGGGCCGGAAAGACGGTTCAGCAATTCGGTGACCAAAAAGAACAATGGAATGCCCACCAATACGGCGAACCATTCAAAGAGAGCGACGCCGGCGAATCGATGATTCACCAGGAATGCTGGGAGCACCTTCTCCACCGATATGACGTTGACCTCTTCGTACAGATCCGGGATGGCGTTGAGGGTCTCGCTGGAGAACAGCCAAAGATACCCGGCCTTCCCGCGATCGACTCTTTCGAGGGTGATGTCAACATTGCCGTTGTCGCTGCTGATCCTTCCCACGAGCTCCTGGCCAGGCCTCATCGGATCCGAGAGCGAGCCCTCAGGTTTATCGCTTAACGCATGCAGCTTGGCGGGCAAACGGCGATCCAACACGACGAAGAGCTGGTGCGCAAGTTCCTCAGCAGCCTTGCCGTGAAGTCGAGTGTTCAGATACTCGACAGCTTCTCCGTCCTTTCCGCTGCGATCGGCCAACAGGAAGCCGAGGACAGTTCCCCGGGGAGTGCTGCGGCCGAGAGGGTCTTGAGGAATTTCAGGCTGTGACGCAGCGGGCGGGGACGTATGGGCATCAACCTGTCCCGAGACAGGCAGGCAAATCAACAAGGCCACGCTCAAAGCGCATGCCCCGGCGCGCGCGTGGAACCCGTGCACCTTTAAGAAAGAGAAAGGCGATCGCGAAGAATGTCGGGGGGACGCGCTCATCGCACACCTCGCAAGGCCCAGTTGGTGAAAACTCTCACTGCTATTCTGACTTGCCAGAGTGCGGCCATCTCAGCCCTGAGACGGTTTCCTTTCAATTTTATCCTTCGCGGAAGGCACGAGTCTGGCAACTGTCATTAATAACAGTGGAGTCTGGCCAATAACAATGGAGTCTGGTCGACGAGCTGGAGCACCATGGGAAGGCTCTTATTTGGCCTCGAGCGTTGTGTGCGGAGAATGTTTCTGTGGAGGTTGTTCCTCTGGCAGGCTTCAAAACTCAATCTGGGCCGGGTTGCCACTCACACCGATATGGCTGCCGGGCTTGGATTTCTGTCAATGGGCCAAAAACGGTTTCCCATCGTTTTCGCGGGAGGGGCGTGGTTGCGAGCCGGGTCGGAAATGCCATCGCCTACAACGGAGCAACTTGGAGAGGATGAAATTTTGGCCTCATTGGCTATGGTGTCCTCGCTGTTCTGCTTCTCGTCGTGCCGCTGTTGGTCAGCACACCGACACTGCGCAAAGCAAAATCTCGGGCCCTCCTGAGTTATGGGGCCTTGTTACAAGTCATAACCAATCGTTTCCCGCCAATTGGATCAATGGGCACGCACCCGAGGGAGACGAAATCCTAGGAGACCCTGACCCTGCGTCGTTAATCAACCTGGGTCGTAGCTTCCATGTTGTGCAACAGATGGAAGTAGTGCTAATCAATCGATCACCCCTGATTATTCTGATCGCGTGCGCAGCTTTGCCAATGGTTCCTCTGATAGTTTGGTAACGCGAGCTGACAAGTTGATTAGCGTCTTTAAAGGTGCTGGTCCGATGCCGGACATCGTTTGCCGGCTGGATATTTGCCGACGGCTGGCTTCACATGACTCCGCCTTGTCTGAGATATTTCATCGCGCGTTCAGAGTCCCAAATGAGAACTGGCATTCTCGCCGATATTACTGGTCAGAGGCACCGGGAATCAGTTCCAGCACCCATCGAGGCCCTCATACCCGCACTCAGAGAGCCTAAGCGGCGAACTCCCAGCTTGGTCCGGAATCTACCCTTCGAAAACCACGGCGGAATTTCCCCTCGATCGCAGCTGTCGGTTTGAAATCGCATCCACCGAGCCAATTTTGGATGGGACAATCCCGAGTCGTAATCTCCTCCACTGTCGAAATTTTGACAGTGGCGTCGACACAGCAACAACTTACAGACAGGCCATTGCCGGCGATAAGAGAAGCAAGTTCCCGCATTGCAACACTTAGTAATGCCCCCATAGATCTGGCATGGAAAGTGCATCCGCGTAGTTAGCTCGAAGAGTTTGAACCGGCCACCGGCCGCGGACCAGAGGAAGATCAATAAGCGCTGCATGAAGAAGTCAGAAAAACGGACGAACAACGAAGATCATGGTAGGCGCGCCGTTCCAATCTGTCTCCGTCATCGGTGGAGATTCAGGCAATGCCGTGCAGTCCCCACAGCACGTCATGATTTCAAATTTGTTCAAAGGTCGAAGTAGGAGCACATTTTTTCACTCGATCGAGCTGAAATGACAACGCAAACATGGCGCTGCGGAATGCCAGGACCCGTTTCAAAGTAGTTCACTGTCATAAGGACCGTGGCCGCTTACTCGACCTCTCGGAGCACTAAGACTAATAAAGAGGCGAAACCGCGGAGCGCAAAGGCTGGCAAAGCGTGTTTCTTGATGCAACCGAAACAGAGTCGAACGCGGGCCGGGCCTCGCATGCCCGCGCGGCGTCAGAACCTAGGAAAAGAATAAACCTATGTGGATAGTTCGTTTCGCACTCCAACGGCCTTACACGTTTGTGATAGTCGCTGTGCTCATCGCGATCTTCGGCGGGGCAGCGATTGTCACTACGCCGACCGATATTCTGCCTGACATCAATATCCCAATCGTGAGCGTGATCTGGAGCTATAGCGGACTCGACGCCGACGACATGTCGAAGCGGATTGTAGGCGTCTGCGAGCGGGCGATTTCAACCACGGTTAATAACGTCCAGTACACAGAGTCGCAGTCGTATAGCGGCGTGGGAGTGATCAAGGTGCACTTTCAACCAGGTGTGCAAGTGGATCTGGCGATTGCCCAGGTGACGGCACTGGCGCAGTCCGTGGTACACCTGATGCCTCCGGGGACATTGCCGCCTTATGTGCTGAAGTATGACGCATCCAGCGTGCCCATCGTACAGGTGAGCCTGGGGGGTAAGGGTCTGTCGCAGATCCAGCTCTACGATCTTGGGCAGAACTTTATCCGCGGCCAATTAGCCACGATCAACGGAACCTCGGTGCCATTGCCGTATGGCGGCCAGCAGCGGTCGATCATGGTGGATGTGGAGCCAAATCAAATGGCCGCGAATCATCTCTCTGCCGAAGATGTTTCCGCCGCGCTGAATAATCAGAACCTGGTGACGCCGTCCGGTACGGAGAAGATTGGCGACCGCGAGTACATGGTGGGGACCAACAGCAGCGCCGGTACGATTGCAGAGCTGAACGGGCTGCCCATTCGCGCGAGTAATGGCGCCGTCGTACAGATGAAGGATGTCGCATGGGTTCACAACGGTTATCAGCCACAGACCAGCTATGTGAGTGAAAATGGTCAAGCATCGGCGCTCCTGACAGTGGTCAAAAATGGCGCGGCATCAACCATCACCATCGTGGACGAGGTAAAAGCGGCGATCCCGAAGATCAAGGCGGGGCTGCCGCCTGCGTTGACGCTGACGCCTATCTTCGACCAGTCGGTGATCGTGCGTGCGTCGATCCGAGACGTGGCCCAGGAAGCGATCACAGCGGCACTCCTGACGGCACTGATGATGCTGGTCTTTCTCGGCAGCTGGAGGAGCACGCTGATCGTGTGCGCCTCGATTCCGTTGGCCGCATTGTTCGCCATTGCGGTGTCGTCAGCGTTGGGGCAGACGATCAACGTGATGTCGCTGGGCGGCCTTGCACTGGCCGTGGGCATGCTGGTGGACGACGCCACAGTGGAGATCGAAAACACCCATCGCAACCTGGGGCTGGCAGCCAGGAAGCCTCTGGCTTCTGCCATATTGGACAGCGCGGAGCAAGTGGCTGTGCCCGCCCTGGTTTCAACGATGTGCATCTGCATCGTGTTCGTCCCCGTGACATTGCTGTCTGGCTCTGCGAAGTTCATCTTCACACCTCTGGCGCTGAACGTGGTGCTGGCGATGATTGCGTCTTACGGGCTGTCGCGGACGCTGGTTCCGACCATGATGCACTTCCTGCTTCCGGCGGAAGTGTCGCTCTATCAAGAATCAGACAAAGAGTCGCCGCTGAAAAGAAGCGTCATCTGGAGGCTCCATCAGGGTTTCGAGCACGGCTTTGACTCTTTTCAGGAAAAATACAAGGCTGCGCTGAACTGGTCGCTGGGGCACCGCCAGTTTACCCTGGTCGCATTTGCGGTAGTCGCACTCGGTTCGCTGGCTCTCGTACCAGTGATAGGGCGGGACTTTTTCCCGTATGTCGATTCCGGGCAGATGCAGTTCCATGTGCGGCCACCGGCGGGCACGCGGATCGAGACAACGACCGAAGTGTTCAAACGGGTCAACGAGGAGATACGGCGGGTCATTCCACCGGAGCAGCTATCGATGGTGCTGAACAACATCGGGCTGCCGCCGGGTGGTGTGAACCTGGCGTACTCGGCGAGCGACACGACCAGCAACGGCGATGGTGACGTGCTGGTTCTGCTGACAGAAAAGCACCGTCCGACGCAGCAATGGATGCAGATTCTGCGCCAGGACCTCGCACAGAGATTTCCCCAGGAAACGTTCTTTTTCGAGCCGGCAGACATTACAAACCAGACGCTGAACTTTGGGCTTCCGGCACCCATCGATGTGCAGGTACGAGGCAAGGACGCGGCTTCAACGGCGAAGATAGCGGTGGCATTGCAAGAGCAGATCAAGAACATCCCGGGCGCGGCGGATGTGTTCATACAGCAGGTAGTGAATGCGCCGGCTTTGAATATCAATGTCGATCGGCTCAAGGCGCAGGAATTGGCGCTGACGGACCGTGATATCTCAAGCGATGTTCTGCTGTCGCTGTCCGGCAGCGGGCAGGTGGCACCGAACTTTTGGCTGGATCCGCAGACTGGTGTCAATTATCCGATTGTTGTGCAGGTACCTCAATATCGGCTAACCAACTTCGAAACGCTCAATCAGACGCCAGTAACCTCTCCAATTGCGCAGAACGACCAGCTGCTGCGCAATGTTTCCGAGACTAACCGAGGCTTTTCTCCCCTGACGGTTTCTCACTACAACGCACTGCCGGTCATGGATGTTTTCGCCAACGTAGAGCAGAGGGATCTAGGCGGTGTGGCGACCGATGTCGAAAAGGTCATCAAGGAGAACTCGCGGCACCTGCCACCCGGGGTAACTGTCCAGCTGAGCGGCCAGGTGCTCACGATGAACTCCTCTTTCCAGAATCTGGAAATCGGCATCGCCGCGGCAGTCATCTTCGTGTACCTGCTGATGGCCATGAACTTCCAATCGTGGACTGATCCTTTCATCATTTTGACCGCGCTTCCAGGTTCGTTTGCAGGCATCGTATGGATGCTGTTTTTGACGCAGACCACGTTCAACGTACCGTCTTTGATGGGTGCGCTGATGACCATTGGTGTCGCGACGGCAAACAGCATTCTTCTGGTGACTTTCGCCAATGACTCGCGTGCGGAACACCCCGAGGCGACGGCAGCCGCGCTGATTGCCGGGGCGACCCGGCTGCGCCCCGTTTGCATGACAGCACTCGCGATGATTATTGGCATGTTGCCGATGGCGCTGTCTTTGGGAAGCGGCGGCGAGCAGAACGCGCCTATCGGCCGAGCTGTGATCGGCGGGTTGCTGTTCGCTACAGTGGGAACTCTATTCATTGTGCCGGTGTTCTACTCGCTGTTCAGTAAGAGCGTGCCGGTGAACTGGGAAAAGCGTCTAGAGGACGAGACGCGAGGAGCATTCAATGAATAACAATGCGGGAACCGCACCACGCCAGCCAGACACCGTAGGCAACGATCACGTCGACAACCATCACCGGCCAGCAAACAAAAGGCGTCGAATCGTGATGGCAGTTGTGGTGCTGCTATTGGTTGGAACGGCACTGCTTGTGGGCTGGCTGCCGAGGCATAAGCGCGACCATGAAGTGATGGCGAAAGCAAGTACGGAGCGGACCTCTTTGCCGATCGTGGAGGTCCAAACGGTACGTGCAACAAGCTCCGACCAGGCGTTGACGCTGCCCGGCACGGTAACGCCGCTTGAGGCCGCGCACATCTATGCGCGTGCGACGGGGTTTTTCCAGCGACGCTATGTCGACATTGGCGATAAGGTGCACACAGGGCAGCTGCTGGGGCTGATTTCAGCACCCGACCTGGACGCCATGGTTGCGCAGCAAACTTCATTGGTGCGGCAGACCAGCGCCGGCGTTGAGAGTGCACTGGCCGCGGTCCAACTGCAGCAGGCGACCTACAGCCGGGTGCACACGCTGGTGGCGCACGGCATACTCTCGCAGCAGGACGACGATGCTGCATTTGCCGCGCTGCATACGGCGGAAGCAAATTTGGAGGCCGCTCAACAGGCAGTGCAGGGGGCCAAAGCAGCACAGGCGCATGCGCAAACAATGGCGGACTTCGAGCAGGTACGCTCGCCCATCGCCGGAACAGTGACGGCGCGCAACGTGGAGGTGGGCAGCCTGGTTTCAGGCACCGCCGGGGCTGCACAAGGGGTAACTACTGTCCCCGGTACGGGCCCGACAGGGGGGCCACCGACAGGCGGTGCAGGAGGTGGCGAACTGTTCTTTGTGGTGAATCTCGACCGGCTCGAGGTATTCGTCACAGTGCCCGAACTAGACGCGCAGTTTGTGCAGAATGGACAGCCGGCGCAGTTAAGTTTTACGGAGATGCCCGGACGAACATTCCAGGGTAAGGTAGTCCGCACAACCGACTCGCTGAGCCAGCAGACGCGAACGCTGCTGACGGAGATTCGGGTGAATGACCCGCAGCACCTTTTGCGCCCGGGGATGTTTGCCTCGGTGCAGATGCGCTACAAGGCGCCTAATCCAGGGATTCTGATTCCCGGGGACAGCTTGATCCCGATGGCGCGCGGTGAATTTGTGCCGGTGGTCGCAAACGGTGTTGTGGAGATGCGGCAAGTACGCGTAGGCCGCGATCTAGGAACGCAGGTGTTTATCACAGCAGGGTTGGAGGACGGGGACATGGTCGTAGTGAACCCCAACGACTTAGTCAAGGAGGGGGCGCACGTGACCGCCAAGCCTGCTCCGGCAGGGCAACAGGGCGGTGAGGCAAAACCTGCGGAGGAAGAAGCGAAGGGCGACGCGAAGGGCAGCCAAGCGAAGCAAGATCAATAGGATTTGGACGCAGGAGGATTGCGGCTGATGTTAGGTTTCCTTCAGTATTTCGTGGCGCGGCGTTGTGCCTTGCAACTCGGCCTGGCGGCATTGTGTTTGTCCGCGGCTTCCGGCGCGGCGCACTGCGCAGAAGCACAGCAAATCTCGGCAGCGATTGGGAGCCCTGCTCCACTCGCTGATGCTCCCAAGCCGCAGTTTTCTCTCGCAGTGACAGCGGGACCGGCAAACCCGCAGGATGGCAAGCTGTACCTGTCGCTGAAGGAAGCGTTCAAAATGGCGCTCGAGAACAATCTCGACCTTCAAGTTGAACAGATCGACCAGTCGATCGCAACTGCGAGCGTGCCACTAGCGCAAGGCGGCGGCCTGCCTCGTCCAGTCAACTTCACCATCATGGATGCACCGCCAGGAGTGGGTGGAGCAGCCGTGCCGCTGCTTAGCTTCGCATCGCCGGGCCTAGCGCCAGCAAGCGTGGACCCCACCTCTGCCACAGTTTCCTCGTCATACAACACAAGCCGGGTGCTGGAAACGGCGCACTCACTGGCGCTGGGGACGAGCCAGTATTCCGGTGGCTCGCTGGTGCCGGGCTTTGACGCGCAACTGCTGGGCCGGTATGGGTGGCTGCGCCGAAACCCGCAAGTCTCACTCTTGACGGTGACGCCCTCCTCAACCACAACCGGCGATACGGTGACGACCGACAATACTATCGGCGATACCATCCTGACCAAGGGGTTTAGCCCGGGGACGACGATCGAACTGGGGGTTAATGACTTTGTACAGAGCTTTTACTCGGGGCGTTCATCGGCCGTCCCTTTCTCGCACCCCAACGCATATGCTCTCTTCGCGCAGCCCCTCTTCCGTAATGCAGGCCGGGGAAATAACACCCGCTTTATCGCCATGGCGAAGACCAACAAGAGAATCTCGTCAGAGATGCTGCAGCAGCAAATGATCAGCACGATCACAGGGGTATATAACTTGTACACCGATCTGATTAGCCTGCAGGACGAGGTCACCGTGCAGAAGCAAGCGCTGACGGCTGCAGAGCGGTTGCTAAGCAACGACCAACAGCAGCTTAATGTAGGGCGGTTGCCACCGGTTGAAGTCGCGCGGGCGGAGTCCCTTGTAACTAGCACGCGAGTGCTGCTCGAACAGTCCAAAGCATTGCGTGACCAGCAGCAGGTTATCCTGCGTACCCTCATCGATCCGCGGTCTTTGACTGCCAAGGACGCGCCCCCCCCCGACATCGTGGCAACCGACCTTCTCTCGCCACCGCATGCGGAGGTTGCAACCCCTTTGCCGGACCTGGTGAAGCAGGCCTTGGATACGCGGCCGGATGTGCGGCAGGCGCGGTTACAGCTCGTGAACGGCGAGCGGCAGGTAGCGGGCTCAGCCAATGCAGCAAAGCCGGAGATTGATGTTTACGGCTCCTATCAGACTAGAGGCGTGGTGTTACCGGGACTGGTTGCGACGGGGGGAAGCACGCTGACAGGGAACACCATACTGGATCAGGTGCCCACCGGTGGGACGCGATCGTCGACTTTATATGAAGCGGGCATTCAGTTCGATCTGCCCGTACAGAACCGAGTGGCGAAGGCGAACCTGAGTGCAGATAAGGCGATCTTGCGCCAGCAACAGCTGCGGGAAACGCAGCTGGAGACCGCGGTTTCCGCGGAGGTACGCAATGCACTTACAGCGCTACGCGCGGCCGAGAATGGGGCGGTCGCTGCCGTCACGGCGCGCGAGCTGCAGGAAAAACTGCTCTCCGCGTCGGAGGAGAGTTTCCATGCGGGGTATGGGACCAATCTCGCGGTGATTGAACAGGAAACCTATCTGGCGCAGGCGAAAACCACTGAAGTCGTGGCGAAAGCTGCGTGGGTAAAAGCCGCAGCCGAGTTGGACCGGGTGACCGGCCAGATGCTACAGCGGACTGGGATCAGTTTGAAAGACAGTCAGGGCGAGGTGCAGACGCAACAACCTTAAAGGAGCGCTGAGCCGAAGGAGACTGGAGAGTTTCAATTTGTCTAACAATCCGCCACGAAACAGCAGTTCCCTTCTCTCATTGAGACCGATCTTGTCTCGCGGTAGGCAAATTTAGCCTGCGTAGACGGCAAGCGACATATGATGATAATCGCGATGATCCTTGTACGCGGCCTGACGATATTTGCAGTCGTGGCCATTTCATTGACTATCACTGCGCAAGCCCCGGTGTCCGGGCAACGGGAGCCGCCCACTTCGGAGAGTACCGCGCAACTCATCGGGGTCCTGTCCGAAATACGTGAGCTGCGGGAGCTTTCCAGCAGTCCTGGACCGGTGGATCGGTGGCAAATTCTTTGGCTGCATGAACGCATCTCCGAACAAGTTATGGCCGCTTCGCTGCAGATTGATGCAACCATCGCTCAGATCGACAACGAGATTGCACGCGCCAATGAGGTTCGAGGGTATCTCTCCGACCGCCGCGACCGCGCCGTCAGCCGCGCCAACCTGCTGAGCGCACTCATCGGTGGAACTGTCGGCGCCACCAGCTCCGGCCTCCAGCTTTCATCAAATCTTACTAAACCTGCGGCCGGTGTCGGCATCGGAGCCGGCACGTTGTCTGCTGGGTTAGCGCTCGCGGGAATCCATGCGCAGCCAGGCAAGAGCGACCGATTCGATTTTGAATCCAACATGCTCGCCGAATTTTTCGACAGGCCCACTCTGAAGAACAGCCAGTATCCACCGATCGCATGGACTTTCTTGAATGAACAGAGCACCAATGGGCCTGCCGGTCTTACCCGCAAGCAAGACTTGCTACAGACATGGGTGCGGGTGCAACGGATCGACTCCTTGGAGAGCAAGGAGAAGATCGATCACCTCACAAGCCAGCCATCTGAGCTTTTGAAACTCAGCATCGACGACTTCGAAGATCGTGCAGCCATGCTGCAGGACGTCCGTGCCAGAATTTCATACCTGAAACGCGACCTCGGGGCATTGCTCGCATCGCTACCGCCCATCTCTACTGCACCGTAGCACGGAGATGCAGATTCCCCCATCACCTTCGTGTCATCTCCCTTAGCGCTCCGCTCGTGCCCTTCCCGTACGCGCCGGAACAATTGATTGATCCAAGTCTTCGTGATGCAAGTCTGGTAGTCTTGGCGATTGCGTTGCGGACCTTCTTCGCTGGCTCGGGCCGACACCTCGTGCCACATGGGAGGCATCAGACAAATTGCGCAGTCTGCTTGGAAATTTGTTCGTCGGATTAATTACGATGGTCTGCGCTGTTTTCCCCTGGACCGTGGGGGTCGTCCGTTAGCCCTTTGATTCCGTCCTTGAGTCCACGGAGACCTTCGCCCAACCCCTTACCAAGTTCGGGCAGCTTCTTTGCGCCAAAGAGTATGAAAGCGGTCACGGCGATAACCATCAGATGTGATGGCGTTAATAGTTCACCCATATATTTCCCCCGTTGCCGTAGCGCTTCGCATCCGGCTGCTAATTATCCCCACGGGATATCGTGATTGGTCTGTCTTTCCGGAATAAAGGGATCTCCCGGTTGAACGACCACCGGTTCCGGCACCGGACACTCCAGGAGATCTCTTGGGCTCCCTAGACAAGCTCCCGTTTTTCCGCCGGGATCTTCATGGCCATCTCCTTACCAATGTTCAGGTGTGCCTTCAGCATCTCGCTGGGGACGCGCCTCAGCCACTGGTTCAAGGAAACATCCATAAACTCGTCAGTTGCGAACAGTTCCAGGGCCACCAAATCGGTATCACCCGTGTTTTCGATGTAGTGAGGGGCATTCGACGGAACATATCCCACGTCGTTGGTGTTGAAGTCCATTGTGCGGGCATTATCGACGGGAAAGAATACAGTCATGCGACCCTTGCCAGAAATGTAGTACTGCCACTCGGAGGCATTCGGGTGCCAGTGTATTTCGCGCATGTGTCCAGGCCTGATGATGAGGAGGGCCGCTGAGACTTTCTTGGAGACAGGAAAGTTGCGTGAATCAACGATGCGAACTTCGCCGGCTTCGCTGGATTGTGTCGGCTTCATGGACCTCATGCGGAAGGTGTACTGATACTTCGATGCTACCTGCTCGCCGCCGATCTCCGCCTCGTCCTGTTCGAGCGAGTTAGGTAGGTTGC
>Ga0210386_10002478_pt1 | contig 15901 bp, 15 predicted proteins | sample IncBWH32OmetaG_FD_160091 | JGI IMG/M metagenome (GOLD analysis project Ga0210386, IMG submission 160091) | Forest soil microbial communities from Barre Woods Harvard Forest LTER site, Petersham, Massachusetts, United States - Inc-BW-H-32-O ... | reverse complement strand
ATTTTGGTAATCCTGTGTAGCTATTTATCGGGCTGTAATACGATCTCGGACATAGCGCATTTTGCCGAGATAAAAAATGGGTGGTTAAATACTCTTTTAGGGCTAAATTTCAGGCCTGTTTCATACGGCACAATATGGTGGTTTTTTGTACGAGTAAAGCCAGAGGCTTTTAAAAGGAGTTGATGACAGAATGGATCGGGGCATTATCCGGAAATATGCGCGATCAACTTTTGGCAATCGATGGGAAAAGACTCCGAGGAGTTTCCAATCAAGACCATATTTCTCATTTGGTGGAACTCTTTGCAACGGAGTCAAAATTGGTCATTGCTCAAGAGAAAGTCCCTGATAAAAAATGTGAACGTACAGCAGTGATGTCGATAGGATTAATCAACTGATCAGCAATAGCGCAAGTCAGCATGTGAAAAGTCCTGTTACCGTTCATACGGAAAATATCTCGCTAGAAATCGGCCGGGTGATGATTGTATTAACGATTCCAGAAGGAATTGATAAACCATATTTTGATAATCAAGGTGTTATTTGGTTGAAAAGTGGAGCTGACAAAAGGAGGATCCATTCTAAAGAGGAATTAAGGCGTCTTTTTCAGGAGGTAGATCTCTTGCATGCAGACGAAGTTCCCACCAGAGCAGGAATCGAGGCTGTTCATTCGAAAAATTTTCTGGAATTTCTTGAAAAAATTTATCATGAAGCGTGGCCTGATTCGAATGTGGAGAGGCTAAAGCTTCTAGAAAACATGAACTTATCTAGCAATAATCGATTGAATCTTGCTGGTCTTCTTTTATTTGGTGATAAGCCTCAGCTTTATAAACCAGAATTTGTTGTTAAAGCCGTTACATTTGCTGGCATAGACATAGCTGATAATATTTAGATAGTGAGGATTTTGAAGGAGATCTTTCGACTATTTTTCAAACAGCAATTACGGGTGAATGAGCTTTTTCCCTGCTAAAGCTCATTCACCCGTAATTGCTGGCTTTTCTTTGAATCCATTTTCGAAAATCAGGTGCAAATAAACGAAATCGGAGAAATAGTTCACCATCAACGGTTGCTTCACCGTCTGGTTTGAAATGGTAGCGCGATAATATTTTGTGATTCTTTCTAGAAGGGGGGAGTAAGATTGTGATAGAGCTTAAATTCATCTCACAAAACGCATATTCAATAATTTTTTCATAAATCAGTTTTCCCATACCCCAATACTGTGGATGGAGTACTAAAGCCAGATCAGCATCTCCCTGTTCCCATTGTAAGCCTCCCCAACCAGCAAATTTTTCATCAATGAAAAATGCCCATGGCCCATATCCATGTTCAATCCATAATTGTTTCTTGGTAGTAATGAATGCACGATAAGCAGCGTCATCAAAATGACCTTTTGCAAGAGGCATTTGGCGCCGTACCAACGGATGGTTCAGCAGTTCTAAAATGTCAGCTTTATCCACTTCGTCTAATTGTCGAAATTCAATTTTGGGAGCGTCAGATTTATCGGGAGGCAATTTATATGCTCTTTGTCATAAAGGTATACACCGTTCGTAATTCAAGAATCGGTTTTTGGATGGCATTGGATCACGAGCAGCATGACCCATAGTATAATTTCAAAATGGAAAAGTCAAAGGCTGTATTCGTTCTGAATAGATTTACTTGTGAATTTTGAAGTTTTTGCAGTACGCTGACCTAATATGGAAATTTACCTGCGATTCTTGATTTGTTTTATCCTTTTGGGTTCAACTCTTACACTAGGAGCTTCATGCTCTTTAAGCAAAGATCAGAAAAAAAATACTAGAGAGCTTCTTGAGCAGATTGCTGCTGCAGAAAATAAGTCTGAAATCGCAGCTTCGAAAATGACTCCTGCTGCATTAAACACTCTGTGCGATTCTATCTTAAAGGGTGATGATCACGAGTTGGTTTCGGTTCTGCAAAGAGCTCTGAAAAACTACAATGCTTTTTCCGATGCTAAGACAGACCCATTTATCCATTACTACAGGCATTATCAATCCTCTCCCTTTTTCGTTCCAAAAATAGATCTCACTCTTGATGTAAAAAACGATCGCGTGGCAATTAAACAGCTCCTTGAAGTGAAAAAAAATAGCCGGCAGTCTTTTTTAGCTCTAGATGGCGTGGGCCATAAGGTGAATCGAGTGTCTGTAAATGGCGTGGAACTCAAAAAAACTGCCTATCGCATCACGCCAAACGAGCTGATTATTCTTAAAATCCCTGGCACAGATGTTTTTTTTGTGGAGATCGAAAGTGAAATCGATCCCTACAATAATCAGGCGCTCGAAGGACTTTATGCTAGCGGTTCATTTCTCACCACACAATGTGAATCGGAAGGGGCCAGAAGGATTTTTTATACGTTCGACCGTCCTGATGTATTAAGCCGCATCACGACGACCATCTTGGCAGATGATAAAAAGTATCCTTGCCGCCTTTCGAATGGAAATCTTGTGGTCGAGGAAAAAATAACAGATGGCAGAACTCGGATCGTTTGGGAAGATCCCATTCCTAAACCGAGTTATCTCTTCGCTTGCGTTCTTGGCGATTTTGATAAGCTGCAAGACTATTTTACGACCCGAAGCGGACAAAAAGTGTCTTTGGAAGTGTATGTCGAAAGAGGAAAGCAAGAAAGAGGAATTTATAGCCTGTATGCCCTGAAAAAGGCGATGGAGTTCGATGAGCGCTTTTTTGATCGAGAATACGATCTTGCTTCTTTAAAGATGGTAGCTGTCCCTGATTTTAATTCGGGAGCTATGGAGAATAAAGGATTACTGATCTTCAATGATCAGTCGCTGCTAGTCGATCAGCACTCGGGAACCGATGCAAATTTCCGCAGAGTGGCGATCGTTGTTGCCCATGAATATTTTCATAACTGGTCAGGCAATCGGGTAACCGTGCGTAACTGGTTTGAACTTGCGCTCAAAGAAGGATTCACCGATTTTCGTGCGACGCTTTTTGCAGAGGAGCTTTATGGGTTTTCTTTTATCCGTCCAAAGGACGTTACTGTGCTGAAAGAGAGTCAGTTCCCTGAAGAAATTTCGGAAGAAGGCCATCCTATCATGGTGGACTCTTATGTGAATGCTCGCTCTATTTATGATAGTACAACTTATGTAAAGGGAAGAGAAGTTTTTCGTGCACTTCAAACTTATCTCGACATGATGATGAAAGATGGTTTTCGTAAAGCGCAGAATCTTTATTATAAGCGCTATGATGGACAGGCCGTTACTTTTCGTGAATTACTCAGCGCCGCTAACGATGTTTTATTCCAAGAAACTGGAAAAAATCTCACGCAGTTTGACCGATGGTTTAGTCAGCAAGGAACTCCAGAAATTACCATAGAAATGATTCAATTGAATGGAAGAAAAGCCCTCCAAGTCACGCAAAGCTGCATTCATCCGAGGACTAAAATAGAACAGGAGCCCCTTCTGATTCCTTTTAGCTATGAACTACTTTATGAAGATGGGAGCCCCTGTCAGGCAAAAAAAACTGCTATTTTGACAGATCGTACCCACATTTTTGAGCTCGATACCGAAGAAACAGTGATTCCTATTTTCATGCATGGCTATTCAGCGCCGGTCATTCTCAAGTATCCTTATACGTTCGAAGAACTCGCTTCTCTTTTTCAATTTGCGAAAGATCCTTACAGTCAATGGGAAGCTGGGAAACACTACTCGCTGGTTGCTCTGCAACAATTCGAATCGGATGGGCATCCAGATCTTTTCACTCCCTATAAAAAAGCGCTTTCCAATCCGGGGCTTACGGCGTTAGCCAAAGCGCAGCTTTTACAGCTCCCGTCAGTGCGCGCTTTTTCCCAGAGGTGCGACCGCTATGATTTTACAAAACTCAGTCAGATAAGAGAAAAATTTCTTAAACAATTGGCAGTTGTCTGCAAGGCGGAGATTGAACAGATTTTAGCCGAGTATCCTGAATCTGTCCAATATGAGCCAAATCCAGATCAGATGCAGATTCGTGAATTGCGCAAAGCCTGCCTCAATCTTCTCAGCTATGCCGGTTCTTTGCAAAAGATTCGCGATGCCTATTTTTCTTCTAATAATTTTGATACTTCATTAGGGCTATTTACCATCCTCTGCAACCGCGATACATCTTTAAAAATCGATGTCATTGATGATTTTTACAATCGATGGAAAGATGATAAAATGGTTTTTAATCATTGGCTGGCAATTCAAGCTGGAACCCGCAATTGTACAGTAAACGATTTAAAAAAACTTATATCTACCCCGGGTTATGATGGAAAAAATCCTAATCATATCCGCTCGGTCTTAAGCGTTTTTGTTTCAAATCTTGGTCAATATCACGATCCAAAAGGGGAAGGATATGGATTTCTTGTGGATCAGATCATCGAAATCGCTCAGTTCAATCCGATGATTGCCCATAACTATCTTGCATCTTCAGCTTTCATAGATTATTACCGTTTGCCTCTGGAACAAAAAAAGCTGATGGCTCGTGAACTGAGACGGCTTCAACAGGCATCAATTCCTCCAGAAACTTTTGAAATGATCAAAGAATTACTAAAAGACCCAGAAAACATCAAAAGTTAAGAATCTAATCGTGCGCAGTATAACATTTAAAGTGCATTAAAAAACTTGGGCATAATATTTTCTCCGTGTGAGTGAGTTAAAAAATGATGCGTATGATTTTAAGGGGGCTTATATGATGGAAGAGTCTCAAATATTAAAAGAAAAAAAGCGTTTTAAACTAAAAGTGGGAGTTTTGTTGGTTTTACTGGAGAATGATCAAGTTCTCTTATCTCGGCGATACAATACAGGAATTGCAGATGGCCAGCATGTTTTACCTATGGGTGGATTAGAGGAAGGGGAAACTCTTACTCAAGCAATGATTCGAGAGGCCAAAGAAGAGGCCGATGTTGATCTGCAGTCAAATAGGTTGCAAGTGGCTCATGTCATGCATAGATTGCATCATTTGCCGAATAATGATTCGTTTCCTCAAATTGATGTGTTTTTTATTGCTCGTTCTTACGATGGAGTGGTTCAAAATATGGAACTTCATAAATGCGACGAGTTAAAATTTTATCCTTTTAATGACCTTCCCTCTACGGTCGCACCCTTTATTGAACAAGCTCTTCACTGTATACGGACAAATCAATTTTATTCGGAATTTGGATGGTCGGATGATCGCGCCTCTATCGCAGATTGTCGGCCGGAATCCAAATGCATCGAGGAAATTTTGTCGAAACCGGAGCCTATGGAGTAATATTCTAACAAGGCGATTGACCAGCTGATCAAAATAGCAATCCAAAGAGGTTTGTTTCCGTGGTTTTTCAGAGGAGCGCACCAAGCAAAGGTCATGGCGATATTCGATCCGATGAGAAGAATAATTGGTGCCATGAAATTCATTAATGCCCGACCTTTTTTTGTCTTTTTCAATTTGTTATCAAAAAAATAGATTATCTAAAAAGAGGAAACAGTTGCTATATCGCTTGTACATCGATTCTTGAATGAGGAAATTTGTAAATCTAAACTTGCTATTATTAAGTTTTGTGTGAAATAACCTAATTTTTTATAAAATCCTATTTGTTCTGTTGAGTTTTACAGCGTTTGATGCGGCTCCCTGGGATTTAGATTCTCGAGCGCGAGAGTTTTTAGAAACGCAGATAGAAACAGGCCATCAGAAAAGACTTTTTGAATGTTCTACTCAAGGAATAGATTACCTGGTCGATTATGACAGGACTTGTCTCAATTTTTATATTGTATTACTGTTTCTACAAATGCGAAAAAATATTTCTTTTTTGATTCTAATCACGGTCTTTTTGAATTTTCAGATTTAGAAACGTTAAGTTGGATTGCTGACAAAATTTTGAAGGGCAGCCAGTTTCGTTGGTTGGTTTCTTTTCCTTGTTAAAAATATCTGTTGCAGTAACAGCTGCCTAAAAGAATAGCTCGAAAAATTGTCGGTAATTGGTATGATTGGTTCCAAATTTATTTTTGGGGGAACTGCATCTATGATAAGTCGAACTCTGCAAGCTTATCTTCCTCCTTGTTTTCTAGAAAAAGATCGCCTTGGAAAAGTTCAAGGACTTTTTCCTGCGATTGATGCCATGTATCAGGAGTATGCTAAGAAGAATCATTTTCCAGGCTATGCCTATGGAATTTTATTAGATGGTAAATTAATCCATTCTGGAAGCGGGGGATTTTCGAATTTTTATAAAAAAATTCCAGTTACCTCTCAATCAATATTTCGAGTGGCTTCGATGACGAAAAGTTTTACGGCAATGGCTATTTTAAAACTTCGCGATGAGGGAAAAATTCATTTGGATGATCCCATTAGTCTTTATCTTCCTGAAATGCACACACAAAATTTAACACAAGATGCTCCTGCCATTTTAATTAGGGATTTATTGATCCATTCGGCTGGGCTTCCTACTGATGATCCATGGGCTGATAGGAGGTTAGACGCAACGGATGAAGAATTTCTCGTTCTATTGAAAAAGAAACTCATTTTTTCCAACGCGTCAGGAGTGGGCTTTGAATATAGCAATCTAGGCTACGTCCTGTTAGGTTTCGTGATCAAAAAAGTAACGGGGATGCCGAGTGGGGAATACATTCGTAGAGAGATTTGGGATCCGTTGGGGATGAAAGATGCGGCATGGGAGTTTACTCATATCCCGGATGCAAAGCTTGTTCATGGCTATAAATGGATAGATGAGCAATGGCAAGAAGAAGAAATGCTTCATGATGGCGTTTTTGGGCCAATGGGAGGGATGTTTGCTTCGATTGAGTCATTTAGCCGGTACATGGCTCATCATCAAATGGCTTGGCCGCCGCGAAATGAAGAAGAAATAAGCCCTATTAAAAGAAGTTCGATCCGTGAAATGCATCGACCCTGGAATTTTGTGAAATTAGCGACCGATTTTAAATATACCGAGGGACGAGATTGTACCATGATCTATGGATATGGGTATGGACTTGTTTGGCATCGCGATTCCTTAGGAAGAATTTTTGTAGGGCATAACGGAGGGCTGCCAGGCTTTGGTAGCAATTGGTACATCATGCCGGAATATGGATTGGGCATTGTTTTATTTGCGAATGCGACCTATGCTCCAGCGTTCAAAATAAATTTGAGTGTTTTAGATAAACTCATTGTAGAATCCCATTTACAGCCAAGGCAATTACCTCCTTCTCAAATTCTCAAAAAAAGACGGGATGAATTAATAAAATTATTGCCTCAGTGGGAACATGCAGCGGCTAGCGGTATTTTTGCAGGCAATTTCTTTTTAGATCGCTCTCTTGATCTATTGCAAAAACAATCGCGCAGCCTGTTTTCAAAAACTGGCAAAATTCTTTCGATCAGTGATGTGATTCCGGAAAATCAGTTATCTGGATCCTTTCTATTGAGAGGAGAAAAGAGAACTCTTCGTGTCCATTTTGGATTAACGGCCGAAAATCCAAGCCTGATTCAAAAATATGAACTGATAGAAATGGAACAGGCATAAAATAACTAATAAAAAAAGTTTTTTGTTCTTTGAATCTTGTGTATTTTTACTTTAATTTCAAAAGAGGTTTTATGAAGAAACTAGAGTTAATCGATGATCATCGTTGTTTTGTATGTGGAATGGAAAATCCAGATGGGCTGCGCCTCCAATGGAAAACGGAAGGTTTAACTACTTTTACGCAGTTTGTTCCGGACAAAAAATATCAAGGGTGGAAGGGCATTTTACATGGAGGAATTATTGCTACTTTATTGGATGAGGCAATGACGCGATTGGCAGGAGAGATATGCGGCGGCGCATTAACAGCAGAAATGACCGTGCGTTTTGTGACTCCAGCCCTGATTGGTGAACTGTTGTTTGTGCGCGGGGAAATTACGAGTGAGTCTCGTAAAATAGTTGAACTTAAAGCCGTGATTTATGCTTTGCATGAGAGCGAAAAAATAATTGCGCATTCTACCGGAAAAGCTATCAAAATGTTGGATGTAATATGAAGTATTTGTGTTTTGTTTTTTTTATTTTCCTTATATGCTGCTCAAAAAATGATCGAAATTTAGAGATGAAAAATTTCACGCTTCGCACCTGTCTTAGAATAGATCCGATTTCCTTAGATCCAGCTAAGGGCAATGACATGGCTGTCTCTCAGATCCATTTCATGCTGTATGAGGGGCTCTATCAATTGGATCCGTCTGCAACTTTGCTTCCTGCTCAAGCAAAATCTCATGATTTGTCGCCTGATAGAAAAACCTACACTTTCCATTTAGCAGAAACAAAGTGGTCTGATGGTACACCCGTGACAGCTTATGACTTTGAAAGAAGTTGGAAAAGGATTTTAGATCCAGAATTTCCCAGTCCCGATGCCTACTTGTTGTACTGCGTAAAAAATGCCAAGGAGGCTAAAAAAAAGGAGTGTTCTTCGAGTGAAATCGCTATCCATGCACAAGATGCTAAAACACTCATTGTAGAACTAGAATATCCGACCCCTTGTTTTCTTCAAATCACCGCCTCTTCAGTCCTTCTTCCCGTCCACCCTAATCCAAACATTTTTAACGGTCCATTCACGCTGGCCAAATGGGATTTCAATAACGAGATTGTACTTGATAAAAATCCAAATTATCGTTTAGCAAACAAGGTTAAATTACATCATATTTCGCTAGAAATCATTGATCGGGAAATGGCTACTCTTCATATGTATGCAAGCGGCCATTTCGACTTGATTGGGGCGCCCTTGTCTTTTTTTCCATCCATCCTGAGTCAAGATTTGAAACAAAGGGATTTTGTGGTTAGCTACCCGGTCGCTACAACCAAATTTCTTGCTTTTAATACGCAGCTTTCTTTTTTCTCAAATGCAAATGTACGCAAAGCTTTTTCCTATGCGATTGATCGGCATGCAATTACGAAAAATATTACGCAATTCAATGAGAAAGAAGCTGAGAGTTTGGTTCCTCCTTTGCTTCTCGATTTTGAACCTTCTTCACAAAAAATGGCAGAGACTGCTCAAATCTATCTGAATAAAGGATTACAAGAGTTACAATTAACCACCTGCCCTCCCATTACTTTTATGTATGTTTCCAGCGAGATCAACCATCTTTTGGTTCAAGAATTGCAAAGTAGATGGGCTTCATTTTTGGGCGTGAAAGTAAGACTCGAATCAGTCGATTATAAAATTTTACACGAACGTTCGGAAAAAGGGGATTTTGCGATTGGACTATTCGCTCTTTCTGCAGAATATGCCGATCCGATGAATATTCTTGAGCGTTTTCAAGATAAAGCCAATCATCGCAACTACTCCAAGTGGGAAAATCAACACTATAAAGATCTATTAGAAAAAGCAACCATGGCAGTGCATCGAAAAGATTATGATGAGCTAATTCAAAAAGCCGCCCATCTTCTGGCAGAAGAAATGCCAGTGGCTCCCCTTTTTCATGAAAACTATCTTTTTCTGATGCATCCTCACGTGAAAGGCTTTGCCATATCGCCTCTTGGTCATATTTTCTTTGAGCGACTTCTCATCGAAAAATAATTGATGTATATAGTATGTCTAATGAAAAATACTATGGGTTCAAATAACTAGACTTGGCAGGATTTTTAGATATGAATTTTAGGGATAATTTTTTTCTTCTTTCCTTTATCATTACGAGTTTTCATTTGTTTGCTACGGCTATGCCGGATCCGTATACTTTGGTGCAAATACTCCCTGAATATCCTTTCGCAAGCTATTATGCGAATGCACAGGCAATAGAAGACCTGTTCGATAAAAATGAGATTCGAGTGGTTATTGAAGTAGGGAGCTGGATTGGAGGAGGATCTACCCGGCATATGGGAAATTTGCTGCAAAAGCATCAAGGTACTTTATATGCAGTAGATACTTGGCTTGGAAGCTCTACGCAGCAACTGGATTGTGCACATTATCAATCCATTTTACCGCAAGTTTATGAGCAATTTTTATCGAATATGATCCATTGGAATTTGACGGACACTGTTATCCCTTGCAAAATGACAAGTCTAGAAGCCTCTCAAATGTTAAAAGTCCAACCAGATTTAATTTATATTGATGGAGAGCATACAACCGAGGCGGTTTATCAGGATTTAGTTGCTTGGTATCCCTTTGTTAAAGATCATGGGATTTTATGCGGGGATGATTGGGCTTGGCCTACGGTTCGTGTAGCTGTAGAAGAATTCGCGGCCGAAAATGATTTAAAGGTGGTAGTCTCTCAAAATCTTTGGCTTTTTTGCCCAAAGCTTTTGAACATTTTTTAAAACACTCAAAATTTTAAGGAGGTTTTTTGCTATCCAAACCTTTTACACTGATTGAATTAACTCATGTCCTTACCTCAGAAAGTCCTACATGGAATGGATCCTGTGGGTTTCATTTGGAAATAAAAAAAGATTACGACCAAACGTTTCGTGTCCAGCAAATAAAAATGCATGCTGGCATAGGAACTCACATGGATGCCCCTTCTCATTGCAACCCTGACGGCCGTTCGATCGCAGAAATCCCTTTAGAGCAATTTATTCTTCCCGCATGCGTGATCGATGTTTCTTTGAAGGCCGGCGCGGATTATGAAATTTCTGTGGAAGATATTGAAAACCATGAGAGAAAGCATGGGATTATCCCGCAAGGCTCCTTAGTTCTAGGGCATACCGGTTGGAGTCGCTTTTGGGCTTATCCGTCTGCATACCGAAATGTCGATGAAACAGGACAGATGCACTTTCCTGCATTTTCTCGCCAAGCAGCGGCTTATTTATTAACAAGGGATATTGCCGCTCTTGCGATCGACACTCTTTCTCCCGACTGTTTAGATCGTACTTTTCCCGTACATCAAATGATTTTAGGGGCAGGAAAATACATTATTGAGAATGTGGCTGATTGTGCGGCTCTCCCAGAAAGAGGGGCTTATGTGATTGCTCTGCCCCTTCGCGCTCACGATGCGACGGAATCGCCTATACGGCTTATTGGGATTGTTCCACCTTCTCTTCAGGATTCCTAATTATTCCCTAAAAAATTGCATATAAAAATTTCAAGTGCAACGGTTCCGGCTCAAAAAAAGCATAGGTTTTTGACTACAAAGAACTTAAGCATTTTTAATAAACTGTTTTTTGTAATGGGGTTAGCAGTAAATGGCCAATTAGTCATTTTGCTTCTCATTTTTAAGGTGAAAAAATCTCAATTTATAGGACCTGAAGTTGAAATGACCCGGCTTAAAGGGCTTTTAGACAAACGAAGCTCTCGTCTTATTGTTGTCAGGGGAAGAAGACGCATAGGAAAAAGTCGACTTCTTGCAGAATTTGGAAAAGAGAGCTTTTCCACTTTAATAACTCAGTTGCCAGGGTGGGAAGGTATCATGGGGTTACAATTCGAAAATCTTGTGGTTCATAACCGGAAAACTCTCTGGAAGATATTGGGGATTTTTCCAGAAGAAATAGTTATGGAAGGTCCTTTTTTTCAAAATCCTACTGTCAAGCAACCTGGATGTCAGATTGATTATATGATTCAAACTCGCTTCCATAATCTGTATATTTGTGAAATCAAATTTTCTAAAGATTCCGTTGGAAATAAAATCATCGAGGAAATGGAGAAAAAAAGAAAGAATTTGAAAATTCCTAAAAATTGCTCTATCAGACCTGTACTTATCCATGTTAATGGAGTGGATGAACGCGTTATAGATGAGAGATATTTCGATAAAATAGTTGATTTTGGAGAGTTACTCTGTAGTCAAAAACAGATTTTTTGAGTCTTAAAACTCTTCTACTGAAGCTTATTTTAAGCAATACAGCTCGCACAACAAGAGCAAAAAATAAGATTATTTATGCTCGATGCGGTTCATGTTTTTAAGAAGAACTGTTTTATCGAGAGTCACAATTTTTATACCACTGTCATTTTCTCCGCATGCCACATGGATCAGCTCTTTGTCTTTTTGCTTTTCGATGACAAATCCTGAGGGATAACATACTCGCTTATTAGTCGAGGCTGTATTGGTAATAGGGGTGTCAAAGATTCCATGAAAAAAAATAGGATGCTTGGATATGCCAGTGAGCGCAAAAGGCGGCTTTGCTTGAAAGGTGTAAGCTCCCATGATGTACCAAGCCAAACCGTTCGCTTCAATCACAGCACTATGAAAAAAACCGAGATACTCATCTCCAATTTTTTGAGGTGGAGTGCCCCCTCGAATCTCGCCCCATTTTTCAGACCAAGGGAGAAATAAGTAAGCGATCTGACGAGGAACGATGAAAGGTTTTAGTTCATTTTTTCGAGGATCTGGCAAAGAGAAAAGCGTCCGAGGGCTAATTTGATATTCAAAAAAGAGTTCAGCTTCGTTCTCTGCTCCAATATATTGGAAAGGAGGCCAGTTTTTTTCCACCGGCTTTAAATTCATATCCAAAATGGTTGTATAGTTCACATCAAATGTATCTCGCTGAAGGTTTGAAACACACATTTGCCGACATTTTAGATTTTCTAAATCTAGCATATTAAAAACTAAATAGAGCTGATCTCCCACGGACACAATGCGAGGATCTTCTGTATAATCCGTTGGTAAGTCGATTTTTTTTAATTCTTTGTCCGTCTGTTCAAAACTCTTGTCCAGAGATACAACTCCGATCTGAGAAAAATAGGAGGCATAGCGAGATTGGGAACTGAGAATGTCGTATCTGAAGAACAAATCATATCCGGATTCAGAAGCAATCAAACTTGGGTTATGCGGAGCAATGACATTTCTGATAGAAATTGGTTTCACATTGATGACCAATCCCGAATCTTCTCCGAAGGGAATATTAGCGAATTTGGGAGGAATGGGAATTTGTCCTAAACAATCAGCGCTCAAAACTCCATATTCTAATTTGTTTACCGAGTGGCGAAGAATTTTTTCCCTTTTTTTGAGTCTTTCGATTTGACCTTGGAAAACCAAAACTAATGCTATGAAAAAGAGTCCCACAACCGCGATAGTCGATAGAAATCGCCATGATTTTTTTCGCTTGTCATGCAATTGGTTTTTTTGAGGGGAGCTTAGTGTGTTTTTAAGGATGTCTTCTAATTGAGTCATTTAAATTCTCATAAATAATAAAACTAGGATCGTAGCCGAAAGGGGAGAAAGAAGACAAGAAAACTTTCAGACTGCAGTTTTCAATGCCGCCCAAAAGTTATCCTTGAATTACAAGCGGTATAAAAAACGTCTGGTATATTTTCTGTTTTTTATGAGACACTTTTTTTCTTATGGAAACATTTTATTTTTTTTTAGCAGTCCAATTGTTTTTACTGATTTATCAGTTGGTCGTTTTGCGAAATATTAAAGCAAGTTTAAGGAAGGCTCAGGATAAATCTCTTTCTATCTTCAAAAAGATGGATGGGCGAGTCCATGCCAATTATCTTTTGATGGAAAAGCTAGTCAGCGTGCGTATTTTGCCTTCCGCGTTGAAAAATGTGCCTTTTGCAGATGAAGGGGGAATCGTTTTAGCTGCTAAAAAAATAAATGTCCCCGCTTTTGAGGCCGCTTATAATGGATCTTTAATTAAAGAAGAAAATGAATATTTATTATTTTTTCGATTCGATACGCCTCGTCTTGGATCAAAACGTATTCCATACACTTCTTCGATTGGATGCATTCATTTAGCAAAAGATTTTGAGCCTTCTGAAAAAACATTTTCGCAAATTGAGACAAAAAGTCAGTACTCTGAGGATGCGAGAATTTTTCATAGCAAAAATCGCTCTTATTTTTTATTTAATGATTTGGTTTCTGAATCGACAGAGAGGCGGGGGCTACGCATTGGGGCGATTGATTTAAAAACCAAAAGCCTTGACTATATCACGTCGCTAGAGGGAAATTTTGAGCCAGTTGAAAAAAATTGGACTCCTTTTTCTTATGAAGGAGAAATTTATTTTCTTTATAGCATGAGTCCTCAACGAATTTTCAAGCTTTCTGATCCCAAAAGAAATGCTCTCCATACGGCTCCTTTTGCGCTTGAAAAACATAGGGGATTAAAATGGACCGAAAGATGGGGCGTTTTGCGAGGAGGGACTCCTGCACAACTAGTAGATGAAGAATATTTGACATTTTTTCATAGTTCTTTTGAAGATGAAAAAGGAATCAGATGGTATACCATGGGGGCTTATCTGTTTGAGGCGCGTCCGCCTTTCCGGGCAACTCGTATTTCCCCTCATCCCATCTTGTTCAAGGGAGTATATGATACAGAAGTATTACACTCTGTATATCTTGGGATGCGATCTCTGTATCCTATCGGATTTGTCTGCGAAAAGAAAGAAGGAAAAGATTTGATTCATGTCTCTTGCGGAGAAAATGACGCTGCGATCAAAATCCTTACGCTCGACAAAGAATGTCTATTCAAGAGTCTTATAGAATGCTAAGAAGTATCTCGCTACAAAGATGATTTATGCACAAGGATTACTTGATAGCTGGATTTTAAAATTGTCCATCCTCGCTCAAGTAAATAATCGATCGCATATTTCCCTTTGCCTCCATGAGGCAGGTCGCAGTCATCGATCATCACGATACTTTGAGGAGTCAGCCAAGGATAAGCTGCCATGATTTCCCTAAAATAGTGAAGTTGCGATTGGATGGGACGGGATGCATTAAAGTCATAGCTATCCAAATACAAAAAATCTATTTGCTTTTCAAAATTAAAAAGAAATTCTATGGAATCTCCGAGAATAAAGGTGGCACAGTCTCGATTATAAACAGGAATGGCTTGTTCGGCTCTATGAAGAGCTTCTGGATTAATATCTACAGAATACAAAGATGCCCCATGATTAGTGCTCCACTCGGAAAAAATGATTGTGGAACACCCGTCACCTGCACAGTTTTTGATTCCATGTCTAGCGGTGCCCGTCTCAACAATTGATTGAACGTTTCTCTCTGTCAAAAGATTTAAAGCCGTGAGAAATGTGCTATATCTACGGTTATTTGGATCTATTTTTCCTCTTAAATAACATTGTGCGCAATCTGCAAATGCTGTCTGGTAAATGCATAAGAGACTTAGAAAATAAAAAGCCCAACGATTCATTTTTTTCTCTATTGTCAGTGTTTTTTTTGGTAGAAGAAATATCCTGCATTTTTTGCATTTTGTATTGTTGCATCCGAATCAGGGATTTTGGGTGGTGCTTTAAAAAAAAGATGGTTTTTATAAGCTGACTGAGTCCAATGACGAAATTCTGGTTTTCCTATAAGGGCAGAAAGGACAAATTCTTCCGGATAGCAAGAAAGAAAAGGAAGACCCATATCAACTAATGCATAGTATTCTTCAATCAATTGCTGCACTTTTTCTGAATCCATTTTTAAGCCAAAAACCATGGTGGCAACGCAGTTAGTTTGTAGAACATTGACACCGGTCATTTGTTTGAGTAATTTACGAGTGTTTTCAAAAATGTATTTTTTAAAATCTGGAGAGGGGGGATTGAGGTAAAGAAGAGTTTCTTTTTTTTGGATTTCATTAAAAAGGGGAGTCGGATCATGCAAAGGCAAACAGGCTGAATCTATCCATAACACATTGTTAAATCCTAGCTTATAGGCCTCTAGCATCATAAAAATTTTAAAGCAATAAGGGATGCCTGCGTAACAGATTTCCTTGCCTGTAGGATTAGGAAATCCTCCGACGAGAGATAAAAAATAGCCGTGAAATCCTGTTTTGGTTAACGCTTCAGCAATGCCCTCGAGAAAACGAGCTCTAGTTCCTGGATCTTCTTCCAAAACGCGATAGGGTGCACAGCAAACAATGCAACGATCTCCTCCTTCTCCAATTTTGATCAATTCTTGCTTAGGATAAAACCCTTTTCCCGGGTTAATCAGTTCTTGTCTAAGCCCTCTTGAGCATCGACGCCAAAAACGGCTATAATGGTGGCATTCATTCTCTTTCCAATTTTGATGAAGAGTGGGATGGATATTAATGGTTTTTAAAAGTCGTTGGACTTCTACAAAATCC
>Ga0210386_10002477_pt1 | contig 15902 bp, 11 predicted proteins | sample IncBWH32OmetaG_FD_160091 | JGI IMG/M metagenome (GOLD analysis project Ga0210386, IMG submission 160091) | Forest soil microbial communities from Barre Woods Harvard Forest LTER site, Petersham, Massachusetts, United States - Inc-BW-H-32-O ... | reverse complement strand
GTCGATATCGTCGGCGAGAATTATCGCACCGCTCCGCGGTGGGTCGGTTTTCTCGGGGGAGTTGCGCCCACTGCCCCTCGCTATCTCTAACGGGAGAGGTTCGGGTGGGAGAGGTTCGTGAAATTCCGTTGCATCGGATGTGCCTCAGTATTGAAGACTATCGAGTCGAAGTCCAGAGTGTCTGGTGGGGCGAAAAGTAGGTACAGATACTTCAAAGTTTCAGCAAAGAAGAAGCTCTCCATGGCGTCCTCCTTTTCCTTGGTCCGCACGTCTTTGAGGGCTGCAAAGCCGTCTTCGGTGCGGCAATATTTCACAAGAGACTCCAGGAACGTCTGCCCCATTGCGAGGTACCTCGCGTCGTGCGTTGAGTGGTAGAGATAGTAGGTAGACTCGATGATTTCCGGCCGCAGCGGATATTCCGGGTTCTCGATCTGTGACTTGACGTAATTAAATTCGTCCGGTTCGACTCCTGCAAAGTTCCACATCTTGTAACCCGACTGCTGTAATCGAGCTGCGCGATCCACATCGCCTGACAGAACAAGTACCGCCGGAAAGAAGGCATCGAGCGCCCCATAATAGGTCGTTGTGCGCTTCCCGGTGTTCATGTCGGCCTGCCCGTACCATAGGCCGTCCGGTCGTTCGTCGGCGAGATAGCCGTTGATTGCTGTGATGCTCTCCTTCCACATGCGTTCGCAATCTCCGTCGCCGAAGAGGATCGATGCCTTCAGGAGATATTCGTAATAGGAGTCGATGCCTCCCATAATGCCTGCGGTCGAATCGGTCCACTGACCCGTCTCGACGTTGATGCCCGAGCCGACCAAACCAATCTTCGATTGCCGCTTGTACACCTCGACCATTGCACGTTTTGCTTTGTCGTAATATTCCTTTTTCCCCGTAAGCTTTGCCAGCGTTCCATATTCGATGAGCAGACTGCCGATTTCGGCGGGATTGCTGACGGCGCCTCGTACTGCACCGGTCCGCAGATTGACATACTCGTAGGGCATGCCCGTCGGTGAGTTGAACATGGGCAGCATGCGGCGGCCCAGGTCATCGGCAAGTTCGAGCAGGCGTCTGTCGCCGGTGAGTTCGTAGCTTGAGAGAAGGCTGCCGAGCAGACGGATCGTGATCTCGAAATCCTTGACGTAGATGTCCTGATTGAAATCGAGCTTCGTATCGATCAACCCGCGTGCCTCATCAGCCTGCGGTTTAAGTCCCATCAGGATCATGGTGTCGAGTCCGTCTACCGGTGTCATAAGCAGCGAATGAGCGTACCAGTCGTGCGGTTTACGGCTGAGAGGCATTAGTGCGTCGTGTCCCCAGGCGTATTTGCGATAGCCATTCCATGCATGAAGAAACTCTTGCCGCACCCGGTGAACCATTTCCGCTTTCTGCGAATCTGAAATTGCAGTGCCAGCCGCCTGCTGGCCGAACGAGTGGGGCAGGAAGAAAGCGAGGGACAGGAAGACGATCGATCGAAGCATCGTCATCAATGTAGCCGAAATTCGGCTACGTTGCTTCCCGCCCCTTCACCCGGTAGACTCCGATTGAAATGGCATCACGCAAAGATGATCCGGAACGGCTGGTGAGCGCGGCTCGCGCCGAGGATGAAAGTTCGTTTGAGCTGAAGCTGCGCCCGCGCTACCTGCACGAATTTATTGGTCAGCAGAAGGCAAAGGAGCAACTGGCGATCGCTCTGGAGGCTGCTCGGTCGCGGGGGGAGGCCCTCGACCACGTGCTGCTCTTCGGACCCCCGGGGCTGGGAAAGACGACTCTGGCGACGATCATAGCTAACGAGCTGAACGTAGGATTTCAACAAACCTCCGGCCCCGCCCTTCAGATCCAGGGCGACCTGACAGCGATCCTAACCAATGTGCGAGAGCGGCAGGTGCTTTTCCTTGACGAGATTCACCGGTTACAGCCAGTGCTCGAAGAGAAACTCTATACGGCGCTGGAGGATTACAAGCTTGACATCATCATCGGGCAGGGACCGGCGGCACGTACCCATGTGATGGACATCAAGCCATTCACGTTTGTTGCCGCAACTACGCGGCCAGGATTGCTTTCGTCTCCGTTGCGGTCGCGTTTTGGCATTCTTTTACGTTTGGAGTTCTATTCCGATGAAGACCTGCGCTTTGTGGTGGAACGCTCGGCGGAGGTGCTTGGAGTCCCCATTGATCCGGAGGGCGCGGGCGAAATCGCCATGCGCTCGCGCGGCACTCCGCGCATCGCGAACCGGCTGCTGCGGCGGGTTCGCGACTTCGCACAGGTGCGCGGTTCTGGCGCGATCGATCGAGCCACTGCAGAAGGGGCATTGAAGATGCTGGAAGTGGACGCTCACGGCTTCGACGAACTAGACCGGCGGCTACTGATAACGATCATCGAAAAGTACGATGGCGGCCCCGTGGGGTTAAACACGCTGGCGGCCTCGCTGGCCGAGGAGGAAGACGCGCTCGAAGAAGTGTACGAGCCATTCCTCATTCAGCGCGGCTTTTTGGATCGCACCTCGCGGGGGCGTGTTGCGACGCGACTGGCGTACGAACACCTTGGCGTGCCTCTGCCCCGCAAGGGTATGCTTTTCTAAACTGAAATTAGCCAGAAAGTTCGCCTAGGGGGTCACCGTGGCTCGTATAGAATCGGCGATGTTGGCGCTGGGAACCTCGGCGCCGGATTTTGTATTGACGGACGTCGTTACCGGTCATCAGGTAAGTACACAGGCGGTTAGCGGTCCTAAGGGCACGTTGGTCATGTTCATCTGTCGACATTGCCCATTTGTGAAGCATCTGGAAAGAGCGCTGGCGCAGCTTGGCCGCGATTACGAGACGAGCGGGGTGGGTGTGGTTGCCATCAGCAGCAACGACGCAGCGAATTATCCCGACGATGCACCCAGAAGTCTGGCAGAGCAGGCCACGGAATTGGGATTCATCTTTCCCTACCTCTATGACGAGACGCAAGAAGTAGCTCGGGCTTACGATGCAGCGTGCACGCCGGATTTCTTTCTCTTCGACGACGGATTGAAGCTGGTTTATCGCGGGCAATTCGACGATAGCAGGCCTGCGAGTAATATCCCGATCACCGGCAGAGATTTGCGCGCTGCACTGGACGCGCTGATCGCGGGAAAGCCTATCAGCCCGGAACAGCGGCCCAGCCTGGGCTGCAATATCAAGTGGAAGTAGGGTGCGCGGCTTAAGATTTCGGGAACATAGGGCGCATCCGGTCACAACAAAAGCGATTTCAAAAACTCACGGAACGGCGGCCCGAGGTCCTCTCGTTTGAGAGCGAAATCAACCGTTGCTTTCAGCATTCCTAATTTGTCACCAGCATCGTGACGAATTCCATCGAACGTGTAACCATAGACTTTTTCGGTTTTGAGCAGGCCCTTGATGCCATCAGTGAGTTGCAGTTCGCCTCCCGCTCCGGGAGTTAGGTTCTCGAGCAACTCGAAGATTGCCGGCGTGAGGATATAGCGGCCGATAATTGCATTCTTTGACGGTGCATCTTCTAATTTCGGTTTTTCCACCATGCCTCGGGCCTCAATGATGCTAGGGTTACCTCGCAGAGGAGAGCCGTCGAGCACGCCGTAAGCAGAGATGGCAGGTCCTTCTACGATCATCGTTGCGAGAACGGAACCTTGCACCTGTTCAAACACATCGATCATCTGCTTCAGGCAGGGGACGGGCGCGTCGATCACATCGTCGGGCAGGATGACGGCGAACGGCTCGTCCCCGACGAGCTCCTTGGCCATGAGAACCGCGTGACCCAGGCCTTTAGCCTCTTTCTGCCGGACATAGGAGAGATCGGCCATATTTGAAACCTTGCGGCTGACCTCGAGCAGCTCCTTCTTGCCGCGCTTTTCGAGAGAAGATTCGAGCTCGTAACTAATGTCGAAGTGGTCCTCGATGGCTGACTTGCCGCGCGCGGTAATGATGATGATCTGCTCGCACCCGGCGGCAATTGCTTCTTCGACTCCGTACTGAATGATCGGCTTGTCCACTACGGCGAGCATTTCCTTGGGGATAGCTTTGGTGGCTGGAAGAAAGCGGGTTCCAAATCCCGCCGCGGGGAAGACTGCCTTGCGTACCTTAGGTTTCATTGGGGGTCCTTAAACTTAAGATCTTTTGTGTGGTAGCAGCAACCGATTGAAGTCCTTCAAGTCTGACAGAGGATTGCGCGCGTACGTAGTGTAAATTCTCTATTCCGGTGCGTTGGATGCGTTCAGAGCGCCGGTGAGTCGTCTCCTAGCAGCGCCTGCCGCACGATTATGACGGGCGCGCCGCCCTGACGCATGAAATCGTCATGGAAGCGCTGTAATGAGAAGTTCTGTCCCTGCTTCTTTTCGAGATCGGACCGCAGTTTCATGATCTGCAACTTGCCCAGCGTGTAGTAGAGGTAGGTCGGGTCGGCGGTTCCTCGCTTGGTTTCGACCAGGCCAACCGAACGCGACTGGTAGCCGTCGGTGACGAAGAAGTCGACCGCCTGGTCGAAGGTCAGCTGACCGGTGTGCATCTTGATGCCGACGATGAAGCGCGCATCACGCAATAGCGCATCCTGCAGCTGCCCAAGGCGGATCAATTTCGCCTCGCGTGCATCTTTCGCTCCTGCGCCTGGCTGCCCATAGCCTTCGTCAAGCATCATCTGCTCGCAGTAATGTGCCCAACCCTCGACATTAGTGTTAGCCGTTATGATCTTGCGTACCTGGCTCAGATCCGCGTGATTCACCCACAGAAACTGTACGTAATGGCCTGGGTACGCCTCGTGCACCGATGTGCTGATAATGGTACCGACGTTGAAAGCTGCCATGTGTTCGGCGATGTGTGCTGCGGACCATCCCTTTTCAGGCAAGGTGACATTGAAATATGCCGTAGTCGAATTTGTCTCAAACGGGCCGGGCGAATCCATCGAGGCTTGCGTCGTTGCCCGCATGAAGGGGGGCGTCTCTTCGAGCACCGGTTGCACGTCCGACGGGATAGTGATGATGTGTTTATCGCGGATGAAGCCGATGAGTCCGCGGAAAGTGCTGCGGAATGTGGGCAAGAGCTCGTCGGGAGAGGGATGAATGGAAGCGAGCTCGGCGAGCACTTCCTTTGGAGTTTTGGAAGGATCGACTTCTTTCGCGACGCGCTCAAATTCCTCCTGATTGCGGTGCAGATCAGCGTAGGCCACGGTGAGCAGCTTGTCGAGTGACGTGTCGACCATCTCGTCATAGAGCAGCTTTTTCGAGAAGGTGTCGCTGCCGATTCGAAAGTCTCCATTCGAGCGAGGCAGCAGGTCGGTCTTGACCCACTGCTCGTAGTCGCGAAGGGAGGAGATGACTGCTGTGTTCGTTTCATGGAACTCGGCGATCAACCTGGGATCCTTCGCATCAGCGAACGCCTCGGGAACATCCTTTTCGAAGAAGCTGATGATATCCGGCAACTGCTCGAGCGCGATCTCGGTATAAACACGCGGAGAATTTTTGAGGTTCTGACGCGCAGCGATGAATACTGCAGGCATCTGTTTCTCGCGAGCGATGAGGGAACGGAGCCGTTCATCCGCCGGCGCAAACCTCCGCTCCATGAGAACAAAGGCGCTGTTCGCGATACCGCTGGAGTAGATATCCGGATTCTTCTCCCACGGCCTTATCGTTTCGAGCTCGAGGAGGTCGCCACGAATGTTATTGCGCACCATAGCGAGGTCGCCTCGAGTGCCTTCGTCCAGAGCGGCCGGCGAAATAGCATCGAATTTCGTAGCGAACATTCTGAGATTTGCGATCTCACGCTCAATCTCGGCACGGCTATAGTCCTCAAGGTTCGCGTCGTATTGGTGCAGACCGGCCTGTGTGCCTTCGGTCGGCGAATACTTGAAATAGACCTGTTCAAAATAGTCGGCCGCCAGGCTCCGAAACTTCAAAGTGGAGTTCTCACTTACCGAAGTCTGGGCGTACACGATTGCTGTCATTGTCCCGCCTCCTGATATAAGTGCAATGGAAGTAAGCAGAGCAGTCGGAAATCGGCGAATCATTCGGCCTCGCTTCTATTTGCAGCTAAAACAGCTACTTACTGTACAGTCATTTCCGTCACGGCGAGCTGATCGAGCAGAGCACGTATCTCTGCCAGAACATCATCAGGCTTCGGCGAGCTAAGAGGATAGCGCAGGACACCCTGCGGCGTGAACTGCGCGCCGCGCTTGGCATTCTTTGCGACCAGCTTCATCAGACGGCCGGGATCAATGCCGGCGTTTTCGGTGAAGCGGATATGCAACTGGTCGCGTTTGCGATCGATCTGGGCCACGCCGATGCGCTCGCATTCAAGGCGCAACCGTGCAGCGTCGAGCAGGTGGCGCAAACTCTCGGGCACAGGTCCGTAGCGGTCTTCAAGCTCTGCACGCACATCGTCAAGCGCCGTCTCGCTCTGGATGCCCGCAACTAGCTTATACATACGCAGACGCTGGTTTTCTTCGGCGATGTAGCTTTCGTCGATGCGGAGCCCGATCCCCAGGCTGAGCTGAGTCGCTGGAACCTCGACATGCTCCTCGCCCTTGAGCTTCGCGACCGCTTCTTCGAGCATGCTTGTGTAGAGCTCGAAACCGACCGCCTCGATGTGTCCGCTCTGCTCTCCGCCGAGCATATTGCCTGCCCCGCGCAATTCGAGATCAAGTGCGGCAATCTTGAAGCCGGCCCCGAGATCGGAAAATTCTTTCAGTGCTGCCAGACGACGGCGCGCGACCTCCGTCAACTCCTGCTCGGGCGGAATGAGCAAATAGGCATAGGCGCGGCGATTCGATCGTCCCACTCGCCCACGCAACTGGTAGAGCTCGGAGAGGCCGTGGCGATCGGCGCGGTTGATGATGATGGTGTTGGCCAGCGGAATGTCTAGGCCGTTCTCGATGATGGTGGTCGCCACCAGAACATCATGCTCGTGGCGCACGAAGCCGAGCATTACTTTTTCAAGCTCACCCTCGCTCATCTGCCCGTGGCCGACGGTTATGCGTGCAGCTGGAACGAGCTCCTGGATCTTCGCGGCCAGTTCGTAGATTGTTTCCACGCGGTTGTGGACGAAGTAAATCTGGCCGCCGCGTTCCAGCTCGACTTCTACAGCGGACCGGATCAGCTTCTCGTCGAATTTTGCCACGACTGTCTGTATGGCCATGCGGTCCTTCGGGGGCGTTTCGATAACACTCATATCCCGCAGGCCGACGAGCGACATGTGCAGCGTGCGCGGGATGGGGGTCGCCGACATGGCCAGCACATCAACCTCGCGGCGCATCTGCTTCAGGCGCTCCTTGTGGCGCACACCAAAGCGCTGCTCTTCATCGACGACAAGCAGGCCGAGGTCGTGGAACTTGATGTCTTTCGAAAGTAAGCGGTGCGTACCGATGAGGATGTCGACTCTACCGGCTTCCACGCGCTCAAGAATGTCCTTCTGTTCTTTGGCTGTGCGAAAGCGCGAGATCATGTCGATGCTGATTGGAAACTGCTTGAATCGCTCCTTGAAAGTTTCGAAGTGCTGGAAGCTCAATATGGTTGTGGGGGTGAGCACGGCCACCTGTTTGCCTTCCTGCACAGCTTTGAAGGCGGCACGCATCGCGACTTCGGTTTTGCCGTATCCGACGTCGCCACAGAGCAGGCGGTCCATCGGCATGGTTGATTCCATGTCGCGCTTGATGTCGTTGATGGCTGAAATCTGGTCGTCAGTCTCGTTATAGTCGAAGGCGTCTTCGAACTCGCGCTGAAATTCGTTGTCCGGCGGAAACGCGTGGCCCTGCGCGGCCTTGCGTTGCGCGTAGAGCTTGAGCAATTCGTCGGCCATGTCCCGCATGGCCTTGCGCACGCGCGCTTTGGTCTTCGCCCACTGTTGTGAGCCGAGCCGGTTAAGTACCGGCGCAGGTCCCGCATCGGTCGAACGGTATTTTTGGATCAGGTCGAGACGCGTGAGGGGCACGTACAGGCGCGCCTGCTCGGCGAACTCGAGGATCATAAACTCAATGGACACGCCGTCCTGCTCAATCTCTTTAAGGCCCATGTAGCGGGCGATGCCGTGCTCGACATGCACAACGTAATCGCCGATGGTGAGATCCCGGAAGTCAGAAACAAAGGCGCCGGTCTTCGATTTCCTGGGAGCAGGACGAGCCGTCACATCTGCTTCATCGGAGAAATCGTTCGCGCCAAAAAGAATCAGGTTCGCTTCCGGCAGGCTTACGCCAACCGACAAGGTACTCCGTACTAGGATTGGCGTACGGTAATTGCCTGCAAGGTAACTCGATTCATCGTAGATGTTTTCGCTTCCGGCGTGCTGTACGCGACTTCCGAGGCGGTATGGCAGTTCGTACTCGCGCAGCAGGCCTGCCAGCCGTTCGACTTCTCCCTGGTTGAGAGCGACGAGCAGCATACGTGTTTCCTGTTGCATCAGCGAGCGGAGCTGCTCGAGAAATGCGGGAATTGATCCGTGAAAGCGCAGCGTCGGCCGCGACTGAAAGACGATTTCTCCTAACGTCGTGTCTTCTTCCAACACATCGACCGCGCCGAGTTGATCGATATCGATGCCCGGATGCAAGGACAACTGGGCCGCTAATACTTCGGGCCGCAAATAGATGTCTTCCGGACGGATGAGCGAGCCGATGCTGGCGCGCTCGTGGCGCTGTGCAACTTTGCTCCACCAGCGATCGATCTGATTCTGGATCATCGCCGGCTCCTCGACGAAAAGTAGGGAGCGTGGCATCAAGTCGAGTAACGTGGCATTTGCCTCGGCCACCCCGGCAAAGAATTCCCAACCCGGAAACACGCTCACTCCACCCGCGGAAATGGCCTCCGCTACGAGATCTGGATCGTCACCCGCTTCAATACGAGTACCGCTCAATCGCGTGTGCACTGTGGCCAACAGACGCTCGGTAACGGGAGTCTCCGTGAGTGGGAGCAGAAGGGCTTCATCGAGCGGCGAAGACGACCGTTGCGTCTCGGGATCGAACTTGCGGATGGTCTCGATCTCGTCGCCGAAGAATTCGAATCGGACGGGCCGGTCGGCCTCGGGCGAATAGATATCGACGATACCGCCGCGCCGCGTGTACTGGCCCGGCATCTCGACGATATCCATAGGTGTGTAACCGACACCGGCCAGATGCGCGAGGAGCGTGTCCACGTCAACCTCATCTCCTCGGCGCAGAACCTGGGCGAGGCCGCCATAGAAATGCCTCGGAAACAGCTTCATGGCCGCGGCCTCCACGGGCGCGATCACAACTGACGCACCTCCTGTGGCCATCTTCCACAGTGTGGCAGCACGCTGCTCCTGGATTTCGGGGTGCGGTGACAGGTTCTCGAACGGCAGCACGTCATGGGCCGGCAGGTTCAACACCCGATTCGGCGGGATAGCTCCGGTCAGGTCGCACCCGGCGCGAAGCGCAACCTGCAGCGTATCGGCGGCCTTGTTGTCGGGCACGACGACCACCACCGGTGCATTGGCAGCTCGCGCAAACAGGGGGATATACAGGGCGCGCGCAGAGGAAGTGAGTCCGGAGACACGACGGCGCCCACGGGCAAAGGAGAGGTGCCTCCGTGCCTGTTCAAATGAAGGTGAATTCTCCAGATCCGCGAGCAGATCGCGGACAAACGGGAGGATCATGCAGCTTCCAGTTTAACAAGCATTAGGGTTCATTACATGACGGAAGGGTGAACGTGCGAGGTTAGACATCGGCGGGCTTGTAGTAGGCCGTGGTGACGATAATTGCGGGCACGCCGATTGTGGACCGGGAGCACCCAGATCCACCACGCTCCGTGGACGAGGGGCCGATGGTGACGACGCAGAAGGCAGTCCAGGCGGCGATGTAGCTGCCAATCATGCCCTGCAGGTGAGCGTACCACCAGAACATCTTCTCCTTGGGCGGATGGGTGAAGTCCCACATGGCCCCGGCTGCAATGCGGCATGCCGATGGCTCCAAAGACAATCGCCGGAATGCGCAGGTGCGAGACGAGTTCGGGACGGAACGCTCCCAAAAGAGCCAGGGTTGCGCTGGCGACGAAGCAGAAGACGGCAGCTGCCCAGTCAAGTCCGTGGACGACGGGCTGACCCTTCCACGCGGCTTTCTGCCCGAGTAACTCGGTAGGCCACGAAGGCGGAATAGAAGCTGAAGATGGCTACTAGCGCTAGAAAGAGGATTGGCCTATAGATGGACATGACCAGCGCAGTGCTCGCGACGACCGCCATGGACCAGAAATAGATCTTGCCCCAAAGGCGATGCGCCTTGCCGCCCTTCGCGGTGACCAGGGCCAGGGGAGCGAGCAAGAACGCTCCGCTGCCGGCAGTGATGTGGACACCCAGGAAGACTCGCTTCCATAAGGGATCGAGCATCTGTCACCTCGTCGCTGGCATTCCTCGCGCATCAAGGGTTTACGCAAGGCTGGATTGATTGGTTCCCGAAGGACGGCTAATGGGTGAGCCGTTTGCCGCGTCCGGATTCATGCAACTTTTTCTACCGGGGGCACACGTTCCCCGCTCTTTCAGGTCGTGTATTTCTGCTTCACATCCGTCAACACGTACTGGTTAGGTGCGGTTGAGGTCCCATTCGCTTGCCAGATTCCGAAAAAGGCTTCGCTGTTCGACCCAGCAGGCGAACCCTTCCAGGGTTCGTCACAAGCCTCAAAGATGATCGTCTTGATCGCAGTCGTAGCCGACCAATTTTTCATCACCTCGTAGTACCACTGGGCCCGCTGCGTGCCAGCGAGGAAATCGTTCGGCTGATCTGGTTGAGAACCCTGGGTCGGCCAGCCGGTTTCCCCGATGCGAATCTCAGTCGACACATTTTGACTCGAGAACGCGCTCTTGAGCGCCACCAGCGTGGCGTTCATGCTGCTGGTCACCGCCTGGGCAAATGAGGCTTGAGTTGGACTCTTCCCGATCTGGCTGGCAATGTTGGTATCGAAATAGGCATACATGTTGGCATAGACGAACCCTTCACATGAGGACAGCAGTTTGAGCAGCGCTTGTCGCATCGCGGCGTACACGGGTGTCGTGTTATTGACTCCTGCCAGCACATCCCATCTTTGGCGCGTTGTAATGGGCAGAGTGGATGCAGTGAAATTCGGGGCACGCTTCGACTTTGCGTAGTTGATGAGGTCAATGATGGCCTGAGTCGAGTTCGGCCCCCACAGACATTCGTTGCCGATGACGAGTTCCACTACGTTGCCATAAGTTTTTGCCTGGTTGAGTGCGTAATCAATTTCGGTCTTGGTCCACTCGACATTGATGGAGTCTGCCCCTGAATCCGCTCCCTGCTGGTAACAGCCCGCAGAAACTTTCAGTCCTACATTGTTTGCCGCCTGGGTGATGTAGCGGTTGGAGTCCTGAATATTGGGAACGCCCTGCCACACAAACGTGCCCTGTCCGTAGCTGGCAACCAGAGAAAAGTTCTTAGCGACGGGACCGAGAAGCTGGGTCACCTGCTCCAACGTATACGTGTTGAAAAGAACTGGAGCGCCGCTGACCCATGGGCCCACATAGGGAGAGAAGGCGATTCCGTGAATACCTGCTGCAACCATGTTGAATCCTCCAGCAACTGGAGAGTAATTCCCATGAAATCCGGTTGGAGATTGCCGGACTCATCATAGCGCGAGTAGACTCCCTGCCGGGCCGATGAGCCCAATATTCGAGGGAGGCTTATGAGGAGCAGAGGAGCAATTTCGCGGCGAGATCTTTTCGGCATGGGCGTTGGAGCGGTGGCAACGGCGGGGCTGGCTCCCCTGGCATTGACACAGCCGGCTTACGCGAGCGGAGCGGGCGGCGGGTCGCCGATCGCAGAGGCGGAAGGCTATTTGAGCTCCATTAACAAGGCCTTTGCCTTTCAGGAAATGATGATGGACGCGTACGCGACCGGTGACACGGTGCGGTTGACGCAGAGCTACTCGGACGGCGGGCTGGAGTCGACGTCGTTTACCTATGACAATGCGGTTTCGATACACGCCTACCTGCTGCGCGGGACTCCGGATGGCTTGAAGCGTGCGGAAGTCCTGGGCAACGGGCTGATCTACGCGCAGACGAATAATTTTCCGATCAACGACGGACGGTTCGGACAGGCCTATTTCGTCAACGTGGCAACGGCTGACGGAGCCTATATCACTCCAGCGGCATTTCCCTTCTACTTCTACACGAGTGCTGTGGGAGACCAGGCCTGGGCGGGTATGGCGCTGGCGCAGCTTTATCGCCGCACCGGACAGAGCAAGTATCTGACGGCGGCACTGAGCGTAGCGAATTGGATCGTGTCGAATACCTATAACACGCAGGGGCCGGGCGGATATTCGTTTGGCACGAACATCAACCAGTTCAACCAGTCGGTGCCGTCCACTAATGGCAAGTCGACCGAGCACAATATCGACACGTATGCGTTTTTCACCATGCTGGCGGCGCTGACGCACGGCGGCAAGGCGGACAATGGTGCGTCGTGGACGAGCCTGGCGGAGCACGCGCTGGCGTTTGTGATCGCGATGTACAACCCGGCGGGAGGCTACTTCTACACCGGGACGCTGGGCGACCAGATCACGATCAATCCGTATCCCGTTCCCGAGGATTGCCAGAGCTGGTCGTACCTGGCGCTGCTCGACAACCAGTACAAGCACACGATCGACTGGGCGGTCGCTAATCTGCAGACGACAGATACAACTTCGTTTCCCAACAGCAGCCTTACGGGAAGCCAGAAAATCACGGGGATGGTCTTCGACTCGGCGAGCCTGGCGCCGACCATTCCCGGTTGCGATCCGAACGCGGTGTGGCTTGAAGGGACTTCGCATACGGTCGCCGCTCTGGTGGCGCGGACTGTTGCGGGGCGCGACAACCTGCCCACGCTCTTCAAGGACCTGACCACGGCGATCGGCTTCCTGAATCAGATTCAGACAGCGCAGAGCGAACTGGGAGCGGGGCAGACCGTGGGTGGTGTGACCATTCCGCTGGGTGAGGGACTGGTAGCGTCGACGAGCCTGATGGACACGGGATTCGGCTACACCTATGGTCCGTCAAAACACATCGGTGCGACGGGCTGGTACCTGATCGGTGCGCTGGGCGGCAATCCTTTCCAGCTTGGCTATGCGAGCGCGGGCAGATAGCGCAGTTCACCTCTCCCCCCTTAACTTGATTCTCCCTAAACTTGATTCTTGGGGCGCTCACTGTTCCGCCTCGCGCTCGTCTAATTCGTCCATTGGGCGAACCATACGCGCTGTCGGTGCGTATCCCGTCCCTGAAGCTCGACCAATTTAAGCTGGCCCTACCAAGTTTTGAGGAGCTGAGCAGTGGGCAATCTTCTCAACGATCTCAAGCAGTCCCTTCGCATGCTGGTGAAGAATCCCGGTTTTTCCATCGCGGCCATCGCGGCGCTGGCGCTGGGAATCGGGGCGAACACCGCAATCTTCACCGTGGTCAATACGGTGCTCCTCAAGCCGCTCACCTATCCCGATCCGGACCGCATGGTGGAATTCATGAACACCTATCCCGACGGCAGTGATCCGGGTGCCTCGGTCACCAAATTTCACAACTGGCAGCAGCAAAGCAGCGTCGTTCAGGACGTTGCGGCGTATGACTTCGGCGGTCCGGGCTTCAACCTTACCGGGGCGGTTCCCGAGCAGGTGCACGGAATCCACGTAACCGAGGCGTACTTCCGGCTCTTCGGCGCGCCGGTGATGGTGGGCCGCACCTTCACGCCGCAGGAAGACGCGCCCAACGGCGGCAAGGTTGTCGTGTTGAGCTACGGGCTGTGGCAGCGCAAGTTTGGAGGCAATCCGCAGATCATAGGTTCAGCGATCTCGCTCGGCAATGAGCCTTACACGGTTGTCGGCGTGCTCGGAAAGGCCTTCGAGACCGACCCCGTTGCCGATTTGTGGCTGCCCTTTCAGTTCGATCCCAACAGCAATGACCAGGCCCATTACTTTCTCGCCGCCGGGCGGCTCAAGCCGGGAGTGACGCTGGCTCAGGCCAATGCTCAGATGAAGCTTGCAGCGAACGAGTTCTGCCGCCGCTACCCGCAGACGAATCCGCAGCAGGGGTTCTCCGTGCAGCCGCTCCGCGACACCATTGTCAGCGATGTACGTTCGTCGCTGCTTGTGCTGGTGGGAGCGGTGAGTTTCGTACTGCTGATCGCATGCGCCAATGTCGCCAACCTGCTGCTGGTGCGCGCGACAGGACGCAAGCGGGAATTCGCAATTCGCGCGGCGATGGGCGCAGGCCGAGGCAGAATCATCCGGCAACTGCTCACAGAGAGCGTGCTGCTCTCGCTGGTTGGCGGGGTGCTCGGCCTGATTCTGGGCTTCGTGGGCGTGCGCGCATTGCTGGCGGTTAGTCCGGGAGGCATTCCGCGCATCGGCGAGAACGGAGCGGCGGTCGGCATCGACTGGCGCGTGCTGGCCTTCACTCTGGGCGTGTCGGTGTTCACAGGAATTCTGTTCGGACTCTTTCCGGCGTTGAGCGCATCCAGTCCCGACCTGAACAGCACGCTCAAGGAGAGCAGCAACCGCTCGGGTACGGGATTCAGGCAGGGCAAAGCGCGGTCGCTGCTGGTGATCAGCGAAGTGTCGCTGGCGCTGGTGCTGCTGATTGGCGCGGCGCTGCTCATCCGGACATTCATCGCTCTCCGCGGCGTGAATCCGGGATTCAACCCGCACAACGTTCTCACCATGGAGATGTCGCTCACCGGCGACCGCTTTACGAAGACCGCGGGCGTAGCGCAGATGGTGCGCGATGGCCGCGAGCGGCTCAGTGCCATTCCGGGAGTGGAGGATTCAGCTTCCACCTGCTGCCTGCCGCTGGAAGGTGGATTCGGCCTGCCGTTCATTGTGGTGGGACGGCCGCTGGGCAAGAATTCCGCGACCGGTGGAGCGGGCTGGATGAACACATCACCAGGGTATTTCGACGTATACAAGATTCCGATTCTGCGCGGCCGCGACTTCACCGATCAGGATGTTGCCGGCGCCCCCGGGGTGGTGATCATCAACCAGGCGATGGCGAAGAAATTCTGGCCGAAGGAAGATCCCGTTGGACAACAGATCATTATCGGCAAAGGCGTCGGGCCGGAGTTCGAAGAGCCCGCGCGGCAGATCGTCGGCATCGTGGGCGACATTCGCGACGGCGGCCTCAATCGCGATCCTCGTCCGGTGATGATCATTCCGCAGGCGCAGGTGCTCGATGGAATTACCGCGCTCAATGCGCGCATCGGACCGGTGGTGTGGCTGGTGCGCACGCATACCGATCCGCACCAGTTCATCTCCGCAGTGACGGAGCAACTGCGGCAGGCGAGCGGAGGGTTTCCGGTGGCTCGGGTTAGGACGATGGATGAAGTAGTGATTCACTCGACGGCGCGGCAGGATTTCAACATGCTGCTCCTGACCATATTCGGCGCGTCGGCGCTGGTACTGGCGGCGATCGGCATCTACGGCTTGATGGCTTACTCTGTGCAGCAACGCACCCAGGAAATGGGTATCCGCATGGCGCTGGGTGCGGACCGCGGCACGATTCGCAACCTGGTCGTCCGGCACGGCATGACGCTGGCGCTCATCGGCGTGGTCATCGGAGTGGGCGCGGCGTTCGGCCTTACCCGCCTGCTTGCGTCGTTCCTGTTTGGGGTGAAGATCTACGATCCGATGGTATTTGTAACTGTTCCGGTGATATTAAGCGCGGTCGCGCTAGCGGCGGTGTGGTTCCCGGCAAGGCGAGCATCGAAGCTTGACCCGATGCAGGCGTTGCGAGTCGAGTGACCGTGGCTGTGCGACGATGGGAGCGCATGAGTGAGGAAAAACGCGTAGCGGTAATCACCGGAGGCGCGCAGGGTATTGGACGCAAGACGGCGGAACTGCTGGCGGAGCGAGGATTCAGCCTGGCGCTGATCGATCTGCGCATGCCGGAAGAGACGATCCGCGCCGTCGAAAAGCTGGGCGGCGAGGCCATGGGTTTCGCCGGGAA
>Ga0210386_10002474_pt1 | contig 15911 bp, 12 predicted proteins | sample IncBWH32OmetaG_FD_160091 | JGI IMG/M metagenome (GOLD analysis project Ga0210386, IMG submission 160091) | Forest soil microbial communities from Barre Woods Harvard Forest LTER site, Petersham, Massachusetts, United States - Inc-BW-H-32-O ... | reverse complement strand
AGGGTGGTTTCCAGACACGCGAAGACCTGTTCCAGCGCGAAAACCCCGCCATCGAGACCTTGAAGAAGCATATTTTCAATGCCGTGCAGGACTATGCCGGCCAGATGGTGCGCAACGAGGTCACGCGCGCGCCGTCGCGGGTCGATTTTGTGTTGTGGGGCTGGGCGGTCAGCTATCGCGCCGGCCACACCCAGGGCCTGCACGTCCATCCCAACGCCAATGTCAGCGGCGTCTATTATGTGGCGGCGCCGCCGTCGGCGCTGGAGCAGGGCGACGCCGGCAAGATTTCCTTTTATGATCCCCGGCCTCGGGCGACCATGGCGCAACTTCCCTTCCAGGCGACACGCCATCGCGTCGCGCCGGTGCCGGGCGACATGTATCTGTTTCCCTCCTGGCTGGAGCATTCGGTGGCGGCGTTCCAGGGCGAGGGCGAGCGAATCTGCATCGCCTTCAATGGCAAGCTGGTATTTGAGTAAGTGACCGCAACCGCCGCAACCGAACAGATTCGCGCCCAGGCGCGTGTTCATCATGGCGCCGGCCGGCTCGACGAAGCCGAAAACCTCTATCGCCGCATCCTGGATGCCGCGCCCGCCGATATCGAAGCACGCCACATGATGGGCGTGGTCAGGCTTCAGCAGGGCCGTGCCGCCGAGGCGCAGCGGGATTTGGAACCCCTGCTGTCCGAAGCCCCCGGCCATGCCGATATCCGCACCCATCATGGACTGGCGCTCCAACTGCTGGGGCGAGGCGATCAAGCGCTGGCGGATTTCGATCGCGCGCTGGTCCTGAAGCCTGACAACGCGTTGACCCTGCTTTATCGGGGCAATCTCCTGTTGGAAGCGGGACGGGCCCAGGATGCGCTGGCAAGCTATGACCGGCTGATTGCGATTGCGCCCGGCTATGACGAGGCCTGGTTTCGCCGTGCCGGCGCGCTGTGGATCATGGACAGATACGAGGATGCGCTCGCCAGCTACCGCAGGGCACATGCGATCAATCCCAACCGGTTTACCGCGGTCTTCAACAGCGGCACCGCCCTGCTCGCATTGGAGCGCTATGACGAAGCCCTCGCCGCCTATGAGCAGGCCGGCGCGATGGAGCCGGCGAACCGCTATGTGCTGGGCGCCATGGCCGGCGCCGTATCGGGAGGCTGCATTTTTGGACGCTGGGAGGAGATGCGCGCGCGCCTGATCGGGGCGGTCAGGAACCGCACCGACATGATCGCGCCGCTGACGTTCCTGACTTTTTGTGACGACGGCGCGCTCCGCCGCTCCGCGAGCCAGGCCCAGGCGCGCGACTTTGTTCCGCAGGCCTCGACACCGCTATGGACCGGCGAACGCTATTTTCATGACCGCGTCCGGATCGCCTATTTGTCGTCCGACTTTTATCAGCATGCCACGACGGAACTGATCGCCGGCCTGATCGAAAGCCATGATCGAAAGGCCTTCGAAGTCAGCGCGATTTCCTTCAGCCGCGACGACGCCAGCCCGATGCGCGCAAGAATGCTCAAGGCATTCGACCATTTTGTCGATGTTCGCGCCATGAGCGACGCCGAGGTGGCGCGCCGGCTGCGCGAACAGGAAATCGACATTGCCGTGGACCTCAAGGGCCACACCGAGGGTTTCCGCCCGCGCATACTCGCCCATCGTCCCTGTCCGGTGCAGGTGAATTATCTGGGTTATCCCGGCACCAGCGGCGCGCCTTGGCTGGATTACATCATCGGGGATGCCGTCGTTCTGCCTTTCAGCGATCAGGAATTTTATAGCGAGAAGATCGTTCACTTGCCCCATTGCTACCAGGCAAATGACGCTCAGCGCATGATCGCCGGCACTGCGCCCAGCCGCGCAGAGGCCGGCCTGCCGGAGTTGCCTAGCAACAGCGTAGGCAACGCTTTTGTCTTTTGCTGCTTCAATGCGGCCTGGAAGATCACGCCGGCACTGTTCGATGTCTGGATGCGGTTGTTGAAGGCCCTGCCGGACAGTGTGCTCTGGCTGCTGGAAGACAATTCTTCCATGGTGGCGCATTTGCGCTCCGCCGCGGGTGAACGCGGTGTGGATGCGGGGCGGCTGGTGTTTGCGGCCCGCGCCGCGCCGGCCGCGCACCTGGCGCGGCACCGGCTTGCCGATCTGTTCCTGGACACCCTTCCCTACGGCGCCCACACCACCGCCAGCGATGCGCTGTGGGCCGGCCTGCCGCTGCTTACCTGTCTCGGAATGCAGTTCGACGGGCGGGTGGCGGCAAGCCTGCTCAAGACCATCGGCCTGCCCGAACTGGTGACGGCTTCGCTGGACGAATATGAGGCCCTGGCTTTGGCTCTGGCGCGCGCGCCCGAAAGGCTTGCGCAGTTACGGGCACGGCTCGCGGCCAACCGGCTGAGCAGCCCGCTTTATGATGTGGAACGGTTCCGCAAAGGCATTGAAGCCGCCTATTTGCGCATGATCGAGATTTCACGCGGTGGCGGGCAGCCGCAAAGTTTTGCCGTGCCGGACTGATCCGGTTGCCCCGGGAGCCTGTTTTTGTTTCAATCGGGGCATCAGGCGGCGCCAGAACCGCCGGAATTCAAATGGGGAAAGCGTATGCGTCATCTCGGTTGGGCTTTGGTGCCGGTTGCGGCTGCTGTGGCTGCCTTGCCGGCCCAGGCGCGGCCGCGCGACGACGCCCTTTCGGGCGCGTTTCGCTGTGCGGTGATCGCTGATTCCAGAGTCTGGCTGGATTGCTATTACGGTGCCGCCCAGCCTGTCCGCGCCGCGCTGGGTATGCCATCCGCGCTGGCGGGCCAGGTGAAGCTTGCCGCGGCGCCACCCGCCGGCGGGGCCCCGCGCGATGAGGCCGTGCGCGATGATGTGATGGCGGGCGCGGCGGCCTGCAACCGTGTGGCGGGAGACCGGCCATGGCTGGATTGCTATTATGCCGCGGCCCAGTCGATGCGCGCCCAACTGGGCCTGGGGGGGCAAGCAGCGCCCAAGCCTGTGCCAATTCCGGCACCAGTGCCGGTCTATGCGCCGCCGCCCGCGCCGGCAAAACCGGCGGGTCCCCCGCCCATGCCCCGCAATAGCGGCCTGCTTAATGGCGTGTTCAACAGCATCAAGCCGATCGTGCGCAACATGCCGGTCCAGTCGGTCAGTTTTGGGAAGACCGGCGCGTTCACCGTCACCCTGTCGGATGGCGAGGTATGGGCGCAAGCCGCGGAAGATGAGGTCTATCATCCCGCGCGCTGGCGCAATCCCGGTCCCAATATGCTGGTTACCATCGCCCCGGATGCGATGCACACTTTCTCCCTGACGGTCGCGGGCGAGGATCGTTTCTACAAGGTCAAGCGCGTTCGCTAGACCTTGGCGCGGGGATCGTGTTTGGCAAGGCGCGCCAACAGATAATCCACCTCGGCCTTGGTCTCGGCCGAAAATTGGGGCGCTGGCTTGCGCATGGTCCAGGACGACAACACGCCACGGCGCATCAGGACATATTTGCGAACCGCCAAGCCCACGCCCGGCTGATGGTCGTAGCGCAATAGCGGCAGATGGACGTCGAAAAGATCATGCGCCTGGTCGCGCTTGCCGGCCTTGGCGAGCTTGACCGTCTCGACTAGCATGTCGGGGAAGGCATAGCCGGTGTTGGCGCCATCCACGCCGCGGTCCAGTTCGAAATCCAGGAACAGGCCGTTATTGCCGATCAGGATTGAGATGTGGCGCATGGAGCCGTCTTTTTCCCAGCCGCGCAGGGTGGTGATCTTGTCCAGCCCCGGCCAGTCTTCGTGCTTGAGCACCACCAGCGAGGGATTTTCCGTCACCACCTTGCGCACCACGCTGTTCGACATCACCACGCCGGTGGAATGGGGATAGTCCTGCAGCACCCAGGGAACATCGCCGCCGACCGCGTCCACCGCATTGCGGAAATAGGCGGTGATCTGGTCGTCGGTCTTAAGTCCCGCACCGGGCGCGATCATCACGCCGGCCGCGCCCAGGTCCATCACTTTGCGGGTGAGCGAGCGCATGGCGGCAAAGCCCGGCGCCGACACGCCCACGATGATCGGTTTACCAGCCGCGCGCTTGATTACCCGCTCCGCCAGCGCCAGCGCCTCTTCGGCGTCCATTTTGGAGGCTTCGCCCAGCACGCCCAATATGGTGAAGCCATTGCAGCCCGCCTCGAAATAGAAATCGGTCATGCGGTCCACCGAATTCCAGTCGATGGCGCCATTTTCCAAGAAGGGTGTGGGGGCGATCGAATAGACCCCGGAGGCGCTGGTATCAAGCTTCATGATCTTGTTCTCATCTTTTTACAGCCGAGACTAACTTGCCGTGGCAGGCAGCGCCAATGCCAGTTTGTCGCCCTCCCATTTGGCGACACTCGCCGCCGCGATTGCCGTGGCGACCGTATTGGTACAGGTGCGGCCCATGTCCATGAAATGGTCCACGCCCAGGATCAGCAGGGCGCCGGCCTCCGGCAGATGGAAATAGGGCAACAGCGAGACCACAACCACCAGCGAAGCGCGCGGCACATTGGCGATACCCTTGCTGGCCACGAAGACCAGGAACAGGAGCTGGGCGATCTGTACCGGCGTCAGCGTGATGTCATAGGCCTGGGCCACAAACAGCGCGGCGAAGGTGCAATAGCACATCGAGCCGATCAGGTTGAAGGAATAGCCCAGCGGCAGGACGAAGCTGGCGATGCGGTTGGAGACGCCGATCTGCTCCAGCTTGTAGAGCAGTACCGGATAGGCCGATTCCGAACTGGTGGTGGCCAGCGCGATCAGGGCGGGCTCGCGGATCGCCTTCATCAGCGTTTTTTGCTGTGCGAGGCCCAGCACCGCCGCCCCCGCCACCATCAACAGAGCCCAGAGCAGCGCCAACGTCAGATAGAAACCGCCGACATAAGAGGCATATTTGCCGATCACCTCGACGCCGCCTTGGGCCAGTGCCGAGGCCACGGCGGCGAACACCGCAATGGGCGCGAGATTCATCACGAACATCGCCATTTTCAGCACCAGATTGGCAAGCTGCTCGGTGAGTACCAGAAGCTGCTTGCCTTTCTCACCCAGCTGGCTCAGCGCCACGCCCGCCAGGAGCGAGAAGACCACGATTTGCAGGACTTCGTTTCGGGCCATGGCGTCCAGGATCGAAGTGGGAACCAGATTGGTGAGAAATCCCGCGAGGCTGGTGGGCGGCGCCTTCAACCCGCTGGCTGCGGCATCGGCGGCGGTCTTCAGATGCAGGCCAACGCCCGGCGCGATGGTTTCGACCATGACCAAGCCCAGGAGCAGCGAAATCAGAGAGGCCGTGACGAACCAGGTCATCACTTTCAGGGCGACGCGGCCGATATCGCCGGCATCGCCCATCCGGCCCACGCCGCTTATCAAGGTCGCCAGCACCAGAGGCGCGATCAGCATCTTGACCGCGCGCAGGAAGATCGTGGTGATCAGACTGAGCGCGTCGAGCAGCGAAGCAAGCCCCGCTGCATCATGAATTAGCCCATGGCATATCAGGCCGAACGCCGCACCCGCCAGGGTCGCCAAAATAACCAGCAAAGTCAGGCCTTTGCGCATATATCCCCGGTTGAGTGCTGTTTTGCCGCTTCGCCGTTTGGCGAACTCTAGCGGCGGGGAGCGGCTGCGCCTAGACTTTCTCCGAATGGCGGCGGAACGATCGCCGGCGAACATAAGACGAATAGTCATGAGGGGATCGATCATGCAGTCGGCAACACCGCGCCTTGGCCTGGCGTTATTTGTGTCATCGGCGCTGTGTGCGCTCCTGTCCGGCTCTGCCGCGGGCCAGGGCGCAATGGCCGATGTGCTGATCACCGGCGGCACGGTCTATGACGGCTCCACGGCCAAGCCCTTCACCGGCGACGTCGCCATCACTGGCGACAAGATCGTCTATGTCGGTCCCAAGGCGCCGATGAGCGCCAAACGCACGATTGACGCGCACGGCATGATCGTCTCGCCGGGGCTCATAGATGCCCATACCCACTCCGATCATTTCCTCAATTCACCCGATCCCAAAAAACGCGCCGTGCCCGCCTGGGTGACGCAAGGCGTATCCACCGTTTTCATTGGCGTTGACGGCAACGGTCCGCCCGGCCTCAAGGCGGAATTCGCCCGCTACAAGGCGCAAGGGGTGGGTACCAATATCGTCTCCTATGTGGGCTTTGGCGCCATCCGCAAATTGGTGATCGGGGATGCGGCGCGCGCGCCCACGCCTGAGGAACTGGCCAAGGAAGAGGCGTTGACCGTCCAGGGCATGTGCGAAGGCGCCATCGGTCTTTCGGCGGGCCTGTTCTATGCGCCGCAGATTTTTGCCAAGACCGACGAAGTCATCGCGCTTGCCAAGGAAGCCGGGGCGCGGGGCGGTATTTACGACACCCACCAGCGCGATGAATCTTCCTATTCCATCGGCCTGATGGCTTCCAGCAAGGAGGTGCTGCAGATCGGGCGCGAGGGGCACATTCCGGTGCATTTTTCCCATATCAAGGCACTCGGCCACGACGTATGGGGCAAGTCGGATGAATTGATCAAGCTGATCAACGACGCCCGCGCCGGCGGCCAGAATGTCACCGCCAACAATTACCCCTGGCTGGCGTCACATACCGGGCTGGATGCGGCCCTGATCCCGCGCTGGGCTTCCGATGGCGGTGCGGCCGCCATGCTCAAGCGCTTCGACGATCCGGCGCTGATGGCCAGGATCAAAAAGGAGATGGCGGAGAATTTGGACCGCCGTGGCGGCGCCCAGACCCTGCTTCTGACCAGCGGCGAAGCCGATGGTTCCAATATCAGCAAGGAGCCGCCGCCCGCCTGGTCGGGCAGATATCTTTCCGACCTGGCCAAGGAATGGAAGATGGACCCGCTGGACGCGGCCATCCGCGTCCTGCGCGAAAGCCACGGCCATGCCTCCGTCGTCTCTTTCAATATCTCCGAGTCCGACCTGGAAAATTTCATGAAGCAGCCCTGGGTGGTGACCAGCTCGGACGGTGGGCCGGGTCATCCGCGCGAATATGCGACCTTTCCCACCAAATATGCGGTCTATGTGAAAGAGAAGCATGTGATCGACACCGGCTTCTTCATTCGCCATTCCAGCGGGCTGACCGCCGACATCTTCAAGCTGGACCGGCGCGGTTATCTGAAGCCGGGTTATTTCGCCGATGTGCTGGTGTTCGATCCCAACGGCTATGTGCCCAAGGCGGATTATGTCCATCCCGCGGTGCTGTCGGAAGGCGTCAAGGAACTGTTCGTCAATGGCGTTGCATCCGTGGACAATGGCAAAATGACGGGCTCGCTGTCGGGCAGGCCATTGCCGCATACGCCCACGCCAGGAACCTGCAAATAAGACCTGCAAATAAAAATCGGGAGAGAGAAATGCGCCTGCTGGCTTTGACGGCTGCTTTCACTGGCTTGCTGGCTTTGCCGGCGCTGGCCCAGCCGGCGGAGATCAATGTCTTCACCCCTGGGGTGGTCTATAATTCCGGCATTCAGGATCTGGCGGCGACCTATACCAAGGAGACCGGCGTCAAGGTGACGGTCAAGGCCGAGGGCATGGGGCAGTTGGTGAATGACGTGAAAAAAGGCACGCCCATTGCCGACATCGTGGTGGCGCCGGTTTCGTTCATGGATGGCATGCAGGCGGAAGGCTCGGTCGTTCCCGGCACCGCCGCCGATATCGGCCGCGTCTATATCGGGCTGGCCGTCAAGAAGGGCGCGCCGCATCCCGACATCTCCACCCCGCAGAAGCTGGGCGCGGCCCTGAAAGCGGGCGGCGTGGTGATGTACTCCAACCCGGCCGGCGGCAGCATGGAAGCGCGCATCATTGACGACATGCTGCACCAATATCCGTATTTCGAGGGCGTCAAGACCAAGATCAGCACCAAGGGCGAGGGCGGCGAGGCGTTGGTCAAGGGCGAAGGCGACATGGCGTTGCAGCTGATTTGCGAAGTGCTCAACCATCCCGAACTGGAGCTGGTGGGCATCGTGCCGCCGGAGTTGCACGCCTATATCGACACCCAGGTCGCGGTGCCGGCGCGCTCCACCCAAGCCGATGCCGCCAAGGCCTTCATCGCCTATATGCTGCGGGCCGACCACACCGGCGTGTGGAAGTCCAAGGGGCTTGAGCGAAAGTCCTGATTAGAGCCTGAATTTCCCGGATGGAAGCGCCTGCGCCGTAGAGATTTTGCGCCGTGGGCAGGAGAAGGGCGAAGGCCGTATCGGGGAATACGGACGAGCCCGGAGTTTATCCTCCGGCCGCGCTTCGCGCGGACCGGGGGGACGAACCCGCGGCGCAAAAGACCACGGCCCTTCGGGTTGTCGTCCGGCGGGCGCCCGCGGCGTCGCAAGGCTCGACCGATGGACCCGCATCGCTCTTCGCCGTCCATACGCTGTCGCTATGGACCCTGGCGGATCACCTCGCCGGACGGCAACGCCGGCTGCTTCCATCCGGGAAAATCAGGCTCCCGTCGCGATTGTGACGGTCAGCCTTGCCACACCGTCCACCTCGGCGATCAGCACATCGCCGGGAGAGACCGCGCCCACGCCGGCCGGCGTGCCGGTATAGATCAGGTCGCCGGCTTCCAGCCGCATGGACTGGGAGATGAAGGCGATCACATCGGGCAGGGGCCAAATCATCTGATCGAGATTGCCGTCCTGCTTCACAGCGCCGTTCACTTCCAGATGGATGCGGCCGGATTTCGGATGGCCGATACGGCTTACGGCGATAAGCGCGCTGATGGGGGCGGAGTGGTCGAACCCCTTGCCCCAGTCCCAGGGTCGCTTTTTGTCCTTGGCCTCCTGCTGCAAGTCGCGGCGCGTAAGGTCGATGCCCACGCCATAGCCAAAGACATGATCGAGTGCGGACTCGCGGGCGATATTGGCGCCGCCTTTGGCGATCGCCGCCACCAGCTCAACTTCATGCTGCAGGTCGTTGGTCTGGGGCGGATAGGCAATGGTGGCACCGTCGGCGACCACGGCATCGCCCGGCTTGCAGAAGAAGAAAGGCAGTTCGCGCGTAGGATCAGCACCCATCTCGCGCGCATGGTCGGCATAATTGCGGCCTACGCAAAAAATCCGCCGCACAGGAAATAGCTTTTGGCTGCCTTCGACCGCCACGGCGGGCTGCCTTGGCGGCGCAATCACGTACAGGTCGGTTGCAGACATTATTCCCTCTTTGTTGCGCCGCAGCATTGATGCGAGATCCATAAAGTACACAAAACTTGCCGTTTGCGCGCCGCCCACTTACGGTCCGGCAATCCAAAAAAATCCGAAGGGAAAATACATGCGTAGACGCGAATTGTTCCGGGCAGCGCTGGCAAGCACGGCGGTGGCCACAATGGTGGCCAACCGGGAGGCGGCGGCCCAGGAGCAGGTGGGCAGGGCCATGCGCGGGGTGCCTTCTCCCAAGATCAAGGACATCAGCGTGATCGAGTGCCAGCCCAAGGGCACGCGTCATACCGTGGTCAAGATAACCACGGACCAGGCCGGCCTTTACGGTTATGGCTGCGCCACCTTCACCCAGCGCGCCGACCTGATCCGTCCGGCCGTGGAGCTTTATCTGAAGCCGCTGCTGTTGGGCCGGCCGGCCGATCGCATCGAGGACACCTGGCAGGCTTGTTACAACTCCTCCTACTGGCGCAACGGCCCGGTGGAGAACAACGCCATCTCGGGCGTGGACCAGGCCCTGTGGGACATCAAGGGCCGGATGGCCGGCATGCCGGTCTACCAGCTCCTGGGCGGCAAGGCGCGCGAGGCGGTGGACCTTTATGGCCATGCCGAAGGCGCGGAGATCCAGGAGACCATCGACGACGCCAAGAAATTCATCGCCCAGGGCTTCCGCCATGTCCGCATCCAGGTGGGCTTGCCCGGCATGGCCGGCTATGGCGCGCGCCAGGCGGGCCAGCGCATGCCCTCGCTCCATACCGAGCCGCTGTTCGAGCGCGAAGCCGCCAAGCGGCGCGCACTGGCGCTGTTCGAGGAAGCGCGCAAGCAGCTGGGAGAGGAAATCGAACTCCTGCACGACGCCCATGAGCGCTACACGCCCACCGAAGCCATCCAGTTCGCCAAGGACCTGGAAAAGTACCATCTCTTCTTCCTGGAGGACGTGCTGTCACCCGAGGACATTGTCTATTTCAAAAATATCAAGGAGCAATGCACGACACCCTTGGCGATGGGCGAATTGTTCAACTCGCCCCATGAATGGACGCCGCTGATCAAGGACCGGCTGATCGACTATATGCGCATGCACATCTCGCAGATGGGCGGGCTGACGCCGGCGCGCAAGGTGGCCGCGATGGGCGAGATCATGAATGTGCGCACCGCCTGGCACGGACCAGGCGACGTGTCGCCCATCGGCCATGCCGCGATGGTGCATCTGGACCTCAATATCACCAACTTCGGCATCCAGGAGTTCACGCCTTTCAATGACGCGGAGAAGGCGATCTTCAAGGGCGTGCCGGAAATGCGCGGCGGCTATTACTATGCCAATGACAGGCCGGGCTGGGGCATCGAGATCGACGAGGCGGAAGCCGCCAAATATCCCTACAAGCATGACCAGCCGCTCAATGGCGGCTGGGGCGTGGTCCGCCTGCCGGACGGCCAGATTATTAAACAGTGACCCCCTCCGGCCTACGCATCGCAAGCGATGCTACGGCCACCTCCCCCTCTTATGCGCTGGCGCGCATGAAGGGGAGGCGGACCTGAGAAGCGAAAAGCCCCGCATCGCACGATGCGGGGCTTTTTGCCGTCTTCAAGGATCGGTTTACATGCCGCGCAGTTCGCGCAAGGCGATCTGCAGCATGGCGCGGCAATGGCCGATATTATAGGCCCAGGCCGCCGTGGGATTGGTCCCCTTGGGCAGCAGCTTGTCGATGGCCAGGCCGCGCGGGTGCTCGGGGAAGATCAGGCGCTTGTAGTTGTTCTTCACCAGCAGCTTCATCACTTCGAACATGTCGTTGTCGCCATTGTCGGCGAAGACCTCGGTATAGTCCTCGCGCGGCTTGCGCATCACCACATTGCGGAAATGCACCTGGCCGATGCGATTGCGCGAAGCCAGCCAGTTGCCCACCACCATCGGGTCTTCACCCAACTCGCGGGTGACGCCGCAGTCCCAGGTCATGCAGTTGGACGGGGAATTCACCGTCTCGACCAGCCGCTTCCAGTCGTTGAAGCTGTTCAGCACCTGGGCCGAGCCGCGGCTGTAAGGCGCCGGCGGATCGTTGGGGTGAACCGACATCACCACATTGTTCTTTTCCGCCACCGGGATCACTTCCCGCAGGTAGTAGCCGAGGTTTTTCCAGGTATCTTCATAGTTTTGCGGCGCGCCGTCCGCCGGCAGGGGCGCCAGATCCTTCATCCGGTCATACTTGAACTCGGTCATGCCGGCGCCGCCGCGTCCGGGCGCGGTCTGATAACCGTCTTCCGCGCGGTGGTTATAGAAATTCCATTCCAGAACCGGAATGCCCAGCTTACCCATATTGACGATAGTCTGTTTGATCTTGCCGATTTCCTCGTCGCGGCCGGGCAGGCCGCGCACGATCAGGTTCATGTTGGGATCCACCCCCCGGTTGAAGGACCAGCGGATCATCATGATACCGATGTGCATGTCATGCTTCTTGAGCGCGTCCACGCGCGGCTGCAGATAATCCATGCCCCAGGGCTGGGCCGGCACCGCCTGGGTGTCGATCCAATCGATGCCGAGCTGCTTGATCTGGATCGCTTCCTGGTCGCTCAACAGGTCTTCCATATAGGTGGTCAGCTTGGGCGTATCGGGGCCTTCCTGTGGCAGGCCGATGCGCCTGGCGGGGTGCGGATTGTAGGGCGCGTCCGGCGCCTGGGATGGGAGCTGCGCCAGGGCCGGGGTGCTCGCGACCGCGGCCGCGGCACCGGCCAGAAACGAGGTCTCAAGCAGTCCACGGCGGGACATCTGGTTCGGTTTGGTCATGTGTTTCCCCTTGTTCGCGGCGTTCGTCGCCGATGATTTTGGTTCCATTCGGACGTTAGCAATTCCCGCCAAAGCGGCAAGACCGCCTACCAGGGAATATCCTTGGCATATCTCTTGATCAATGCGGTGAACACCGGCAGGTTTTTGTCATAGGCGGCCTTGGACCGGGCATCCAGGGTGAAGGCCAGCAGATACTCGCCTTCCTCGGAATAGGCGACGGCTTTCCAGTCGCCGGCCTGCCCGGTGGCCGGGGCAAATGCCACCATGGTGAAAGGCGTGGAATCCTTGTCATAAACATCGGCACGTTTGGTGACGGCCATTGTGGGGGTTGCCGCGTCGCGGTCCTTGTCCATCAACTGCGACAGGCTGGATGTATCGCCGCTTCTGGAATAGCCCCGCGCCTGGATGGTCACCTCTGAGGTCGCCGGATCAGCGCCATCCGGGATCAGGATATTGGCGCCGAGTTTCATGCTCGATTCCTGGTCCTGATGCCAGTCGGCAATGTCGGGCAGCTTGGGCCAGGAAATGGTGCCGTCGGGCGTGGCGAATTGCAGCATTTCGGCCTGGGCCGGGGCAAACCCGATCCATCCGGCCAGGCAAGTCCCAAGCAGTAGAGATGCAAACACTTGCCTTGCCATGGCGGTCCTCCTTTCGGCCGATCAGATTATCAACTCAATGAACGGGTGCCACCTTGTAGACATGCGGATTGTCGTCGGTGTGCAGAGTGTAGCTGCCAAAAGCGCCCTGGCTGACGGTGATGGTGTAGGCCGATGGCGGCCTCGTCCAGAGCGCCTGTGTGCCGCTGTCGATATCGACCTGCCGCCATTGCTGGCCATTGGCCAAGGTGACGACAAAAGCGCCGCTCTTCTCATAGCGATAGGATGCCATCCGCGAAACGGCGGCCGGCGGGGCGTTGCCGATCAGTGTCGTCCAGAATCCTGCCTTCCTCTGCGGCGCGGGCCGGGTCGCGACACTTGGCGCGGGAGCGGCGGGCATAGAGGCAGGCATGGGGGCGGGCATGGACGAAAGCGGCATAACGGGGCCGGCCGGCACAAGGCGCTGCTGGAATTCCGGCGCGGGCGGCAAACCCAGATGCCCGCGCATCGGCTGTTCCGCGCCGTAAAGGCAATCCAGCCAGGTGCGGTCGTCGTGGATCACGCCGCAGCGCGCGATGCCTGACAGCACATCGTCGCGCGTATCGGCGGTTGCGTTCGCGGCGCCCATGGTAATCGCGCCGCATAGCAGCACGGCAAAGGTTCTTTTTGTCATCACTGCCCACGCCCCCGACCTGTTCGCATGGCCCCCAGCCATGTTCCCGGGCTAGAGTTTGCTGACGCTTTGAGATCAAATCAATGGCCACGCAAGAACCTGGCGATATCGCGGCGACTTTCGCCCGGGCCAGTCTGTTGCACCAGCAAGGCAAGCTGGCAGAGGCGGCCCCGCTCTATCGGTGGGTTTTGCTGGCGGATCCGGCCCATTTCGAGGCCCATCACATGCTGGGGCTGCTCTACGCCCAGCAGGGCGAGTTCCTTGAGGCCGTGAAGGCGATCGGCCATGCGCTGAAGCTTGAGCCCCGGAACCAGCAGGCCTTGTGCAATTTTGGCAATGTGCTGAGGGCGCTCGGCCAGCGCGATGAAGCGCTGGCATGCTACGACGCCGCCGTTTCGCAGAATCGGGACGATGCCGTCGTCTGGTTCAATCGTGGCCTGTTGCTCGCCGAGATGCGCCGGCTGGCGGACGCGGTGGCAAGCTATGAGCGGGCGATCGCGATCGCGCCCGATCATGGCGAGGCGCATTTTGCCCGCGCCACGGCCCTGGGCGAGATGGGCCGGCTGAACGATGCATTGTCGGCCGGCGATGCCGCGATTGTTGCAAGGCCGGACAATGCGCAAGCCTTCAATCTGCGCGGCAGTCTGCTCTGGCGGCTGGGACGCTACGAGGCGGCGCTGGATGCCTTCAACAACGCGTTGTCCCTCGCGCCCGGACAGGCGGATTTTCTCAACAATCGCGGTCTGGCCTTGACGGCGCTGGGTCGCCATGCGGAAGCGCTCAAGAATTATGACGCCGCCCTGGGCGCGCGCCCCGGATTTGTCGAGGCGCTGGTCAACCGGGGCAATGCGCTGGCCAGCCTCCAGCGGTTCGATGAGGCGCTGGAGTGCCAGGACAAGGCGGTGGCGCTGGTGCCCGGCCACCCCGAGGCGCTGGCCAACAAGGCCGCCGCCCTGGTGGCCTTGCAACGATTCGAAGAAGCGCTGGAGACCTATGGGGCGGCGCTGAAGCAAAATCCGGCAAACAGCAAGACCCGCTACAACCGCGGCGTGGCCCTGGCGCAACTGCAACGCTTCGCGGAGGCGCTCGCGGAATTCGAGGCGGTTCACGCCGCCGATCCGCGTCATCCCCATGCCCTCAGCGCCGCCGCCAATGCCGCGCTCAATCTTTGCGATTGGCCCAAGGTCAAGCTGTTCGGTGAGGAGATTGTGCGCGCCGTCGCGGAAGGCACTGCCGCCATCGCGCCCTTCACCCTGCTGGGTTACAGAGAGGATGCCGCCCTGCATCTGAAATGCGCCAAGGCGTGGCTCGCCGGCAAAGGCGTCTCCTACCGGGCCGCTTGGAGCGAGACGGCAGCGCGCGGTCATGAAAAGCTGCGTATTGCCTATGTCTCGTCGGATTTTGGTGTCCATCCGGTCGGTTATCAGCTGGCGGCGCTCCTGGAACAGCATGACCGGACCGGCTTTGAAATCCACGGTGTTTCGCATGGACCCGACGATGGCAGCGATATCCGCGCCCGCCTTGTCAAGGCGTGCGACCAATTCCATGATGTGCGCCTGATGAGCGATCATGATGCCGCCGCGCTGCTGCGCCGGCTTCAGATCGACATCGCGGTGGACCTGAACGGCCATACCCAATATGCGCGGCCCGGTCTGTTCGCGGCGCGGGCGGCACCGTTGCAGGTTGGTTGGCTTGGCTATCCTTCCACCACCGGCCTGGCCGCGATGGATTATGTGATCGCCGATGCCCAGGTTCTGCCTTTCGCCGGCCAGCCGCATTACAGCGAAATGATCGTGCATCTGCCGGACTGCTATTTCGCGCCCGGCGATCCGCCGCCTGTGGCGCCTTCGCCGTCGCGACAGGCGGAAGGCCTGCCGGCCGATGGCGCGGTTTTCTGCTGCTTCAACCAAAGCTGGAAAATCACCGAAGCCCTGTTCGATGTGTGGATGCGGCTGTTGCGGGAGGTTCCGGGAAGTGTGCTGTGGCTGAAAGACCATCCGCCGGAGGTGCGGGCGCGGCTGCAACAGCAAGCGCAATTGCGGGGCGTGGGTGCCGGCAGGCTGATCTGGGCCACGCCGGCCGACCGGACGCGCCATCTGGCGCGCCTGGGGCTTGCGGATCTGATGCTCGACACGCTGCCCTATAACGCCCATGCCACTGCCGGCGACGCGCTATGGGCCGGGGTGCCGGTCATTACCTGCCTGGGCCAGGCTTTTGCAGGCCGCGTGGCTTCGAGCCTGCTCATGGCAGCGGGCCTGCCCGAGCTCGTTACTGTCTCATTGGCGGACTATGAAAGCCTGGTCCTGAAACTGGCGCGCGACCCCGTGGCGCGCGGTGATTTGCGCGAAAGGCTTTCCCGCAACCGCGCCCAAATGCCGTTTTTTGATTCCCACCGCCATGCGCGGATGATGGAAGCGGCCTTTCGCCAGATGTGGCGTAACGCGCGCGCCGGCGCCGGGGCCAGGGGGTTTGCGCTCACCCTGGAAGCGGTTCCATAGCGGGGACCGCGAAGCCCCGCACAGGCTCGCCATTCTTCCAGGCCTGCCACATGGACCTATAGGCGGATTCAAGGTGACGCCGGAACAAGTCGGTGTCGAACAAAGGCGTGCTCATCCGGTTGGCCGCGAGCTTTTGCTTGAGAAGCGCCAACGCTTGCGCGTCTCCGGCCAGGTCAATCGCCAGTTTTTCATATGCGGCTTCGCTATGGGTCACCAATTCCGGCATGCCGACGGC
>Ga0210386_10002473_pt1 | contig 15917 bp, 12 predicted proteins | sample IncBWH32OmetaG_FD_160091 | JGI IMG/M metagenome (GOLD analysis project Ga0210386, IMG submission 160091) | Forest soil microbial communities from Barre Woods Harvard Forest LTER site, Petersham, Massachusetts, United States - Inc-BW-H-32-O ... | reverse complement strand
AGCGTGGCCTTCAGCCCCGACGGCACCCGCATTGTCTCGGGAAGTGACGACAAGACGCTGCTCTGGGAGGCCGACGAATTTCTCTATCCGGGCATTATTTTTGCAGAAGTAACTAACGTAGGATCTCGCCAGAAATTTCCAGTTGGTGGAAAAGACAGGCACCGATCCACAGAAACAGCTAGCGACTAGGACTAGGGTGGGGGAGGGAAGAGTGGGGACCTGGGCACCGGGTCCCCGCTATTTTAGATTAGTTCCCGTTGGCTGATGTTATGGATTCAGGAGTTTCTGCCGCGCATTAAACCGCACCAATTTTTCAAGGCAGGTTTTTGAGAACCGTAAGTTGCTCAACCTGTGGATCAGGTTGTACTTGTGATGATCCTCTCGAAATCGGTCGTTTTCAAGAATGGGTGCTTTGCATCCTTTCCTGGAATTTATCCAACGCCTTGAACTGGAACTCGACAGGTTCCGCGAATTGCTTTTACCGCTGAAGCTCCGTAAAGAAAGATCGGGCTCGGGACCCAGTCGTAGGCAATATCTCACTACATCTGTTTATTTCAGAACATACGGTCCAGGAGCGGAATCACCTGTTCCATGGATTTGAATACTGCGTTCGCGAAAGAACTCGATCGTCTCTTTGATGCTCGAATATCCCGTCCGTTGTCCGGGAATAGTTAGGTTGTCTGCGATCTGATCGCGTTCATCCATCTGTTTGGTCACCGCATATGCCTCGCGGAGGATCGCTGCACAAACCAGATGCGCAGTCGCATCGGCCTGTTCGACCAGACATGCATCTGCCGCAGCGGCCAGCCGCCCGAAGAACTCCATCTTCGAACAGTGATCGATGGGTGCTTCTTCGCAGAAACGGTCTCTGAGAACCTCGAAGAAATATGTAAGCTCCAGCGCATGCTCTGTGAGAACCTCGCGGTCCTTTGGATTAGATGATCTCCGTAGATCGTCAGGCTGCGGAGCCGATGCGATCACGACGTCTGCCTCGGACCAAAGGCGACTCGCCTTCGGTAGTACCGGATTAGCGAGAAGATGAGCCAACTCGTCGAGTTTCTTCATTTGAAAATTTGACGCAATTCCTGATCGCGGTGCCCATTTCTTTTTTGTGACAGCAAAAACGTAGCGAATTATCCCATTCTTCCTTCGCTAAACTGACTACCGTTAAATTAAATTGTTTTAGGGTGCCGACGCTGTTAGCGTAGCGGAAGGCAACACGGATAGGCGCGGACAAAGCGATCTTAGACTGACCCTAGAACTAAGATAATGTCCGTATTAAATTGGGTAGATCTCACTGGTGTACGGCTCCGGTGGCTTGGTAGGCCGAATCGTAGTCTGATCCGGGACCTGACGCACCGCTTGGGTTTCCATTGTAATGCTCAGAAGTCGTGCCTCCCGTCGTGCAACTCGTAAAGCTGATTGCCAATCCTACAAGGGCAACTATTAAGCGCATTTCCATTGTTTCCTTCAGAGGCTTTAGGATGGTTCCTCGCCCAGACACCTGCTGCGGGATTTCTCCAAGTCGCCGGTAACAGTCTGAGTCCCCGGGGGCAGAGGAAACGCCTTTGGTCAAAGCCGTTCGGTTCGAGGGTTTGCATAGTTGTTACCGTCTGGGCCAAAAACAAATTACATATTAGTAGAACCGCCAGCTGTTCGGGTGAAGGTACTCCTGCGGATCTTCCAAGTATCGCCCTCACGGACTATAACCCATGAATAGTGGCCATCGTCACTTCTAGGAGAGTTGCTGGTGTCTCGAAAAATATCACTCCATGTTCCGAACGAACGTACCTCATTGCCGACCGCATTTACTCGATCGACCTTTGTGAAATAATTGCCGACCTGCCAATGCTTGAACCAATTTGCATACGCTTTTTCGATGACCTGCCGACCGTGACCTGTCGCGTGCGGCGCCCCCGAAACCCCGTCCTCCCTGTAGAGCGCGGCGACGGCGGCCGCGTCGTGGTTGTTGAGCGCCGCGTCCTACTTCGAAGCCAACGCACGAATCTGCTGGGCTATTTGTGGATCGACCGTCTCTTTTTGTTGGGCAAAGGTCGGCCAAGCAAAGCAGATTGCCAATCCTACAAGGGTAAGTTGGAAGCGGATTTTCATTGTCTACTCTGGGGATTTAGGACGGTTGTCGCCTACCGATCTGACGGTTGACTTTACGGTGATTCGCTCCCGGACACGCCCGAGATAGACTGCTCGGTGGACGGGATTTCGGCGTCCCTGCGGATCTTCCAACTGTCGCCCTCACGGACTAAAATCCATAAATAGGTGCCATCGGCGCTTCTTGTCCTATTCTGGTAGTCTTGATAATTAAAACTCCATGTTCCGCGCGAACCTACCTCATTTCCGACGGCAGTTACCGTATCGACAGTCTTGCCAATATTGTGCGTACGCCAAAGCTCGAAATCGTATTTTGCTAAGCATTTTTCGATTGCCTTCCGGCCGCGAAACGTCCCGTGATGAGCCGTCGCCCAAACTCCGTCCTTCGTGTAGAGGGCGGCGACGGAGGAGGCATCGCGGTTGTTGAATGCTTCGTCGTACTTCGCAGCTAATACGCGAATCTGTTGGGCTATTTGTGGATCTGTCGTGTCTTTCTGTTGGGCGAAGATCGGCACGGTAAAACTGCTGGCCAACCCTGCAAGGATGACTAGTAAGCGCATTTTCATTGTTTCCTCTTCGGTGTTTTATTGTCGTTGTCGCTAGAATGATCCCATGCGGGGAAGCGGGCGTCCGGGTCCACATTCCACGCCTTAACCGCTGGTTTCCCTGGCTATGCAGACGAGCACCCTGTGCGACGGAAGATAATGTCTCCACATCTAGTTCTGCCGAAAATCTCAGAGGAAGTTTCAAGAAAATGTGAAAAAGAATCTGTCACCAGGTTTTAAGCGCAAAAGGTTCCATTGCGCCACGGCGTCCGAGTCGAAAGACTTCGGCCGCGGGTTGGAGGGGCTGGACACTAGCCCAGCCAACCGATTGGGCGCTTTTTCTTGAGTGCCAAGGTACTTTCTGGCAAAATCAGGTTTACTGGACGCGCTACTTGACTCGACGGCTGGCGGACGGCCCAAGTTCCTAACGACCCAGTGGGAACTGCTGGTTGCCGCATCTTCGGAAGGCGCCGCGGAAGCCCGCGCCGCCATGGAAGAGGTCTATTGCCTTTATTGCTATCCAGTTTACGCCTTTATCCGCCGACGCGGCCATGCCCGCTATGACGCGCAGGACCTCACACAGGATTTCTTCGTCCACTTGCTTGAGAAGAGCATCCTGGGCCAGGCCGATCCGCGGCGCGGCCGGTTCCGCAACTTCCTACTCGGCTCATTAGATCATTTCCTAGCCCATGCTGCCGAACGCGCCGGCGCTGGCAAACGGGGCGGTGACTGTCAGTGGGTGTCTTTGGATGACGATGCCGCAGAAGAACGCTACCAGCTTGCTGCGCCGGATGGGATGACAGCAGAGAAACTCTTCGAGGCGCGGTGGGCCGCCGCGCTGGTCGAAGCAACGCTTGTGCGGTTGCGCTGCGAAATGGAATCGGAGGGCAAGGGGAACCTTTTCGAAGCGCTCAAAGGTTTTTTGATGGGCCGGGACGACTCTTCTTACCAGCGAGCTGCCAATGCGTTGAATTTGAGCCGCGGCGCGCTAAAAACGGCCATCCACCGCCTGCGCGGCCGCTATCGGGGGCTATTACGTGAAGAAGTGGCGCGCACAGTCGCCATGCCTACGGAGGTCGACGAGGAACTTCGCTACCTTCGGGCTGCATTGAGTGGCTGAGACTGCAACCCGGGCAACCATTAAAATGAGTGCCTCAGCCGACAAGCCCAAGCAAACATGCGGGAAGTGCGGTACCCCGCTTCAGCTTGTTGGACAATTCTCAGAGCTGTGCGCGGCTTGCTTGCTGGAGTTGGGATGGGACGAGGAGGAAGTTTGGACCGCAAATGCAGAGCGGTTTGACCATTACCAAGTCGCCCATACTGACGGCACGCCTGTGGAGTTGGGCCGGGGCGCAATGGGTATCACCTATAGGGCCTCCGACACGATCTTGGGAAATGAGGTGGCTCTTAAGGTCATCGACGCTCGCATTGCTGCCCTCCCCGAAGCGCGGGAACGTTTCCTGCGAGAAGCCCGCGCAGCGGCTCGGCTTCGCCACCCGAACATTGCCTCAGTCTTTTACTACGGGACGCGCAAGAGTGATGGTCAATGCTTTTACGCGATGGAGCTGGTCGAGGGCGAAACATTGGAAACGCGCCTGAGACACAGCGGACCTCTGCCGCCCTCTCTGGCCCTGGAAGTTATTACGCAAGCCGCAAGGGCACTCGTTGCTCTGGAAACGCACGGCTTGGTTCATCGAGACATTAAGCCGGCTAACCTGATGCTTGTCGAGCGGCCGGAGCTCACCGTCAAAATGATTGACTTCGGGTTGGCTAAGGCAGCAGCAACTACGGAGAGTGAATCCGACGTTACACACGGGGGCTTTGTCGGAACGCCCTCTTTTGCCAGTCCGGAGCAATTCACAAACACCAGCGTCGTCGACGTTCGTTCGGACTTGTATTCATTGGGCATCACGCTGTGGGAAATGCTGACCGGCCAGACGCCATTTCGCGGCACACCCCGTGAGGTGATGCATCAGCACCAGCACGCATCCCTACCGCTCGATCTGCTGGAAGCTGTTCCACAACCGGCCGTCGTTCTACTTGATGCGCTCCTCGAGAAAGACCCCGGGCGCCGCTTTCAGACCCCGGCCGATCTCCTTAACGCGATACCGACGATAACAGATGCCATCGACGCGCGGAGTACAATCACTCGTCAGAGCCTAGAGAAGACCTCCTCTACCGTTTCGCGAACCGTAACTGGCAGGCCGCCGCGGACAATACCGGGACCGGACAAAATTTCAGTAGCCAGATTACCCGTTACAGGAAGCGATGTTTTTGGTCGGAAGGAGGATCTCGCTTTCCTGGATAATGCATGGGCAAACCAGGGTGTAAATGTCGCTACAATCGTTGCCTGGGCAGGGGTCGGTAAATCGGCGCTGGTTAACCATTGGCTCGGGCAAATGGCTATTGAACATTATCGTTCTGCGGAGCTCGTTTTTGGCTGGTCTTTTTATCGGCAGGGAGCCAGTAGAGGCTCTTCATCTGCAGATGAATTTCTTGACGCGGCTCTTACTTGGTTTGGCGATCCAGACCCGCGGATCGGTACTGCGTGGGAGAAGGGTGAAAGACTCGCGAAGCTGATTTCGCATCGTCGAACCTTACTGATTCTCGATGGCCTGGAACCGCTCCAGAACCCACCTGGTCCGCAAGAAGGACGACTACGTGAGCCTTCCCTCCAGGCGCTTTTGCGCGAACTGGCTGCGTTCAATACCGGGCTCTGCGTGATTGCTACGCGGATACCGGTCGCTGATATTGCAGATCACGAGCCAACCTCGGTTCTCCGCCGTGACCTGGAACAACTATCCAGCGATGCCGGTGCGAAGCTACTCAGGGCGCTGGGCGTCAATGGGCATGAAGCCGAGTTGCAAAGCGCCAGTGGCGAGCTGAGTGGCCATTGTCTTGCTCTCACGCTGATGGGCAGCTATTTGGCAGACGCTTACGAGGGAGATATTCGTTGTCGCGAAGAACTGTCAAAACGTCTTGCTCAGGACGTACGACAGGGCGTCCATGCCCGAAAGGTAATGGAATCTTACCAAACCTGGTTTGGCGAGGGGCCGGAGCTATCGATTCTACGTATGTTAGGTCTGTTCGATCGACCCGCAGACGAAAAGGCGATTTGCGCTCTGCTCAAATCGCCGCCAATCCCAGGCCTTACTGAATCCTTAACTGATTTAAGCCCGAGCGAGTGGCGGACGATTCTTGCCAGGTTAAGAAGAGCACGACTGCTCGCTGCCGAGGATTCCCACCGTCCACGACAACTGGACACACACCCGCTCATTCGTGAATACTTCGGCGAACAGCTTCGGAATGATCGGGCTGAGGCTTGGAAGGAATCCAATAGGCGGCTTTATGATCATTACCGAAGGCTTGCTCCCGATCTGCCAGATAATTTTCGGGCCATGGAGCCATTATTTTTAGCAGTAATCTGCGCCTGCAATGCTGGTCTGTTTCGCGCAGCGCTGCATGAAGTTTACCTTCCGCGGATTCAGCGGGGGAATGCCTGCTTTGCGGCTAAGGTTCTTGGCGCCACAGGGCCATTGCTCTCTGTTTTAGTTCATTTCTTCGAACACGGACGCTGGGGATCACCGGTGCAAATGGGCGTCGAGGGACAGGGTCTCACTGCGGACGACCAGCTCTTCGTCCTCTTGCAGGCGGGGCTATACCTAACAGCCACGCGAGGACTGGGATCACCCGAGGCAGGAATTTGTTACGAGCGCGCCGAGCCCTTGTGTCACTCGCTTGGTCGTCCCCGGCTCCTATGTCTAGCGCTGAGGGGTCAGTTGCGCTTTTCCATCCAGACGGACAAGATGTCGGTAACAATGCAGATTGCCGAACGAGTTTACTCGCTGGCGCAGGAGCAAGATGACCCGACGCTAATGGTGGGGGCCTGCAACATTTTGTCATGCACACGCTTCTATTTGGGTGATTTTGAGTCCGCGCGACAATACGCAAGGCGTGGTGTTCAGATCTGGCGCTCGAGGGGCGTCCAGTCTTATGCGGAAGACCTCCAAACGCCAGTTGTCGGCTGTCTTTGCTATTGGGCAATATCTGAGTGGAATCTCGAAGAGATCGCCTCTTGCCAAGCGATGATGGATGAAGCGATCTCTCTAGCAAAGGAGCTGAAGGATATGCACGCATTAGCCATGGCGCTCGCTTGGACAGCGGGTCTCTGCCGATGTGAGCGTAATCCTGCTGAAGTGGACCGCTTGGCGTCGGAATTGATTGAACTCTCCACGCGTCACAATTTTGTGCATTGGCTAGCGAATGGAGCCATTTGGCGCGGTTGGGCGCGCAGCGCTTCCGGTGACGCCGTTGAAGGTATTCCGTGGATCGAGCAGGGAATAAGAGACTATCGGGTAACAGGTTCAGTGCAAGGCGTGCCATATTTCCTGGCACTAAAGGCCGAAGCCCTGTTCCTTGGGGATCGTTCCTCTGAAGCTCTTGAGGCAATAAACGAGGCGGTAGCACTGGCTGAAAGATTTGAGCATCGCAACGCGTTGTCCGAAATGCACCGGCTTCGCGGTATGTTTCTTGCGGCTTTGGGCGCCGACGAGATACAAATTGAGGCTTCATTTTGCGCAGCCCTCAGAATCGCACGGGAGCAGAAATCGATTGCACTGGCGAAAATCGGAGAAGCAACCTACGCGGCATACTGCCGCCAAAAAACGACCACCTTCGGAGGGCAAGGGTTCCGACTGCCACTTTGATAACTTTTTGCAGATTCCTGCCTTTGGTTCTTTCGTTCAACGCACCGCCCACGAAATCCCTCGCCGTTCTCCGCCGAGTTGCCGTGGCTGGAACGATGCGAATGCGATAATGAACGCGCCTCTAAACGTCGCTTTTTTGCCAAATATTGCGCAAAAAACTGTGCCAAATAATTCGCAAAGTGACATGTCCTCCTTTCGGATTTCGCAAACTATCAGATACAGCGCACAGTTTCATTTTCGACTCCCGGTTTTTTATTTATCGGATAGGGAACTAAGCTGTCAGCTTCTAGTGGAGACCCAGGAACTGGAACGGGTCGACTCGTCCATAGCCTCAAGGATTTCTTGATTCCTTGCGCCAAATGCGAAGTCAGGGAAACAACCCCTATTGCCTTCAATCCCATGAACGAGTTCGTAGATTTCGATGACTCGCACGTCAAAATAGCCAAGCCCACCTCCGGCAAAATCGAAGCCAAAGAATCCGGAGTACTGGGGCACTTGTGAGCCGCAATAGATGGTTTTGAATCCCCGATCGCGCTTCTCTTCCCCCATTCGAAAGATTTGAAGCTCGTTAAACCGTTCTCCGCTGTTATAAATTGTTCCTTCTGTGCCCGCGATTTCCCAAAAAATGCCGAAAACCCGACCTGCACAAATTCGGGAAGCCTCGATGACTCCGGCAGCCCCCGACTCAAACTTCACCAGGGATTGAATCTGATCTTCGTTTTCCACTGCGCGCTTTTTTGCATCTGCCGCAGCTTTGCTGCTGTAACCGGCGTCCTGATCCGCAATGGGACGCTCCTTGAATACGATCTGGCTCTGAGCAGATACCTCCGTCACATCACCCATCAGGAATTGGGCAACTGAGACCGCGTGCGCGCCTAGATCCCCTAATGCTCCAGTACCCGCAAGTTCCCTAGAACATCGCCAAGACCAAGGTAAAAAAGGGTCACTAAAAAAACCCTGGTCGAACCTCCCACGGAAACGGATCGGCTCCCCAATTTCTCCACGCTCAATGATCTGCTTAGCAACCAACGCCGCTGGAGTCTTGAGATTGTTGAATGCCACCATCGTGCGCACGTCCGCCTTTTTGGCTGCTGCAGCCATTCGCCGTGCATCCTCGATTTTTACGGCCATCGGCTTTTCACAGAACACATGTTTCCCCGCCTCGATGGCGGCCAAAGCCGTTTCCGCGTGCAAATTATTTGGCGTCGTAATGTCAATAACATCTACCGCTGGATCCTCAATCAATTTGCGCCAATCGCCGTAAGCCTTTTCAAAGCCCAACCGTCCACGCGCTTGCTCTGCCAGCATGTCGTTCTGGTCCGCGACCGCGTACAAAACGGGAGTGCGAGGCAGATTTCTGTATAACATTACCGCTCTCCGGTAAGAATCAGCATGGGTTTGCCCCATGGAACCGGATCCGATTAGTCCTATATTTAATCTTTTTGACATAGATTAACTGCTCATTCCCGATGGGAGGTGTTTACTTGCGACGAATGAGAAGCGAGTTGCTCACGAATCCGGTCAAGGGTCTCGAGGATGGAAACTGATTCTTGCAGGGGCATGTAAGGCGATTCGATAGAACCTTGGGCGATTCGTCGGGCCGCCTCTGCCGCTTCGTAGCAGAGTCCAGCCGCGGGTGTTCGGGTATCAAACTCTCTGGTGCGCTTTATCGACCTATCTAGTGAGGTGAACGTTATCCTTCCCGGTACATAGAAGGGACTGTCGAAACGAAGAGTCCCGTTAGTGCCTGCGATAAACGCACCCGTCGGGGTTGGAGCGGCCAGGGTCGTGAAGAGAGTGGACAGCGCACCGCGTTCATTCTCCAAAACGGCGCATACCTGAGCGTCAACGCCTGTGGAAGTGAATTGTCCGACCGCGGTAACGCGGTTGGGCGTACCGACCAGAAAGGAGGACAGCGACACAAGATAGACACCAAGGTCAAGAAGGGCACCCCCAGCAAGATCGGGGGAGAAGAGTCGGTAGGCTGGATCCGGCCTGAAATATTCTCCCAGATCGGCGACGACACTCGTTATCTCGCCCAGGATCCCTTCGTTCAAAATCTGGCGAATACTGTCGAAAGCCGGTAGAAACCGGGGCCACATTGCCTCCATAAGAAAAAGGCCTTTTTGCTGTGCAGTTTGCGTCATCTGCTTAGCCTGATGCGCATTGATCGCAAACGGCTTTTCAACTAGGACGTGCTTGCCAGCCTCGAGTGCCAGCATCACGCATTGATGATGAAACGAATGTGGGGTGCTGACGTAGACGATGTCTACGGCAGGGTGCTTGACGATTTCCTCATAAGATCCGACCGCATCGCACCCATCGAAACGTTTTGCAAAATTAAGCGCCGTGTTGATCGACCTTGATCCAACTGCAACGATCCGCTGTCGCGTGTGTGCGGCCAGAGATTGGGAAAACACCGACGCAATTCTACCCGGCCCGAGGATGCCCCAACCTAAAGCAGGGGCGGTCAGCGGAGCTTCCGTGCGAGGCGCAGGGATAACAAAGGACTCTTCCAGCATAATCAAAGGCCTTCGGATGCTATCCTTTTGACAAATGCGAGGCCAGAGTTTAGAGCGCTCAGTCGCATTTGCCGTTGGCACACAATTTTAAACGGTGCCGGCTCTCCTGCGGCGCTTTCGCCGAGGAGCGCATGCCCATCTCCGTCGCAAACTGCTAACGAGACGCGGTCGGGAGAAACTACTCCAGGGGATCGTCTACTAACTTCGCTAGCCATTAATAAACTGTTGTCCATATGCATCTCCATTTTATTGAGTGTGGCTGATACCGGCCTCAAGCTCGGCGGCCAGCGACTGCAGACGTTCGCCGCCTGCCATTAAATCGAGGATCTCTTCGCGGGTTTTCTCGCCTTTCCGAAAATTGGCGGCTACCTCGCCGCGGATCAGTACAATGTAATGATCGGTGACCGAGAGAGCGTGATGTACGTTGTGGGTGACTAGGATAACGGCAATGCCCTTAGAACGAGCCTGATGGATGAGTCGAAGAACGATCTCAGCCTCCTTAACGCCCAGTGCGGAAGTTGGCTCGTCCAGAATCAAAACCCGGCCACCAAAATAGATGGCGCGCGCGATGGCCAAAGCCTGCTTCTCTCCACCAGACATGACGCCTACCAGCTGGTCACCGTCGCGGACTCGACGGATGCCCATAGCCGTGATCTGGTCGATCACAATCGCTTTCGCCTTTTCATGGTCGATCCTTTTGAACGGTCCCCAACCTTTCGTCAGTTCAAGGCCGAGAAAGAAATTGCGCGCCACGCTCATGAGGGAAATAACACCGATGTCCTGGTGTACTGTCGCAATTCCGAGGTCCTGTGCTTCTCGCGGTGATCGAAGTTTAACCGGATTGCCATCGACTAATACCTCGCCTTGCGTTGGGCGATGGACGCCGGAGAGGATCTTGATCAATGTCGACTTGCCGGCGCCGTTGTCACCGAGCAAGCATAGCACTTCACCTGGGGAGACGTTAAAGCTGATCCCGCTCAAAGCGGCGACGCCGGTAAAATGCTTTGATATCTTCTTTAGTTCAAGGACAGGTTTACTAGTATTTACCATATCTTACCTCCCCGTCAGGGCTAACTTGCGGAAATAGTTGTTACCCAGAACCGCAAGCAGCAAGAGTGTCCCCAGCACGAGCTGCGCCCAGTCGCTGTTCCAGCCGGTGTAAAAAATGCCCATATTGACGATGCCGAAAATCACGGAGCCGAGGAACACGCCGATCGCGGAACCGTAGCCGCCTGTTAGCAGTACGCCTCCGATGACTGCAGCTACCGGTGCGTCGAATACGAAATCTCGCCCGTAAGTTACGTCTCCGCCGCTGTACTGGATTGTCTGTAGTATACCGACGAGAACGGCGCCCAGTGCTGTGGCCACGAATAGCGATACTTTGACGCGATCCGAGGGTACACCGGCGGAACGCGCGGCATTCGGGTTAGCACCCGTCGCAAAGATCCAGTTTCCATACGGAGTCTGCGTCAGTATCCACGAAGCAACTGCAGTGATAGCGATCCACCAAAGGATAGAGACGTGGAATCCAGCTGCCTGCGAACCAAAGACCATCCGCGCCGATCCCTCCGGCGTCAGAGTGACTGCGGTCGTGCCCGAGAGTAAGCGCGAGAAACCAAGCGCAGCGCCTGCGACCATGAACAGCCCCGCTAAAGTCACTATAAAGGATGGCAGACGCGTTGAGACTGTAATGATTCCATTGGCAAGGCCAATGAGCGTGCCAATGATGAGGGCGAGGATGATCGCCGCCCACATCGGTAAACCATAAAATCCGTTACCGATCGAGACGATCATCGATGAAGCGCCTATCACCGAGCCAACCGACAAATCGAATTCCCCGGCAATCATCAACATGCCAACAGGAACGGCCAAAACTCCGAGTTCCGAGGCGGTGTTCATCCAGTTTGCCGTGCCTGCCAGGGTGAGGAATCCATTCTTTGCGGCTACCGCAAAGAAGGCGTAGACAAGAATCATTCCGGCGAGCGCGCCGAACTCCGGCCGGCGAATGACGCGCTTTAGAGAGGATTTCACAGTCCGTCCGGACTCCGTCGTGTCTTTAAGATCCTCTCGATCGGGTGCCCCGTTGCGCCATCCTCAGAGTGCGCCGCGGATGCCAGGGTGTTCTCCGTTCACTTTAAGGACGCGGTCGACGGTGGATTTATCGATGGTAAGCGGACCCGTTGGCACCTCCCCAACCAAGTGCATGCCATAGATCGCATTTTGGACCAGAAGCGACACCGCATAATAGCCCTGAAGATACGGCTGTTGATCGATAGTGAAGGCGATTTTACCATCTTTAATCTGATTGAGCACAGCAGTGGAGAGGTCGACACTGCCAATCTTCACCTTGTCGCCGAGATTCTGTTGCTGGACCGCGCGGGCCGCATCTGCCGCAACTGCCGAGCCGAGCGTGAAGATCGCATCGACCTTGGAGTCAGATGATAGGGCGCCCTGGATTGCTTGCGTCACCTTGCCGGGATTTGTGGCGTCTGCAGCAGGAACACTGAGCACGGTCGAATCAGCACCGCTCTTCTTGAGCGCATCGGCGAGACCTTTAATGCGCTGTTCTAGGTTTTCTGAACCCGGCGCATGGTTGACGCAGAGCACATGATGAGCTCCTAATTTGGCAAGGAGTTCTCCGCCAAGAACGCCTGCTTGATAGTCGCTCTGCCCCACTAGTGCAAAGGCGCCGGTCTTGGCCCAGTCCGCAGGAGCGGCGTTAACAGCAACCACCGGGATACCCGATTTCGCTGCTTCCGTAACTATCGGATCCTCAGCGTTCGGGAACCAATCGCCATATGCCAGTCCAGCGGGCTTGGAGGCGATTGCCGTTTGCAGCGCCTTGGCAAGATCAGGTGCCACAATTTTGGCAGGTATGTACTCGAATTTTACTCCGAGTTGTTGCGCCGCATCATCTGCGCCCCTTTTAAGCGCGCTAAAGAACGGATCAGTCAGGTCGCCCGCCACTAGTACAATCGTAATGCTGGCGTTATCGGTAGCGTGACTGGTTAGAGGCGCCAGCCCCATGCAGGTACTCGTTGCAAGGGCCAGGAGGATGGGCTTTAGCCATCTTCTAAAATGATTTTTAGGTCGGTTTTTTGTCTGCATATCAATCTTCGATGTTTGCTGGTTTGGTCGATAGGGGGTAGAGCGTTTCTGCATCACTCAGAAATCGACAAATTTTGGAAATGGGGTTGGAGTGCTCCAAGATTTATCTAGGCCTTTTATTTGTGTCAAGTTGGTTTTAAACGCAATTTTGTCGCGCATTTAAACGGTTTCTGACATCCCGCCTCCATATGGACGCAACGATGGAGCGGTCCAATTGTCTTGACCGAAGTCCAACCTTTTGCCAAGTTGCCTCCAACTCAAGCTGCATCACCCGGTGCAGCTTCAGCTTATGTTTCCAGAGAACTATGTCAGACAAGGGCTCTCTTAATTTGACGCTCGCCGATATCGCCAAACGAGCCGGTGTATCCCGTTCCTTGGCCTCATTGGCCTTACGTGGTGAGCCTGGAGTTCAGCGTGAAAAGCGGACACGGATCTTGAAGATCGCAGCGGAGCTCAACTACACCCCGAATCCGGCCGCGCGAAATCTTGCTAGCAATCTCTCTCGTACCGTAGGTATCCTAGTCTCCGACATCCTCAATCCCCACCTTGCTGAGCTCGCGAAAACGATTGACGGGGCTGCGAGAGCGAAGGGTTTTAGTGTCGTTCTCTCTGTTGACGGCTCACCGGACGATGCCGCCGAACGAGCAATTACTAACCTCGTCGCTCAACGAATCGCAGGAGTGATCCTCATTGGCGCACCCGATGATATCAAGATTGTCGAGAAGTTCGCGCGGCGTGTACCGATGGTCTACGTCGGCCGGCATCTGGAAGCCGAGGCGATGGACAGCGTCAGCAATGACGACCACCTCGGTGCGTCATTGCTGGTTCGACATCTGGTCGAATGCGGCCACAAGGTAATTTCCCATATTGACGGGGGTCGCGGCGCCGGTGCCCGGCGGCGGCGCGAAGGCTTTCAGGTAGCCATGCACTCCCACGGTCTTGAGCCGCAGGTTATCCCGGGACGGTATACGTTGGATGGTGGCTCGAAAGGTGCCAAGGATGCACTGGCGAAGCAACCTCGGCCGACCGCCATCTTCGCCGCGAATGATCTCGCCGCGATCGGTGTCCTTAACAGCGTGCTTGGCGCGGGACTTAAGGTACCCGGAGACATCGCCGTCGTCGGATATGACGATATGCCGTTTGCAGCCAGTGAGACGCTGTCGCTCACTACCATGCACCAGCCCATCGGCCGCATGGCCACGCAGTGTATCGACTGCCTAATCGCCCGTATTGAGGATCCTGATGGTCCAGGCACGCGGGTGCTGCTGTCGCCTCATCTCGTCGCGCGGCGGTCTACCTTAGGTGGTAAATTCGATCCTGAAGCTACCCAGGAACGTCGGAGCCGAGCCGCCGGGTCACGACGACGCCGGATCGAACGATAGGGCGGAGACCGGAGCTTCATCAATGTAGGCCTCACCTCGCGAAACGGAAAAAATACCGAGTACAGGCTAAGCTTATCGGCCGGCATCCCGTCCGACAGGAGCGGAGGAGCACCAACCCACCGGGCGGAAGTTACAGGGCCATTGGCGAGCCGGCCATTGGCGCCGGCAATCCTTCGGGGAAGGGAGCTCGCAGCGAAAACTGATCTGGATCGACAATCGCCAGGCCGAGCACTGCGGAGAGTTTCATTTCACGACCCCTTTTCGAGTTCGGCTGTTCTTCTCTCAACAAAGAGCCTCAGCTTTCCTATCCCCCAGGCACTTTTTTGGTTCAAGGAGCGATGCTCTGCCCGTTGCCAAGTGCAAAGAAAAATCCCCGGCCAGCCCCGTTTGGATTTCCAGGGTATATCCCACGCTGCGAAGGATTCGTCCCGACTGATCCGGGACCTGACGCACCTTGTATTCTTCCATTGTAACCAGAGGTCGGCGAGCAACTCGTAAAGCTGATTGCTAACCCTACAAGGGTAACTAATAAGGGGATTTTCATTCTTTTCTCTCGGTGTCTTAACTTTGAACTAAATTGGACCGTCTTCCTTGGCGCCCCTGCTATCAGCGGGGATTGAGCGACGAAGAACTGAAGAAGTCGCTCGAACAGCTCCGACAATTGAACGCGCGCTGGGGGGGGCCGAAGAGGCGTTGAAGAAGGCCGAAGAGGACGAGAGGAGGCCAGGGCACAGATCCAGCAGCAGGCAAAATTGTTGAGTTGTCGAGATTTGCCGGTGGAGCTCCGGCAATTTTGTCTTCGTCGTGCGGGTCTGGCATGTTCTACCTCCGAAATTCACAGAGCCTTTGTAGTGAGGGTAAGACCTCAAGGCGGGGGGAAAATTTGTCTGCACATCTTGTTCTGCCCAAAATTTCGAAGGAAGTTTCAAGAAAAATACGGATAGGGAGTTTTCACGGGGTTGCCGGCGTTAGCCACATGATGAGGACCAGGCCTGCGATCATGGGCGTATAGAGGAGCAGGCACGTCAGCATACCGCTCAAGCACGGCTTGCCTTTTAGATCGACAATCGCCAGGCCGAGCACTCGATCCAGAAATGTGCAATTAGGTGGCAACGGATTCACTGCGCGATCCCCGGCAGACCGTTCTCAATAAAAATCCTGTTCACAGCTTCACACATCAGCGCTTGCACCGTCTTGCCCTGGTCAAATGCGATCTGCTTGAGCTATCGGGCCGCCGAGGGCAGCGAGCGTTTTTGCCGCTGCCAGTCGGCGCATAGATTAACCCACTCTCACCGCTGCCCCACGCGCGCCAGGTCTCGCGCTGAAAAGCCGCCACTCGTCCCCCGCGGCTCGAGACGATCCACGCTTCCAAGCGTCGCTCAGCAGACCGCCAAGCCCTTGAACTGGTCGAGGTAGTCTTTTTTTTCCTGGGTCACTTCAATCCATTATTTCGGGTGGTGAGCCACCGACCATCTTAATCACGCTACAAAGACCTTCGCATCTTTCAAAAAAAAATATTCAGAAAAAATATTCAGCAAACTCGCA
>Ga0210386_10002470_pt1 | contig 15937 bp, 14 predicted proteins | sample IncBWH32OmetaG_FD_160091 | JGI IMG/M metagenome (GOLD analysis project Ga0210386, IMG submission 160091) | Forest soil microbial communities from Barre Woods Harvard Forest LTER site, Petersham, Massachusetts, United States - Inc-BW-H-32-O ... | reverse complement strand
TCTTTATGTTCATGCAATTTGGAAGTTCACACCGGCGTTAGATGCAAGGCGCAAAGCCGAGAATCAGAGAGTGCTCAAATGGAGAGTGCCCATTACAAAACGCCGAAGACCAGCATCCTCATCGCGGATGATCACGCAATCTTCTCTGAGGCTTTACACCTCTTGTTCGAGAGCAAGTACTCGGGCCGCGCTCGAACTCGGGCACGTGGCGCTTGTTCCATTATTCGCCGAGGGACGGCCTGTGACAGATATCGCTTGCATCCTCAACATCAGTGAAAGACTGTCCAATTCCACAAATATCACATCAATATCAAGAATTATGCTGAGCTTGTTTTTGTTTGACCAGAGCGCGGACTAATTTCGGCAGATTTCGATTGGCATCTTGTCGAGAGGTCTGGAACTTAGGTACATCAATCGTGGTTGCACCGGACCATTCAAACCCTAGGCCTTTCCCCAGTAGCAATACTCTGCAGCTTCTTTTAGAAATAGTCTTGAGCGGTCACCCCGACCTAGTGCCGTTTGCAACGTGGCGCACGATCTGTGCCTCGAAGCGGAGGCGATCCTTGCCCCAACCTCGAATACTTGTCGCCGAGAGCTATCCTGCCCTTCTCGAAGCAACGATAGCGCTTTTGAAGTTTCACTTTGATGTAGTCGGATCTGTAGCGGATGGAGTTGCTTTGGTCGAAGAGGCCCGCAGACTTTGCCCCGACGTAATTGTTTCTGAGATATCCCTTCCGCTCCTCAACGGAATAGACGCTGTTCATCAATTGCGGGAATCTATCTCGCCTTTCAGAATTGTTTTCCTCACTGTTCATGCTGAGCAAGAGTTTATCAATGCCTGCGTAGCAGAGGGCGCGCTGGGTTACGTTCTGAAATCTCAAATGAAGGCGCACTTGATTCCGGCGGTACAAGCGGTTCTCGCTGGAACATCTTACATCTATCCATTTGCTGCCAAATAATTCGTATGCCTTCTTCTCAGAACTCTACAGCGGACAGCTGAGTTCTGCCGTAAGCGTTGGCCCACTGTGCGGCGGCATTATGACCGTTGCCTGCCGCAGCAGACCTGTCCAGTTTCGCGATGCGGGTCGCCTAGGAAAAGTACCAGTTGTGATTGGGCCGGACGTTCTTGATACTCATATCTTCGAGAGCAAGGGGCATGACAAAAGAATCGGTTTGTTTGGAAGAATTCACTAACACACCGTAATGGAAAGTCTGAATCAAGTGCGTGTATTGTTAACTACTCCGGAGGAGACAGATGGCAACAGCATCGGTGCCAAAAAACGACACCTCGAACATAACTGCAATCGCGAGTCCGGGGGAAAATGATTGGACAAAACCGGCGGCAATGGCAATCCCCAAAGAAGGCTACTTCACGCTTGAGAATGGGCGCTACGGTCCTACTTTTCCCAAGACTCCGGCCTGTTACGGGTTTTCGGTCGTCGCAAAGGTAAAGCCTGGTCGCGAACAGGTGGTTCGCGACTACGGAAAGAATATCGAGGAGGCTGTGAAGTCCGATCCCACAGTTCTCAAGCCATTGAAGTTGCACTACCTGCGCTGGGTCCTGTTCGACGTCGGCTCTGGGCCGCACTTCATGTATCAAGGCATCTTCGATACCGATTTTGACAAATATCTCGAGGATGCAGTGGCACTTTTTATCAAGACTGGTATCACTACGGTTTTCGTAAATCTCGAAGGTTGGCCTGACGACTGGAAAACCAATTTGACGGCCGTCATTAAGTTCTTTCGCGAACATCAGTGTCCAAGCTTCTTGGAATACGGGGAATACCCGTATGTGGCCGCCGACGAAATCAAGAAGGCCCTGAAGCTCAAGTGTGCTTTTTCAAACATGCTTGACTTGATGCAATAGAAGTATTTGGACCGCGCGCAATGAGGGCTGGAACTGCGCGCCTCGTAGTCCGCGCATGGTAGTTGACGTATCGGCTTGCGGGGTTTTGCTGTGCTTGAATTCGACGACATTCAACATTTCCTGATTGCACGCCCTCCAGCCCTCGCCGCGCGCTACGAGTTCTTAACATTTCGGCATTTCGAAGGCGCACGCAGATGGTTGGCGGGAATCATTGGGAAAGTAGGTTCAGCAGACATAGCCGGGACAAGCCACCTGGACTCTAGATGGGTGACTATCGCCTTTACGTGGAGCGGCTTGCGAGCACTTGGTGTAAATGAAATGTCGTTGTCTACTTTTCCCGAAGAGTTCCGCCAGGGGATGGCCTCTCGGGCGGGGATCTTGGGGACGGTCGGCGCCAATCACCCCGATCACTGGGTGGGGAGTTTGAACAGTCCAGATCTTCATGCCATTGTGATTCTGTTCGCGCGCGATGTTGCGGAGCGCGAGCGTTGCCGCCTGGAACACCAACAGTATGTGCTGCAATGCGCTGGGGTGGAAGTTCTCTCTTCGCTGGATTTGGAAGCCATCCCACCATACGAGTCGGTTCGCGAGCACTTCGGATACCGAGATCGCCTTTCGCAGCCAGTGATCGAGGGAACAGGAGCGGAGCCGACGCCCGGTTCCGGGCCGCCGATCAAAGCGGGTGAATTTTTCCTTGGCTACCCCGACGAAGATGGCGCACCTGCTAAGATGCCACAGCCGGAGATCCTTTCGCGGAACGGCAGTTATGTCGCCTACATCAGACTGGAAGAGCACGTGGGCGCGTTTCGCGAATTTCTCCGAGAACATGGCGAGACCCGCGACGAGCAAGAGCTCATGGCGGCTAAGCTAATGGGCCGATGGCGGAGCGGTGCGCCGCTGGTCCTTTCGCCGGACAAAGATTATCCCGAGCTCGGCGTAGATCCCCAACGCAATAACGACTTCAACTTCGCTGCGATGGACCCGCACGGTTACGGTTGTCCACTCGGCGCGCACATTCGACGCATGAACCCACGCGACACAGCAGTGAACATGCAGCGACACAAGATGATACGGCGAGGAGGTACCTACGGACCGCCTTTACCAGAAGGCGCTCCCGACGACGGAAAAGAGCGGGGTATTGCCGCCTTCATCGGCTGCGCCAGCTTGGTTAGACAGTTTGAGTTTGCAATGAATGTTTGGGCGAACGATCCCACTTTTCATGAACTCGACAATGAGCGCGATCCGATATTTGGTACCCAGGACGGTACGTTTGACATGTCCATCCCGAACCGACCCATTCGCAGGAAAATCAAGGGGCTGCCCGCCTTCACCACGGTGCGTGGTGGCGCCTACTTCTTCCTCCCGGGTATTAAAGCCCTTAGGTACCTATCGACACTTCCGAACGTGAGTTAGGCCAATCCCTCAACCTTAGAGACGGAACTGGATCCCGAAATGAGCGAACTCAAATCTGCACGAACATACAATCAGACTCAGATTTCACGGCGCTACACGCCCGGCAAGAAACGATTCAGCATTTATTGGACTTGGAGCTACCCTTGGGAATCCAATCGCGATATCACGGAAATGGACAATCGCTTTTCCACCATGACCGAAGTTCGTCGTGTGGCGTGGCCAAGCTACGAGACGAAGGATTGGGACGCGATGAACTTCTTGCAGGGCATCGCAGGCACGCTGGAGCTGTTTCACCGTTCCACCCTTTCTTTCCAGAATGTGGTTGGCGAGGTCACCGGTCATCCGGTCGCTGTATTTCAGAGGATTGACCAGGCGGGATACAAGCTTCTGATCGACGAACGAATCTTACGGGACACTGACACTCTAATGGTTTTTGGTCTCGATCATTTGGTTTCGGAACAAGAAGCGGCACCTGAAGAAATCAGCGCCATCCGTGAGTGGCTGAAGCGAGACGGGACCTGCCTGATGATTGGACCGCACCACGACGTCGGTTTCACGGATGACATGACGCAGCGGCAAATGGAATACGCACACCACGGCGATGCACTCGTCCCACGCCAGCAGCGCTTTGGACAATACACGAGATCATTAATGAAAGGGCTCGGAGTTCCCGTTATGAATAAGTTTGGACTCCGTCCGGCGCTGGTCAAGGGAACTAACCAAATCGCACCGCTTACGATCAACTGGGATCTGGATAAAATCAATTTGCTAAGAGGGGTCAGTACCTTCAACTTCCATCCCCATCTTCCGCACTACGCGGTTACCACTGGTGACACAGAATCCGTCCACGTTCTAGCAAGTCAGCCGATTGATCTTGATCGACCGCATCCATTCACAGCAGCCGGCAACACAGAATTCAACACTTGCATCTGGTTGCCTCCGGGGGGTGAACGCGCTGGCAACATCCTGCTCGCCGACTCCACGATCTTTACAACGTTGTTTGGCGGGACAGATAGCCTGGAGCGGTTTTGGAAAAACCTTGCCCAGCTATGAGAGCGGGTGACTGGAGCCAACGACCGGAAACCTGCAATCTTAAGAACTCGCATGGAGTCTGTATGCAAGACAACCACGATGCTCGCCGTTGAAGATCTAAGCAAGCCGGCTTTGGGGGCTCACGGTAAAGCACACTGGCGAGCATGGCCCGCTGTAATGTTGACCGAGGTTGCCCGTTGCCAATGGCCGAGTTCGCCGTCATAAAACGTGCAGGAACAACTGTCCCTGCGCGGTGGCGTCCAGTGCGGAACAGTGCAGCGTCCGAACCAGTTAGAACGGCCTAAACACGAAGTTAGCGAGCTTGAGATTTCAGTGAGACAAACTTTCATTCTTGTTCAGGACATCTCGCTTGGTTTAGTCATCGTGGTTTTCACGTTCGTCTTACCAACTGCAGCACAGGTAAGGGGTGTGTACCCGCTGGGTATGAGCGCTACCAACTCAGGGGTCACGCCCCAATCTGGATTTACATATTCGAATCTCTTCATAATTTACGGACGGGATCAACTGAGGGGACCAAGCGGAGAAATTCTGGCCACCGGGAAAAACTCAGTCATTATGGACCTCAACAGTTTCGTCTGGGTGAGCAGGAAACAAATCGAAATGTTAGGCGGCGCAAAGTTTTCGGCTTCCGCCACGCTACCCATTGCAAATAACTCGCTCAGTTCGGATACTGAAGGCGCAATTAGCGGGGGAGGCGGTTTCGCTGATTCCTTCTATCAACCGTTTATTCTTGGCTGGCAAAAGAAGAGGGTTGATATTCGGGCCATCTGTGGGTTTCTGGCACCCACGGGAAAATTCGTCGCCGGCGCGAACGACAACGTTGGTTCTGGTTACTGGACCCCGGTCGTCGCGGGGGGGGAGACCTTCTATCTTACGAAGAAGAAGACAACCTCTATATCTGCCTTCCAAATGTATGAATTCCACAGTACTCAGGAGGGCACTCAGATTCATCCTGGGCAAACCCTTAACCTCGATTACTCTGTCGCGCATACTCTTCCCCTCGAAAGGGACTTACTCCTGCAACTCGGGCTCGTTGGATACGAGCAGTGGCAAACTACGGACAAGACTGGACCAACAATCACCCCCGCGCAGGCAGCTGCGCATTACAGGGTCAACGCGCTAGGCTTCGCGTCAAACGTCCTGCTACCGGCACGAAAAGTGAACCTGGGTTTCAAATTTTTTAAAGAATTTGCGAACAGGTCGGGTTTCCAGGGATACTCCCTGCAGATAGCAGGCGCAATCAGTTTTTAGGGTAGAACTGGATTGGAATTCCTGGCACAATCTCATATGCAAATTCGTTAGCTACCAGTAGGCTTCGAAGTAATTCCCGATCCTAGAATCTGGGAGCCATTTCCATCCGCCTTGGTCTGACTCGCATGCGCGGCTCAAGCGTCCTCGATCGTACGGTATATCTGTTCCAACAGTTCAGAGAGTCGCACCGGGCTAAACAGAAGGATGAAGTCATTTCTGGCGCGACGAACAGATTCGAGCAGGCTATTCGTGCCCGCATGGGTGGCGAAGAGCAGCACCTTGCAGCCCGGGGCGTACTCTCGCACTCTGACTGCGAGATCGAAGGCCATTAAAGGCAAAATCTCCACGTTCGCTACGAGCAAGTCAGGAGGCGAGAATCGGGAGGCATCCAAAGCTTCCTTCGGCTGTTCGAAGGAACGAGCCTCTAGTCCATTTTTGCGTAGGAACTCTGCCAAGACCTCGGCGAGAATTTGCTCATGGTCGATGACGAAGACACGGCACCGTCGGCGCAGTTTGGAGGTCACGCACTACCCTCAAAAGCCGGATGCACGAGCCTCCCCGCAGCGGGGTTAAGCTGCAGAGCTTGATGAATCCAGACCTCATGATCAGATAGACGGGATCTCAGCAGTTAAGAGAGCTCTACGGCGTAAATAGAAATCGCAAAGTTGAAAGGTTTCATAAAGAGTTTGAGCGGTGAAGGACGTCGAACAATGCAAGAAGGCGCTCGTACAGGTAACTGGAGCGTGCGGATGCGCATCCAATTGCGAAGGATTGCCTTCGTTGCTGAGTTTTTCACCTGGGAGCGGCGGCAAGCGCGTTTTGTTTGTTTTTGATAGAGGCGGGATCACCGCGCACCAGGCGAACCCTCAGCCTCTGTCGGGCGTTCTCCCAAAGGGCATTGATGAATCCGTGAACGGGTCCTTAGTTTCGGACTTGTCGGAAGGCCACAACCACTCGGCGAGGAACTCATCTAAAATCTGAATCTGATCCCCGGAACCCGCCGTTTCGCGATACTCACGTGTTTTTAATGGAACGCGACCATAGATCGTGGTTCCCGCCCTGGGTTTCGATTGGACCTTCAATTCGCCGTGTACCATTTGAAGTCTTTCACGCATGCTGACCAATCCGAGACCTCGGCGCGAGAACGCATCTTGCTCTTCAAAACCGCATCCTGAATCCGACACCTTCAATTCAACGGAATCTGGTGTGCCGCTCAGTTCCACCTTAAAAGTCAGAACTCCGCTGTGCTTGACAGCGTTCTGCAGCGCTTCCTGCATCACCCGGAACAAGCAAAGCGAGACTTCCTTCGGGAGAGTGGATGGCATATTCGCACTGTTGAAGTCGATCTCCACTTTAGCTTTCTCGGTGAGTTCCTGGCAGTAGCTCCTGGCCGCAACGGCTAGACCCAAAAATTCGAGTCTCGATGAATGCAAGCGATGAGAGAGGGTTTGGGTGTCCGCGGAAATCCCAGCAAGCTGCTCCTGAAGGTCGCGAAGGCGACCCGGAGGAGGCAAGGAACTCTCGGTTCCCCACTGATCCAATTCATAGGCCAACACAGCGAGCCGCTGAATGATATCGTCGTGTAGCTCTCTCGCGATCCATGTTCGTTCTTCCTCATGAGCTTCTATCAATCGCCGCCCGACGGTGGCCAAAGCGTCCTCGGCCATCTTGCTACTGGTGACGTCAATGCAAGATCCTATGTAGCCGGCGAATGTGCCTTTCGAATCAAACCTTGGCACGCCATGATCGAGAATCCAGTGGTATTCTCCGTCGTATCGCCGCACCCGATACTCCATCTGGAACGGTTCGCGCCGGAGGAACGCTGTCCGGTGCATATTCAGGCACGCTTCTCGGTCCTCCGGATGCACTATCTCCGTCCAAACTTTGCCAAGCTCCGCGTCTGTGGAGCAACCAGTGAATTCGAGCCAAGGCTGATTGAAGTAGTTGAAAACCATGCCAATGTCCAACATCCAGATCATTACAGGTGCGGTGTTTGCAACGAGGCGGAAGCGCTCCTCGCTCTCGTGCAAATTGTGTTCTGCCTTCTTGCGGTCAGTGACGTCCGCCGCTATGCCCAACATTCGAACATCGCCATTGCGTGCGTAATCGAATTTTCCCCTGGCAGTGACCCAGTGCACAGCTCCGTCAGTGCGAACGACACGAAATTCTACATCGTGCGGTTTCCGGTCTCGTTCGCTATCCATGACGGCCTGCTGGACAAGCTCCAGGTCTTCCGGGTATACCAAGCGTCGAAAGTCCTCAGCCTGCCCGGCATAGGTATCCGATTCGATTCCGAACACCGTCTGCAGATCGCCGAAAAAATGGTTGCGTCCAGTGTTCTTGTCCCAGTCCCATCCGACGCATTTCCCAGCCTCTACCGCAAGACGAAGCCGGTCGTTACTGATTCCCAACTCAATTTCTGCTTTTCGTCTGCTTATGCGTTGCCGAAGCAACCCGACAATCAGCAGCGCTTGCAAGAGAATCAGAACAATGCCGGCAAAGATGTACGACTTGTAAAGTTCCCAGACCGTCGGCTCATGGTTGAGGACGATGCTACCAATGGGAATCTCGCTCGCTTTGAGGTCCCAGCGCTTCACCGCTCGCCAGTCGAACATGTAAGTGTTTACGCCTTTTACCATGGGGATTTCATGCGGCTTTGCTCCCCGGAGTATCCTCAGCGCCATCCCTCCTGCGACTTTCCCTTGCTCGCCGAGGTTTGAAAGGTAGCCTCCCACTTCTCCGTGATTCAGAAAAACATCGTACAAGCTGAAAACCGGCGCATTCGCCGCCGCGGCAACCAGCGGGCTTATTTCGTTTGACTTGAAATGGGTTCCTTCCGCATCCTTCCCAAGGGAGATGAGGAGGACGAGAGTGTGACGTGGCAGGTGCCTCAGACGTTCGAGCAATTCAGGCACCGCCAGATCCGTCATAAAAGTTATCTCGGGATGGCCTGAGAGCCCTTTGATTTGCTCCGTGGCGAGGGCTTCGGACTGTTTGTCCCAATCCGATACACCCCCTACCATCACCACGTGCTGTGTGCCGGGCTGGAGCCGCAGCGCTATTTTCAGCGTCTCGGCCGCGGCCATATCACTCTCGACTCCTGTAAAGTCGGAATCTAGCGCCTGGTTATCAGGCGCATGTCCAATCGGCAGACAGAAGATAATGGGAACGCCCGGAAAAGCTCTTCGGTGCACGTCCGTCATAAATTTGAGCGGGGATAGCCCGACCGTGATAATCACATCCGGTTGGCGATTTTGATATTTTCGAATGTAGAAATCGCGGAACTCCTGCTGGACGGTCGGATCTGGGAACAAGGAGGTATCAAAGTACTCGGAATAGAACTCTAGGTGATAGGGCGACTTCGCGAGTGCAGTTTGGATTCCCTGGCTGATGATGGAGGTCGCGGGATACGAAGGGTTTACTTCATTCAGAATCAGAATCCTTCGTGCTCCCTTTGTAGGTGCCGCCACCGTTGGGTGGGACAGAACAATAGCGGCAAGAATGGCAAGCGGAACCAAGAGGTGACGCGCCTGCGCTTTCCTTGGTGTTGTTGTCTGGCGGCGAGGCGACGAAGGCATAGGGAATACCCTCACCCTCCATCGGTGTGAGACGATTTAACGGCGCCCACACAGAGTGACATCAGATTATCCCCATAGGAAAGCGCATTCAAGAACTATTGATTATGGATTTTGATCCAACCACTGGCAAGATTAACAGTTGGTCTCCGTTGAAATGCAAAGTAATATCGCATTTCCACCCTGCGCTGAGTGCCACGGCGCACTTCGCAGCTTGCGGTAGACCGTGCAATCCATAAATTCCCCGGAGTGCATACCATGGGTCGCCAATGACCAGCGGTTTAAAGACGTGCCATCCGTTTCGCGCTTGCTACGGATGTCTGTCATTGATTGCGTTGACCGTTGCGCTGCTTTGCTCCGGAGACATCTGCAGCCAGACAGCCTCCACCGGAGCCTTGACGGGTGTTACTCTGGACCCCACCGGAGCTGTTCTCCCAGGCGTCACTCTTCGACTCATAAGGCAAGACGGCTCTCAAGCGGAGTCCGCCACTTCGGACAAGAATGGCCAATTCGGATTCTTATTGCTGCGACCTGGTACTTATGAGGCGAAGGCAGACAAGACTGACTTCAGACCTGCGAGTCAACCGGATATTCATGTTCACGTAACCGAGGCAGTTAGGATTCAGATTCATCTGGAATTAGCTATTCGAGTTGAGAAGATTCAAGTAATATCCAACCCTCCGATGGTCCAACTCGACAACTCAGCGCTGGGAAGGGTCGTTAACGAGGAAGCAGTCAGCGGTTTGCCCTTGGTCACGAGAAACTTCACGCAGATAACTGGTCTTTCTCCGGGCGTAACCGTCGGAGTCTATAACGCAGGTGAACTTGGAGCTGGCGGAACACCACTCTCACAAATCGGGCAGTCCAATGACGGGCTATTCGTGCATGGAGCACGATCCTATGACAATAACTGGCAACTGGACGGAATTAGTGTCAGCGACGTACTCGGTTCAGGTGTAATCAGTGGTGGCATCCCCATTCCCAATCCCGACACGGTGCAGGAGTTCAAAGTTCAGACCGGCCTTTACGATGGGATGTTCGGACGGGGTACCGGTGCGAATGTGAGTGTCGTTACCAAACAAGGCAGCAACGACTTTCACGGCAGTTTATTTGAGTTTCTGCGAAATGAAGCCCTCAATGCTAATGACTATTTCTTCAACACAACGGGCCACGCGCGGCCCGAACTCAATCAGCACCAATTCGGAGTAACAGTGGGAGGGCCCATCCGAAGAAACAACCTACTGTTCTTCGGCTCATACCAGGGAACGCGTCAAAAGAATGGGCTTGCTGCGGGCCAATCAATGATTGCCTGCAGTGCAGCACTGACGGAGCCGGCACTGACTAGTGACAGATCGCGGGAGGCTCTTGGGAAATTGTTCGAGGGGATGACGGGAACGCTAGGTGGAGTGGCTATAGCTGGGGACGGGTCGAACATCAACCCGGTTGCCCTGAACCTCTTGAACTTCAAACTGCCTGATGGCAGTTTTCTGATCCCGACCCCGGAGACCACCGACCGATCCAGGCCGTTCGCAAGTCAGGGCTTCTCTGTCTTCAGCGAACCCTGCCGCTTCCAGGAAGATCAGTTCTTGCTTAACTTGGATTGGGAGTTCTCGAACAAAAACAGTGTCCATAGCAGGTTCTTCTATGCAAATGATGACCAGTCAGTCACGTTTCCTGGCGGCGCCCTGAATCGACTGGGGAACACTCGTGGGTTCGGCTCACCCGGGAGCTCCCAATTTGTTGTGTACTCGATCAGCCATCTATACCAAGGCGGTAGTTCGTGGTTCAGCGAAACCAAATTTGGGTTCGTCCGCACAGTTACCACAAGGGAAGCTCAGGCTCCTTTCAAGTGGTCCGATGTAGGGGTTTCTGAAGGCGAGATGAACGATAACAATGAGCTGCCAAGTTTGAGCATCCTTGGCTCCGTGAGCATGGCCACCGTCCTTCCTCGAACGTATAAGCAAGACAGCTCTGTGATTGGCAATGCGACAAGCGTTCTCCGAGGGAATCATGAGTTGAAGCTCGGAGCCTTGCTGACAAGATTCACCTCTGACCTTACATTTAGAGGATTTGGCTCGTACGTTCAGTTTCTTAGCTGGCCAGACTTCTTGCTAGGCCTTGACGCCAGTAATAACGGAACGGGAACGTTCTCCAACGTGTTTGCCTCGTCTGACGCCTACGGTCTTCTGGATCGCAACCTTAATGCCTGGGAAGGTTCTGCGTCTGTGCAAGACAGCTATCGGGTCCACCCCTCGTTCACCCTCTCGCTTGGCCTGCGCTATGAACGGATCGGCGACTTCGGCGACAGCCTGGGACGAAATTCGAGCTTTGACATCAGCAAAGCAGACCCACACCCGCCGGCGAGCGGGAGCATTAACGGCTACATCGTAGGTTCAAATTTTCCCGGCACAACGCCGGTGGGAGTCATGCGCGCGGATAATACATTTGCCAACTACGGCGATGGACAGAACGCATTGGCCCCGCGCGTCGGCTTTGCCTGGCAAGTAATGCCGAGGTCCACTCAATTAGCGGTAAAAGGCGGATACAGCGTTAATTACTCTCGGCCCACCGGTCAAACGGCCATTCTCTCCATCCTTGCCGCGCCATTCTCAATAACTCGGATCAGTACAGGTGCTTCAAACGCAGGGGCCAGCTGGCAGTTTCCCTTCGCTCAGCCATTCCCCGAACCCAGCATGTTCCCGTCATTTGTAGCGTACTCTCCTACAACGAACATTTCGATCACCGCTCGCTCACCAACCTTCTGCCCCGCCATGGTTCAGCAGTTCTCGCTCAGCGTGCAATGGGAAGTCCGCGAGGGATGGCTGGTTGACCTCGGGTACGTCGGCTCGCGTGGCGTGCACCTGCAGCGGTATCGCTCTCTCAACGAGGCACTGAGTGCGTCTCCTGAGAGTCCCGTCAACGGTGTCGCAACAAATACAGTGGCCAATATTGCCCAGCGCGTTCCGATTCCCGGGGTGCGTCCCGACTCATTGCGGGAGATGGAGTCAGCGGGAAATTCGTGGTACAACGGCCTCGAAGCCAGCCTGACAAAGCGTCTTACGCATGGATTTCAGTTTCTGGCGTCCTATACGTTTTCGAAAACGTTGGACACAGATGGCGCGGACATCAATTCGACCTCATCAAGCAACGCCCTCACGCTCGGCGACCAAAACTCTCCCCAACAGCGATGGGGACGAGCGAGCTTCGACCGCACTCATCGATTCGTGCTCAGTGGGACATCGAATCTCCCCAGCCCGCCTGGCGAATTCCGACGGGCCGTTCTGGGAGGCTGGAGCGTCGCTGCCATACTTACGATTCAATCTGGCAGTGCTCTCACGGTCGCCGACACCAATGCGACGAATGCCTTTGGGATAAGTCAAGACCGAGCCCAACTAGGCGGTGCATGCTCAAAAAGCCAACTTGTGAAGGCGGGCTCGATGGAATCCAAACTAAGCAAATATTTCAACGCTTCCTGTTTTGAGAGCCCCCAAATCATTGGCTCGGATGGCATCGCCACCGGGTTTGGGAACAGTGCGACCGGAATTGTAGATGGTCCTGGACAAGCGAACCTGGATTTCGCATTATCAAAGACGGTAGCCCTCCGATGGCCTGTTGGGAGCGGCAGTCTCCAATTTCGGGCCGAGTTCTTCAACGCATTCAATCACCCGCAGTTTGCCAACCCCGATGCCAACGTCACTTCCCCGACATTCGGCGCCATCAGTAGCACGGCTGTAAGCGCTCGCGTTGGGCAGTTGGCGATCAGGTTTGCGTTCTAGACAGGAAGAACGAATGTGTACCCCAAAAAGATTTGGAACCGAGATGGCCAGCCGCTCTCAACGAAGAGCTGCCTAGGGAGATCATCGTGTCTCTCGAAAATTCTTCGGTCTTGTCGAGCGTTCAAAGGTTGAGGAGCGGATTGGAAACGTTCTTCCTTTCGACAACTCCCGCTCCTTAATCATTCCCGAGCGCGACAAGCGCGTCGCCGTCTAACCTGCTTCACCGCTGTTCTCCCACATTGGTTTACCTAGGAAATCTCCCAGTTGACGCGAAGTGCCCCGTGAATAGCATCTAGAATGTCGCGCTTATCCACTGGACTCGCAGATCCACGCTCGTAATTCGGCACGCCTCGACATAGAACTGAGCAACGCAGGAGGAAACCTTAGAGGTGTTGAAACTCTGCCAAAGGGATTCAATCTCGAAGACTGCAATACAGGAGAAAGGTGAACGACTTGCATAGACACAAAATTCTTCTTGTAGACGACGAACCAGTAGTGCGCCACGCGCTAGGAATGGTCATGAAGAAGATAGGTTACGATGTTTCGACTGCGGCCGACGGATACGATGCGCTCGCGCAACTGAGGCGCACTGTCCCGGACATCGTCATTTCCGATCTGAACATGCCGCGAATGTCCGGATTCGAACTTTTCAGAATCGTGCGCGTTCGCTTTCCGCACATCCCTCTGATCGCGATGAGCGGTGCATACGATTTCAGTGATCACTTTCCTGGCGGCTTGATTGTCGATGCCGTCTATCCCAAGGGAATATGCCGGTTCACGGAACTTGAACAAATCGTCGCTGATTTGATTCGCGCAACAGCCCCCCATGCGAATCTCCCTACGTGCGAACCGGCTCAGCTGCAAGTGCCGGTTTTCGGAAACGAATCCGGGGGGGAACTTTCCATCAGACTCACCTGCATAGAATGCCTGCGAACCTTTTCATTCGAGTTCAAGCAAGACGTTCGGATGGAAACACAGAAGGCGCATTGCCCCTTCTGTGCCGCTCCTGTCCGTTACGTCATCCGACCGCTTGGAGCAATGCTCCGAAAGGTATTCGAGGCAAAGAAAGCCGTTCTCTGACAGTTCTTTTTTGTTTGGGATACGTGAAGTGAAACCACATTTTTCATTTGTCTTTTTCGAAGCGAAATTGAGTTTCTGGTCCCAGTCGGGTGCCAAGCGACTGTTTGACTTGGTGTGCGCTTTGATATTGTTGCCGCTGTTGATCCCGGTTTTCCTGGTCATTGCGCTGGTGATGCATTTCACTTCGCCTGGTCCTATTCTTTTCCTGCAGAGGCGCATCGGACGACACAACCGGTGTTTCACTATTCTGAAATTCAGGACTCTGGAGCATCGAGAGCACGGCACCCACAACAGCGTTACGACAGCTGAAAATCAGCGATTCACCATGGTCGGACCTTTTTTGCGCAGGTGGAAGCTCGATGAACTGCCACAGCTGTTGAATGTAGTCATGGGGGACATGAGTTTTGTCGGTCCCAGGCCAAAGCTTCCAGAGCACCAGCTCGGCAGGCTGCGCTGCCGCCCCGGCATTACGGGCGCGGCCACCATCGCCTTTGCCCGCGAGGAGCAAGTACTCGCTGGTTTGCCTCACGACCGGCTGGATGACTACTATCACTCCATCATTCTCCCGGCCAAACTCCGGTTGGATACGGAATATATGGCACAGGCCACCTTTCTGTCTGACCTGAAGCTCATTGTGGATACCGCTTTCCGCCGCTGGGATACGACCGCTATGCAGATACTGCTCGACTCTGAGACGGTCGAGACCGAAGCCAAATCACAAAGCTTCGAGGTGCCTGCTTCATTAGCAAATGGTGAGGCGGCCATCGCTGCTGATCCGTCGCTCGTTTCAGCGGACTGATTAGTCCTTCCATACTACGGCAGGGACGCATCGAATACACCGCAAGCTTGCCGAGGTCAACCCGTAGCTGCGGCTGGTGCCGGTTTGCTTGGCACGTGCGAGTAGAGTCGGGCTGCATCCCCACCAGGGATGAGGGCAATAAAACACTTGACTCAAAACCTAAATACCACTCCACCCTGATACCGAAAATTGCTCTGGTTGTTGAAGCCTATTTGCTTCCATTCGTAGCGTGTAAGGAAATAGTCGAGTTGGACCGGACGCAATGCGAGGTAATCTGCAACTTGAAAATCCAGGCCTCCGCCAATGGCCATCGAGAAGCCGTTGTTACTGGGCTGGAGTGAAGTCAAACTGACGGCTTTGAAAATTCGCATATCCGTTCGTGTATGCACCGCCAAATAATGTCTCTCCGAATAACCGGGCCTCGTGACCGCTATTTTGAGCCCTGAGAAAGAAAAGGGCCACAGTATTCGACCTTTTCAGCAAACACCTGCGGTTGATCACGTCAATGTCAGCAGTCCGACTGAGCCGCCCGGATTCTTCGTGCCAATTGGCCGTTTGTCCGGCGCGTACTCGGCATCGCGGAAGTGCCCGCATTTTCTGCGCCAGTTCGAGATCGACCTTGGCCATCAGATGCTTATAGAGCCGATATGCTGCAAGGGACTGACGAAGGGCGAACAAATCGATCCCGGTCTCCCGCTCCAACAAAATCAATTAGATAATGAAAAGTTGGACTTGGACTTTGGTCCAGATTTGGTCCACTTTTCGATTTGTCTAGGAGAACCGTTTCTCCCATCGCCAAATCGCTCGCGAGCTCGGGATCTGCGCAGCAGGACCGGAAGGCTAGTTCCGGTCGATTGTCGACCTTGCCAATCCCTTGCTCCTCTTTGAGGTGTGATGGAAGCACTGATGGACTGGAATGTATGCATGCGAACGCGTGCCAGCGGGAGCTAATACGGAGCCAACTTGGGGCAACAAATAGTAAAACGGATCTCGCGATCCGTTCCAAGCCATTGATTTCGATAAGTTTGATTCCAGGCATCAGGATCTAAATTCTACGAGACCGGCGGCCCCAAATACGACGATGATGGCGGATTAGAATGGCGGAGCCGTTCCAATGAGCCTT
>Ga0210386_10002469_pt1 | contig 15943 bp, 17 predicted proteins | sample IncBWH32OmetaG_FD_160091 | JGI IMG/M metagenome (GOLD analysis project Ga0210386, IMG submission 160091) | Forest soil microbial communities from Barre Woods Harvard Forest LTER site, Petersham, Massachusetts, United States - Inc-BW-H-32-O ... | reverse complement strand
AGCGACGCCTGGCCTTTGGCGGGCGTCAAGGATTTCGAGGAGTTCGACAGCCGGTTGCTGGCAGGGGCCTCGGTGATTGCGCCGCGGCTGACGGACGTGCCGGTGCGTATGCCTCTGCCGCCGCCGAAGCGTCAGGGCTCCATCTACGAGACGCAATCGGCGTCCAAGAAAAACTATTTCACGCGCGCAGCGTAGTGACATCGAGATCGCCCGCGGCCTTAAAGCCGCGGGCGATGCGCTTCAAGAACCAAAATCAAACACAAAAGATACGGGGAAACGCATGACCAAGATGGGAGCCGATGGCGCCGGCAGCTCGCGCTTACGTGTCGTCCTGGCCGCAAGTATCGGCTCAGCGCTTGAATGGTACGACTTCTTCCTCTATGGCACCGCCGCGGCGCTGGTGTTCGGCGAATTGTTCTTCCCCAAGAGCGATCCGGTCGTCGGCACCCTCCTCTCCTTCCTGACCTTCGGTGTCGGCTTCGCCGTCCGCCCCATCGGCGGCATCATCTTTGGGATCCTTGGCGACCGCTACGGCCGCAAGCCCGTCCTGGTCGCGACGCTCCTGATGATCGGCCTCGGCACGACTCTGATCGGGTTTTTACCCACCTATTCTCAAATCGGCGTTTGGGCCCCCATCCTCCTGGTCGCGATGCGGATCGTGCAGGGACTAGGCGCCGGCGCCGAATACGGCGGCGCGGTGATTTATCTGGTGGAGAATGCGCCGGCCAACCATCGCGGTTTCTGGGGCGGCTTTGCGCCGCTCGGCGTTTCCGTCGGCAATCTCTTGGCCGCCGCGGCGTTCGCTTTGGTGTCGATGCTGCCGCATGACGCCTTGATGAGCTGGGGATGGCGCCTGCCATTCCTGGCGAGTTTCCTCCTCATCCTCGTCGGGCTCTATGTGCGGCTGCGGATCACGGAAACGCCCGTTTTCAAGGAAGCGGTGCTGGCGCGCGGCATCGTGGAGAAGAATCCGGCGATGGAAGCGCTGCGCCACCATCCACGCAACTTCATGGTCGTGCTCGGCGCCCGCATGGCGGAGAATGGGCTTGGCTATTTCTTCCCGGTGTTCGGACTGAGCTATGTCATCAAAACGGTGGGCGTTCCGAGTTCAGAGGCGCTCAGCGCCCTGATGCTCGCTTTCGTGGTCGAGCTCTTCGCGATCCTCGGCTTTGCCGCGCTCTCCGACCGGATCGGACGACGCCCGGTTTACATGTTCGGCGCGCTCGCAGGGGTGGCGCTCGCCTTCCCCTTCTTCTGGATGGTCGGCACCAAGCAATGGATCATGATCGCGCTCGCCTTCATCCTGGCCAGAGCTGTGGTGATCGCAGCGATGTTCGGCCCGCAGGCCGCCTACTTCGCCGAACTGTTCCCGCCGCAGCGGCGCTTCGCAGGATTCGCGTTCGCACGCGAGCTGGGATCGCTGCTCTCGGGCGGACCGGCGCCATTCGTGGCGACCGCACTGGTCGCCGCCTATGGCACCTGGTGGCCGGTGGCCTGCTACGCGATCTTCCTGTCGCTCTGCACGGTCATCGCGATCTGGTTCGGACCGGAGACCTACAAAGAGGACATCGCCGCAGTCATACCCGCTTCTCGCGACGAACTACCGGCGGCGATGCCCCAGCAGGCCTGAACAAGCGAGATTGAACGGAGGTACGCGGCCTGTGGGACCGGATGTCCTGAGATGATCACGAGTTGCTACCTTCGGATCCGAGACCACCATCGATAGTGGCAAATCGGCTCGGGCATCATTAAATTGCCGGCATGAAAAAAATCGGCTTCCTTTCGTTCGGACATTGGACCCCTTCACCGCAATCACAGACCCGCTCTGCCGCGGATACGCTTCTGCAATCCATTGATCTTGCGGTTGCTGCCGAGGAATTGGGCGCCGATGGCGCCTATTTCCGTGTCCACCACTTCGCGCGTCAGCTCGCCTCGCCCTTCCCGTTGCTGGCCGCGGTCGGCGCCAGAACCAGCAAGATCGAGATCGGCACCGCCGTCATCGACATGCGCTACGAGAACCCGCTCTACATGATCGAGGACGCAGGCTCCGCCGATCTGATCTCGCGCGGGCGTTTGCAGCTTGGCATCAGCCGGGGTTCGCCCGAACAGGTGATCGATGGTTGGCGGTATTTCGGTTATCAACCGGCCGAGGACCAGGACGATGCCGCGATGGGGCGGCGGCATGCGGAGGTGTTTCTCGATCTCTTGCGCGGGCAAGGTTTTGCGCAGCCCAATCCGCGTCCGATGTTTCCAAATCCGCCCGGCCTCTTGCGCCTCGAACCTATTTCAGAAGGCTTGCGCGAGCGCATCTGGTGGGGCGCCGGTTCGAACGCCACGGCGGTCTGGGCCGCGAAAATCGGCATGAACCTGCAGAGCTCGACGCTCAAGAATGACGAGACCGGCGAGCCGTTCCACGTGCAGCAGGCGAAGCAAATCCGCGCCTACCGCGCCGCCTGGAAGGACGCGGGCCACACCCGCGAGCCGCGCGTGTCGGTGAGCCGCAGCATTTTCGCGTTGGTGGACGATCGCGACCGCGCCTATTTCGGTGGCGGACAGGACGACGACCACGTCGGATTCATCGATGCGAAGACGCGAGCGATCTTCGGTCGCAGCTATGCCGCCGAACCGCCCGCACTCATCGAACAGCTCAAGCAGGACGAAGCGATTGCGGAAGCCGATACGCTGTTACTTACCGTCCCCAACCAGCTCGGCGTTGACTACAACGCGCACGTAATCGAAGCGATTCTGACCCATATCGCGCCCGCGCTCGGATGGCGGTGATGGCGAACTGAATCGCATCACCGCCATACATCTGTTCGTAGTACGGCAAAAAAGTGTCTCCGAAAACCGACTTGGCGCACTGCCGCGGTTCCATTGGGCTTTGGCGGTTCCATTATGTTGCACAGGCGCCACGCACTCGGGAAAAAGCGGTGATGGCTCGTTCAGCGTTTACAAACCTCCAATAATTTACTTCCCACGATGCATTCCTCGTTCGAGGTTCCGTAACTAGGATTCGCGGCGATAATTGATGCCGCGCCTATTGTGGGGGTCCACATGAAGAAGACTTTCATCCCAGCGGTGGCCATCCTGGCATTCGCGACGGCGGCTCACGCCGATGAGCTGACCGACATCCAGATTCAGGCCAAGCAGCTGCGAGAACAGAACGCGGCGATGATGAAGCGTCTCGCTGATCTTGAAAAGCGTCAGAAGGCTATCGAGAACCAGAAACCGGCGGTTCCGGCCATCAGTCCGGTCGACGCCATGGCCGCCGATCTGCCTTACAAGGCGGCGGTCAAGGCCAAGCCGCCAGAAGACGATGGCATCTGCATCAAGGGCGTCTGCGTCTACGGCAACCTCGACATGGGTCTGCAATATGTCCAGCATAGTGCGGGACTCAACGCTCTCGCCGCCGCGCCGCTCGATACCATCATTTCGAAGAACGCGTCCGGTCCTTATTTCGGCGTCGGCCCCAACCAGATGAGCAACTCGTTCGTCGGTCTGCGCGGCAAGCAGGAAATCGCGGACGATCTCTACGCGGTGTTCAACCTGCAGACCCTGTTCAACGTCTACAGCGGCATTACCGCCAACGGCATCGGATCCATCTCCCAGAATAACGGCTTGACGACGAACCTCCTGGCTCAGAACTCGTTTTCCGACTCGTCGAAAGCCGGCCAGATGTTCAGCGGTGCGGCCTATTTCGGCCTGAGTTCGCCGACCTACTGTACCTTCACCATGGGCCGGCAGAACGCATTGACCTCGGAACTCCTCGCCAACTACGATCCGCTGGCCGGCTCAAACTCCTGGTCGCTGCTCGCCTTCCAGGGCGCGAACGGCGGCGGCGGTGATACCGAGGATCGCATCTTCGACAACTCCTATGAATACCGGGTGAGCGTCGGACCGGTGCGTTTCGCAGTGATTGCCCAGCTCCGCAACGGCGGCAACAGCTCCACCGGCAACGCCTTCCAGGGCGCCGTCGGTTTCGACTATATGGGCCTCTCGGTGGATTTCCTCGGCGGCAGATCGAGGACGCTGTCTCCTCAACCATATTGTCGGCGTCGCAGCTTTCGACAGCCGTTAACACCTTTAGTTCCGGCAACGGTTTGCTTTCGGTGACCGTGTCCGACAACACCGTCTTCAGCGTCGGCGCGAAATATACGATCGGGCCGTGGAAGCTGTTCGGTGGCTATGAGCACATCAACTTCTCCAACCCGAACAACCCGCTCAATCCCGGCGCGTTCGTGACCGGTGGATTTATTGCCGCTGTCGTCAACAACACCAACTTCACCGACGACAAGGTCCTGCAAACGGCATGGATCGGCGCCAGATACTCGATCATGCCGGCCCTCGATGTCACCGGTGCCTATTATCACCAGTGGCAGAACAGCTTCGCCACCGGCGCGAATGCCGGCTGTACCGACGCGAGAGCGACGCAGTGCTCCGGCACTTTGGACATGGTCTCGCTGGTCCTCGATTGGCGGTTTGCCAAACACATGGACGTGTACGCCGGTGTAGCCTGGTCGCAGGTACAGAACGGCCTCGCGAGCGGCTTCCTGCAGGCGAATGGAACGCCGGCTGGCGGCACGATCGTGGGTGGCCCCAACAAGGCCTCTACCTACGATCCCGGGGTTGGTCTGCGCTATCAGTTCTGATGGTTCGCATTGGTGGAGGATCGCGATCTCGCCACGAAGCGATCGCGGGAGCCGATACGTAACGGCGGAAAAATCGCGGGCCTAGCGTGAAGCCACGGCCTTTGGGCTAACGAACGCCGACGGCCGCTGGTGGGGGAGGAAGGACTCGAACCTTCGAAGCCATGAGGCGGCTGATTTACAGTCAGCTCCCTTTGCCACTCGGGACACTCCCCCGCTTCAAACCTCGTCGCAAGCTTGCCCGCCGTAAGGTGCGGAAATCAGCCTGTCGATGACGCTGAAAACCGATAGGCCTTCATAAAGGCTCCGGTCGGGCGCGTTTATGGGCGAAGCGCCATGGCAAAGTCAACCAAGGCTGGATGCGAAAACGCCAACATTTTCAAAGTCTCAGTAAATTGTCTTCCAAATTGCGTTGGGCCGGAACCCGTGAGACAAGGTTTCCATGCGCGACCGTGACCGAAAGCCGAGATTCCACCGCCCCGAGGGGGCGGACAAGCGAGCCGACAAACGCTCCGGACCACGCCGCGACGCCGGCAGGCCGCCCTGGCGCGGACGCGAGGGGGCGGCGGACGACACCGTGATCCTCTATGGTTGGCACACGGTGACAGCCGCGCTTGCCAATCCGGGGCGGCGGATTCGCAAGCTGCTCCTGACCGAAAACGCCGCCCGGCGTCTCGCCGAGGAAAAAATCGGCACCCGCGTGGAGCCTGAGATCGTGCGGCCGAGCCTGATCGATCAGCGGCTCGGGCCCGACGCGGTGCATCAGGGACTTTTGGCGGAAGCCGATCCGCTCGACTCGCCCGGCATCGATGCACTTGCCGAAGAAGGCATCGTGCTCGTGCTCGACCAGATCACCGACCCGCACAATGTCGGCGCGATCATGCGTTCGGCGGCTGCATTTGGTGTGAAGGCGATCGTCACCACCGCGCGCCACAGTCCGGAGGCGACCGGCGTGCTGGCGAAATCCGCCTCTGGTGCCCTGGAGCTGGTGCCGCTGGTGACGGTGCAAAACCTCGCGCGCGCGCTCACCGAGATGAACGAACGCGGCTTCCTGACCGTCGGACTAGACAGCGAGGGCGGGGAAAATCTCGGCGCGGTCGCATTGCGCCAGCCGCTCGCGCTGGTGCTCGGCGCCGAAGGCAAGGGCTTGCGGCAGTTGACCCGCGATACCTGCACCGTGGTGGCGCGGCTCGACATGCCAGGCGAGATCAAGAGCCTCAACGTCTCGAACGCAGCCGTGCTCGCGCTCTATATCGGCGCGAGTCGACTTGGCCTGATGTGAAACCATGAAATGAAAGACGCCCGCTCGCGGATCACGCTAGCGGGCGTCAAAGTCATTCAGCCGCGATCCGGCCCAAAGGCCCGGGATCAGCGATCAGTAGTAGCTGTGCAGCACGTGCGGGCGGTGGTGATAGCCGTAACGATACGCCGAATAGTGATGCCAGTGGTGGAAATGCCGGTGCCAATGATAACGAGGACTCCAGCCATAGACGCCGTCTTCGCGATAAACCCGGTGCGGCGCAAGGTTGCCGGGGCCGGTATAGGTCGGGCCCTGTTCGACGTAGTAGTATTGCGGCAGGACGGCGGCCGGTGCCGTGCGATACTGCACATACGGGTCGGGCAGCCGCTCATAGGCAGCATAAGGTTGAACGTAAGCCGGCGCGCAAGAGCTGACATAGCCGCACGGCGAGCAGCCGTTGCCGCAAGCGCTCGCGGGCGCGACACCCGCAGCGATGACGGCCAGCGCCGCAACCACTCCTGAAATCATCTGACGCATTACACTCTCCTGTTGGGTAGGCTTCTTTGTTTGAACCGTTGAAACTTCTTTTTACGGACGATGCTCCGGGCCTCTCGGATCCCTGGGTTCCGGCCGAGGGTTGCCAAAGTTCTGTTGAATGCTGTTTTGATTGAACTGCGGCGCGGCGATTACCGGCGGCGGATAGGGTGGCACCTGGTTGAGCGGCGGTGGCGGGTCGGCCTGCTTGGAATTGGCAGACCATGACTGGTGGAAACTCTCCGCAGGTTTCGGCTTGTCCGCACTCTCGATCTCAAGCCGGCCATAGCCCGGCAAATGACCCGAGCTTGGATAATAGTGGCCGACGGGCGGCATCGGCTCGACAGGGCGGCCGCCATACACGGTCGGCTGAACATGGACCCCCTTATCCAGGCCCCAGTCCCCCTCGACGACCGCATAGGACGCATCGACACCGTTGATGATGACAGGCACCCCGGGCCGGCCGGGAATCGCGATCACCGGACCGTTGCTTTCGGCGCTGGCGATGCCCGCCGTTCCGACCAAGACCGCCAGTGTGATTAAGGCACGCATCGAATCCAATCCCGATAGGCCTGTAACCCTAAGCGAATGCGAAGCCGCGAGGGTTAAGGCAAGCCGCCAAACTCACGGTAAGCCTAACGTGGAGGCCTTCATGCTTCGTCAATTTGCGGGGGATCGGGGAGCGAAAATGTTAACGCAACGCGCGGGCATCCGTGGTTCAGGAGAAGGCGGTTTCGGCGATCGTTCGCAGGCCAATTGCGATCGTCACCAAGCCGACAGCCCCTTGCAGGCCGCGGTTGGCCCAGGTCAGCCAGCGCGCCGAGAGCGCAAGCGGCACCGCGATGACCGTCGACAAAAACCCCATCCCGATCATCGAGCCGATCCCAAACAGCGCGACATAACCGAGCCCGACCGCAACGCTGGGCGCCTGCGTCACCGTCAGCACCAACAGCGCCGCAGAACCGGCCATGCCGTGCATCAGGCCGACCAGGAGCGTGCGCCAGCGGAAGCCGTGCGCATGGCTGTGGGACGCCCGCTCATGCGCGACGGTCTCGCCGGCATGGCTGTGGGCGTGCACGTGGACGGTCCCGTCCTGGTGGCGGTGTCTGTGAAAATGAACCCGGTCGCGCCACAGCTGCCACAGCACATGCGCGCCAAGACCGACCAGCATGACCCCGACCGCGGTCTCGATCGGGCGCGAAAGGTTGTCGGAGATAGCGTGGCCGAGCGCCAAGGCGGCGCCGGCAAAAACAAACAACGTCAGCGTATGGCCAAGCCCCCAGGTCAGGCCGTGCTTGACGATATCGGCAACGTTGTCGCGGCGGGCGGCAATCGAGGAAACCGCCGCCACATGATCGGCCTCGAGCGCGTGCTGCATGCCCAGCAGAAAGCCCAACCCCAATATTGCAAACATCGCTCGCGCCCCGGTACTGACATTCGTTTCGGAAGGTATTTGACCCTGTCGGGGGGCAAATTGGAATGAAAATCAGGGCTCGGTTACGCTGAGCCGATATCACCTGATGGCGCAGCTTTTCAGGTGATGGGCGCGAAAGTCCGTTTCGTCGCCGGCGGCACGAAGGGAGACGCCGAGGCACCATTCGTACTGAACAGCGAAATCCGAGGACCAGCGGCGTCCCTGCAAGCCGCCGCCACAGGCCGGATCGGAAAGTCCGGTCTGCACCTGATGAAGGGCGCCTCGAGCGTATTGTCGGCAAAACCCGGGATCAGCCGCATGAGCCGGGGCGAGCTGCGCCATTGCCAGCGACGTCATCAGGACAGCGGCAAATGGCCGCTTGATCGTCATGCGCTTCGTAGCCACGGTTAATCCCTGATTAATTTTGTTCTGCGACTGGTGGACCAGCCCCTGATCCCGGCTGCGGAGAATATCGATGTCAACAACGTCAGTAAGCAGCAACATCCTCACGATTCTGCAAAACTCCTATTCGACCCCGTCGCAGTTCCCGCCCGGCTCAAAGTTTGCCAAGGTCGATCCGACGCAATGGCAGGGCACCTGGACCGCGACGGACTCCAATGGCAAGCCGGTGACGCTCGCCATTTCGAATGTCAGCGGCTATCGCGCCAACGTACGCTTTACGACCGCCGATGGCGGCCTTCAGACCGGGCGCGTCTTGATCAACACCAACGGTGTCTTCCGCATCGGCGATTCCCAGATGCAGCTGACCGCCGCCGGCAAGATGACGATCAGCACCGTGATCACCGACGCGACCACCGGCAATCAGTCGATCGAAACGGATCACGCAACGCTCCAAACCAGCTGAATAAGACGCTGCCGTAGCAGGGGTTTTTATCGATGCTGGTCGGGTCTCGACTAGATCTGTCGTCGAGCGCTGGTGCCGGTTGAGAGGATTGAACTCCCGACCTTCGGTTTACAAAACCGCTGCTCTACCGCTGAGCTAAACCGGCAAACTGGCGACGAAAAACCGTATTTTGTCGTCGGTGCGCCCCTACCCCGTGGCGGGTTTGCGGGCCGCGGCGGGTCAAATAGCAGAGATGCCGGCAAAGGGCCATGGTTGTCGAGGCGGCTCGGCAGTCACGCTTGGCCATCCTCCAGGCCATATTCCCGGTAGATAGCCTCCCGATCCGCCGCCGGAAACAGGCGGCATTTGGCCTGGGCTAGATGCAGGTTCACGGTCCCCGTCTGGCAGCCGGCGGCGAGCAGCTTCTTGAGTTCATCCATGTGGGTAGCCGGCTGATGTTTGGACGGCAATTGTTCGAGCGCGATCAGCGCCGTCGCCAAAGCTTCCGTAATCACCCATTCGTCGTGGCCCGTGATTCCTTTTCTCGGCATTGAGAGCGTCCTTTTTCGACCGGCGATATCAGGGACGTTCGACCCAGCTCTGGGCCGCGATCAGGATCAACGTAAAATATCTAGGCAAAAAAGCGACTTTCAAGGCCGAGTTGCTAAAACCCGCCTGCCGCCGGCCAGATGGCTCAGAAAAAGACACATAGCAGCGCCAGATTGGCGGCACAGGCCGCCAACAACGCGAGCGCCAGCGTCATATGAATTCGCCCGCAAGAGATCTGGCTAATGATGCTCATGGCAGGCGCGAACATCAGGCGATTCTACCGGGGGAGTCCCACATGATATTTTTTGCGGCGTTCATAACCCGTTTACGACTCACTCCCCCGGCCCCACAGCCGCATCTGGCGTGCAACCCGAACCATACTTCCGGCGTTTAGAGCGTTGTTTGCGGAGTGAAGGATGCCCTACGCGCTATTTTGCAACGAGGCCCGGCTGAGCAACGCCTACCCGACGGAAGCCGACGTCTGGAAACTCGCCCGTACAAGCGGGCTGGTCGTGGACGTGGTATCCCGGGGTGACACGCCGGCGCCACGGCCCGTGCTGGAAAATGACTACGAGATCAAGCCCTGCCGGGCGGACCCGCAAGAAGATCCGATACGAAACCAGGCCGATGCCGAGCGGGAAGCTTCCCGTGGCCTGCAATGGGATACGGTAAGCCCGGACGCCTGAAAAAGCCTCGAGAATCGAAGAGCCAAAGTCGAAAGCCGCCGCCTGACGGACTGTCAGGGCGTCGCAACCGCCAGGGAGGCCTGCTCTGACGTCAAGGTCACGCAAGCCTTGCGGCGATGGAGCCCCCGGATGGCGCCGGTGACCTTAAGCACCTGTCCGACCGGACAGAAGACGTTCTGGACGAAGGCCACTTCGTAGGGGGCCAGCATCAGCGGTTCGGACTTCAGCACAGTTTGCGCGAGGCAAGGCGAAGCGATCGCGCAGAAGGCCAACGCTAAGGTGAAAACGCGCATGTGTGCTGTCCAGCAAGCCGGCAACACCATAATAACCGAATTGACGCGAAAGTTTCGCGACATCGGAAAAAAATTTTCACCGAGCGATTTTCATTGGGTCAAATAAGATTTTCATTGGACCAAATAAAAAGGCCGGCGATGCGCCGGCCTTTTCGTTCACCGAGGGTGGTCGGCAGACTAGTACTTCGCGACGACCGGGCCGCCCCAACCAAAGCGGTAGTTGATGCCCAGCTTAACGGTGTGCTCGTCGTCGTGGAAGCGACTTCCGACGATCGGCGCCGGGCCGCTCGTGAAGCTCGTGTTGCCGAAGTTGTAGTACTGGTATTCGCCTTTGATCGACCAGTTCGGCGTAAACATGTATTCGATGCCGGCGCCGACCGTGTAGCCGTCGCGGTGGTTCTGGTCGACCGTGAAGGCAACCGGGACGCCGCCCGTGGTCACGCCGATATTGTTGTTGTCGCGCCAGGCATAACCGCCCTTGGCATAGAGCAGCGTGGGCCCGAAGGCGTAACCGAGCCGGCCGGTCACCGAGCCGAGTTGGTCGGTGTTGGCGGTCGCAACCGTGCCGCCCGGGAACGCGACGCCGCTGCCGCTATTGCCCGTCAGCCAGCTATACTGGGCCTCGGCACCGATCACCCAGTTGTTGGAGAACTGGTAGTCGAAGCCGCCCTGCACACCGCCCATGAAGCGGGCGTCGCTGTTTTCAAGGCTCGAGCTTCCCGGAAAAGCGCCGCCGATATGGCCGCCGATATAGAAGCCGGTCCAGTTATAGATGGCTTCTGGCGCCTTATAGACCGGAGCCTTGGTATAGGTCTTCGCCGGAAGATCGGCTGCGAAGGCGGGAGCCGCGAACGCGACGAAGGCCGCTGCGCCTAGCAGAATTTTTTTCATAGAAGTTCCCCGTTATCGTCGTCATCGACAACAACCAAACAACGTGGCGCGAATTTGGTTGCTTCGTGGCACCGCCAAACACGTTTGTTTTCAGGTTGTAGCTGCAGTGCCACAGCGGCGTTTTGTTCCACACCGGCAGGCTTTTCGGCAGCAATCTTTCGGTTTGGTCGCCGCAGCGACTGTAAGGTTCACGCTTGGTAACACGCTCGCCGAAATGTGATGAGAACAAGTTCCACTCTTGGACGCCAACGAGCTGGCCGCTTTGAGAGCACCGTCCGGCCGCTGCTCAGCGCGACATTTTTTCCAGCTCGGGAAACGGCGCCATCGCCACGCCCGCGCAGAACTCGCCGCCCTTCTCGATCAGACGGTCCAGCCGGCCATTGAGGAAGAGCACCGCACGCTCCCGCGGCTCGCGATAGCTGCCGTCGGATTCACGTGCAGAGTAACGCAGGCAACTGATGTAGCGCATCTTGCCATTGACATCGCGCATGACGGGCTCGGCCATGGCGGCCTCGTGCACACCAACCGGATTGTTGAGGTAGGTCCTCATGAAAGCCAGCAATTCCGAGCGATAGTTCGGAGGGAAGGATTGAGGCGGATCGGGCTTGTTGTCGAACAGGCCGAAGCTTCGACTGTCGTCCCCCCCACCCGCGCATGCTGCAAGCGCAATCGGCAGCATCAGGATGGCGAGGTATTTTGCCAAACGTTTTGCCGAAATTCCCAACCGCCGCGCCTCGTGTTTTTGCAAGCTCATCGCCGACGGTTTCTAACCCTTCCGAAAATGAAAGGGAATTCGCATTTTAAAAGCAGGCGTCAAAACAGGCACCGGCCCAGCGCCGTGGGGGTGGCGTGGGCCGGGCCTGATCGCCGCGATAGCGCTTCGGGGAAGCGAACCGCGCTCGCGGCTCGTCGTCAGCCGCGCTTGGCGGGGTGCGTTACAGGCTTGGCTGAGACCTTCAGGGACTTGTGAACCTTCGCCGCCATCTTCTTGTGAAAGCGGTGATGCCAGTGATGACGCACATGGTGATGGCGGCCCATCTTGGCATTGGCATTCAGGGGATTCTTCTTCACCTGCGCCGACGGGGTCACGGTGGCGGACTTGGTCACGGGGGCCTGCGCGGTCTTGCTCGTGCTCGCGGCAAACACCGGTGCGGCGAGAACGGAAACGGCAAGCAGTGCAGCGGAAACGGTCTTCAACATGGATAGCTCCTCTCGAAAAGGATCACAGGGTGCCGGTCGGATGGCCGGCCTCGTCGATCTTGAGGCAACCTTACGAAGTGGCCGCTGAACCCGCCGTGAAGCCCGACCGCGGCTTTCGTTCATCTCGGTGAACTCCTGGTCATGTTGGGCCGCGCAGCCGTGAACAAATTGATCTTGATTTTAACGCCGGGCCACCTCACCGCCGCACTTTCTCTGTTTCCCCGCAAAAAATTCCCGAAACCCGCAAAAAAATGTCGCTGGAATGATCGCAGACTGAGGGTGTTCAAATCGATGGGTCCCCATGTAGGGTTGCCCGTACAGAAATCAGGAGAGACGCATGACCAAAACTGCGATCCGGCTTTTGACCCTTGCGATGTACGCCACCGCGATGATGGCGATGCCCATGGTCAATTCAGCCAAGGCTGCGGGTAGCGATACCCCCTCACCGCCGGCCGACTCGAGCAAGGACAAGAGAAAGAAGAACGACAAGAGCTCGAGCATCGACGATCCGAAGTTCCTCGAAGGCTATCGTGCGGCCTACACCACGATCTACGATCGCCATGATTATGCTTCCGCGATCGCGCAGTTGAAGGCGCTCGACCACGACGACGTTGCCGACGTGGCCAACCTGATCGGCTACTCCTACCGCAAACTTGGCGACTACAAGGTTTCACAGGTTTATTATGAACGCGCGCTGCAGGCCGATCCGAACCATGTCCGGACCTGGCAGTATTACGGCTTGTGGCAGCTCGAACAGGGCAACCGCGAATCCGCCCAGTATCACCTGGGCCGCATCAAGCAGATCTGCGGCACCGACTGCGCCGAATACAAGTCGCTGGCGATGGCCCTCGACAAGCCGGCGGGCACCGGCCTCGTTTACTGATTGCGGCAAACGACCAGTATTGACCGGCGCAGGTGACTGCGCCGGTTTTTTCGTATGCTTACTTCATCAACGCTTCCGCCTCGCTGCGGAACGCCTGACGTGAAGCTTCGCGCGAATAGAACATGTGCCCGCCGGGATAGACGACGAGCTTCATCCGATCGGGAGAGGCATAGGCCGGCAATTGATCGAGCCGGATTTTCGACCCGAAATAGGGTGTGGCGAGATCGAACAATCCGTGGCCGACCAGGAGTTTCAGTTTTGGATCGGACGCCAGGATTTGCCGAAGCTCGGAGATCGATTGCGCCGGATTGATCCCGCGTCCGAAGTCCCAGGTGTGCTCCACCGATCCGTTCAACAGATGATAGGGCCCATCGGGACGCCAGTTGAGTGTATGCATGGTGAGATCGACCGCGGCGCTGGTCAGAGGAGCGATCAGCGGATCGCCGGAGGGATCGCCGAAATGCCCCTCGCTTGAATCCGGATCGGGGTCGAAGCCGAGCACCGACCCGTCATAGCGTCCTGTCACCTTGCCATCGCGGCGGTCGAACTCGCGGCGAAACTCCGAAACATGGAGGCGTCCGGCCAGCCGGCGGGTGACGGTCTGTTCGATGCCCGTCAGCGCCGAGACGCTGTCAGCCAACCGCGTAGTGGCTTCTCTGTCGGCTTCGCCCTTGATCAGGTCGGTGAGGAAATCGCCACGCGCGTAAGCTTCGACGTCAGCCATATCGGCGCGGGTGACCGGGTGTTTGGCTTGGCGCGCGATTGCCGCCATCGACGGCAGGCTGATGACATATTGCATGAGGCTGGTGCCGCCGAATTCGCGGAAATCCAACAGTGGCGAGACCAGGATCAATCCGCTGACGCCGACGCCTTGCTCGGTTTGCAACTCGCGAACGATCTTCGGCCCGCGGATGCCGCCATAGCTTTCGGTGACGATGAATTTGGGCGACAGCAGGCGATCGGTTTTCTCGAGATAGCGGCGAATGGTGACCGCCAACGCGTTGACGTCGCCATCGACGGAGAAGAATCGCTTGCGGACGTCCTCGTCATTCGAAACGAAGCGGCTATAGCCGGTGTCCACAGGATCGATGAAGACAAGGTCGGTAAAATCGAGCCAGGTTTCGGCATTGGGCTTCAGTTCGGGAGACGCCGAGGAAACGGCCGCATCGCCTTCGATCGACAACCGCCAGGGTCCGGCACAGCCGAGCTGCAGATAGGCGGAAGCTGCCCCCGGCCCGCCATTGATGAAGAAGGTCACGGGACGACTATGCGTATCGGCGCCATCCAAGTGATAAGCCGTGTAGGCGATGTCGGCGGAAGGCTCTCCCCTTCCGTTGAACAGCCGAAGCGAGCCTGCCGTTGCGGTGAACGCGAGCGTCCGCCCATTCACGGTGATAGTTTGTTTAGTGGTGGAATCCTCCGGCAACCGCCGTGTTTCGCCCGACGCCGCAGTGGCGGCGTTGCCGCGCGAAGACGATGGCCCCGCTTTTGGGCCGGAAGGCGTCGCCGAGGGCTGCGAAGTGGCCGGCTGGGACGATGGCTGCTGCGGCTTGGCATCCTGCCCGCTTGCCGCGTCAGCTAGCACGAACATGGAAAGAGCCACGAGGCCAACGGTCGCAGGCCGGATCGTCATTAATCTTGTCACGTTTTTCTCCCGTTCGCCCGCAACCCATGCGATGATTTCGACACCTCAAAGGATATATTCAACATCGGCGGCGAATTTTAGCCCTGCTCTCAGTGATCGTCTCGACAAGCGCCGCCATGGTCGTATAGACGACCATCCACCCGCCAGAAGCGCTCGCACGATGGCGCTCACAGGACATTTCATGATTTCGCCCAAGCCATATGACCGGATTGCCTTTGTCGCGAGCGCCGGCGTGGAAGCGCAGGAGGCGTTGGCGCAGCTGGTTGCGGCCTACGGCAATCATGATCCATCCGCCGCGGATGTCATCGTCGCGCTTGGCGGCGACGGCTTGATGCTGCAAACCCTGCATCAGCATATGCATTCCGGCAAACCGATTTACGGCATGCATCGCGGCACGGTCGGCTTTCTGATGAACGAGTTTTCGACCCATCATCTGCACGAACGTCTGGCGGCCGCGCGCGAAACGCTGATCAATCCGCTTCTGATGCGCGCCACCGACGTCAACGGCACCGTCCACCTGCATCACGCCATCAACGAAGTGGCGCTGTTTCGCCAAAGCCATCAGGCCGCGCGCCTGCGAATCCTGATCGACGAGCACGAACGCATGCCCGAGCTGATTGCCGACGGCATCCTGGTGGCCACGCCCGCCGGCTCGACCGCCTACAACCTGTCGGCGCAGGGGCCGATCCTGCCGATCAATGCCGCCCTGCTCGCACTGACGCCGATCAGCCCGTTCCGGCCCCGGCGCTGGCGCGGCGCGCTGCTTCCCAACACCGCCTTTGTCGTCATCGAAGTGCTCGAAGGCGACAAGCGCCCGGTGGCTGCGGTCGCCGACCACGACGAGGCGCGCGACGTCCGCCGCGTCGAAGTCCTGTCCGACAAAACCATTTCGATGCGGATGCTGTTTGATCCCGGCCACAGCCTCGATGAACGCATCCTGCGCGAACAGTTCGGCTACTGACGCTTGACGTCCGGGACGTCCCCCATCCTCGGCCGCTTGCCCTGCCTTAAAAGTTGAGTGAGCGCCCTTCGAGAGGCGCCATCGCAACCATTCATTAACGCGGCCCGGATATGGTTAACGACGGGTATACCGCTTGTCGGCTGTCCCGAAGGGCGCG
>Ga0210386_10002468_pt1 | contig 15946 bp, 16 predicted proteins | sample IncBWH32OmetaG_FD_160091 | JGI IMG/M metagenome (GOLD analysis project Ga0210386, IMG submission 160091) | Forest soil microbial communities from Barre Woods Harvard Forest LTER site, Petersham, Massachusetts, United States - Inc-BW-H-32-O ... | reverse complement strand
TCTGGTCGTCGGCGGGCAGGCGTTCACCGAATACCCGGAGGGCATGCAGCACGTGGAGGCGGCGTTCGCCACACGCTCGGTGCTGCCACCGCGCGACATCCGGGTCACCGCCTTCGGCAACCGGGTACAGGAGGCCGGAGCCGGCATCGTATCGCTGGCGGGGCTGTACGCGGATCCGCTCGGGGCCATGCGCCGCGCCCAACCGCCGGTAGTCGCGCTGCAGGTCGCCACCGAGACACCCGCCTGACCTGTGTCTTCGGAGGACGTCGGAGCGGTCCTGCAAAGATGACAATGTGGCTCCCACTGACTTATCTCGGCTAGACACCTCCGAGCTGACCGATCCGCGCCGGGTCGCGGTGCTGGCGGTGCACACCTCGCCGCTGGCCCAGCCGGGCATCGGGGACGCCGGTGGGATGAACGTCTACGTGCTACAGAGCGCGCTGCATCTCGCTCGCCGGGGCGTGGAGGTGGAGATCTTCACCCGGGCCACCGCGTCCACCGATCCGCCCATCGTGCGGGTGGCACCCGGTGTTCTGGTGCGCAACGTGGTCGCTGGGCCGTTCGAAGGCCTGGACAAATACGATCTGCCGACTCAGCTGTGTGCGTTCGCCGCCGGCGTGCTGCGCGCCGAAGCCGTCCACGAACCCGGCTATTACGACGTCGTTCACTCGCACTATTGGCTGTCCGGTCAGGTCGGCTGGTTGGCCCGCGACCGCTGGTCGGTGCCCTTGGTGCACACCGCGCACACGCTTGCCGCGGTGAAGAACGCCGCGCTGGCCGAAGGTGACACACCAGAGCCGCCGCTGCGCACGGTTGGCGAGCAGCAGGTTGTCGACGAAGCCGACCGGTTGATCGCCAACACCGAAGACGAAGCCAGACAACTGGTTTCGCTGCACCACGCCGACTCCGCCCGGATCGACGTCGCCCACCCCGGTGTCGACCTGGACGTGTTTCGGCCCGGTGACCGCCGCGCCGCCAGGGCGAGCTTGGGGCTACCGCCGGACGAGGATGTGGTGGCTTTCGTCGGGCGGATCCAACCGCTCAAGGGGCCTGACGTCTTGCTGCGCGCGGTCGCCAAACTGCAGCGGGTGCACGTCGTGGTCGCCGGCGGACCCTCGGGTAGCGGACTGGCCGTGCCGGACGGCCTTGTTCGACTCGCGGACGAATTGGGTATCACTGCCCGGGTGACGTTCCTGCCGCCGCAGTCCCGAGAAGACCTGGCCCGGCTGTTCCAGGGCGTCAACCTGGTCGCGGTGCCCAGCTATTCGGAGTCCTTCGGTCTGGTGGCCCTGGAGGCGCAGGCGTGCGGGACACCGGTGGTGGCGGCCGCGGTCGGCGGGTTGCCGGTGGCGGTACGCGATCGGGTCAGCGGCACGCTGGTGGCCGGTCACGACGTCGACCGGTGGGCGCAGGCCATCGACGAGCTGTTGCGGCTCGGCGCAGGGCCGCGGGCCTGGGCGATGCGTCGCTCGGCGGTCCAGCACGCCGCGACGTTCTCATGGGACAACACCGTCGATGCGCTGTTGGCCAGCTATCGGCGTGCGATCAGCGGTTTCACGGCCCGTCGCTCGGTGCGCGACCTGGCATCGGCGCGCCGAGGGCGGCCCGCTGGTCGCAGGTCATCGCTACGGGAGGCGTGGGCATGACCCGCACCGGCACTGACGAGGATCGTGGGTCGTCGCCAGTGCCGCACGTCCAGCAACTCATCGAGGACACGCTCGACGCCAGCGACCTGACGTATTCACGGCATCCCGGTGCGCACGGCGGGTTGCCCGGACTGATCGTGGAGCTGCCTGGCGAACGCAAGCTCAAGACCAACACGATCCTGAGCATCGGCGAGCATTCGGTGCGCATCGAGGCGTTTGTGTGCCGCCAGCCCGACGAGAACCACGAGGGCGTTTACCGATTTCTGCTCAAACGCAACCGCCGCCTGTACGGCGTGGCCTACACGTTGGACAACGTCGGTGACATCTACCTGGTGGGGCGCATGGCGTTGGCGTCGGTGGACGCCGCGGAGATCGACCGGGTGCTCGGGCAGGTGCTCGAAGCGGTGGATACCGACTTCAACACGTTGCTGGAGTTGGGTTTTCGGTCGTCGATCCAAAAGGAATGGGAGTGGCGGGTCTCGCGCGGTGAGTCGGTGAAGAACCTGCAGGCATTCGCCCACCTGATCGACGAGGACGACGACGGCTAAGTCGCGACCGCGCGCAGGAACGCGTCGGCGAACACCGCACACGCATCGTCCAACTCAGGCAGCTCGACCTCGGGGATGTTGTCGACGGCCGGCCGAACCATGGTGTGGACGGCGATCGGCGCAAGCATCTGCTGGATGAGTAACGGCAGCGGCAGGTCGCGGATACGCCCGGCGGTGATTTCGCCCGCCAGCCACTGGCCCACGCCGGCGAGCATCCGTGGCACGTGGTATTGCATGAGGGCCTGCACCGCGGGTGAGGTCGGACGGGCCAGCCCTTCGGCGAGCATCGCCGGCGCCACCCGCGGTTCGCGGCTGAACGCCTCGGCCACCACCCGGTAGACCCGAGGCACGGTTTCGGTGAGCTCGGCATTCGGGTCAGAGACCGCCTCGTCCAGGTCCAGGATTGGGCCGTAGCGGTCAAAAACCGCACGCAGCAACTCATCACGGCCGCCGAACACCGCATACAAGCTGTGTACTGAGCAGGCCGCTTGCGCTGCAACCGCTTCCAATGTCAGGTCGGCCAGACCGCGGTCGCTGATCAGCGACGCCGCCGCAAGCACCGCGCGTTCCCGAACCGGTGGCCGGCCACCGGGCTCCACCCCAGCTGCGCGCACGGCCTCGTCCAACGGCTGCCGAGAGCCGTTCAGTCGCCGGATCAGCGTGCTACGCGATATCCCGGCCTCACGCGCGATGGCGATCAGCGGTACGTCGGCGACGTCCCTGCCGAGGTTCTCAGCGGCGCGCAGTGCGGCCTCGACCAGGTCGGGAGTGACGTCGGCAACTGTTGGGGCAGGCATGGCCGCGTCAATCCCTTTCGTTGGCAGGCACCGGGATTGTCTGCGTCGCCCGGCGGGCGAACTGTGGAGCGTGTTCGGGTCTGATACCGACCCCCATCAGGTACGCGGGGATCACGGACAGCTGCGGAAAGCGAGCCAGCACGCGCAGCAGCTTGTTGGGTGCTGGCGTCTTGCCGGAATCGATCGCCCGCCGCATCACCGCATGCAGGAAGCGTTGAAACGTCTGGGTGACCACTGTGGGGAACTCGCGGCGGCGCTGCACGGCGGCCAAGTCCTTGGCGGTGACGCGGTGATCGCGAAGCGGTGTCGCGAGCAGCCTCGCCGCGGCCACGGCGTCCTGGACGGCCATGTTGATGCCGACACCGCCGGCCGGGGACATGGCGTGTGCGGCGTCGCCGATGCAGAGCAGCCCTTCCCGATACCAGCGCCGCAGCCGGTTGAGCCGAATTTCGAGCAGCTTGACGTCGTCCATCGATTCCAGGCCGTTAACGGCCTCGGACAGCTCGGGAATGGCGCTGACGATTTCTCGGCGCAGCGCCTCGATCCCGCGCGCCCGTAGCTGGGCGTCCGCGCCCTTGCGGAGGAAGTAGCCGGTTTGCAGGTAGTCCTTGCGCGGAATGACCCCGAGGAACAAGCCGTCCTTGAACCGGGGAAGCAATGTGTCACCGACTCCTTCGGCCTTCGGAAGCCGGAACCACCACACGTCGGCGTCCACCGGGTACTCCTTCGGGATCAGCCCGCTCTCGCGCCGGCACAGCGACCAGCGCCCGTCGCACGCGATCGTCAGGTCGGCGCGCAGCTCACCGGGCCCGTCGGGGCTCTCGTAGCGCACGCCGACAACGCGGTCCGACTCGTAGAGCAGCCCGGTGACGTCGGTGCTCATGCGCAAGGTGAACGTTGGCTCCTCTCGCCCGGCCTCGGCCAGCAGGTCGAGCAGGTCCCACTGGGGCACCATCGCCATATAGCGATGCGGCAAGCGCAGCCGGGTGAAGTCGATGACGGGCGCTTTACCACCGTCCGGCAGGTCCAATCCCCATCCGGTGAGCTTGGTGTGCGGCAGCGCGTCGAACTGCTCGAAGAGGCCGAGCTCATCCAGCAGTCGCAGCGTTGAGGGGTGCACCGTGTCGCCCCGGAAATCTCTGAGGAAGTCCGCATGCTTCTCCAGCACGGTGACTTCCACGCCGCCGCGGGCCAGCAACAAGCCCGCCACCATGCCGGCAGGACCGCCGCCGACGATTAGGCATGTCGTCTTCTCGCTCATCGGATTCTCCTCACAGCTGAGTTTGACACTCGATTACGGCATAACTGTATACCTGTATCAGCGGGCACGGACGTAGTGTGACACACCTCACCGCGGATCGGTGCCGTGGCCGGCCCTTCGACGGGGGTGAGAGACTTGCCACCATGGGAAACGCGGTTGCCACGCTGGTGCTGCTCCGCCATGGCGAGAGCGAATGGAACGCGAGTAATCAGTTCACCGGCTGGGTCGACGTCGACCTGACCGCCAAGGGCCGTGGCGAGGCGGTGCGCAGTGGCGAGCTGATCGCCGAGCACGATCTGTTGCCGGACGTGGTGTACACCTCACTGCTGCGGCGCGCCATCACCAGCGCGAACCTGGCGCTGGACACCGCCGACCGGCTGTGGATCCCGGTGCGGCGCAGCTGGCGGCTCAACGAACGGCATTACGGCGCCCTGCAGGGTCTGGACAAGGCCGAGATCAAGGACCGCTACGGCGATGAGCAGTTCATGGCGTGGCGGCGCAGCTACGACACCCCGCCGCCGCCGATCGAGGCGGGCAGCAAGTTCAGCCAGGACGCCGACCCCCGCTACGCCGACATCGGCGGCGGGCCGCTGACCGAATGCCTGGCCGACGTGGTGGCCCGGTTCTTGCCGTACTTCACCGACGTCATCGTGCCGGATCTGCGGGTCGGCAAGACGGTGCTGATCGCCGCGCACGGCAACTCGCTGCGCGCGCTGGTCAAGTACTTGGATGGGATGTCCGACGAGGAGGTCGTGAGCCTGAACATCCCCACCGGCATTCCGTTGCGCTACGACCTGGACGCCGACTTGAAGCCGACGGTCATCGGCGGCAGCTATCTCGATCCCGAAGCCGCCGCCGCGGGCGCGGCGGCGGTGGCCAACCAAGGCGCCCGATAGACCCGCATTCCGATAAAAGGGAAAACGTGACGTGAACGGACGTAGAACACCTGTCTCGTTGCGTGTGACATGTCCGATTTTGGCCTTGCGCTGCTGGGTTGGCGTTCACCGGATTTGTAGGATTTTTACGTGACCGTGTTCTCGGCCCTGTCACTGGCCGGGGTGTTGTTTCTCGTGGCATTGGCCGTCGGTGTCACCGCCGGCGCACGGCTGGCGCCGCGGGCGCTGGAGCGACGGCAGCGGGTGGCCGTCGAGGCGGCCGGGATCACCGTCGCCCAAATGCTGGACCGCATCGTTGCACTGATGCCGCTGGGCACCGCGGTCGTGGACGGTCACCGCGACGTGGTCTATCACAACAGCCGGGCCAAGGAGCTCGGCTTGGTGCGTGAGCGTCAGCTCGACGACGAGGCATGGAAGGCAGCGCGCAAGTCCCTGGCTGACGGCGCTGACGTCGAATTCGACCTACTGCCGGGCAAGCGGCTGGTACCGGGACGATCGGGCCTGTCGGTGCACGGTCAGGCCCGGCTGCTGAGCGAGCAGGACCGCCGGTTCGCCGTGGTCTTCGTCTACGACCACTCGGAATACGCGCGGATGGAGGCCACCAGGCGCGACTTCGTGGCCAACGTCAGCCATGAGCTCAAGACCCCCGTCGGCGCGATGGCCGTGCTCGCCGAGGCCCTGCTGGCCTCCGCGGACGACCCCGAGACGGTGCGGCGGTTCGGCGAGAAAGTGCTTGTCGAGGCTAACCGGCTGGGCGGCATGGTCACCGAGCTGATCGAGCTGTCGCGGCTGCAGGGCGCCGAGCGGTTGCCCGACATGGGCGCCGTCGACGTCGATACCGTGGTGTCCGAAGCGATTTCACGCCACAAGGTGCCCGCCGACAACGCCGATATCACGGTCTGCACCGACGATCCGAGCGGGCTGCGGATGCACGGTGAACAGGCCCTGTTGGTCACTGCGCTGGCCAACCTGGTGTCCAACGCGATCGCGTATTCGCCGCGCGGCTCGCTGGTGTCCATCAGCCGCCGTCGCCGCGGAGAGAACATCGAGATCGCCGTCACCGACCGGGGTATCGGGATCGCCCGCAAAGACCAGGAGCGGGTCTTTGAGCGATTCTTCCGCGCCGACAAGGCGCGCTCGCGGGCCACCGGCGGTACCGGGTTGGGCCTTGCCATCGTCAAGCACGTCGCGGCCAACCACAACGGCACTATCGGGTTGTGGAGCCAGCTGGGAACCGGATCGACGTTCACCCTGTCCATCCCGGCATATGAGGTCGAGTGCGAACAACCGGACCGACCGCCCGAGCGCGACATCCGGCCCAAGGTGCCCCAACGAGAGGAAGAAATACATCGATGACCCGCGCGCATGACGATGCAGAGCGCAGCGATGAGGAGGAGTCGCGCTGATGACCCCAGCCCGTGACGATGCAGAGCGTAGCGATGAGGAGGAACGGCCCTGATGACCCGAGCCGGTGACGATGCAGAGCGTAGCGATGAGGAGGAACGGCTCTAATGACCAGTGTGCTGATCGTGGAGGACGAGGAGTCGCTGGCTGATCCCCTGGCGTTTTTGCTCCGCAAAGAAGGCTTCGAGGCCACCGTGGTGACCGACGGCCCGTCTGCGCTGGCCGAATTCGATCGGGCCGGCGCCGATATCGTGCTGCTCGATCTGATGCTGCCGGGGATGTCCGGTACCGATGTGTGCAAGCAGCTGCGAAGCCGTTCCAGCGTCCCGGTAATCATGGTGACTGCGCGTGACAGCGAGATCGACAAGGTCGTGGGCCTGGAGCTGGGCGCCGATGACTATGTGACCAAGCCGTATTCGGCGCGTGAGCTGATTGCCCGGATCCGGGCCGTGCTGCGCCGTCGCGGCGACGACGACTCCGAGATCGCCGACGGCGTGCTGGAATCCGGGCCGGTGAGAATGGACGTGGAGCGCCACGTCGTCTCGGTCAACGGTGAGCCGATCACGTTGCCGCTCAAGGAATTCGACTTACTCGAGTACCTGATGCGCAACAGCGGCCGGGTGCTGACTCGCGGGCAGCTCATCGATCGCGTCTGGGGCGCCGACTATGTCGGCGACACCAAGACACTCGACGTCCACGTCAAACGCCTGCGGTCCAAAATCGAAGCTGACCCCGCCAATCCGATACACCTGGTGACGGTCCGCGGCTTGGGCTACAAACTGGAAAGCTGACCTGGGCTGGCGTGACCTAGCGGCCGAAGTGTTCGACGAGGACCACTTGCAGCTCTCCGACCAGGAAGCCGAGCACGGCGCCGACGGTGACCATGAGCATCTCGTCATCCTTGAAAACGGGTCGAAGGATGGCTTCGTACTGGTCCGGGGTCAGGTTATTCATCTTCTCGACAATGAGGTTCTCGATGTCGAGGGTCTTTGCGGTGTAGTCCTTGGCTTCCTGCAGCGTTTCCGGTAGGCGCTCGAGGACCATCTGGACGATGGTGTCTTTCACGTCGCGGTAGCGCTTGGTGCCGATCGCGAGTGTGATCAGGGGCTTGGCGAACCCAGCCTGCGCGTCGAGCGCTGCGGAGAGCTCCTTATCGACGGCTGCGAAGAGGCGTTCGGAGGTGGGGCCGTGCAGGATGGCCTCCAAGAGCACGTCGGCGGAGAAGAGGTCATTCGCCAGAATGTGGGCGTAGTCGCTGGTTACGTCGTTGCGCTGGGCGTGCAGCACGCCGTGCACCGGTATGAAACCCAGCAGCTTCTTCGGTTCGCGGGGGATGAAGATCAGGTTGAGGGCCAGCCAGTCGCTGGCGAAACCGGTGACGAACCCGAACCCCGGCATGATCCAGGGGTTGTGGAGGAAGCCCCAGGCGACCATCTGCACCAGGCCAATCGCGAAGCCGAAGTAAATGCCGCTGCGGCGGATGAACTTCATCGCCGCCCCGCCCAGACCCTTCATCAGCTCGTTGAGCTGAGTCTTGTTCTTCACCAGGGTCGTGACCGCGAGGTACTGCAGGTCAACGAATCGTGGCAGATCGGCTTTCATCTCCGCGAGCAGGTTGTTGACGACCCCGGGAGCCGCGGCGTGCACGCGCGCCAGCACAGCGTTGCGGCCCGCCGCCGGAAGCGAGTCCCACAGACCGGGACGGATCTGTTCGGCGAGCTCGCGGGCCATCGCGTCGATGGTCCGGGTCAGCGGCTCGCGCAGCTCATCCACCGCCTCCTGGGCGTCGATCTTGTCCAGGATCTCCTCGGGCTTGAGGAGCTTGTCGGTGAGCATCTGGATGGTCAGCGCCGCGGTCTTGCCGGCGCGGCGCGGAACCACTCCCTGCCAGCCAATGGGCCCGATGCCCACGAATTCGATTGGCCGGTAGAGCATTTGTAACGCCACGAGTTTGGTGGTGTAGCCGACGAAAGCGGCCACCAACGGCATCGACAGGTAGATGAACCAGTTGAGCTTGAAGTCGGCGGCGATCTGCTCCAAGCTCTGCCCCCAGGCGATGACCGACGTCGTCACTCCCGCTCCCGGGGCTCACTCGCGGCAGCCCAGAGTTCCAGACCAAGCCCGGACAGGCGCAGCGTGTATTTCTCCATACGGCCGGGGATCGGGCCTCGGCCAGCGTTCTTGATGGCCCGCAGCACGGCAGGGTCGGCGGCGAGGATCTCGTACTCGTCCTTCATCGCGGAGTCCTCCGGGCCGGACTCGACGAGCCCGAGCGATAACAGATGGCTGACATACATCGGCGTCAAGTGCGGAAGCGCCAGGTTGGCGGTCTTGCCGATCAGGGACATGTTTTCCAGCACCACCTCGCCGACCAGCCCGGCTAGCGTGCGGGCGTAGACGTGCAGCAGTGGCGACGAGGAGCCATCGGACAGGGCGCTAATGATCCGGGCCTCGTCGGGCACGATCTGGTCGAGGATCTTGTGAAAGAGCTCCTGACGGCTCGCCGTCGTACTTTGTTCGATCGCTCGGCCGAGCAGGCCGTGCATCTTCGCGTCGAGGCTCTCGATGATCTCGTCGGGCGGGGGTGGCAGCGGCGGCAGCGCCGTCAGCGCAACCTGAGGGGTGGCCTCCATGCCGGACCGGAGGGCTTTGAAGATCTGCCGCTCGCTCCAGCTCGCAGCCTTGATGCCGTTCTGCACCGTTTCCTGGGCCAGGTCGATGAGGCGCGAAGGATCGAAGAGCGATGCCATGGCCTGAACGTAGCGAACCGCTCGGCTGGTTCGAACGGATTCAGCGGGCTTGACTGCTCAGCAGCGCCATCGCAGTCGTCGCGAACTCCTCGAGGCGTCTGCGGGAGTAGGTCTCTGGGTTACTTACGGCGAGCCGCCCGAGCATCTCGGCGAACGACAGCATGGTGTGCCCGAGCAGCTCCGGGTCAAGGCGCACGAGTCCGGGCATGAGGAGGCTGCCGGCGCGCGCGAGCTGCTCGGCCTGAGCCAGGACCGCAGACCGCGCCGATCGCAGCGACCCGCGGTAGTCGCGCGGAGCGCTTTCCGGCACGGTGAGTATCAGTCGCCACCGGGTGGGATTCTCCAGCACCGCGCCGAGGAACGCCGAGACGGTGGCTGCATACGCGCCAGTCGGCCCCAACCCGGTCAGATCCGTAGGCATCGCCGCGCGCACCTGGGCCAGCCCGCGTTCGTGCTCGCGCTTGAGCAGCGCGGAGACGAGTTCGGTGCGGGTGCGAAAAGCGGTGTACAACACCGGCTTTCCAATGCCGGCCTTGTTGGCGACCGCCTCCATGCTGAGGTCGTGCAGTGAACAGTCCGCGAGCACCCCGAGCGCAGCGTCCAGTAGCTGAGCGCGGCGCTGCTCACGCGGCAAACGTGGCGCGTACTTGCGGCGCGAATGTTCTAGCTGGGCCACGGACCCAATGTTACGGCACAGTTGTATTCACGGGCTGCAATTGCTACGGTGGCGTTGTATTCCGTCCCGCAGGAGGCACTCGGATGAGCTCGATACGGCGCGACGACTATGGCTTCTTCGGGCCGGGTTCGCCCACCTGGAAGGTGTGGACGTCGCCGACTGCGCTGATCGGCTTTCAACGATCGGTCGTCCTCGAGCATTTTGACCCGCACCTGGCGGCGGCGGTCGCCGACAGCAGTGGTATCTACCGGGACCCGTCCGGACGGCTGGATCGCACGCTGGCGTATTTCCTGACGGTCGCGGTGGCCGACGGGCGCACAGTCCTGGCGGCGTCGGAGGCGTTAATGCGGGTGCACGCCAAGGCCATGGGCGTCGACCCCGTCACCGGCACCCGCTACAGCGCGAACAATCCGACGTCGCAGCTGTGGATCCACGTCACCGGTTGGCATTCGGTGCTCAAGTGCTACGAGCGCTACGGCCCTGGGCCGTTATCACCGGCGGAAGAGGCGCGGTTCTGGGCCGAGTCGCAGATCGCGGCGGAGCTTCAGACTTGCAAATCGACCGATGTGCCGGGCTCCCGCGACGAGGTCCGCCAGTACTTCGCGGACGTGCGCGACCGATTGTGTACGTCCGAACACGCTGACCGGGCAATGCGATATCTGCTGTGGACGCCACGCGGCAAGGGCCTGAGGTTATGGGGTGGCAGCCGTTTGATGGCCCCTGCGGCGATCGCCACGTTGCCGATGTGGATGCGCCACCTCGGCGGGTTCGACCAGCCTGCCGCGGTCGACGCCGCTGTCGTCCCGGCCGCGCGGATGGCCGTGCGGGCGATGTCGCTTGGCAATTCCGGGCCCATGCTCGCGGTAGCGCGCTGGCTCGTCCCGCACACCGCGGAGGTTTACGCGCGGCACCTCGCCGCCGGCACGCCCGCCGCTCCGCGCACCGTCACGCCCGCCGAGGCCCGAGAGACGCTGGCCTGCAGATAGTCCACGAGTGCCGACGGATAAGCTCAGCGCCGGCCGCTATTCAGCCGCACGCGTTGCCGGGTGCACCGCGATGAGCCCTAATGCGCTGCGCCGCTTGCACATTGCGGCCAGCTCTGAGTAGGCCTTTTCGCCGAGCAGTTCGGTGAGCTCGGCACCGAGGCTCACCCATACCTGCTCTGTGCCAACATGGGCGGCCGGATCGCCGGTGCAGTACCAGTGCAGGTCGGCGCCGCCGGCGCCCCAGCCGCGGCGGTCGTATTCGGTGACAGTCGTTTTCAGGATTTCCGTGCCGTCCGGGCGGGTTACCCATTCCTGGCTGCGCCGGATGGGCAACTGCCAGCAGACGTCGGGTTTCATCGTGTGCGGTGCCACACCGAGCCGGAGCGCTTTGGTGTGCAGCGCGCAGCCCGGCCCGGAGGGGAACCCCGGGCGGTTCAAGAAGATGCATGCGCCCTTGTGTTTGCGGGTGCGGAACTGCTCTTCGCCCTCGTGCTCGTCGAGTTCGAGATAGCCCTTGCGGCTCAGTCCTTTTTCGCGGAACTGCCAATCCTCGTCGGTGAGCTTGGACACAGCGTCGTCCAGCCGGGCCCGATCGTCGTCGTCGGACAAAAACGCCCCGTGCGAGCAACATCCGTCGTCGGGACGCCCTTCTACGGTGCCTTGGCAGGCCGGGGTGCCGAACACACACGTCCAACGGGAGAGCAGCCAGGTCAGGTCCGCGGCAATCAGATGCTCGGGATTATCCGGGTCATAGAACTCCACCCATTCGCGGGCGAAGTCCAACTCGACTTCACCGGGATGGTTTGGCCGCGAATTTGCCACAGTTTGCACGGTAGACCAATCCAACGCTGTGACGCCTCACCCACTCCGATTAATTCTGCCGCCTCCTTCTCAGTCCGCTACGCGGTCTGCATCGTCGCAGGGGCTAAGTTGTGTTGCGTGCGATTAGGAGTGCTCGACGTCGGCAGCAACACGGTCAATCTGCTAGTGGTGGACGCCCGCCGCGGCGGACACCCGACGCCAATGAGCTCGACCAAGGCCACCTTGCGGCTGGCCGAGTCGATCGATAACTCAGGCAAAATCACCCGGCGCGGTGCCGACAAGCTGATCGAGACGATCGACGAGTTCGAGAAAATCGCGGACAGCTCGGGCTGCGCCGAGCTGATGGCATTCGCGACTTCGGCGGTCCGCGACGCCAAGAACTCCGAGGACGTGCTGGCTCGGGTCCGCAAAGAGACCGGTGTCGACCTAAAGGTGCTGCGGGGCGTCGACGAGTCGCGGCTGACATTCCTGGCGGTACGTCGCTGGTATGGATGGAGCGCGGGCCGGATCATCAACTTAGACATCGGCGGCGGCTCGCTGGAGCTGTCCAACGGCGTCGACGAAGAACCCGAAGTCGCCTTGTCCCTGCCTTTGGGCGCCGGGCGGTTGACCCGCGAATGGCTCAGCGACGACCCGCCCGGCCGGCGCCGCGTGGCGATGCTGCGCGACTGGCTCGACGCCGAGCTGGCCGAAGCCAGCGCCAAAATGCTCGACGCCGGCACGCCCGACCTTGCGGTGGCAACGTCGAAAACATTCCGGTCATTGGCCCGGCTGACCGGTGCGGCGCCATCGGCCGCGGGACCGCGCGTGAAGAGGACGCTCACCGAGAACGGCCTCAGACAACTCATATCTTTCATCTCTAGGATGACGACCGCTGACCGTGCTGAACTGGAAGGAGTGAGCGCCGAGCGAGCGCCACAGATCGTGGCGGGGGCTTTGGTCGCAGAGGCGAGTATGCGAGCGCTGTCGATAGAAACGGTGGACATTTGTCCGTGGGCGCTACGAGAAGGCCTTATTTTGCGCAAACTCGATAGCGAAGCTGACGGAACCGCGCTCGTCGAGGCTTCTGTGCGGGAGGCTGGTAGCCAGCGAGTTGATCGGAATGCAGTTGACCGATCGAGAGGCGACACACGATGACCGGACCACACGACAACACCAGACCGATCTCGGTCGCTGAGTTGCTGGCCAAAAACGGCACGATCGGTGCTCCGGTTCCCAATCGCCGTCGCCGTCGCCGCGGCAACTCCGACTCGGTGACCGTCGCCGAGCTGACCGGCGAGATTCCGGTCATCGACGAGGACATCAAACCCGACGCGACCGGCCATTCGGAATCGCAATCACATGCCCACCGCGCCAACGGATCTGCTCGGCTCGACGAGGTGGCCGACGATGAGTCCGCCCCCGCCGAAAAGCCGCGCTACTGGTCTGAACCCGAGCCGCGGTGGCCGGCATCCCCGCCGCCTCGGCCGCGCGAATCACGGCCCGATCCGCGGAACTCGCGCCCCGAGCGCAGCCCGTATCCGCTGCCGTCGCGCGACAACGTCCGGGTAGACGCCAGCCGTTCCGAGGGCGCGGAAGACCAGTCTGCGGAACGGTCCGGTGCCGAGGGGATGAACCCGGACCCGTTGGAGGACTACGCGGGGATCTCGGTGGACGTGATGGACACCGACGTGCGCGACGCCGAACTCACGAACGAAGACTCCGCCTATGTGCGCTCATATTTGCGTTCGTCGGCTGGTCGGTCGCGCGGCAAGGACGCCGCTGATGACGCCGACTACCGGAACGTCGCCGGCATCCACGCCGAGGTGGACTACCCGGAGGATGTCGCCGACGATCTCCACGATGGGGTCGAGGATTCCTCCGCGTGGTCCCGCGCCGAGAGCATGCGGCTCGGCGGAATGGTTGTGCTGGAGTCGATTCTGGCCGTTGGATTCGGTGCCGGGCTGTTCATCGCCTTCGACCAGCTGTGGCGGTGGAACAACATCGTGGCGCTGGTGCTGTCGGTGATCGTCATCCTCTTCTTGGTGGTCGTCGTGCGGGTGGTCCGCAAAACCGAGGACATCGCCAGTACGTTGATCGCGGTTGCGGTGGGGGCATTGGTCACGCTGGGGCCGTTGGCGTTGTTGCAATCCGGCTAGGCGCTGGGCAGAACCCGCGTGCGCCCAGCCATCAAGGTCGGTCTGTCGACGGCCTCGGTCTATCCGATGAAGACCGAGGCCGCTTTCGAATACGCGGCCAACCTCGGCTACGACGGGGTCGAGCTGATGGTGTGGGGCGAGTCGGTTAGCCAGGACATCGACGCGGTGGCCAAGCTTTCGCGGCGTTACCGGATGCCGGTGCTCTCGGTGCACGCTCCGTGTCTGCTGATCTCGCAGCGGGTGTGGGGCGCCAACCCGATTCCCAAACTCGACCGCAGCGTACGGGCCGCCGAAAAGCTCGGCGCCCAGACCGTCGTCGTGCATCCCCCGTTCCGCTGGCAACGGCGCTACGTCGAAGGCTTCAGCGAACAGGTCGCTGAGCTCGAGGCGTCCAGCGATGTGCTGGTGGCCGTGGAAAACATGTTCCCGTTCCGCGCCGACCGGTTGTTCCCCGGCCAGATGAAGGAACGAATGCGCAGGCGCGGCGGTGGACCTGGGCCCGGGATCTCGGCGTTCGCGCCGTCCTACGACCCGCTGGACGGCGACCACGCGCACTACACGCTGGACCTGTCGCACACCGCGACGGCGGGCACCGATGCGCTGGACATGGCGCATCGGATGGGTTCGGGTCTGGTGCACCTGCACTTATGCGACGGCAGCGGGCTGCCGGCCGACGAACATTTGGCTCCGGGCCAGGGTAACCAACCGGTGGTGGAGGTGTGCGAGATGTTGGCCGGCGGTGACTTCGCCGGCCATGTTGTGCTGGAGGTCTCGACGTCCGGAGCGCGTTCGGCCCATGAGCGCGAGACCATGTTGGCCGAGTCGTTGCAATTCGCCCGCACGCACCTGCTGCGCTGACGCGCGCCGAGGACGATGCAGTGGGGGCACCCCCAGCCGCGCAGCGGCGAGGGGGACGAAGCGATGAGAAGGAGCGGCGCTGTGAACCCCGAAGGAAATCCCGCACGTACATGACCGCGTTATTCAGCCACGCGATGGCGCTGCGTGAGGTCGACCCCGGCGTCTTTGCCGGCGAGTTGAACAAACACTGGACCATCGGACCGAAGGTCCACGGCGGGGCAATGCTGGCGTTGTGCGCCAACGCCGCCCGCACCGCTCATGGCGGACCTTCGCCCGGTGACGATGCGGGCTTACCGACGGCCCGAGGAGGCGCCGGGCAATCGAACTGGCAGCCGGTGGCGGTCTCGGGCAGCTTCCTGTGGGCGCCCGACCCCGGTCCGATGCGGCTGGTGACGTCGATCCGCAAGCGTGGCCGGCGGATCAGCGTCGTCGACGTCGAGCTCAGCCAGGGCGATCGCACCGCCGTACACGCCGTCGTCACACTCGGCGAGCCCGAGCACCTGGTGCCGCCGCTGCTGTCGGCCAATCCGGTGGTGGGCCTGATGGATCCCGAGCCGCCCGACCACGTCGCGCCGATCGGTCCGGGGCACCCGCTGGCCGGGCTGGTCCACTTGGCCGACGGCTGCGACGTGCGGCCGCTGGTCTCGACGCTGGGCCCCACCGACGGCCGGCCACCGGTGATCCAGATGTGGGTGCGGCCGCGCGGCCTGGCACCCGACGTACTGTTCGCGCTGATGTGCGGCGATGTGTCGGCGCCGGTGACCTTCGCCGTGGGCCGCACCGGCTGGGCGCCGACCGTCCAGCTCACCGCATACCTGCGCGCATTGCCGGCGGACGGCTGGTTGCGGGTGGTGTGCACCTGTCTGCAGATCGGGCAGGACTGGTTCGACGAGGACCACACGGTTGTCGACTGCGAGGGCCGCATCGTGGTGCAGGCCCGCCAGTTGGCGATAGTCCCGCCGGCGCGCTAGTCCTTTCGGGCGACCCGCTGCGCCCGGCTTCGCCGCGCTTGCGATCGCCCGGTGGTCCTTTCGGGCGACCCGTTGCGCCCGGCTTCGCCGCGCTTGCGATCGCCCGGTGGTCCTTTCGGGCGACCCGCTGCGCCCGGCTTCGCCGCGCTTGCGATCGCCCGGTGGTCCTTTCGGGCGACCCGTTGCGCCCGGC
>Ga0210386_10002467_pt1 | contig 15948 bp, 12 predicted proteins | sample IncBWH32OmetaG_FD_160091 | JGI IMG/M metagenome (GOLD analysis project Ga0210386, IMG submission 160091) | Forest soil microbial communities from Barre Woods Harvard Forest LTER site, Petersham, Massachusetts, United States - Inc-BW-H-32-O ... | reverse complement strand
CAAGCCGAGCCTGATCGATCTGGTCGCCGATCCGCAAGCTATCAACTTTGGGAAGCTGCCCGAGCGGATTCAGGTAAAGGCTGGTCGCAGCACGGGTAACGCGTCGGCACAGCTCAACGTGTTCCTGTCCATTCGCGACCTTCGACATTTCCTCTATGCGAGTTTGTGTGAGTCGTGCCGTCGTAGATAGCCCTTGATCGAGCGCCGCCCAGAATTTCCCCAGAAGGTACCTCGCCGCTTCTTCACTGCGATCAAGGTTCGCAAGTTGCTGGATGCGGTCATCATCGTGCTGCGCAGCGTGTGCCCCGAAACCGGCGTCTCGTAGCTTGGCTTGCCCGGCTTCGATGAGGGCGAGCGCGTCGGAGGGGTCGTCCGTGCTCGCAGCTTCATCGAAGAGATGCTGAGCACCGGTGACGATCTCGGGGGTTCGCGCAATGGCCTCACGAACAGCGACGGCATCCGCGGGTGGGACGACAGTGACATCGACTTTGAAAGGGAGGCAAAAGGCTTCAGCGGTCGGCAGCCCGAAGAACTCGATGACGATCTCAGGTCGGCCCCTCAGGCGATAAGACAGCTCCTGCGCATCCCACAATTCCAAGCCGATCGGATGGAGCTCCTCGCGCAACGCGGCCAGAGCTTCGACCGCACCAGTGCTTCGAACCGGAAGGGAAACGCCGATGATCAGCCTCTCGACGTCAAAGGGTCGCTTGGTGGCACGGAACTTCTTGACAGCTGATTTCAGATCTGCGGCGCCAAACCGCTTGTATCGCTTGCTCTGGAGCGCGACGCCTGTGCTGTCTGGGGCCAGGGCAACGATGTCGAGACCCAACTGCGCCTGTCCGCGATCCCCATACAGTTGCGCGTGGCGCAGACCCTCGACGTCTCGCATCACACGCCACTGCAGGCGCTCGAAATCCTCCCAAGAAAGGGCGCCGAACGGAAGAAGATCAAGCTTCCCGATGACGGGAGCCGGTGTCCGGGTTGACGGCGTGCCGTTCAGCGACGACGCGAGCGTGAGATTGTGCCACTCCGTCATACGACTTACCTCTACTTCGACCGCTCGTGGAGTCTCCAGACCACTGGAGTATCCCGCTCAACATCCTCTCAGAGGTTAGGTCTCTACTAACGATCTTCAATGGTGGGGGTTACTCAGGTCGAGCCCGGGTCTTGGCCGGAAAGCCATCGAGGAGGCCGGGCCGGTGTCGCCCCTGCTCCTCGGCGATCGCCTCCAGGATGGGGGCGATGATCTTGCATGGGCGGTACCACGTGGCCCGGTGGTCCACGAGAACGGTCGTCGTGGACTGCAAGACCTCGGCCTTGAAGGTCTTGTCGGTCACCGGCTTGGTCGCTCCGCTACCGCAGCCTGATGGCTGGTGAACAAGCTCAGCGCCCGGGAGCTGGCCGGGCTGGAAGAAGAGCTGCTGCCGTCGGCGCTCGGCACTGCCGCCGGGGCCGCGGCGACCGGGAGCGCTCCGATGACCGCGCAGCGCCGCACGCCGCCGGATCCGCAGGATGCGCCGGTCAGCCGGTCAGCCGGTCATGTCGAAGGTCGCCAGCACCTTGGTCGGCCGGATTCGCACCACCAGCTCGCCCGGCACGCCGTTGCGCTTGCCGAACTCCTTCGCGCGCTCAGGTCCCATGTACCGCGCGCCGATCAAGGTCGCGGTGCGGACCAGCTCGCCGGGCTGCTCCGACAGGCTCGCGTTGCCCTGGACCTGGACGAACGCGTACGGCGGCGCTTCGAGATCCACGCACAGGCTGACCCGGGGATCGCGGGCCAGGTAGCGGCCTTTGGCTGTGTCACTGCCCGCGTTGAAGACCACGGTGTCGCCCTCGAGGACGAACCAGACCGGCGTGACCAGCGGATGGCCGCTGGGGGACAAGAAGCTCAGCTTGCCGGTGCGCGTGCCTTCGGTCAGGAACGCGCGGACCTCCGGGTCGGTGATAGATGACATCCTGTCCTCTCGGTTTTCGCTGCTCGGTTGCTGCTGCTGGCCGCCGGCGGGCCCGGCCGGCGGCTGTCCCGCACCGTCCGGGCCAGCGGCTGGCGCCGGTCAGTATGTGTCGTGAGGGTTCGTCCCGCCGGCGAGGAACCGCTCGGCGTCAAGCGCCGCGGCGCACCCGGTGCCCGCCGCCGTCACGGCCTGGCGGTACGTCCGGTCGACCACGTCGCCGCAGGCGAACACGCCGGGGATGGCCGTCCGCGTGGAGGGCTGGCCGACCAGCAGGTAGCCCTCGTCGTCGGTGGCCAGCTGCCCGGTGAACAACCTGCTGCGCGGGTCGTGCCCGATCGCCACGAACAGCCCGCCCGCCTCTAGCGTGCTCTCCCGGCCGGTCACCGTGTCACGCAGCCGCAGGCCGGTGATCTTCTCCTCACCGAGGATCTCGGTCACTTCGCTGTTCCACCGGAACTTGATCTTGGGATTGGCGAACGCCCGCTCCTGCATGATCTTGGAGGCGCGCAGCCGGTCGCGGCGGTGGATCACGGTCACCGTGCGGCCGAACCGGGTCAGGAAGGTGGCTTCCTCCATGGCCGAGTCACCACCGCCGGCCACAGCGATGTCCTGGCCGCGGAAGAAGAACCCGTCACAGGTCGCACACCAGGACACCCCGTGCCCGCCGAGGCGCTTCTCGCCCGGCACGCCGAGCTCGCGGTACCTGGAACCGGTCGCGATGATCACTGCCTTGGCCAGGTAGGTCTCACCTTCGACGATGACCCGCTTGGGATCGGCCCTCAGGTCGGCCTCGGTCACGTCCTCGGCCGCCAGCTTGGCGCCGAACCGCTCCGCCTGCTTGCGCATCGCATCCATCAGGTCGGGGCCCGTGATCCCGCCCGGGAAGCCGGGGTAGTTCTCCACGTCGGTGGTGTTCATCAACGCGCCGCCGGCGGTGACCGAACCCTCGAAGACGAGCGGCTTCAGCTGGGCACGCGCGGCGTAGAGCGCGGCCGTGTACCCGGCGGGCCCGGATCCGATGATGATGACGTCGTGAATGGCGGTCACGGTCTGGCTGCCTTCCGCTTGACTGGCACCGGCGTCAGCTGATCGTCTCGGTCACGGCCTGCAGGACCTGGCCGGGTTCGGTCCTGGTGGTGTAGTCGGGGTGCACATCGATCCACCGGATGACGCCGTCCGCGTCGGCGATGACGACGGCGGGCATGGGCAGTGCGGTGGTCCCGTCCGCGTTGACCTGGGTCAGGTCCAGGCCCAGCTGCAGCTGGGCGGCGCGGGTGCCGTCGCTGGGCGCGGTCAAGATGCCGAGCTGCCCGGCGATCTGGTTGCCCGGATCAGACAGCACGGTGAAGGTCAGCTCCTTGGACTCCTTCGTGGACAGCGATCCGTCCGGTGTCTGCGGGCTGATGGCGATCAGGCTGATGCCGCGCTCGGCGAGAGCGGGCACGAGCTGCGCCTGGTAGGTGCGCAGGGCGATGTTGCAGTAGGGGCACCAGCCGCCGCGGTAGAACACGATGACGGCGGGCTTGCCGCCCAGGGTCTCGGCGAGCGTGGCCGGCTCGCCGGCGGCGTCGAGCAGTTCGCCGTCTGGCAGCCGGCTCCCGGGCTCTGCCACGGCGGACGGGTGGCCGGCTGCGGCCAGGTCGCGCTGCTCGGCCGCGAACGCCTCGGCAACCTCAGCGGGCAGCTGCCCGGCCGAGGCCCGGTGAAGGCTGGCGACCTGCTCGGCGATGGTGGATGTGGTGGCCATGGGATGGTCTCCTTGCGAAAGACTGGGTTGTATGATCCAGAATTACAGGATGAAATTTGGAATGTCCAATCCAGAACTGGTAGGGTGAGCTCATGGCGAACGACCCCGGCGCCCGGCGGGCCGACGGCGGACTGACCCGCAAGGGCGCGCAGACGCGGCACAAGATCGTGGCGGCAGCCGCCGGCCTCATCCTGGAGCAGGGCGTGGCCGGCGCCACCCTGGAGGAGGTCCGGGCCGCGGCCGGGGTGAGCAGCTCGCAGATCTACCACTACTTCGCCGACAAGGAGGCGCTGGTCCGCGCCGTGGTCGACTACCGCTCCCAGACCGTGGTCGGCGAGATCCACGAGCCGGCGCTGGCCGCGATCGAGGGCATCGACGGCCTGCGGGCCTGGCGGGACATGATCGTCTCCTTCCAGCAAGACGCGGGCTGCCAGGGCGGCTGCCCGCTCGGGTCGCTCGGCAGCGAACTCGCCGAACTCGACCACGTGGCCCGGCACGACGTCGCCGCGGGCTTCAGCCGCTGGGAGGCGGCGATCCGTGCCTGCCTGCAGGGCATGCGCGACCGCGGCCAGCTCGTCCCGGCCGCCGACCCCAGCCAGCTCGCTACCGCCATGCTCGCGGCGCTCGAGGGCGGCCTGCTGCTGGCGCAGATCGAACGGAACACCAGGCCGCTCGCCGCGGCCCTGGACGTGATGATCACACTCACCGAGTCACTCGCCCCGCCAGTTCAGCAGCCCGGCGATCCTGCCAGCTAAGGCGGCTAACGATCTTCAATAGCGGGGTTACCGGGTTTGGTCATCGGGCGGGGGGTGCGGTATGCCGGAGGCCCGCCCTCCTGGACGGCTTCCTTGCCAAGATCAGACTTGATCTCACGCCCCTTCGGTAACTTCCACAATTGAAGGATCGTCAGGGAAGGTGCTCCAGCTTGGTCGCCTGCCAGATGAGGCCAGCTGCGGGCGTAGTGGGTGAACACCGATTCCTCGCCTTCAACCGCGAGCCGGTAACCCTTCCCCTGGGTCATGCGGACGGTAGCCTTCCCGTGGTATGCGCGGCGCACCGTTCTGCTATCCCCAGCCGGGGACCGAAGTCAGAACCGCTACGTCCGCGTGGCAGTCCGCAAACGACTTACTCATTCTTGGTCCTCGCCCTCCTTCCTTGATGATCGTTTTCATTGCAACTAAGCCTGTCGATCGCTTGCGACACGAATCCGCCTGGTCGGCGCTTAGCCCATCAAACGATGACAGACACCATTCGACTTACGCCGCATACCTCGCCAGCAGGTCATCGAAAAAGCTTCGGAGCATAGTAGTCGCGGCACCCTTATCGGTAAACTCATCTCCGCCGAATCGATAGACCTCATACCCGCGTAGCCGAATCCTGCGATCTTCGGTCATCATTTGAGCGTAGAGTCGCGGCGAGGCCACATCGCCTTCGGCGTAATGCTGCTTGCCGTCGACTTCGAGCACGATACGGACATTTGCTGGGAAGAGCAGCAGAAAGTCCATGCGTTCGCGCATGAGTACGCTGGGTCGGCCGCCGCGCTGCCTTAGTGTTAGCGGATCATAGTGCAAGTAAACCTGCGGTAGCAGAGCCGGGAGCGCAGTGGGCTCGTCGCGGTAACGTTCGCAGTAGGTACGAAACACGAGCTGTTCAGCCTCATTCTCATTCATCGACGCTAGCAGCCGTTCGTACAGCGCTCGGGCTACTTCCAGATCGGTCGCGTCGTTCAGTTGTGCCATTGCTCGCCACCAGGCCGCCAACTCGCCCCAGGTCAGGCCGGAATCTTGCAACGGGCGGTCGTACACAAGGCAGAACTCAGCGTTACTGGTAACTTCGATGACGTTGCTGACAGCATCCCTTAGCACGATTTCAGGTTTCGGACCGGTTGACGCAAAGATAAGATTCTTGAGCTGACCATCCACTCCCTTTACACCTGCGTGAGTCGCACGCTGTTCGTCAAGTTCATCCAAGTTAGCGAGAACCGGATTGAACAGACGGTTGAGGTAGCCACGGCGGGCGGCATACCCGCCACCGCCGGCCATGCCTTGTTCTATCCAGTAGTCGCGGAAGCTCCCGAAGTCCCTAAACGGAGGATCGAAAGCAATTCCCAGACGTCTGAGTACCGTGCGAAGCGTGCGGAGCGCTGCGGTAATTTCTTCGGCGCTCAACCGGGGCTCTTGCCCAGTTCCAAAGGCCGTCAATTCCGTCTTTGCAAGTTCGGCCAGGCCGTACGCGGTCTCGATATCATCTGCATCGGCCTGAGGCGCTGTCCGAAGCCGATCTATGAACGCAATGTCGAGCACCGAACGCATCCGGTGCTCTGGGTCGAGGCCCTTGAGGTCCCACTCAGGGTCTTCTTCCTCAATGAAGAAATTGATCGCACTCATATGTGTGAGTATACAGCGGCAAAGCCCTGGTGCCCCCAGATTTCAAATACTTTGAATGGTGCTACTTTATCGTAGATGAGAAGCCAGCGTTAGTTTGGCGTTTGAAGTGAGGCGGAGATCGTTGCGGCTGGCTGTACTCGCCCTGGGCAGCGTATTTCTACACATAACAGTATGGGCAGGCCAGGTTGCAGCTATTGCGCACCTGTTGGGGCGAGCCGCTGTAGGGCGGGGCTTCGATCATGAAGTTGAAGGCCGCTAGAGCAGCACCGTGGTTCTTCCCGAGCCACCGAAGGGATCGACTACCTACGTCAGTCTGTCGAACTCATCGCTCTTGATGCCGTCGAGAAAGGAGTGCCACTCGTCCGCGGCGAACCGGAAAACTGGGCCGTTGCAGTCCTCGCTGTCACGAACCCCGATGTGACCGGCGGGTCGATCGGCTATCTCGAAACAGTGGCCGTTATAGGTACCTCACGAGCTCTTGCGCCAGGCCGTAGCCACACGACACCTACCTGACGCTTGCGATGAGCCACAGTGCAGCCCCGACGAGGCAGATGAGAATGGACACTTTGATCAGTTGCCCGGGGGTCAATGTGGTTGCCCACTGTGCGAGGCGCCACACCAGCCCTTGCCAGGTGTCTGGATCTCTCTCGCTTGTCTCCGGGTCGGGCTGGTTGCCGACCCGGCTGCCAGGAGGGCCACTTGACCTGGCTTCGGGGGTGCTGTCTGGCCTCTGGACTTCGCTCATCTTTGCGCCTTGCTATCGGTTCAGGTGATCGGTTGCTGGGTCAGCGCGGGCTGCCTGCGTACTGATTGTGCTAGATCATCGTCGGGAATGCTCGACGACACGATGTCAGTGTACGGTTGGTCGCAGTCATGAGTCGGGATGTGCGGCGGATGCTTTGAGCCTGCCGGTTGTCCGGCAGCATACATCTGCCCTTCCTGAAGTCCTAGAGCTTTGCAAGTTTGTAGCGTTAATCACAGCTGGCGTGACCAATCAGTGATTACCGCTACACAGACAAAGTGAATCAGTTGTGGCGGAGATGTCTTCGCGCAAGCCGCTGATCAGGCACTATGCACTATGGCGGCCCGACCCGCGCCCTTTGCATCAAAGGCTCCATGGCACCTACGCGCTTATCGACGTAACGCACTTCTGGATGACAACATTGGCCGACCGGCGAACCGTCAGGGGACTGCGGAGCGAAGCTCGCGAAGGGCTTTCCGTCCGCCAGGGCACGCGCCGCGGCAAACCAGCGATCGAAGAGGTCGGACAGCCAGTTTCCATAGGGGCATCCGTAAGCGTCGGCCAGCGCTTCGAGGTAACGCTCTGCGCCGAACCAGGGCCAACGTTCGTGTCGGCCCTGTTCTGCAACGGCCGAGTCGGGTAAGCATCACGAAGACTGACCAAACGTACTAAATGAGCCTAGGAACATTCGATGCCGAAGGCCAGGGCCAGCGCATGTTTGGTTCGGGACGTCGGCCCGGTATGGCGGTATAGTCTGGACAGACATCACGAAGTGGATACCAATGCTGTTCAGCGAAGCGTTCGATATCACCCCAACCAGGCGTGACGATTGGTTCGACCCGATACTCGATACCGACACGCCGCTGTTCGTCGATCCGTTTCTCATCTTCAAGGAGCAGGGGTCGTCGGATTGGGCTGGCGTGCATGACCAGCTGATTCAGCACTTCGATATCTGCTTTCGCCTGATCGCCGAGGGAAACCGTAACCGCAAAAGCGTGCCGTATAAGAAGGCGCTCCGGTTGCTTACCTTCCCCGAGCCGCAGGAAATTTGCCTCGGGTACGCCAAGTCCGGCACGGACGGCGCCGGTGGCGGGAAGGAATACGCGAAGCTCATTGCCGCAGCGATGGAGGCGGCCATCGACCGCGGCTTGACCGACCTCAAGCACTTCGAAGAACTCGGCATCCTCAACGAAGGTATCGGGCCGGACCGTATCTCCGACTTCACCTGCAACGTCTTGCGCAGTCGGCTGATTGCTTACACGAAACGGGTGGCAGCTCAGCACCGCCTCGCTACACAGCCAGTAAAGATCGCTGGTGCCGCCTACGATCAGCAGCGCGTGGCGTGGGTCACCGAAACTCACGAGCTGCCGTGGAACCCGTACAACAATCGTGCCGTACTCCTGGTGCCCGAGCGCTTCCTGCGTGACCTGCCGACCATCAACGCCGACGACTGGTGGGACAACTACGAAGCCGAGCAGCTGCGCGATGACATCAACTACGAAGTCATGGGCAAGGTCAACAAGAAGCAGATCGTCGCCACAGCCCGCCGGCATGTGGTCGAAGTAGCTGAGTGGGCACGGGCCCAAGAGCCTCGACCGCCAGACCCCTATGACCTGTCAGGCGACAAGAACGGTGTCTACCAGTGGGACCGGGCGACCAGGCAGTACGTCGCGCGCCATCCGATCTCACTTGAGCCGCCGGACGATGACGCCGCGTTCTTCGCCACCATTGAACGCATCGTGGCCGAGTACAAACTGTTCGTCGAGGAACAACGTGGTTGGAAGCTGCTGTGGAACGATGACGGCACAGAGAAACTCGAGGAGGCTGCGCAGCTCGCCTTCATGGGCATAGCACGTAACCACTGCCGCGCTAATAACATCGTTGTCGACCGCGAGGTCGATTTGGGCAGAGGCCCCGTCGATTTCAAGTTCTCGAACGGGTATGCCAGGCGTGCGCTCATGGAGATAAAGAAGCTGCATAACGGTAGGTTTTGGAACGGGCTGACCGCGCAGTTGCCGTCCTACCTAAAGAGCGATGAATGCGATGACGGTTGGTTTATCTCTATCCAGTACCGTGACGACGGTGTGTCGCGCAAGCGATTGCCGAGACTGCCAAGCGAAGTGGGGCTCGCTGCCGACCGAACAGGCAAGAACCTTCGGTATGGAACTATAGACGCGAGACCGAAACTGTCGGCATCGGAACTCTCTGCTCCTGACGACTCGACAAGCTAATTCCACAAAGCTAGGTATACAGCTCATCCCAATCTTCGCCGAGCATCCACCTGAGCGCCGAGAGCTTGCCGTTAATCATGCCCCACTCAAAGGCGGCATCCCAGCGCCTTATCAGGGACCGCGCCAACGGACGCCCCGGTACGGCCTGCCAACCGTCCGCTGTGTTCGCCTCGAAGTCGTACCGGACTCGGTGGTTTATACGGAACGAAGCAAGGCCGATGCCGTCACGCTCGCACCTGAACTTCTATCGCACCTGCTCAGCCATGTAGCGGACCGAGGCCATCTCCGTAGCTACTGCGTCCATGCGTTTCTGGCCGACGCCGACCATTGCTTCCGCGCTCGCTACTGACATCCGCCCGGGTCGCGCACGCCAGGTCTCGTCAGCTATTTCATACATATAGCAGTAGTCACATGGCAGATTGCAGCTGCTATGCGTATTGAAGATTGAACCTTGAGACGGAGAAGCGCCCGGAAAAACCAACCTGCCATTCAAACCGTCAAACGCCCGCTAACCTCTGGATTGTTTTATGAACGCGCAAAACCCCTGCTACTTCTAGGTTTCTCTCCATGACGGCCGGTCACAGCTAACCCGTTCGTGTTGCAATTCGGTTGCGCGCCACCGAAGTTACAAGGTCCAGTACGCGGATAGCCACGCATGGATCATCGACGGTGCTATAGTCGCTGCGTCTCGCTTCCCCTTACTACTACTGCTACCAGAAGGGAAGTCTGTGCTGTACAGTCGAGCATGGTCGACGATTCTTATCAGAAGCAGGTATCGTCGCAGCCTCATGCTGCCCTGGTATCTGAACTACCAAGCCACTCCAAGGCGCGAATATGAGCGAACTCCAGCGATCAGACGGCACCGCCCCGGACGCCGGGAGCGGGAACCGTCCCAGCAGACATACGGACGAAAAAGACCCCGTGACCTGGTACGGGCTGGTGCGGCGCATCGTGCGCGAAGCAATGGGGGACAACGCGACGCTGATCCGCGTATGCGTCCTCATCTGCCTCGTGTGCGGTGCCATATGGCTTATCGCGAGCGTCATCAGATGAACGACGCCGAAGGTGTGGCCGAAACCCCGGCCTGGCGTAAGAGCTCGCACAGCGTCAGTAACGGCGAATGTGTCGAGGTGGCGCAGGCAGCCGGCTACATCATGGTTCGTGACTCCATGAAGACAGGTCGGTTCGTTCTCGGCTTCACCGCAGCTGAATGGCGCGCGTTCGTGTACGGCATGAAGCACGGCTACTCCGACAGATTCCGGTGACCGCTCCCGGAACTGCTTAGTAACAGCAAAAGGCTAGTCAGTCGCCGATTGACTGTCAGCCTTCACCTTTATGACTGGGATCTAGCGAAATAACTGCACTTGCGTCAGTTTCGCCCCAACGCTCACAGCAGTTGTGATATGGCATGTGACCACTGCTACGTCTACGAGCACGTCGATCAGAGCGTGCAATAGGCCAAAGAACTCCTATTTGACCATAACGTCACCGTTGCGTACGTTTCTTCTCACCCAGGTATCTTTGTGGAGGACCCACCAATGCCTCCAGGAGCCGTGCGGTAGCAGGAAATCCGCGGCCGGTTGGTCGCAACCAGCGCGCCGCGATCGACTCATTTGGAAGATTGATGGTGCAGAGCATGCCCCAGCGCTAGTACTCCTCGAGGAGTTGGCGTCTGTCTTGCTGGGGATCTCCCATACGCGCACTGGCTGATCGCCGTATTTGATTTGTGGTCGAGGATCACTTCCGGCTGGCCACAGGAACGCGCGCTCAACTCCAAGTTCCGTGCGAGCACGTACGTGCGGACCAAGCGCGGGAGCGGCCTCGCTCCTGCCGCCCGAGATGGCTAGCCGCCCGCGTGACACGTCGTCTTAGAAGAGCAACCAGTCGTCGTTGTACACATCGCGGAAGAACTCCGCGCCTGCCAGTAGGCAGGGCCGGTGGGACGCTAAGTTGGTCGCTCGGTACGAGCCGACCTCACCCACCTGCTGTGCGAAGGTGGCCCTACACGTCCATCACCGTTGTATGGCGTGTCACCGGCAACGACGCGGGCGATCGGAGTGCTACACACCTTGGCGGGAGGACCCGCGGCCGTTCCCTAGCCTGGCGCGAGACGCGTACGCCTTCGTCGGCGTAACGGGACTCTGGCGACGTCATCGGCTGCACGAAGGACGATCGCGCTCTCGACGCCGGCCAGGGGTGTCGACATCGCGGGAGAATATGCAGGACGCGGAGTGCAGGTGTCTAGACTGCCGTGGAAGGTATCGAGCAGCCAGGTCAAGGAGGTGACGGCGAGTGGGAGTTGGGTCGGCCGTCTTCGTCTCCTACAGGCGGGATCGCTCCCGTCGGAATCTGTCAACCTGAATAAGACGCGCGTGACGGTGCCTTATTCAGGTTGACAGATTCCGTACGCGGAGAATGTCCCCTGCCGAGGATTGTGCTCGAGGTAATACCCTGGCCGGGACGTGTCGGAAGGGGGGCGTACTTTGACGGCTGCTGATCACGTGTCGCTGCCATCGGCCGGTACGCAGATCCGTGTCGATGGCGAGCTGGTTACTGTTATCGCCGCAACCGCGACCGTGGATGGCGCCGATCTCGTCGTCCGGCATAGCGACGGCACGCTCACTGACGCCGCGCTGACCCTCGTCGACCTCGCCAGCGCCGCCGTTCCCGTCAACGACGCAGGGGGTGACGCAACCAAGGCGTTGGCGACGATGTGGGGGCGCTGGATGCAGCACGCGGTTCCCCGGATCCGCTCGGCCGTCCTCGCGACTCGTCCGCTGCGTCCCTACGCGCACCAGGACGAGGCGGTCTTCACGCACATGCTCGCGCAGCCGCGCCTGCGCTTCCTGCTTGCGGACGAGCCTGGCACCGGCAAAACCATCATGACCGGGATGTATGTCTCTGAGGGCACCCGTCGTGGGCTTGTGCCCGGCCGTACGATCATCGTCGTCCCGGCTCACCTGGTCGAGAAATGGAAGCGTGACCTGCGCCGCTACTTCGGGATCGAGGCGGGCCAGATCACGGCGGAGCTCGCGCGTGACCCTCGGGACCTTGACCCACGGGTCAGTGTCTGGGTCGTGAGCGTTGACCTCTACACCTACACCAGCGACGTGCGCCGGAAGGTCTCCGGGGCCCGCGCCTCCTGGTCCCTTGCGGTCTTCGACGAGGCCCACCGCCTCACCCCGACGTCGCAGTACCTCGGAGCCGCACGGGAACTCGCCGACCGCTCGCACCACTTGCTGCTCCTCACTGCGACCCCCCACCGCGGCAAGGAACACTACTTCCGCGGCCTGCTCAACCTCCTTGACCCGATGCTCTACCCGTGGGATGCCCGGCAGAGCGACTACGAGACGGCGCTGCGCCCGTCGACGCTGTCGTTCCTGCGTCGGATGAAGGAGGAGCTCAAGGACCTCGAGGGGAACCCGCTGTTCCCGCCTCGATATGCCGAGACGGTGCCGGTCCCACTCACCGGGGCCGAGCTCGCGGCCTACAACGCGGTCATGGATTACGTGGATACGTACTACGGCGAGAACGCGACCCTGGCTCGGTCCATCTACGGCAAGCGCGCGGCATCCTCCCTCACCGCAGCCGAGGCGACCATCCGGCGTCGGCACGAGGCGGTCAAAGGCCCCGCAGCCGGCCGGCTTGACACGCCAATCCCCGACGAGTTCGCGACCGGCTACGACGAGCTGAGTCTGGCGGTCGACGACGACGAGGCCTGGAAACGAGCGGAAGAAGTCATCGTCAACGCCCGCACCCGCAACAAGACCGAGGAGCTCAGCGCGATCAGCGGCGTGCTCGAGACCATCCGGCTCGCTGACGGCACGCCGACCAAGTGGACCAAGATGCTCGACGTCCTCGCCACGCATCACATCACGCCCGGCGAGGGCCAGCTGCTGGTGTTCACCGAGTTCACGGACACCGCGCGTTGGCTCACGGGTCGGTTCGCCGACGCCGGCTACACGGTTGAGACGCTCGAAGGCACCCTCAGTCCGAAGGAACGCGACCGGCTGCAGCAGCGGTTCCTCGCCGGCGGGTTCCAGATCCTCGTGTCCACCGACGCCGGCGGGGAGGGCATCGACCTACAATCCGCCCACGTCATGGTGGACTGGGATATCCCGTGGTCCCTGGTGCGCCTCGAGCAACGGATGGGCCGTCTGCACCGGATCGGACAGGTCAACCCGGTGCATATCTACCACCTGGTTGCTCCCGAGACCCGCGAAGGGCGCGTGCAAGAGGTCATACTCTCGAACCTCGACGCCGCCGGCGAGGCGCTCGGCGGCCGTATCTTCGACCTGCTTGATGCGACGGCGGCGCGGGCCGGTTTCGACTACACGCGCGCCCTGGTTGATGCCCAACGCGCTCCAGAGGTAGCGATCGTGGTCCCGGAAACCTCCGAGCTCGTCGCCGAGGCCCAGGATCTCGTCCGGGACGAGGACCGCCTGAAGACCGCCGCCAACACCGAGGCCGCGCTCGATCGGTTCCGGGTGGATCGCCTCGAAGCGATCAACCCGGTCATCGTGGACGGGTTTGTCGATGCGCTCGCCCGAGCCGAACGCTGGCGCGTCGGCGCCGGACCCGCAAAGGGCATCCGCAATCTCGTGGCACCGACGCGGCTGCCGGCGGCACTGGGGGGCGAGCGCGAACGGCTGATCGCGGCCGATGGCGCGTCGGTGCGCCGGGCCACCGCCGAGGGAGCCGAGGGCCTCGATGAGGTCATCGTGCTCGGCCCGACAGAAGAGCCGTTCGGCGACCTCGTCGACGTGGCATTGCGTGTCGGGGAGACCGAGCTGGTCCGGGGTACCGTCCTGGTCGACACCGCCTCGCTGACCAGCTACGCGCTGCTCCTCTACGATGCCGAGATCGAGGTACACGATGGTGTCCGCCGCCTGCGCCGCAAGACCCCACTGCTCGTTCGGTTCTCCGGCGCTGGCGCGTTCGAGGCGGCCTGGGAGTCGCTGATGAACCTTCGCCCTCTGCACCTGGGCGAGGACGCGCCTGCGGTCACCCTCTCGCCGGCGATGCGGGCCGAGGGCCACGCAGAGGCACGCGAGGCGCTGACCCGGGAAGTGGACAAGGCGCGGGCCGAGCGCCAGTCGTGGGTCAACCGCGCTCGCGAGCAGCTCGACCAGGTCGAGTACCGCTACCTCACCGAGCTCGAGGAGTTGCCAGCCACCGTCCGCCGAGAGCGGATGGTGCAGTTCGAACAGCTCAAGGCGCAACGTATGGCGCAGCTGGAGGACATCGCCAAGGTTGCGCCCAGCGCACCTCGCCTCGTTGGCTGGGCACATGTCGTCGGGGGCGCGCGAACCACCGAGCTAGGCTACGACCCTGACAGCGAGGCCACCGCAGTCAGCGCGGTCCTAGCAGAGCTGGAGCGCCTGGACTTCGACGTCGATGACCGGCAGACAGCAGGGGTCGGCTACGACCTCCTCGCTCGGCACCGGATCACCCGTGAGCAACGCCTCATCGAGGTCAAGGGCTTCCACGCCGGACTCGAGCCGGTCTGGCTCGAGCAACACGAATGGGCCCAGGCGCAGCAGCGCGGTCAGGAGTATTGGCTGTACGTTGTCACTGACTGTGCCTCATCGCCCACCGTCGTCGTGCGAGCCCAGGACCCAGCGAGCAAGCTGGCGGCCGGCCCGCGCCGCATCGAGAGGTTTCAGATCAAGGTCACAGACCTAAAGCGACTGATGGGAGACGCGCGGTGACCATTGCCGGCGATAGTCCTGCGACCCACACGCCAGCACAGGGCGTGTCCGTTGACCAGGTGAGGAGCCGGATGATTGATCACTGGTTCCCCTGTGCGGCCGTTGATGACGCTGTTCAGACGCCCGCGGGTTCAGGGCTGAGCGAGAAAGCGCTATTCACCTGGTTTGCGTCGCGTCCGATTGCCCAGGCGCGGGCCGCTGTGCTTACCACGCTGCTGCCCGACGACCCCGCGCTCAACGAGGACGTCAAGGCGGCGGTGATGGGCTCAGCTGAAGCGATCGAGCAGCTCCGGGAAGTGGTGCGCGCGGATTTCGGAGGCACGGCCCCCGTCGTGCTGGACATGTTCGCTGGCCGCGGCATCATCCCGTTGGAGGCTGCGCGATGTGGAGCACGCGCGGCAGGCAGCGATTTGAGTCCCGTCGCGACACTGGGTGGACGCCTGCTGGCCGAGTATCCGTTCCGTGACTGGACCGCCGAGCCGGAGCTGCCCTTCGGACTCATCCCGGAAGGCGGGGCCCTCTTCGGTGACCCGGAGCAGCGCCTCCTTCGTGACGTGCGCACTGTGCTGCACGAGGTTGATGCACGGACCGTTGAGCTCGTGGAGCCCCTCTATCCCCGCAACGCGGACGGACGGTTCCCATGGGCGTACCTGTGGGCAGTGACGATTCCCTGTGACCGATGCAAACGGACATTCCCGCTGCTGGGGTCGCTCGTGCTGCGCCAACCGTACAAGCGCACGGACGACCTAGGGCAGGCTCTTCACTTGACGGTGACGGGTGACGCCTGGCACACCAGGGTCATCAGCGGACCTCCGGACCAGGAGCCACCGCTCGCCTCAGTGCCCGGACGGAAGGGGAAGAGCGCGCGCTGCCTGTTCCCTGACTGTCAGCATCTCCACTCGCTCGATGCGATCAAGGCAAAGGGCAAGGCCAGGCAGTTCGGGGACGCGCTCGTCGCCGTCGCAGACGGGGATGACGGACCCAAGAAGTCGTTCCGACCGCCGCGACGCGACGAGATCGAGGCGGCCGCCGCCGCGTCGCCGCAAACGCTCGCGCCATTCGGGTCGTTGAGCGCGGTGCCGGACGAGGAGATCCCGCCGAACAACGTGAACACGATCGAGGCCCTGGGTTACGGTTACCGAACCTTCGGCTCGCTGATGAACGAACGCCAGCAG
>Ga0210386_10002465_pt1 | contig 15964 bp, 17 predicted proteins | sample IncBWH32OmetaG_FD_160091 | JGI IMG/M metagenome (GOLD analysis project Ga0210386, IMG submission 160091) | Forest soil microbial communities from Barre Woods Harvard Forest LTER site, Petersham, Massachusetts, United States - Inc-BW-H-32-O ... | reverse complement strand
TTGCGCTGGGCATCATCATCTGGGGTATTCAGAACTGGGGGAAATCACGACAGGCTAATCATGAGGAGTTCGTTGGCTTCGCAGCGATGAGTATGATAGGAGGCGTCTCAGCCGCCATTCTAACTGCCGTGACTTTCTTGCTGATCTTCGCAGATCAAGTAGCAAGTCACCTGACGACCCGATAGTGGCTTTCACCTGCAACTTACCGTCTAGGTTTACTTGGGTCATTCTGCGTCTGCTCACAGCAAATGAGCACGCACGAATTGGAGGAATACGCGCAAACGGGAAGGCTACCGAGATGGTTTGAGGCGGTCGCGCAGACCGCAACAGGGAGTGACAGTCGGGAATGAGCGAAACCCACACAGAACGCGCTAAAAGGCCCTTGCTGCTCGTCACAGCCGCGAGCAAGCGTTGGGCGAGAACGAGGCATTATGAAGCTCGGTGATTATCCGCTTGGCTCTGCACAGTCCAGGGCGGCTGCCAGAGCCTTGCTAGAGCGTCGGTTTGCGGGGCGGAATAGGCTTGATATCGTAAGCTCGATACCCGCGTCCCGGCGGTGATGGAGGAATCCATATCAGCGCTTGGTCAGAGATGGCTGATGGGACACTTATACTCTTCAGCAATATTCCAGTGGGCATGACTCTGGAAGAGGCAGAAGGGATTGCTGCGGCAAGAGCAAGAGTGTCACGTCTTCGCACTGAAAGGACGGCACAACAATGAAACCCCGAGATTTCAAGTCGGGATCAGAGCGGTCGAGAGCCGCGGCAAGGCGCATGTTGGATAAGCGGCACGAGGGTGTGATCTACAGGTCCCTAATCTCGGACCTTGATGACGATCAGGGAGAGCCAAGAATGCACACCCTGGATACAAGGCGACGATGGCAACTTCGGGCGTGTCTGCAGTCTTCTTCGCGGTATGACCAGTCAAGAAGCCGATCGCATCATTGCGGCCCAGAAACGCCAAGCGCGATGAAAAACAGTGAAAAAGATAGAGAAATACCTCTTCTACCCGCAACAGCGGGTCGTTTGAATCTGGGCGGCGTTCCACTTGGCTCGGCAACTTCGAGAGCTGCTGCACGCAGGCTGTTGAAGCAAAGAGAGAGTGAGCAGAATAACGGGTTGCGGTTTCAGTCTTTCCACATCGTAACGGGAGAACCGATTGACTTTGACGCTATGGCGCGCGCTGACCATGAGCCTAACTAAGGCCCGGGCGACAGAGAAGAACAATTCCGAATGAGTGTTGTGCCAGCATGGGCAACGGTTTTCACGCGGAATATGGATGGTCCATCACTGCGTATCAGCGCGACCTTCTCATCAACACGATCGCACCACGAATACCGTTGCTGTCGTGTGTCCGGAACTTCGACGTAAGCCTCGGTATGGATGTAGCTACTCTATAAATTTGAGCCCCGCAGAGTGAAGAACAGTGGCGACATCCACCTTTTCAGCTGAAGTATGGGTACTCCTCCAGAGCGCGCATCCATTGCCTCACCCAATCTCCGTTGTTGTCCCGTTCTTCCATGTATATTTTGGGTTTGGAACTTGCTACTGTAGCCCAAGTCTCATCTGCGGTTGTCAAAAGATCTTCAGTGGTAACCGATCCATCGCTCAAACGGAATTCCGTTTCTGCAAACCAGTACATGAAGTGCCGCCAGCTGAGACGTAGCCAGCTTTCCTTAGCGGGTATGCTGCCGAGTGTCGATGCAGAGAACGGGTTGTTCGTCGATGCATCACTGAGCAGTCCACGGGCTTGAACACGTAACAAATCAGACTGGCGCAAGAAAGCAAGTAAAGACTCCTCGAACCAATAAGGAAGCTGGCCGCCCCCCCTGCCACCGGGTTCTTCAAAACGCGAAATCGTGAACCGGCGAAGATTAAAAAATTTTCCTGTGGCGCAGTTGGTTGCGCCCGCCGCCTTCCACAGGATCATTTCTGACGACGAAGTAGCGACCGTCACCCGTTGGCCACCGCTTTCCAATGCCGCGATCAGCTTCATCGCGCCCTTCAGTTCTTCCGGGTCTGCAAGCTCTCTTCGGGGATCGGTGTTGCCGATAAGAACAAGCAGGCATTCTTCGATATGGCTCTTTGACATAATCGAGGCTATCGACATCGCGCGTTGGGGATTGATCAGGTCTACTAAATTGGCGACTATGGTTTGCGTCGGCTTAACCGAAGTGCCTTGAAGTACAGCCTCCAAACGATTGCCGTTTTCCACCAAACCAAGGTAGAACTCATCCGGAAATGTCTTAGGCACGATGGCCGGAGAAGCAACGGCTGTTGGGCCTAGTTGCAGCGCGGTTGCGACGAGCTTGTCGATGATCCCCGCCCACCATTCCGATGTGAAATCTGCAGTCTCCACATCCTTCGGGTAGTAATCCCAGGAAGGCAGATGCAATCGTTCACTCTGCGGACGATACAGGTGTGGATCGAACAACGTGACAAAATTTTCTCTTTCGCTCAGTCGATTCAGTTGAGCAGCGATGTCCTCAGGTGGATAGTTGAGAGGGCTCAGGATGGCTCCACCAAATCGAGTTAAGCCTTCATCGAAAAGCAAGTTTTGCGAATCATGGCCAATCTGATGGTATGCAGGCATCAGTCGCCTCCTCTTTGATCTCGCCAAGCTTCGAGAAGCATGGTTGGAGTGCGAAAGCGTTCTACGGGCCACGGAGCAAGCATCTTGATTAGTGCTGGGAGTTCGGCATGTGTGGCCAACTGCACAAATGTCGGAGACGGGCCTGAGCGGTTTGCCACTCTCGCAATAGCTTGATTCTCGTCTTCACCGTCCCAGCGATAGGGATGAACGCCGAAGTGAGCAATGGCAAGAGTGGTTGCAAGCGCAAACTGATCGGTACGCCAGTCGATAAGTGCCTTGTCATTCGTCAATTGTTCTGGCGCAGCAAAATACGGTGTGCCCGGTCCTGATGGGAAATAGGTCTTTGTGATAGATTCTCTTTTCAGATCCCGGACTATCCCAAAGTCTCCGATCACAGCTTCGCCCTCAGTATCCGCAAACATGATATTTGCGGGTTTGAAATCGCGATGAACAAGATCCTGAGCTGCGATATGACCCACGGCACCTATGAGCGATTCTCCAATCTTCAACAACTCGCCCCGCCTAATCAGCCGAGTACGCAGGCGATCTTCCAGCGTCCCCCCTCCCATGAACTTTTCTACGATATAAGGGTGACGGATTCCGGCGATTTCAATTTGTGCAAGCTCGACTAACGAGGCGATATTTGGATGCGCGCATCGTTTCATTGCTTCGACCTCGCGATCACTTCGCTCAGTCGAGCAACCGGGTTTTAAAACCTTCAGGGCGACGCGAACACCATCGGGCTGTGTCGCAGAGAATGTCTCTTTGAAAGAGCCTGACCCAATACCGTCGCCGAAGGTATACCCAAGTGCATCGCAAATTGCTTTTGCTACGGGCTCTAGTGCATACGCAGACAAGAGCGCCTCCTTACACGCATTCGTGGACTTGCTGAATCACTTGGGAGGCCAGCCACGGCTCTATGGGTGCAGCGCAAGGCGAATCATGCAGGACGACCACACCATTCGAGCCATCCAGATAGCACAAACCTACCCCGCGCATCTCAAACTCTACGAGACAATTAAGTGCAACCAGAGCCGTGGTTTTTGGCAGAAGAACAAAAGATTGATGCGCAAAACAGGTATTTCGATATGCCTGTTGGAGAGCAGTTCGCCAATCTGTAAGCTTCGCCTCGAACGCGATGACGCGATTGTCCTCTGTCAACGCAACCACGTCCGGACGTCCGCGCGAATAGTCAATTTCGCATGCGAAGCGCACATCGCCAAAAGGTGTGCTGTTGGACTCGAGAAGGCTGAGAAAATTGTCGACGAGCATTTGCTCGGTATTGAAGACCATATTTTAGGCCCTGCGTCTTTTATTTACGCTGGCTTCATCGCAGGGCAATGAGAAAAGCAGTTCGATGATCGGTGGCATGTTCACGCTGTGAATGATAACACCCAACGGCAGAATATTTAATTCCCCGCACCTGTCCGGTAAATACTTCGATTACATAGATATACACAGTTGAGGACGCCGCGCATCCGATGCCGTCATCCTATAAGGTGCGTCGTCGTAAGGTACATCGTCGGCCGACGCCGGTCTCTTGCGGCGTACAAACTCCAACAAGAGCGCGCTTACGGTGCAGTCCAAAGGCCAATTCGAGAAGGATCAACCACAAACCATGGAGGAGCAACCGCAAAAAGAACCGTGGCGTGATCCGCCGGGGCCCCCGGCCTCTTATAATCGTCGCGGCCGGCAAAAGGGCCGACTGAACGATAAACAGTTTCTAGACCGGATACGTGCTATTATCGCGGGCATCCAGCTTCTAGGAGGACGTATGGCACTCGTAGGGGAGTGGTGGAACGAGCTTGGCTCCAAGATGGTCATCGATCCGCCGGGAGCCGATCCGCGAATTATTACGGGAACCTATCACACTGCGGTGGGTACCGCGCAGCAACGCGATTACAAACTCGCTGGCGCTTGCGATGCCGCCGGCGGTCCGAGCCAGACCGTGGGCTGGTCGGTTGCCTTCGATCCTCCCGATCCGCCGGCCCAGGGAGAGCCGCCAAACGCTCCATCTACATGCTCTTGGAGCGGGCAATTGTGGACAGTTGGCGCGGGTGCAGGTGCCATGGAGTTTATTGAGACGAGTTGGTATCTAACTTCTGCGATGGATAGCGCCGACGATTGGGCATCGACCCATTCAGGAAAGGACTATTTTTTCCGCGCAAAGCCAACTCCCGAGATGCTGGGGTTGGCAATCTTGCATTGAAAGGTATAGCTGGCGGTAAAGCCCACCGGAGATCCGGGCGGGCTTTGACCTTTGTCAAAGATATCGTCGGACGTGTCATTATGACTGAAATTTCGGAGAAGGATCGCTGTACGTTGCTAGCAAGGTTGTTCTATTCCTTTCGTTTATCACATCTCAATCAGCGGTATTATGCGATGCGGCTGACCCGACTTAAGCGGTGGAATTCATTGCTCTCGATTGTTGTAATGATCGCTACGGCTGCCTCTTTTGCTTTGCTTACATTCGCGAGTTTTCACGGTGTTACTACTGTCGCCGCAATCATCGCCGTGGTCGGCTTCTTAGCTTCAGTCGTTGTTCCTTTGCTCGGTCTGGAACGCAAAATTGACGATGCATCTAGTAGGACTTGCGCCTTTCACTACGCAGCGCAGCAACTTGAATCTGCTCTTAGGTTCGTGAGAAACTCCGAACAAAACGATGGAGAGATGCTCGGATGGACAGCAGCTGCTGAAGCGGCCTATTATCAGGCAGCTGCTTTGCCTGATACTGAGGCGGAAGACCGAAAATTGGTGAAAAAGGTAGAGGGTGAAATAAATGAGGCCTTTCCTCCAAGCTACGTCTGGTTGGCGTTTTGAGCAAAGGGATAGGGACGCTGATGATGCACTCAGGATCATAGTGCCTACGCAACCATTTCCTCCGATGGAGGAGAGACCAGCTCCCCGTCAACCTACGCGTGATTATCCAAATCCGAGTCCATCTAATCCCGGGCAAACGCCTCCGAGGCGTGAGAATCGGTAAAGGCTGAAGCACAGCCGTTTTAGAGGCTCCCGCAATCAGCGGTCCAGCCGCAGGCTGGCTCCTCCCGGAGTCGCTAGCTCACATCTGGACGATCATCTGTTGGCTCCCGAGTCTGGTGCCTCGACTGCGGCGAGTTGCGTGGAAACGCCTTTCGATTGTCGAAATCTCTCCGCTTCCCTCGCTTCTTCATCGGCAAAGCAATTTAAGACCTCGACAATCCTTTCGGCTGGAATGACGATGGCGATCCCCATGTTAATCAGATCCGTGTCCTTAATCGGGTTCCCGGCGACTGCATCCGCCTTTAGATCTGGTGCGTTGAAGTGGCCATGCATCACTCCCAAAAGCCTGAACTGAATGGGAGTCATGACGTGTCTAAATTCTCCTTGAAACGATCGCTTTGCAGCGTAAATGTCATAAAAGACTGGAGAGCCGCTGAGTCCGCCTATTGATCGGCATTCGACCAGATAGGCATCCATTGGGTATCCATCCCGATTTACTACCGGTTCCCCCCGCAGAGCTGCAATGTTCGCAACCCTTACAATCGGGATGTTTCGCTCCTTCCCTGTGTGCGGATAAAACAGTCCGGCCAGAGCAAGCTCGTCCCCAAGTTCAATGCGTCGACCTCCGTCTTCCTCAGCACTCGTACTGTTAACGAATGCTTCTGTCGGCCACGCCAAGTGGTCCCATCTGCCTTCGTCAATATGGATTTTCATCACCGCTAAATCTGCACCAGAATCAGGATGTGTCTTCCACCAATGCAATGGTGTGTCTTCCCATATTTGCCCACCCGCGGGTGTGTTCATGCGGACAAGCACGCGAGAGCTACCTGGCGCGAGTCTCTTTCGCACATCATCAATCACATGAGCCGCAGTGACTAAATAGCTGGGTCTAAACACCTGCCTGATATCCTCTGGACCCGGACGAGAAATCCAGAATGCCGACCCCATAAAATGCTTATTGCCTGTTTCATCTTCGTAACCAACGAAGACGACGCATTTGAGTAGCTGTTCTGGGATGTAAGGCAAGCTCTCGCCCTCCGGCAGCATGGTATATCGAAGTCATGCCACCGCGATAGACACAACCGTGAGGCCCATGAGAAGCTTCAGAACTTGCTGGATAACTTCGGAAAAGAGATAGGAGATGGTCGCTGCAAGCGCGCACGAGCGCCGAAAAAGCGCGTGAGCAACGAAGTCCGGGATTGTCTACAAGGATCGAAAAGGAACGATCGACTCGCGAATCTCCACGCCAAGTCGACGGCCAAGAAAAAATGCCCTGAGGGCATCAGCAGAGAGTTCAAGATGAGGAGTCGGCCCAATGGTCACGCTGCTGATGAAATAAGGCGTCAAACTCGAGGAACGTAATAAGACGTTCTGGCGCCCTTCTGGATCGGTGAGCAGCTTCTTTGGATTAGGGACGCCGATAGGAATGTAAGGAATTAGGGTCGAACTGGAACTCCGATACTTGATGGATTTGTCATTGCCCCCCATGGTTGTGGCAAGCAATCTGTATTCATTCTCTGATGCGAACGAAAAGTGCTTTGTCATCGATGCGTACTTGTCGATGGCCCGATAGAGAAGGTCATCCTCGTCCCATTCGTCCGATTCGCCCCAACTGTCATCCGCGTCCCTTTGATTGATCTCCATTTTTTCTGCTTCGATCATCGCGCGCGTGAGAAGCTGGTCAATTTGCGCTCGGTTGTCCTTTCCCAGATACTCTACTGGGCCGAAGCTGACAGTTGGAGGCAAGTAGATTACTTTTCGCTTAGGTTTGCCGTCAGACGGGTTGCCAGCTTCTTTCGGATCTCCAACGAACCCTTTGAGTAAGGACTCAGTTCGAAAGCCGATCGATACGCCGTTGCCTCCCGGACAATACGACCGCCATTGTGAAAGAGAATCTCTTTCTTCGGAAAAAGACGCGACAAATGGAAGGTAACTAAATGCCTTCTCATTTTCCTCGTTTTCATCTAACAGACTTAACAGCTTGGCTCTGTCGCGACCGTGCGGCGGCGCCGACATAAACCGTCTAACTTCGTCCAGACAGTGCCTACGCTCCAAAACATCATTCAGATAGCGAATGTTCGTAGCCCATACACTTCCAGACTCGACAATCTTAAGAAGGGTGTCCATCGAGGTGTAGTGGTAGACGACGTCAGGAAAATGCGTCTGGACCGGCACCATCATTTTTCTCTCTTCTCGCATGCTGACTATCTTTGCCGCCGTCCGGCGGCCTAGGCGAATATAAGGTGAATACCGAAATAGGCCAACGAAGCCTAAAGTTACCCTCCAACCAACCGATACTGACGAAGAAGACATCCAATTCTAACGGCGTTCACCGCCTAAACCGACGTGGTATGCTTCTTGTCACCTATGGAGATTCTCATGTCTGACCTCGATCACGAAATCACGGCATACGAAAGTATGCGAGCTGATTTAGAAAATCATCATATGGGTGAATGGGTTCTTGTTCACGGCGGAGCTTTGGTGAACACGTTTCCTTCGTTTGACGAAGCCGCGGCAACGGCGGTACGCCAATTTGGTCGCGGACCGTATTTAATACGCCAGGTTGGCGCGCCACCGATTAGTATGCCCGCTTCAGTGATGTTTAACTTATCGCATGCGCAGCACTAAGTGCGGGTTCGTTGATGTTCAGGGCGGCCTCACCGCATGCGATGGCTTGGTTCAATGGGGACCAACGTTGCTGGTGGACATAGGCTTTGACCCTAACTACATCTTCAGCCCGACTGCGCCGCCACCCATTCCTGGGAAAACAGGATTACATGCACTCGTAGACACTGGGGCAACAGAGTCATGCATCGACAGCCTTCTTGCCGCGCAGCTTAACCTTCCTGTTGTGGATAGACGAACAACTGCTGGGGCCCATGGTGCAAAAGAAGTGAATATGCATCTTGCGCAGGTGCATATTCCAACACTGAATTACACGATTTACGGGGCCTTTGCTGGTGTGGATTTACATGCAGGTGGTCAGCTTCATTATGCGCTCATAGGGCGCACGTTTTTACAGGACTTTAAGATGGTTTACGAAGGGCCTACAGGCTCCGTAGAACTCATTCGATCCACGTAAGCTACGAAAAGCGGCGAGCGGGAAATAGGGGTGACTGTGGGGACCCTCTTGGTCTTTAAGCGGGTTGAGGAATTTTGAGGGCAGCCGTCCATTCCTGATAATTTGGGGACAGCGTCAGACAGAGCGATCCAAATAAGAGGGACGGCGACGATCTGTGTACTCTGGTGTGTACTCCAGAAAAGCGCAATAGATGAAAGCAATTCATTCTGAGAAAGTTATGGCGCAACCAGAGATTTCCCGGTAGAACTCGCAGGAAGACCTGGAGGTGGCAAAGTCGCTCCATGCGAATTTAGGTATAGCCTTAGCCGTTCGGCTGCAACGGTGCCATGGTTGGCGACAGCTTCCACCGTCTTCAGTAAGCGCTCGCCAATCTGCGCCAATTGGTCCTGACGGGCAGGGCCAGCCGGTGCCTCAGCGGCGAGCTGCGATTCGAGATAACGGCTATAAGACACTAGTGCCTGCTGATGCTCGCTGAGCTCCGTCGGCTTGGGATCCTCGGGCACTGAAACCGCAGTGAGCGTCATCGGCGCATCGGTCCTTGGAGTCGATCGCCACACCAACTCGCCAGCGAAATTGTTTGCTGTGGGAGTTCGATTTCCCAGTGCTCCCAATCCCCACTTTGCCGTCAGATACTTCAGCAGGCTGGTATGATCGTAAATCTCATGCAGGACGCCGGGGTCGAGCCAGGGGGAGGCTAAGACCGCAGGAACTCGCAGGCCCAGCAAGTCAAAGGCAAAACCTTCCGGTGTTACGTTGTCGTCAGGCGGGACAGCCTTGACCTTGAAGGCTGGCTCTCTTGGATCTACGTGATCGTAGAACCCTCCATGCTCGTCATAGAGCACAACAAACAAGGTTGAATTCCAAAGATCTTCATTCTTCCTGATAGAGTTGTATACCCTCGCGATCAAGGCATCCCCTCGGCGAATATCGCTGGTCGGATGCTGGTCATTCTGCCCTGGCCAGAAATACTTCGGCTCGAGAAACACATAATCGGGAAAGTTCGCCTCATCCTTGCAGTCCTCTTCAAACGAGACCATATAGCGATAGTTGGCGGCATATAGCAGTTGTCGGGTCATAAGTGTGGTCTGCGAAAAGTCCTCGAAATAAATCAGCCAGCGCTTCCCCGCCTCTGAAATCCGCTCAAAAACCGTAGGTTGGTTGTAAAAATTAATCGCTGGATCGAAGTGCACGATGCTTGGCATGTCAATGTGCCCGAGCGATGTGCCAGTATTCAGAAAAAAGCGATTCGGCCAGGTTGGCCCCGGAACCGAAGAGAACCATCGGTCGCAAATAACGAATGACATCGAAAGGTCCTCCAAGGCCGGCAACGTGCCGCTGTCGTAGAACGCCATGACTTCTTTCGGATTGCCCTTGGAATGATTCCTGAGAAAATCATCCACAAATCCCGAGCAGGCCGTCCCGTTGCCCTTGATCTGGACGATGACATCGTCATAGTCATGAGCTGGATCGAAATCCATCCTTGGCTGAGTAGATGCATTCTGCGTCACGGTCACCCCTGTCGTCGAGATGGGATTGGAGCGTAAATGAGCGACATTCACACCATCTACTCCGGGAATCAAGCCGACCATCCGGTCGAACGACTGATTCTCAAGCATGAGGACAATGACGTGTTTGATGGGATCAGAGGGCACACAGACCTCCTTCAAGCATTGCACCGAGATACAGACGCTGAATTTTCGCGGAAAGATAATCCCTATGCTGAGCTAACATGCAAATCTCCATCTTAGAGTGGTAGTCGATAGTTTCAGATCGAAGAAGTGAACTAAGAATCTTACCCGGGTAACTTTCTGTCAAGGGGCCGTTGATGAAAAAATCATATCTCGGTAAAATGCCACCTCCGCAGGCCGTCTCTTAAGCTACGTTTGTTGATCGGAATCCTTCAAAATATGTGTGGCGATTTCTTTCTCCAGTATCAATACGAGGTGAGCGCATCGCTGACTCGTAGCATCCATCCGTTTTCCGGTTTCGATTCGACCTCTTAGTCAAATATCCCGCAGTCAGGCTCAGGTCCATTTGTGGACGCCGGGTAAGCCTGCCCACAGGCAGTTTGAAGCGTCTTGTATCGATATGGCCAAGTCTTTACCGTCCCAGGGATTGCCGACACCACTTTCATTGCCTAGGATCTGTCGGTTAGTGTGAATGAACGCGTGACCTGGATCGGCCTTGAGGTCGGCCGAGGTGCCCGCATCCGGGGAAATAGACCGTGCGGCCAGGGCGCCGTCAACACCTTGGATCGTATAGTTCTGCGATTGGAGATAACCCACCATGTGGTGGAAGAGCGGTTCTCCAACATAACCACGACAATGTGCCTAAGTTACTCGAGTCCAGCAGGCATATACTATGTCGTCTCTCATGTGATTCCACGCAGCATTAGACACCGTTTCGAAATCTTGCCGCGATGCTGCTAACAATAACGAATCCGGGCCGGCAGCCTAATACGAGATAGGAGTTGATTATCGTATATGCCACAAGCTTCTAAACAGGCCAACGCAGGACTTCGCTGAACGGCCAACCCCGGTCAACCCTGGACGCTTACACCTTGTCCTCAGCTGTTTAAGTCGATACAACAACCCTATGCCCAAGACGAGTGGCGCGATAGCGCGAGACGCAGGCTTTATCGAAACCATGGACTGCCTGCCAGTCTCAAAGCTTCCGGAAGGACCGGAATGGACGTACGAAATTAAACTCGATGGCTATCGACTTGAAGCTGTGAGAGATACGAAAGAAGTCAGGCTCTATTCGCGGCGTCGAAATGTCTTGAACGATCGATTCGGCTACATAGCAACTGCTCTGGAGTACCTGCCTTCAGGAACCATAATCGATGGCGAGGTAGTTGGGGTCGGGCCGGATGGCCATGCCGACTTCTATCTTCTTCAAAAATTCCGTTCGGCCCAATCGAACATCGTGTACTACGCTTTTGACATCCTTGTTCATGAGCATCGCGACTTAACTCGCCTTCCCCTCTCTGAACGACGCCAAATACTTTCAACCGTCATTGAACCCAACAAGCACGTTGCGCTCTCCGTCGTGTCCAATCGCTCCGCAACGGAAATGCTGGAATTTGCAACAACGCATGGCTTGGAGGGGCTGATCGCGAAGCGCGCCGACAGTATCTATCAACCTGGGCAAAGAACGGGTCTCTGGAGCAAATACCGCATCAACATGGGACAGGAATTCGTTATTGGCGGTTATGTTCCCAGCCACCTGGGCCTGGATTCGATTGTTGTGGGCTTCTATCGCGGGGAGGACCTAATCTACTCGGCTCGCGTGCGGGCCGGTTTTATTCCCAGGACTAGACGCGAAGTATCCGAGGAGATACGACATTTAAGAATTGCTAAATGTCCGTTCGCGAACCTGCCAGAGACAGAGCCGGGACGATGGGGACAGGGTCTCACAGCCGAGAAAATGAAGGTGTGCATCTGGGTGAAGCCGGAAGCCGTTGCGCAGATCGCATTTCTGGAATGGACAGGTGCGGATCATTTGCGTCATGCGAGGTTTGTGAGGATTCGGGACGACAAAGATCCACGCAGAGTCGTGAAAGAGACGTTGGAATGATTGGCCTCTCGATTCGGAGATCCAGAATTCAGAACAAGCCTAGTTGGCCCCTCTCGTCTTTTTTTGGCTTATTCGTCGGTTTCTTTGCAGGCTTGGGCTTCTCAGAGGGCATGTCTTCTTCTACTGGCTCGCACAGTGAAGCCTCATTATTTCTTACGTTGTTAAGCCGGCGATCCACGCGCCATGCTTTCATCTTGTCTGAATCGAAAGGCCGGATGAGATCAATCGGTGGTTGATCGGGATTGCCTGGCTCGAGCCAGCGCTGGTAATCCTCACGCTTGATGATGACGGGCATGCGGTCGTGGCCCGTCTTCTCGACCAGCAATTCGTTGGGTTCCGTCGTGATGACCGCGAAGGTGTCCATCTGTGACTTGCCGTCGGGCGAGTACCAATGCCGCCACACGCCAGCCAGAGCAAACAGTTCATCATCCTTCATGGCAAACATCCACGGAAGCTTCGTCTTCGGGTCCGGGCGCTCCCATTCAATAAACGCGTCGACGGGAATCAGACAGCGGCGTTTCAGAAATGATTCACGCCACATATTGCTTTCGAGCAATCGATCGCCACGAGCAAGAATCGTATCAAAGCTCATTTTCTTCGGGTCGGTAACATACGGCGGGAGGAACTTCCAGAACATCATCGAGAGCGTTCGCATGCCGAACTGCTCATCCCATACGATGACCGGCTGCGTTGAGCCGGGCGATGCGTTGTAATCCGGAGCAAGTTCCAATGCCAGGCCATCGACGTTACCGAGTTGGAAGGCCTCTGAGATGCGTTGTTTGTCCGCTCGTCGCTGGTATCGGCCGCACATCTATATCTCGTTGCAATTCTCACACGTTGCTCGATGGTTCAGAAATTCATCAAAGGCAGAGTTCAAAGCTGTACGCAAATCGTCGCCTGACCAATCGCGTGCTTTCTCCACAATATGGTGGGCAGTGCGCAGGAAGTTCAAAGCGAGCAGGCTGCCAGTTTCACAATACAAGTAATCTTCGGCGAGCACGCGCGGAGGAACGTCAGGAAGGTCATTCATGTATTCATGCTAACCGTCCATTCACTTCGGTACATCCTCACCGCTCGGCTGATACCAGGCCTCGCGCTTTTGAGGAAAGATACTTTCACTCTTCGAAAGAAGTGCGGACAAGACACGCCGCGCCATGTGGACGGCATAGTCGATCTCGCGATCCAGCTCGGGGTCCGCAGTGCTTTTGTCAAAGAGTGGAGGTCGCTTTGCCGTCCGTATGGCCAGGATGAGACAGGTAGCGAATCAGAAGCGATGGCCCAAGCTTCGGCCAGTCCGGGCGTTCGGTGTAGCCGCCGACCTCAAGCGCCACGGCGCGTTCCTAGCTTTTCAAATGGATCTGCCATTGGCTCGGCGGTCCATGAAACATGGGAAACATTATAGCGAATGAAAAGCGAATATGCCAGCATGGAATTTCAGGGGGCAAAAGATAAAATTTCTCCTAATCTGAAGGTCAGTGTTTTCATTTAGATACTTATGTTTGCACCGTAGATGATGCACTTTGAGGATTGACAACGTCGGGGCATAATAGGAGAACATAAGGCGAATAAACCCTGATGCCTTCTGCCTCCTTATTACGTGCCCAGATCGAGACTGCACTCGCAGATCGAATTCCTTCTGCCCTGACCCCAGCGCCCCGACTCATACGACCTGTTGCGGCTACGGGGGTACGGGAACTTGATGCGCTACTCGACGGTGGACTGCCGCTGGGAGCCATCACGGAGATGGTCGGTCCGGAATCGTCCGGACGCACGTCGGTAGCACTCTCATTCGTTGCTCAGATGACGAAGACGGGAAAGGTCTGCGTCTGGGTCGATGTATCGAATGCTTTGCATCCCGAATCAGCAGCTGCCTCAGGCGTGGATCTGTCGCGTCTTCTGTGGGTGCGTTGCGGAGTGCGAGATATACCGCAAGTACAGCCATCACAACTTGCTTTCACTCTGCCCAAGAAATATCTGATTCCTCCTCCGACCAAGAAGGGTCTGCATGGTGGTGGCTTCGGTCCGCATCCACGGAATGAAGTCAAAGGACTCTCGGAAGCAGTCAGCGATTTGCTGAGGCCCGAAATGTTTGCACCGCGATGTGCAGAACCGCAACGCAAGGAACGACCAGAAAAAGAAGCTTTCGAACCGAACTCGCAAAAGCCATCAGCAAGGCTAAGCAGAAGACCCGCTCCATCCGCGAAACCACTGTCAAGAATGGATCAGGCGATCCGTGTCACAGATCTTCTTTTACAGGGAGGAGGCTTCAGCGCAATCGTGCTGGACATGGGCAGCATCGCGCCTGAATACGCCTCGCGTGTGCCGCTGGCAACATGGTTCCGTTACCGCGCTGCTGCGGAGAGGACGCAAGCAAGCATCGTGCTTCTGACACAGCACTCGTGCGCGAAGAGCAGTGGTGAATTGCTGCTGCGATTTGAGCCAGGACGAGGACGCGACGACGAAGCCACGGTATTCACCGGAATCGAGCATAGTTTGGGAGTTGTGCGGCGACGCTTCACGCAAACGGCAACCAATGTACTTCCACTACGCAAACCACCGCAAAGTGCAAACACGGTGAGTTGGACCAGTCGAGCACACGGGCAGGTGCTGGATGACGAAGCCTGCTGAGTTATATGCCTGTCTCTATGCCAGAGAATTTCCCGCGCAGGCTTTGCTGCGTTTGCGGCCGGATCTGCACGCCAAGCCGTGTGTCGTGATGGCGGGCAAGCCGCCGTTCGAGCAGGTCTGCTCGTTGAATAAGAAGGCTCGCGCGCTCGGCATTGTTCATGGCATGACGCAGGTAGAGATAGACACTTTTCCATCAGTAGTTGTCTTACCACGCTCTGAAAGTGACGAGGCTGCAACGAAATCGATCCTACTCGAATGCGCGGGAGGCTTCTCGCCGCGAGTGGAGGATCTTAGTGAGGACGGTACTTTTTTATGTGTCATCGACATCGCTGGAACAAGAAGCCTTTTCGGTCCACCCGAAGTTTTGGCACAGAATCTTCTCACTCGCGTCAGAACGCTCGGAGTAACAGCCTGCATTGCCGTCAGCAGTAACTTTCATGCGGCGGTCGCGCTTGCCAAGGGACTGTCACCACAACGAGCAGTGAAGGTTATCCCTGCTGGTGAAAAAAGGGCAGCCCTCGCCTCACTGCCGCTGGCCGTCCTAGATCTCACTGACAAGCAAATGGAAACCTTCTCCTTGTGGGGGATTCACACTTTGGGAATGCTTGCTGCTCTGCCGGAAAAAGAACTGATCGCGCGCATGGGACAAGCCGGGAAACACCTTCGCCAGTTAGCGCGGGGCGAGATGCCACACTTGTTTCAACCGATTGAGCCTGTCTTCACACTGGAAGAACATATGGGGTTGGATTCGCCCGTAGAATTGCTCGATTCCCTGCTCTTTGTCATGAACGTGATGCTGGAGCAGCTCATCTTTCGCGCCACGGCGCGCATGCTGGCGCTTGCTTCCCTGACGATTACGCTGACACTGGAAGGTTGTGCGACGCATTCACGCACCGTCCGGCCGGCATTGCCAACCAACGATAACCAGCTTTGGATCAAGCTGCTCCATCTCGATCTGGAAGCTCATCCACCACTGGCGGCAATTCTTGCGCTGACACTCGCGGCAGAGCCGGGCAGCACGAGCAAGGTGCAGCTCGGTTTGTTTTCTCCCCAGCTTCCGGAACCGTCGCGTCTCGATGTGACGCTGGCACGCATTCGCGCCAT